>OGWZ01000059.1_pt1 | contig 120984 bp, 120 predicted proteins | sample 1576141 | NCBI WGS metagenome assembly OGWZ01 (sample SAMEA3541512, study PRJEB24748) | human gut metagenome | biome: human gut; feature: human-associated habitat; material: faeces | place: China | collected 2012
TATCCCGATTCTTGTTATGATTCTTCTGGTTGGTATTCTACAAATTGTGCTTTCCTGTGTTTTAAGCAGTAATCTGAAAAAGGAAACGCTGGTAGAAAGAATAAGGTATCAGGGATAGCAAGTATTGCTGGGATATCCTCAGTATCATAACAGGAATTAAAAGCACTTGGCTTCAAAAAGTTTTGTACTTTTGACAAAATGCAACCGATTTTTCATCAATTATAATAAATTTGATTAAGCAGCCTGTGTGTAATGAAGCATACAGGCTGCTTGCATTTTATAACTCTAATGAATCTTCTGCATCTACCCACATCTGTAAATTGCCCTCAAGATACAATCTCGCATATTCAAGTGGTTCATCGACTGCAAGTGAAGTCAATGCACAGTCTGATCCGGGTGTGGTTTTTAAATTCTTTTCGGCTTCCCAGCAGTCAATGCGAAGCATAGTTGGCAAAGGGTTGTTTGACTTTCCCAAGCCACTTGCCTTATTAAAGCAAATTGTTGAAATCGCAACAGTCAAAGATTCACTTGTTTTGGACTTCTTCTCCGGCTCTGCCACCACCGCCCACGCTGTCATGCAGCTAAACGCCGAGGACGGCGGGCACCGCAAATTCATTAAAAGAAGGAATTCAAACAGCCTGTGCCTCGCGCTTTGCGTCCCGCGAGGCGGAAACGCCCCGGTGGGGCGTTTCTAGGGCGCGGCTTGGCGAATCCCTTCGGGCATACTTAAAAAGCGCATTGCAATGTACTTTTGCAATGCGCTTTTTGGTTTGATGTTATTTTGGTTTCAGAATCACTTCCCGCTTTCAGGGAAGATAATTTTGTTGACGAAGAAGAAAATCACCATAGACACGCCGCCGTTCAGAACGGTCGTGCCGATGTTATAAATAAAGTCCGGCACAAGCAATCCGGCTACGGCGACCCACACGCAGTTGATGGAGTTGACGATGCAGGTGATGACGCAGAATGCCAACACATACCACGCGATCTGCTTGCCCAGATTGCCCTTGCTGCGGAACACGAAATTGCGCTGAATCGGGAAGTTGATGCACTCGCCAATGACCATGGCGATCATATACGCGCAGAAGTACGGCAGCCCGCCGTGGGCGGCATCGTAGCCGAGGATGTTCCACTTGAAGGTTTCCCCGAACAGGGTCACATCCACGCCGGGCCAGCCGAAATCCACCACCGGCAGACTGCTGAACGCAGCGGGCAAAAATTGCAGCAGCAGATACTTGAACACGGTAATCAGGTTCGACACGATGACGAACAGACCGCCCTCGCGCACCCACTTGGCTGCGGCGGGGTGTTTTGCCGCAAAATTATTCCAAAACTGCATAATGTAACCTCCATCAAGCGCCGCGCAGACGCTTTTCCATCTGCGCATTCAGCACCACATTCTTAATCGCTTCATAAATCACCCGCACAAGACCCAAGATCCAGAAGCCCTGCAATTCCATGACAATGCCGTCCACCATGCCCATGCTGATGGCACCGTTCGTCATCTTTGCCAAGGCGCGAAGGGGCATATTGTACTGGAACAAAATGTTCAGATCCGGCTTGCCGCGTTTATAGCTGACATCCAGCAGGATCGTCAGCACAAGCCAGACAAGCCACCCCAGCGGGCTGCGGGCGTGGTTCAGTTCGCCCAAGGTCAGATTGCGGTCAATTTTGGTTTTGCCGTTCGGGATGGGATGCCCCAGCAGCTTTTCAAAGTCCGCATCGGAAACGCTCAGCACATTCCCTTTATAATAGCAATCCAGGTCCACATCTTCATACGGATGCACGGTAGCCGTTCCATGCACGGAGATTTTCTCGCACAGCCGGATATCCTCCACGCTTGCGCCGACAAGCAGCTCGTACTCGCCGCCCTCGATCTCCCAGCGGTTAGCCTTGACATTCCAGAAACGGAACGCCTTATCGTCCAGCATGATGGTGATGCGCTGTTTCTCACCGGGGGCAAGCGTTACGCGGGCAAAGCCTTTCAGTTCCTTTGCAGGGCGGAAAAGCTCACTGTTCTTTTTAGCAATATACAGCTGCACAATTTCCGTTCCTGCCACACTGCCGGTGTTCGTTACGGTAAGGCTGACCCCCTGTTCATCGGCGACCATATCGCTGTACGCAAACGCCGTGTAGCTCATACCATAGCCAAACGGGAAGCGCACAGCTTTTTCCGCCGTGGTAAAGTAGCGATAGCCGATGTACAGCCCCTCGCGGTACTCCACAGTCTTGCGGCGGGTGGCAAAGTCGGCGGCGCTGGGGATGTCGGCGTAGGCCAACGGCCATGTTTCTGCCAGCTTGCCGCAGGGGTTGACCTTGCCGGTCAGTGCATCCGCAACGGCGCCTGCCCCCGCCTGACCGCCTAAGGCGGCGTACAGCAGGGCTTGACAGTTGTCCAGCCACGGCGTTTCGACTACGCTGCCGCTGTACAATACCACGACAATTTTCGGATTGACGGCCGCCACAGCCTGCAGCAGATCCACCTGATTTTGCGCAAGGCGCAGATTGCTGCGGTCAAGACCCTCACTCTCGGCGATTTCATCCAGACCCATGCACAAAATAACTGTATCCGCCTGTGTCGCCAGTTCGCAGGCGGATTTCTGCAAAGCAGCATCCGGCTTACCGTGGCGGTCAAAGCCCTGCTGATACCCGATGACATTCAACTCGGAGTCGATCAGCTTATCCAGCAGCACATCCACCTGTGTCGAGTTCACCATGCTGGAGCCTGCGCCCTGATAGCGCGGATTTTTGGCAAAGTCGCCGATGACAGCCACCTTGCTCCCCGCCGCCAACGGCAGCAAAGAGTCCTCGTTTTTCAGCAGCACAAGGCTTTCCGCGGCAGCGCGGCGGGCAAGCGCATGATGGGCTGCCGCATCAAACTCACACGGGGCAGCGTCCAGCGCAGCCTTGGTATCAAACACCAGCGGCAGCAACTCTGACAGGCGGGCATCGATGTCGGATTCGGTGATTTTCCCGTTTTCCACCGCCGCCAGCAGTTCGCGCACACTGTCCCCACCGGGCGCGGGCATTTCCAGCGTGGAGCCGTTTTTCACACCCAGCGCGTGGTCGTTGCTTCCGCCCCAGTCGGTGATGACCGCGCCGTCAAAGCCCCACTCACCGCGCAAAATCTCCGTGAGCAGGTGCTTATTCTCGTTGGCATAGGTACCGTTCACAAGATTGTAGGACGACATAATGCTGCGGGGATGCCCCTCTTTGACGGCAATTTCAAACCCGGTCAGGTAAATTTCCCGCAGGGTGCGCTCGTCCACGATGGAATCCGAAGCCATACGCCGCGTTTCCTGACTGTTGACGGCAAAGTGCTTCGGGCAGGCAGCTACGCCCTTGGACTGGATGCCGCGAATATATCCCGCCGCCAGCTTGCCCGCGAGATACGGGTCCTCGGAGAAATACTCAAAGCTGCGCCCGCACAGCGGGTTGCGCTTCATGTTAAGCCCCGGTCCCAACACCACCGACACTTCCTGCGCAGCGGCTTCCTCGCCCAAGGCTGCGCCGATTTCCTCGCCCAAGGCGGCATCCCAGCTGTTTGCAACAGCCGATGCCGTGGGGAAGCAGGTGGCGGGCACACTGGGATTCAGCCCCAAGTGGTCGCTCTCCCCCGCCTGCTTGCGCAAGCCGTGGGGGCCGTCCGACAGCCAGATCTGCGGGATGCCGTGTTTGGGCATACCCCGCGTTTTGAAGGTCTCCGCGCCGGAAAGCAGCGCGCATTTTTCTTCCAAGGTCAATTTTTTCAGCAAAAGTTCTGTATTTTGCATATATTTTTCCCTTCTCATAAAAAAAGCCGCATCCAACGCCTGCAAGCAGACATCAGACGCGGCTTTTATTCAACAAGTACCGTTATGTTTTATCAGGGGCAATGGACGCTTACTCTGCCGCCAGCGTGACCACAGCCTCGTTGATGGAGTAGGTGGTGCTGGAGCCCCAGCCGGAGACGATTTCGTCGTGGGCGGGGATGGTCAGCTGCTTGCTGCCGTCCTCACCCTCGGTGATGGGCACCGTCAGGGCATCGCTGCCGTTCAGGGTCATGGTAAGGGCATTGTCCTGCGCATCCACCAGCGTGCCGGTGATGGATGCAGAGCCGTCGGCGGCAGTCAGCGTGCAGACCTTGTGGGAGTAATCCACCAGCAGCACGGCATCCGTTGCGGTGGGCGTCTCGCCCTGCACCAGCTCATAGCTGCCCGTGTACTGCTCGGTGACCAGATCCTCGACCTGCACTTCAAACGTAGCGGTCGCACCCAGGAAGGAGGCCGTCACGGTCTTGGTGCCTGTGGTGTCGCTGTCGTAACCGGTGAAGGTCAAGCGACCGCCCCAGATGGACTCCTCCGCACCGTTGGCGCGGGTAGCCGTCACAACCAGCTCGCCCGGGTTGAAGATGTCGCCCGTGTAGAAGGTGCGCAGGTTGGAGGCATCGATCGTCAGGCTCTTGGCAGGGGCATAGGGCTGACCGTAGATGTTGATGTTGCGGGTGAACATACCGCCCATAACGCCATAGCTCAGGCTGGCTTCCATGCTGTATGCGCCGTGATCGGTGTCAAAGACGAAGACATCCGCATCTGCGCCGCCATCCACATCGGTGGGGCGCACAGTGCCGTCGGCGTCCTGATTGCCCAGCAGATGAATGACGAAGTTCTTCTCGCCGTTTTCATCGTAGTTGTACCAGTAGCCGTAAACATGGGAGATAGAGTCGCCGCCCACGGAGGTGCTGGGACCGCTGAAGGAACCCCACATCGAACCGTCGGTGTAGCAGTACATATCAAGACACGCCGGATCCACGATGGTGCTGAAGCCCTCGGTGTACTGACCCTCAAAGAAGTAGGCGACTTCCCCGTTCGGCTCCTTGGCTTCCCAGGTTTCCTGCGGGATGGCAACAAGGTCATCCAGCGTCTTGGAGACATACTCGTTGTCGTTGTAGTTCATAACGGGACCATCGGCAGAAGTCTGCGCCGCATCGGGGGCAACCTCCGCATTGTCGGCCGAGGGCAGGCTGCTGCTCTGCAGGGAGAAACCGCCCACGCAGACCGCAGCGACCACGACCACCGCACCGGCGGCAGCAAACTGTTTGCCGGTGGCTTTTGCCTCGCCGGTTTTCGTCTGCTTGCAGAAGCAGGCGATCACGCTGAGCAGGCAGGCAACGAAGGTGCCGACCATATAAAACACGCACAGACCGGCGTTGCCACCTGCAAAGGTGACATGGTTGATGACATCGGCAAAGACGAAATACAACTGCACAACGACAAGATACAGGGCAATGTTATAAATGACCGCCTGAATCAGCGCGCTGAACGGAACGGAAACAAAGAAGAAAACGAGCGAAGCGGCAGCGCCGACCAGCAGCACCACGCCGGGCATCGTGCCGGAGTGACCCAGAGGGGCGGCCGTGGCCTGTGTGAACAGGAATACAATGCCGGTGATCAGCGCGACCAGCGCTGCGGCAAGGCAGAACCAGCTGCCCAGCCCTTTATTTTTCAAGCCTTTATTCATCAGGTTCCACCTCCATCAATTCTTTTTGGCGGCACGATTCTTCCGCTTTTCCTCGGAGAAAACGTCCGTGTAGGTGTGCAGCACATACATCACGACAGCGGCAACGGCCAGTGCGCAGAACACAACATCGAGGGCGCGCAGGGTCGTCTGCCACCACGGGGCTGCGTCGGAAACGACAACATCCTCCGCGCCGGAGCCGCCCATAGAGGACTGCAGCATGATGTAGTACAGATAATGGTTGGAGTCAATGACCTTCTGCAGCAGGTCGCCGTCATCGGTGCTGGTGATCAGCTTCTCGATTTCGGTCGGGCGGGCGGTATCCAGGCAGAAGATGTTGTTGCCTGCCATCAGCATTTCGGGGGCAGAGGAATACTCGGACGCGGTCAGTGCATCGTCGATGATGTAGCCGCCGTAGTTCCACTCATCGCGCAGGATGTGCTGGATGCCCTGGTTGGCGGCAGCGTACATAACGCCGATACGGTTGTAAGCGGTCATAACGCCGAGAGAATCGCCCTCAGCCAGAGAACCCTCAAAGGCGCGCATATAGATCTCGCGGATGGACTGCTCGTTCGCAAAGGTGGAGATGCCCTGACGGCCGGCTTCCTGCTCGTTCAGGAAGAAGTGCTTGACCGTACCGATCAGGCCCTTGTTGCGCATACCGTGGGAAACGGCCTTGGCAGCATAGTAGCTGAGAACGCCGTCCTCGGAGAAATACTCAGAGGTACGACCGGAGTAGGGAGAGCGCAGGGTGTCCGCGCCGGGCGCGTAGGCGATGGGGATGGACGCATACAGCGCATCCTCGCCGTACATCTCGCCAAAGCGGGTCTGCACATCGTGGTTCCAGGTTGCGCCGACGATGGGCAGCGTAGCCCAGCCGGTGCAGTTGCGGCGGTCGCCGTACTTAAACTGACCGTTCATGCCCTCGGGACCATCGACGATGGTGCAGCCGGGCTTGTTGACAGCCTTGACAGCCTTGATGCCCTTGGAGTCGCCCATGTTGATGAGCAGATCGCTCAGCGTCAGCTGAGAAAGGAAGTCGTTCCACTTCGGGTCGTCGAAGGCGACGCCGATCATATCGCTGAAGTTGATCTTCTCATCCAGCTCCACGCCGAGGTTGAAGTCGGAAACGCTCTTGGCATCGGCTGCCTTGACGTAGGTCTGCATATTCAGACCGTTGTACAGCTTATCGTTGACCGTCAGGGTCTCCAGCGTGGTGGGGTAGGTCGTATCCCACGCGCTGCGGGACAGGTAAGTGATTTTTTCGTCGTCGTTCGCCCAGTAATTCACATCGGCGTCGTCGAAGGTGTTCGTGACTTCCACATCACTGTTGTAACGGGAGTTGCGGTACTTTTCGGTATCGACCTCGGTGTTGGGGGCGGTCCAGGTGGCCACGGCGGCGGTGTTGCCGGTGACGACATTGCCGTCCTGATCGATCAGCTTGCCCGCAACGGCGTCACCGCACTTGGCGGCCAGCACATTGTTCAGTGCCTCGTGTGCGCCGTTGCCGACAGCGAAGTAGTAATCGCCCGCATCGAGGATGTAGCCCTTCGCGCCATTGGCGTCATAGGACGCGAGGAAGTAGCCGGGCACATCGACCGTGACAGTCTCGGATGCACCTGCGGCCACTTCGATTTTGTCATAGCCCAGCAGCTGGATCGAGGACTTTTCGACATTGTTCTGCTTGTCGTAGTCGGTGTAGGGGGTCTGTGCGTACAGCTCCACCGTAGCCTTGCCGTCCCTGTCGCCGGTGTTGCTCACCGTGACGGTCGCCGTAAAGGTGTCGGTGTCGCTGTTGTAGTCCAGTTTGTCAAGGTTGTACTCATAGTTCGTGTAGGACAGACCGTAGCCGAAGGGGAAGCAGACCTCCTCGGCGTAGTTCCAGCCGTCGGTCGAGGCTTTGGTGCCAACCGCGGAATCGGCGTTGCCCTGACCGAGGATGGTGTCCTCGTAGCGGGTCTCGTAGTAGCGGTAGCCGACATAGATGCCCTCGTTATAGCTGACAAAGCTGTCGCCTGCCGCGCGGGGTGTTTTGCTGCCGTAGTTGTAGGCGTGCAGACCGAAGTTTTCGGCACTGGGCGCGGACAGGGAGTTGGCGGCAAAGGTGGCGGTGGTGTGACCGGAGGGGTTGACCTCACCGGTCACAACGCGGATGGCACCGGGCATACCGTAGAAGCCGGGGTTGCCGACCCACAGCACAGCGTCAACATTGTACTCGTCCAGCCAGTCCATCTCCATCGCAAAGACGGAGTTCAGCAGGACGACGGTTTTCTTGAATTTGCCGGAATCCTTGATTTTCTGGAAGATCGCCTTCTCGTTGTCGTCCAGCTCCAGCATACGCTTGCCCTCGTCGTTGACCATCGCAAGGTCGTTGCCCTCGGTGGCAAAGCGGGACAGCGTAACAAACGCGACATCGCCGTAGGACGCAAACGAGTCGGTGACGCTGCCGGTGAACAGCGCCGGGTCATATTCGCCCACGCTGGAAACGCTTCTTGCTTTCGGCGCTTCGGCGGAAGCGTAGGCGTCCAGCACGGTTTGGTTCACGTTGAAGCCGGCATCCTGCAGGGCGTCAACGGGGGTTTTCTGGTAATCCGGGTTCGTGGAGGAACCGCCTGCGGTGCTGCGGAACACCGGGTCGATGCTGCCGCGGCCAAAGACCGTGACGTTGCGCTCAGACTCGGAAAGCGGCAGGGCGTTGTTGCGGTTGTAGAGCAGCACGCTGCCCTCTTCCTCCTCCTGCTCACAGAACTGATAAGCGGCTTCGATGTACTTTTCGTAGCTTGCATCAGACAGGGTGCCGTCAGCGGAGAACTCCGTGCCGCCGTAAGATGCGCCAGCGCCTTCGATGCCGAGTGCATGGTTGACTTCGCCTTCCTGCTGGAACGCAATAGTCGTTCCGGTCAGGACAAGGTTGGCCACCAGCACAGCCGCGCCGGACAAGCCCAGCCAACGGCGGGACTTGCTTGAGGTTTCCTTTTGTGCCATAGGTTTTTCTCCTTCCTAAACTGTCACAGATGAATGATACGATGCGCTTGCTGCCAAGGGCTGTGCACTTCCCCTTTTGCAGAAACCGTTCATATCTTTTTCACAAAGCTATCATAAAGGGAAGCGTTGACCGGGTCAATGCAGTTGGCGTAAATGTCAAAAAACACGGCACAAATTACAAAGAAGAAAAGCGACCGCCTTTCGGCAGTCGCTTTTGGGTTATGCAGTTTCTTTTTGGCTTTTCCCGCAGGGGAAGGTGACCACCAGGTAAAAAATCGAGTCCTCCACAAAGCAGTCTGCCGTGCCGCCGTACAGCTCGGCAATGCTTTTGATGCTTTTTATGCCGTAGCCATGCTCCTCGGTATCCTGCTTGGTTGTGACGATAGCGCCGTCCCGCAGCGTCGGCGGTGCGGGGGTGTAGTTCTGCACGCGGATGACCGCCATGTCACGGCAGCGGCTGATGTCCAGTGTGATGACCCGCTTAGACGCATCGTTTACCTGCGTCAGACACTCAATGGCATTGTCCAGCGCATTGCCCAGCAGGGAGTAAATATGGTAGTGCTTCATATCCTCCAGACAGCTGCCGTCTGCCGAGCAGACCAGCTGAATACCCGCCTGCCCGCAGAGTGCCGACTTTTGGGTCAGTGTGATGTCCAGCGCCTTATTCCCGGTGAAATAGCGCAGGTTCAGGTTGTTCATCTCTTCTTCCAGACGGGCGCGTTCCTCATCCGTGGCGCGGGAATACTGCTGCTTCAGGTCATGGTAGCGGATGTTGATTTTTTCCATGTCTTTTTTTGCCTGCTCATACTGCTGCTTGTCACATTCCAGCAGCTGCGCCAGCATTTCATTCTCGTGTTCCAGACTCTTGATACTGCAATTTGAAAATTCCAGCGCCAGAATCGTGATGGCAAACAGGATGCAGAACGCATTCAGCGCCAGATAGGCGGTCAGGTAGGACTCTGCGCTGCCGTCCAGGACATCCTCCAGCACAACACTCAGGTAGACCGCGGCAATCAGGAAAAAGCCGGAGTAAAGCACAGTCTTGACATTGTCAAACAGCAGGCACCCGCGCCGGATGCGCAGGGTGAACAGCAGGTAGATGACCAGGCAGACCACAAGGTTGCTGAAAAGCAGAATGACAAAGTCAACGCGCCTGTCCGTGCGCCCATGCTGAATCAGCCAAATAATAGGCATATAGGCCAGCTTACTGGCAATGTGCTGCACCGCGTAGGCACAGGTTGTATAAAACAGGGCGTGCAGCGGGCTGCAGTCAAAGCTGAACCATATCAGGTCAAACAGCAGCGTCGTATACAGCAGCAATTTTGCCCAAAGCGGCAGGAATGCCAGGGTGTCCGTCAGCGCAAGAAAGGCCCATACACCCGCCGCCAACCGCGGAACGAAGCAGCTGCGGCGCTGCCCCCACGGGACAAACAGGCAGGCGCACAGAATCATACCCAGCTGGATTTGCTGGTTCAGTATCCAATTTATGACCGGCACGGGTCTTCCCACTCCTTTTTTGCCATATATCGGGAGAATGCCTCGGTGAAGGCGTCCTTGTAGGTGCGCCCGATGGGCAGTGCCGCCCCGCCGATATAGACATTCATACGGCTTACCGCCGTGATACAGCGCAGGTTCACAAGATAACTGGCGCTGCATCGCACAAAGCCGTAAGGCGTCAGCTGCGCCGCGATTTCCTGCATCGAACCGCGGTTTTTGATGATCTCGGTCTTACCGTCCCCACCGCACAGGTTGTACAGCAGGTCGTGCTGGCGTACCTCCACATAGGCGATTTCCGCTGCATCCAGCAGCCGCGTCACGGTGCCGTCCTTGACGACAATGTGCGGCGGCGTGACCTTTTGACCGGCGCGCTTTTGCAGCGCCTTCAGCGCCCGCGTCAGATACATATGGAAGGAGTACCACTGTATCGGCTTCACAATAAAGCCCAGCGCGCCGACACTGTACCCGTTCAGCGCGAATTGCTGCAAATTCGTGCAGAAAATGAGGATGACATCTTGATCTGTCTCCCGGATTTTTTCGGCCAGTTCCATGCCGGACATCTGCGGCATATCAATGTCCAGATATAAAATGTCAAAATCACGGTCTTGCGCCGCCAGATAGACCGCCGCACAGTCAAACTCCTGTACGTTCAGTTCTGTGCCGTTCTCCGCGCTAAACCGCGCCAGCGCCTGTTTCAGTTGGTCTCTTTCTTGTTTTTCATCGTCCACAATGCCGATTCGGATCACCGTGCGTTCCTCCCTCCGCGCAAGGTTCTATACAAATATGATATACCCCCGAACGCAGCCGCGTCAACCTTTTACGAGCGAATCGCCCAATTTTTTCAAGATATTTCCGGAACGCCGCGTGCCGCGCATGGAAGATTCTTGACCGCCATTTGACCACTACTGTGCAGTAGCACTATAAAACATTGAAAAAACCTGTTGTGACAACCAACAATGGGCTTTTTCCTGTTTTGGGAGCCGCTGTGCAGAACCGAGGCACTCAGGGTATAGCAAGCGCGCCTTGACAAGCACCCATGGGTGCGGTATCCTGTAAAAAAAGTGTAATGGTTTGCGGTGCCGCCGGGGCAGACCTGCTTTTTATGGTCTGCCTTGTGGGGAAAGCTGCGCGGCGGATAAATCAGATTCAGGAGCAAAAGATGGAAATAAAGGAATATACTGAATTCAAGCAAAGCGAAGTTTTAGACCTCTACACACAAGTTGGGTGGACTGCATATACCGAGAATATGCTTGCGCTGGAACAAGGGTACAAAAAATCCCTGCTTATACTGGCGGCATACGAAAACGATGCGCTACTTGGCATTGTTAGAGCCGTTGGCGATGGGTTCACTATTATCCTTGTTCAGGATATTCTAGTATATCCAGAATATCAAAGACACGGTATTGGAACAGCCCTTCTCAAGGCCGTTCTTGATAAGTACTCAGATGTCCGGCAGCTTCAACTTGTAACGGATAACACCCCCAAAACTGTGGCCTTTTATAAATCACTTGGATTCTTGAATTTTTCGGAAATTGGATGCTGTGGATTTATGAGAGCTTAACATTTCCGTTTTACCGCGCAGGGCCGGTCATCGACTGCCCCTGCAGCCATCGCTGTGGCAAGCTGCGCGGTGCGCATACCTGCGTCCCCTGCAAGCCCGCCGGGAACAGCAGATAAATCAGAAGTCATAGAGGATATACATATGCTGAACAACAAGGAATTTGACCTTTGGGCCGATGGGTATGACAAAGCGGTCGGCCTTTCTGATGAGGGCAACACCTATCCCTTTGCCGGTTATAAACGGGTGCTTGGGCTCATTTTTCAGACCATAATGGAATCGGGAAATGCCGTTGTGCTGGACATTGGGTTCGGAACAGGCACATTAACAACCAAGCTGTATGAGCACGGCTGCGCCATCTATGGGCAGGATTTTTCAGCAAGAATGATTGCGCTGGCATCCGAAAAAATGCCAAATGCACATTTATATCAGGGGGACTTTTCAAAAGGGCTTGTTGAGCCTTTGCGAAGCTGCCGCTATGATTACATTGTTGCTACATACTCGCTGCATCATTTGACGGATGCGCAAAAGAAAAGCTTTCTTTCAGACCTGCGCGGCTATTTGAAGGAGAACGGCAAAATCATCATCGGTGATGTTGCCTTTGAAACACGCGAGGCTTTAGAGCAGTGCAAATGGAAGGCCGGCGACGCATGGGATCCTGATGAAATCTACTTTGTCGTTGAAGAACTGAGAAAAGAGTTTCCTGTTCTTTCCTTTACACAAATGTCCGATTGTGCAGGCGTCCTGATGTTAGGCTGACAATCACGCTTTCGCCGCGCCGCCCGATTTTTGGAAGAAAAGGTAGCATAGCAATGAATCATCTGGTTATGACCTCCCTGCTTATGGCGGCAACGCATATCGCCTGCTTTGCCGCAATGACCGAGCGGAAGTATTCGGTCAAAAAGACCCTGCTGCTCTACGGGCTTTACACCGTGTTCTTTATCGTATGGATCTTGCTGGCGTTTATGCTGCTGGGCAAGGCCTCCCCGCATGTGATCCCCTTCTCGTTCGTGGGCACCATCGTACCGGCCGTTGCGCTGTTTTTGTACACCTCGGCCGACTCCTTCAGCAAAAAGCTGTTTCTGATCCTCACCTATGCCAACATCTTCTGCATCATACTCTGCCTTTCGGTTTTGCTGTGTGACAGCCTGCTGCCGGGCCTGTCGAGCATTGGGCAGACATACGCGCGCAGCATCGTGCGCACAGCGCTGAACATACCGGCGATCCTGCTGTATCTGCGCTATGCCCGCCCGTATATGCGCACGGTGCCGGGCAACAAAAAACGGACATGGTATTCCATCTCGCTTGTATCGGCGCTGTTTCTATTTGTGTTTTCCCTGCTGGTTGCACTTATCATGCGCAATACGCGCGACACCGTGTATTCCATGCTGTTCGGCACGACCACGGTGATTTTCGTTGCCGTTCTCTGGGTCATATTCGGCACGATCCAATCCATGAGCGCCGAGGCGCGGATGGAGCTGATCAGCCAAAATGTGCAATACCTGCAGGGGCAGCTTGCCACCGCGCGGGAAAACGCCATGGCAGCCAAGGCCATGCGCCATGATTTCCGGCATCATATGCAGAATCTTGCGCTGCTGCTCCGGCAGGAAAAGCCGCAGGAGGCGGAGCATTATATCGAGGAATTTATCCACAGTCTGGACACCGCAAGCCAGATTGATTTTTGCCCGCATGTCACGGTCAACGCTATTCTGAACAATTTTTACAGCCGCACGCAGAAGGAGGGCATTGCCGTTTCGGTGACAGCCGAGGTGCCCGAGGATACGGCGATTGCCGACATGGACTTTGTGGCGATCCTTTCCAATCTGCTGGAAAATGCGTGCAACGGCTGTGCGGCGTGCGGCTCCCACGGAAAGATCACGGTAAGCCTACGCATAAAAAAGGGAAAGCTCGTGATCGTGTGCAGCAACCCCTGTGCCCCCGGCCTTGTGATTGAGGACGATATGATCGAGCCGAAGGGCACCGGCATTGAAAGCATCCTGATGGCGGTCGATAAATACGACGGCAACATCCGCTATCACCTGCAGGACGGCATCGTGACGGCCAGCCTTGTCCTGAACTGCTAAGGCAACACCGCAGCCCCAACAGGCGCAAAAGCATAACAAGTTATCACGGAGGCTCCCGGTGAGCCTCTGCTTTTTTTGCGGCGGCCGACGCTGTATTTCACGCAGAATAACCGGCGTTTCACGCAAAAATAAGGTAAAGCCGGATTATCCGATTATAATCAGAGTATAGATGAAGCCGCTTTTCAAGGCACTGCAAAGCATGAAATACGGGAGGGCTATCCTCTGCTATGAGTCAACATAAGGATCACTTTACACCGCGGATGTTCCACCGCCTGCTCGCCCCCTCACTGGCATACTCCTTAGGGCTGGCGTTTGCTGCCATGGCAGATACCATAGTAATCGGCTGGCAGATGGGCGTCACCGGCCTGGCAGCGCTCTGCTTCAGTCTGCCGCTGCATACGATGCTCCTTGCCTTTGTACACGGTCTGGGGCTGGGCGGCAGCACGCGCTATGCCCGGCTTCTGGCGGAGGGAAAGCCCGCGCAGGCAACAGATTGCTTCAACCGCGTCCTGCAGGCGGGGCTTGCCGTCAGCGTGCTGCTTGCCGCGCTTGTCAATCTGTTCCCGCAAGCAATTCTGGAACTTTTGGGCACCACACCCGCTGACGGCACACTGTACACCGCCGCCAAAGGCTATCTGTGTCTGATCGCATCCGGTGCGCCGCTTTTCCTTTTAAAATATGTGCTCAACGACTTTTTGCGCAGCGATGACAACCGGCGGCTGGCAACGCGCGGTTCGCTGTATGGCAACGCTGTCCGCATTGCGCTGGATCTTATATTTGTGCCGGGTCTGGGGATGGGCACGGCCGGTGCCGCCGGTGCTACCCTGATTGGACTTTCGGTGTCGGTGCTGTGCTATATGCCCGCCCTTTTTGCGAAGGATCACACGCTGCGCCTTACCGCCGCCCGGCCAAACCCGCGCGAGATACTCTCCTGCCTGAAAAGCGGGCTGCCCACCGCGGCCCCGTACCTGTACCGGATGGTGTTTTTCCTCTTTGCCAATCATCTGCTGCTGCGCCTCGAGGGGGAAAACGGCGTGGCGGTTTTCGCCGTGGTGCAAAGCACCGCGTATCTGATTTTGTACCTATACATCGGTGCTGCTAAGGCGGCGCAGCCGCTGTTCCACACCTTTTACAGTGAGAAAAATCTGCCGGCGGCACGGCGCGCCCTCGCGTTTGCGCTGCGGTGGGGCCTCTATGCCGGTGCCACCGCAGCAGCGCTGATCTTCCTGTTTCCGGGCCTTATCTGCAGTGCCTTCGGTCTGTATGAGGAGGCGCTGCACTACCTTGGCGCACCGGCGCTGCGGCTGTATGCCCTGAGCAGTATCGGGGCCGGTGTCAGCATGGTGCTGCACACCTATTATTGCTCGATTCATGAGGAGCAAAACGCCTTTATCATCACCCTACTGCGAAACTTTGTAATACTGCTGCCCTGCACGGTATTTTTTGCCACTTCCCTGCCGCAGTTTTGGTGGCTCTACCCCGTGACCGAGCTGCTTTCCCTGCTGCTGCTTTTTGTATGGCGCTGCCTGACAGGCCGGGAACGCCGGTTTGATGCCGCGCGGGTCTACGCACTGACGATGCACGGCAGCAGCCGGGAGTTCACGGCCATGACCGGCGGCATCGCAGCTTTTTGCGACCGGTGGCAGGCGGCACCACGGCAGCGGTACTTTGTTTCGATGGCTGCAGCAGAAACCTGCTCGGCGTTCCTCGAACAGGCACCCGGGCATATCGCGGAGATACAGATCACGCTTGTCGCGCTTGAGGACGGCGATTTTGAGCTGCACATCCGGGACAACATCGACTTTCTCGACTCCTTCTCCGCACAGGCCGACCGCCTTGGCGGAAAAGGCGCCTTGGACATGGAGGCCGTGGGTATGCAGGTCATCCGCCAGCAGGCCAAGGAGTTCTCTTACCAGCAGTATGAGAGCTTCAGCACCCTTGTCGTGCGGATATAAAAAGTGTTTCCCATAGCCTCGTCACTACAGCGCGGCCCCTGCTCGGCAGAGGCCGCGCTGTATTTGCGCCTTGTGTGCCATTGCCAGAGCTGCCAATGTCTGTCAAATCCTATTTCTTCTGCTTTCTTTTACCCTCGCCGAAAAGGCTTGTGCGGGCTGTGCATATATGCTAAAATATCAGCAATATGGTTACAACTATATGGCAGTAATGCTCTTAACACCGGAGGAAGGCGGCAGCTTGCGGCCCTGTGCCTTCGGCGGGCATTGGTATGGTAGACGGGCTGGAAACAGAGCTGGGCGGCTTTGCACGCATGAACACCCTGATCGAGGCGCAGCGGGCGCAAAACCCCGATACGCTGGTGATCGACGGCGGCGACTTCTCAATGGGAACGCTTATCCAGACCGTGTTTGAGACGCAGGCGGCCGAGCTGCGCATGCTGGGGCATCGTGGCTGACCTGTACAGCGGCCAGATGCTGAGCGCCGTGACCGACATGTCCTATGGCATCCTCGCTATCGTGCCGAAGTATGCGGACGGCACCCCCATCACCGACTTTGAGAATGTCATCATCACGGAAAACGGCCGTGAGCTGAAGGCATGGGATTCGATCGCGCGCTATATGGCCTCGTTTGCCGACACGGACGGCGACGGCATTGCCAATGTGCCGGCGTATTACAGCACCACCCACGGCCGCAAGCTGGTCGATACCAGCCGCAGCCCCCTTGCCCTGCTGAAGAGCCCCAACAAATTCACCGCCGTTTACGCCGGTCTGCTGGCCGCGGCGGTGCTGCTGATCGTGCTGGTTGTACTGCTGATCCGAAAGCTGGTCAAAAAGGCCAGACACCGTACCGCATAAGGCCGCCCTTGCCAAAAGGGCGCATCGGGGCTATACTGGATACGAATACAGTATAAGCATTGCCCTAAAAGGAGAGCAAAACATGGAGAGCGAAAAAATCATTCTTGACATTGTGGTCGATGTGCAAAAGGACTTTATCACCGGTGCGCTGGCAAACCCCGCTGCGCAGGCCAATGTAGCCCATCTGGCCGATACCGCCAAGGCCCACGCCGAGGCCGGGCACTGGATGTTCTTTACCCGCGACACCCACCCCGACAACTATCTGGAAACGCGGGAGGGCCGCCACCTGCCGGTGGAGCATTGCATCGAGGGCGAGGACGGCTGGAACCTTGCCCCCGAGCTGGAAAACGCGATGGTCGGCACCGAGCCTGCGGTCTGCCGCGTGATCAACAAGGCCACCTTCGGCAGCTATATGCTGCCCAGCGATATTCTTGACGAGCTGATGGCCCACAACAAGGCCGTGACCGACCTTGAAAAAATCGTTATCTACGGCTACTGCACCGACATCTGTGTCATCAGCAACGCGATGGTGCTGCGCGCTGCCTTCCCCGAGACGGAGATCGAGATCCTCTCCGACTGCTGCGCCGGGGTGACACCGGACACCCACCGCACCGCGCTGGACGCCATGCGTGCCTGCCAGTTTACGATCCTGTAAGGCCGGGGGCATCCGCACCATGACACCGCTTGAAGCGCTCAAACGCTATTTCGGCTACGATTCTTTCCGTCCCGGGCAGGAGGAGATCGTCAACGCCATTCTGGCCGGGCGGGACGCACTGGCCGTCATGCCCACCGGCGCAGGCAAGTCGCTCTGCTATCAGGTCCCTGCCCTGCTGCTGCCGGGCATTACCCTTGTCATCTCGCCGCTGATCTCGCTGATGCAGGATCAGGTCAAGGCGCTGAACAACGCCGGTATCCGCGCCGCCTTCATCAACTCAAGCCTGAGCGAGGCGCAGATCGACAAGGCACTGACCCTTGCTGCCGAGGGCAGCTACAAGCTCCTCTATGTCGCACCCGAGCGGCTGGAGAGCAGCGCCTTCCGCAGCTTTGCCGCAGCGGCCGAGCTTTCAATGGTTACGGTGGACGAGGCGCACTGTATCAGCCAGTGGGGGCAGGATTTCCGCCCCAGCTACCTCAAGATCCTTGCCTTTGTGGACAGTCTGCCCCGGCGGCCGATCCTCTCGGCCTTTACGGCCACAGCGACCCGGGCGGTGCAGGAGGATATACGCTGCACGCTGCGGCTGCAGGACCCCAAGGTGCTGGTGACGGGCTTTGACCGCCCGAACCTGTATTTTCAGGTCGAGGCCACCCGCCGCAAGGACGACTTTGTGCTGCAATACCTGCGCGACCACCCGGGCGAGAGCGGCATCATCTACTGCGCCACCCGCAAAAATGTCGATAAGCTGCAGGAGCTGCTGGCCGAGGCCGGCTTTGCCGCCGCCAAATACCACGCCGGGCTGACCGCCGAGGCCCGCCGCACCAACCAGAACGATTTCATCTACGACAAGGCGCCGGTCATCGTGGCTACAAACGCCTTTGGCATGGGTATTGACAAATCCAATGTGCGGTTTGTCTTGCACTACAACATGCCCTCCAGCATGGAAAACTACTATCAGGAGGCCGGCCGCGCCGGGCGCGACGGTCTGCCCGCCCAATGTGTGCTGCTTTTCTCGGCGCAGGATGTCATCATCAACAAATTCCTGCTTGAGCGCAGGGAGAACCCTGATTTAGAGGCGGAGGACGCCGCGCTGCTGTACCAGCGCGATTTGCAGCGGCTGCAGGCGATGGAGCAGTACTGCCGCACCACAGCCTGCCTGCGCAACACGATCCTGACCTATTTCGGCGAGCATCCCACCGCGCCCTGCGGCAGCTGCGGCAGCTGCAACAATGTCTATGAGCAGGCCGACCTGACCGATGCCGCCAAACGGATGATCAACTGTGTGGCGGAGCTGCGCGGGCGGTACGGCAAGGCGGTCGTATTCGGCACACTGCAGGGCGCGAACCGCGCCCGCCTGCGGGAGCTTGGCGCACCGGGCCTGAAAAGCTACGGCACCCTGCAGGCGCTGCCGCGCGATACGCTGGACCGGCTGCTGGCCCGCCTTTTGGAGGACGGCTACCTTGTACAGACCGATGACCAGTACGCCGTGCTGCGTCTGGGTGACATCACCCCGCTGAAGGAGGGTGCGCAGGTCCTTGTGCGGCTGCCGCCCCGGCAGGAGCCGGAGCGCCCCGCCCCGAAGCCCCAAAACCGCAGCATCATGGACAGCCTGACCGGTGCAGGGCTTGCACTTTTTGCCGAGCTGCGCACGCTGCGCCTTGAGATCGCGCAGAGCGAGGGACTGCCGCCCTATGTTGTCTTTGGTGATAAATCGCTGGCCGATATGTGCCTGCGCGCGCCGCGCAGCGTGGAGGGGATGATCGGCGTGTACGGCATGGGCGAGCGCAAGTATGAAAAGTACGCAGCGCGCTTTTTTGCCGTCATCGAGGCCTACCGTGCCGCACATCCTGACGCCGTGCTGAGCCTTGATCCCCCCGCTGCGGAGCCTGCCCCTGCCGAGGGCGAGACACCCCGCAAGGCCGCCAAGGGCCCCAAGGCAGCTTTTTCCCTGACCGAGGAGACTGCCGGGCAGTTCCGCTACGGGGACGCCTACTCCGGTGCAGAGCTGAAGGCTGCGCTGGCCGAGGCCGGCGGCCCCGGCATGAAGGCCCCGACCATCAAGGCCATTGAAGCATGGCTGCTTGAGCAGCGCCTGATCGCCATGGAAAAGCTGCCCACCAGCGGGTTCTACTATGTCCCCACCCCCGCCGGTGTCGATGCCGGTCTGCGCAGCGCCGAGCGTGTCAGCGCGCGCGGCACGCCCTACGCCGTGCTGCAGTACACCCCGCCGGCGCAGCGAATGATCGTAGAGCATTTTATCGTAAAGTAACGGCATCGCCCGCCGCTGCGTAACTGCAGCGGCGGGCGATGCCAGTTTTTATTTTACTGTTGGGCCCTATAATACTGCGCCAGTGTTGCTTTGCAAAAAAATTGAAAAGACTTTGATTTTAAAATGAAAAAGAAATAGCGGGATTTCCGCTCAAATTTGAGAAACAAAAAAGGCGTTTTAGAAGTGTTTAAATACCTCTAAAACGCCTTTTTCGTTTCCCGCTTATTGTTTAGTTTTTCGGTTTCCGTGCTGTTCTAAGATTAGGTCTTTGCCCGTTTTACGCTGCCGAGAAGGCACTCGTTCCAGAAGATCACTTACATCACAGTCGAGAGCTTCGCAAATGCGATCCATGTGCTCGTAACTGATGCGCTCAGCCAGTTCGTTATAGTAGGCGGAAATGGTCGACGGACGGATGCCTGTTTCTCGTGCAAGTCGCGCCTGTGTCCAGCGTCTTTCACCTAACAAGCGGGAGAGATGATTTTTTATCACCTTATCGCCCCTGCGACCATTCTAAAATAATCTTTAGTGGGGCGTCTTCATTTTGGTAAGATATAACGCTTTCCGTTACAATTCATAGTTGCGAACAAGGACTTCTTTGTAGCCGTCCACACTTTGCGCAGACAGCGTATTACGCCGCGAAACAGGCTCAATAATGCAGTCGGCATACAACTCCCGCACCTGTGGGCAATCATTGTAGGACAGCAGGAAACGGCCCTTGATGCTGTGAAGCGCGTCGGCCAGCCGTTTGTGGTCGCTTTCTTGAAAGCGGGCGCGGTAGTATTTTTCGGTTTCAAAATATGGCGGATCGCAATAAAACAGCGCGTTTTCCCGGTCATAGGTTTTAATCAGATGCTCGAAGTCAAGGTTTTCAATTATGACCCGGCGAAGCCGTTCCTGCACTGCAGGGAACGATGCAGAAATGTTGCAGACGCCTTTCGGTGCAGTTGCAAATGTGTGTCGGTTTGTACCGAAACTGGCCTTAATAAGATATAGGCTGCGGGCTGCCCGCTGTATATCGGTCAGTCCGCGTACCTGTTCCTGTGCCAGACAGTCAAAGAACACTTCCCGCGCATCCGGGAGCAGATCGAGTTCATGCTGCAGGGCGTCCGAGTGGTACTTGATGCAGCGGTAGATGTTGACAAGTTCTGCGTCATAGTCATTGAACACTTCCATAACCTTGCTGCTCGGCTCTCGCCCAAACAGCACCCAGCCTGCGCCGCCGAACACCTCAATATAGCGTCCGATGTCCGCAGGCATACGCTGCAGAATCTCATTGCGCAGGGCACGCTTGCCGCCAATCCATCCGATAAAACTATTCATGCAAATCATCCTTTCTGGGGCGAAAAGGTGATTTTATGGGGGGAAACTACGACTTTTTTTCATTCTGCGTTCCAAAATAGAACGCAACGACCATTGTTGCGATGGTGAGAAACTTGTCCGGCTCGACGCTTCCGTTGAGAGACAGCACGGCCAGCACAACGATAATAACCAGCGTGACGATGGTTTTCACCTTCAACAGCGCAGTGAGGGCTTCCAAAAGTTGCTTCATAAAAGGCCTCCTTTATGCCCAGTGACTCGTGTAGAGTTTCGCGTCAGTCAGCTTGCGCTCCTTGCAAACCGCCAGCACAGCGTCTGCAACAGCCTGCACCACGCTGCGGATGCAGATGATCTGCAAGTGATTCTCAGCATTAGTGTAGCTGTCTGCAGTCGTGCCGTGTTCCTTGCAGACCGCAACAACTGCGGCGGCATCGCCACTGCTGACAGGGCCAACAGTGATGTTCTGCAAAAGAGAAGTGGCAGCTTTTTCGCTGTTGGCAGGGATTTCGGCAGGCTTGTCCGCTGCCGGAGCAGCGCCATAGATGCCTGCCTTGTTGGGGATAGCTGCATAGGCCGTAGGGTCAAGCCCCTTGCCGCTGGCCGTGGCTCGTACTTCAAAATGACAGTGCGGGTGCGTGCCCTCTGCATTGCCTGTCTCGCCCATGATGGCAAGCTGCTGGCCGCTGATGACGCGATCACCGACATCGACAAGCAAGCGGGAGCAATGGCAGAAGTACATGAAATTGACCGCATCGGGGGTCTGGTCGGCATCAAGCTGGACACAAACATAATACCCCCACTCCCACGTTCTGTCGGAATGGTCGGTCACGATACGCGCCCGCGTCACACGGCCTTTGATGGGCTTCTGCGTGCCGTCGGGCATCTCATAGTACGGCATGAGGATAATGTCGCTGTCGACGCCCACGATGTCCATGCCGCCGTGCCATGTCTTTCCGCCGCCGCGTGTCATGCCGTAGCAGCCATAGCTGTACTTGATCTGCACGCGGCCATCAAAAATGCTTTTTCCCATAGAGTGTACCTCATTTTTGTGCAAAGAAAAGAGCACCCCTTGCAGGGTGCTCGCGGATACATGATTTACAGCAAAGCCGCCGTTTTTTCCCGCCAGACGGCAGGAACTTGTTCCAGCGTCGTGCGGCCCATGCGGATTTGTGTCGCGTAAAATTTAGCCATTGTATACCACCTCCGCCAAATCATAAACGGCTGCCTCAAGGGCATCCAGACGGTCAGAGGCAGTCACCGGCTCAGCCTCGCGCGGCGGCTGATAGTCCCACCACGAATCGAAGTCCGCCGTGACTTCTTCCTCGGTGACTGCGGACGCAACGCGAATCTGGCGCTCATCGCAGTTCCAGACCGTCTGCTTGTTGCCCTCTTCGTCGGTGATTTTCTCGGACGCAATATCCTTACGCAGGATAATGTCCGTCGCGCCATTCAGTGCGAACACCTGCACGGCAGCGGGCTTTTTAACATACTGCTCCATGCGTTTGCTCCTTTAACAGTAACTGTTTACTATGCCACGATACAGAACGTTTCGCGGCGCGGATAATTTTATAGACGTTGTACTTCTGGCAAAAGCCACGGCTGTCGCTGTGCTTGATTTCGCCCCACTGACTCATAATGCGCTGTGCTCTCCACCACGGCACATGCCCCAAAGCATCCAGATCGCGCTGGGCACGCAGGATTGCCCGCCGCAGTTTGACAAAGTTGCGGCCTCGGATGATGGTATAAGTGCGGCGTACCACATAGCCCATCATATCAAGACCCGGCGTGCGCTGATGGCTGCCAGCCTTGCGGCGCTTGTTCTGTTGGCGCTCGGCATCAAAGGACGCAAAGTGGATAATATCCCACGCACTCTTGATTGTCAGCCCCAGCGTCTCCTTTGCCCATCTGGTGGTGTCCTTCATCACTTTTGTAAGGTTGGATATGCGCCCATACACAGTGATGTCGTCGGCATAGCAGCAGATGGCAAGGATCATCTTGAACGACTTTCCACGCCGCACCTTGCGATGGGAGAGGATGTACCGCAGCACATAACTCATAACATAATTGAACAGCCAGCAAGGCAGATACCCGCCAATTAGCAGAACGCCGTCCGGGTAGTTTGCCATGACGGCCTCCACAAGCCACAGCAAGGGCTTATTCTTTCCGATGTCGCGGCGCAGAAGATTCATAACGCATTCGACTGTCGTGGAAGGATAAGCCTTTTTAACGTCGCATTTTGCGGCATCGGTCTTGTTATGGAGCATCCGGCGAAGGATGCGTTCGTTCTGCCGCTTCCCGGCAATCTGTCCTTTTCCGGGCAGACTTCCATACTGGATCGGCAGCAGCTTTGCGCGGAAGAGCGGGTCGAGCGCTCCCTTTGCAATGTATTCAAAAATCTGCTGCCACGGACTTTCCTCGCAGATGTTGCGCAGCTTCCCGTTTTCCCGCAGTTGGAACTGACGCACAGGCTCAAACGAAACGCTGCGCGCCAGAATGTCGGCATGAGCCTGCTCGGCCACGGCGTCAATGGCCGTTAGGCTTTTGTTGCAAGTACAATTTCGGATTTCTTCACGCAGTTCAGCTCGCGTGATTTTCCCGGTAGACACTAATAAATTTTGAAATCTTCTCTTTGACCGCTTGCCAGTAAAGCACAGATGCACCTGCTCCTTGATAAAATCAAGGCTCTCGATGTTGATCTCCGCTGGCTTGCAGTACGTTTTCACCAGTAAATCCTCCTTTGATTTGTGTCGTCGGCGGCGTCCGCTCTCGCTACTAGCCCCCGCTGGTTTCAAACACAATTTTCCCGATATGGGCGGATTATACGGTGCAGTATATAATGTATGGTGTAATCGACAAATCAGCCACGCCAGCCGAGCCATTCCAATTCCTATTGCCCGTTGTATTGTTAGAATTAGCCGCCGCGAGCGAGGCATTGCCATTGTTATTAAGGGTGCAGCAACGCCACGAGGCCCGCACGACGGAGGTTGCAAGCCCCACATAAAAGCCTGCCTTAACACCTGTTCCACTGCCTGCCGTAGTAGATACTTTAGCAGGCCACAGAACGCCTTTATCCTTGCTTACAGCGGTATCCTCGATATACCGCCAGCCGTCTTTTTCACTGGCGGCAAAAGTCAGCGTCAAGTCCTCCTGCTTCGTGTAGTCTGCCGTGATAGAGCCTGTCGTGACCTTGCTCTGGTCGTGGCAGGTATACAGGTCAAGGGTATAATTTCCGTCAGCATCTTTGCCCCACTGCATGAACTCATCCGCGAGGATCAGATACGAGCCATTTTGGAACTCCGTGCGCTGGATAAGGCCCGGTTCCTTGCCACTTGTCGGGCTGTATCGACTGCCATCATAGCCCTGCACAGTATCGTTCCAGCCGCTCCAATAGGGCATCGTGGAGATGTAGGTGACGCCCGCTTCGGTGTCAAAGGCGGTGTCCGTCTCGATGTTGACCGCCTTGTAGGCCGTGCCGTCGATGGTGATGTCCGTGATGCTGGCAATGCGTTTGTTTTTCGCCAGCTTGTACATGCTGGCAACACCGCGATCCGTGCTCGTGCCTGTTCCCTTATCGCCGATAATGACGCTCGACCCAACGAACAGGTTGGCGGCCTGTGCTGCCGTCAGAAGGACGCGCTTCACGCCGGATTCTCCGACAGACACCGCGTACTGGTAGCTGTACCCGGTGCAGCCCTCAATCGTACCACTGTTACCCTTGCGGGCGTATTTCAGCCGGATCATGGCAAGCTGCCATTTGAGCAGTCTGCCGGATGCGCCCGCATACTGTGCGCCGCGCTTGCGCCACAGGCCCACATTGTCGCTGTGGCTGGAATAGTTGATGGGCGGGCGGCCACTGCCGCAGCCGATGAGGCCGTCGCTGTCAAATCCGGCAGCATACTTCGGGTTTGCAATGTAGCCGTAGACAGTGCCGTTTTTATCCGTACCCTGCGGCCACGTTTCATACCCGGTGCTGGGGTGGCAGCGCATTTTGAAATAGCGATAACCGCCCTCATCCCATTCTTTCGTGTAGGTGTTCTTCTGCAGTACCCAACACAGGCGCTTGCTCCGGCGCACATCGTCATAGCTATCGATGAACTCGACGGCATAGATCGTGTGCGTGCCGTCCGCATTTTTCTCGGCGGCAACTTCCAGCGCCCAGAACTGCGGCAGTTTGGCGAAGTCGTCACGGTTGGCCGCAGCCTCGGTGCTGGGCGTGCAGACAAGGCCGACGCTGTCATCGGTTGCCTCGCCGATGGCGCTCTGGCTGGTAGCAAACAGAGGTTCTTTCGTGCCATGCACGCGGTTGTCGTCCAGAACTGTGCCGAACCAGCGCCCGCACAGTTCATTGCGCGTCGTCACGCCCTCCTTCCAGCAGATGTTCCACCAGTCCACGAAGAGTATGTTGACTTCCTCAACGCTTTTGGCCGCGCGAACGAGGCTGCCATAAAGGCGGTCAATGGCCGCCGCGTTTCCGCTGGCAATGATGCTGGCTTTCTGCACGGCCACAAGTTCCCGCAGCGTGCTGTCGCGGGGAAGATTAACAGTTTCTGCCATGATAAAAACTCCTTTAAACGGTGTTTAAATTAGTCGGCCACGACGGCATCCAAGCCGCCGTCAGTGCCGTTGATGACGAAAGTGACGCGCTGCACATCCTGCTTTTTGGCAAGTGCCGCGAAGATCACCTTATTCTGGACAGGGCTGGCGCTGGCATCGCTCAGCGTGTCGTCCACTGTCACGCGGCCAGCCAGTTCCTGCGCCGTATCGCGGGCGGCGGCAGCCCGCTCCGCAGAGGTCTTGGCTGCCGATTCGCTGTTGGCTGCGTTGCCCGCGCTCTTCTCGGCAGCCTTCTGCGCGTTTTGCGCCGCAGTTTTGGCGGTGCCCGCATTTTTTGCCGCCGTTTCGGCTGTCTGGGCTTTGGTCGAGACGTCCTTCTGGATGTTTTGCATCTCCGTCAATTTCTCGGCTACGCCCTCCTTGATAACCTTAGTTGCCGCATCGCCTGCCGTTTTGGCGGCAGCTGCTGCATCGTCTGCCGATTTCTTGGCGGCCGTAGCGTTGTCGGCGGCAGACTTTGCAGCCTTGTTTGCATCGCTGGCCTGCGTCTCTGCATTTTTAGCGCTGGCCGCCGCGTTCTGCACCGCCTGCCTGACTTCGGCAGCGGTCTGCTGGATGTAGGCTCGGAGGTCAAACCCGCCGATATCCTCGGCGCTGGCCTCGATGCCGTCGTAGACCGTGCCCGTTCCGATGCGACTGTGCCACTCGTGCTGTACCTTGCCCTCGCCGTTGACCTGCTTGGCGCAGACCGCAAACTTGAGGCTGCCTTTGTATGTGAGGGCGCCCTTGCCGACCAGCCAGTCAAACTCGATACCATCGCTGTCAGCGATGATGCTGTCGATGGGGTACTCGTTCGGCTGCTTGGCCGAGTTTTCGGTGCAGACCTTCCATGCAAAGCCCACAGCGAGGTCGTTTCCGTCCACGATTCTGCCGTTGATGCGGAAATGCTTCCGGGCCACATTATGCTCACCGGCCACGCCGAAGGAACGCTCGCTCTCGGGCACTGTAATTTCTCGTGTCTCGGCGTTGATTACGATTGGTTCTGCCATGGTTTCACCTCTTATCAATAATAGGCAAGAATAAAGCGAACGCTCGCATCGGACGCACATTGCGCCCAATACTGGCTCCCGCTGTTTATGCCCGCGCCCTGCAAAATGTTGTCAGAGGCATACTGACTCCCGGCATATTGAACGCCAACCAGTGTACCGCCACTGAAACTGAAGAGGTTTTGCCCTCTATGGCAGCTTTGCCATACCTCTGTCACTTGGATGCCCTTCGCCGATACCATTCCGCCCCCTGCATGGTATCCTTCCGGGATAGTTACCACACCACCCGGCGTAATCGTTGCGCTCCATCCGCTGCGGTCCGGCATGCTACCGCCGAATCCCAGACCGTTTTGGCTGGATGCGCTCACGCCGCTCAACAGATGCGCGGCCTGTGCGTTGCCGAGGTTGGTTGCCGCCACGCCGAGACCTCCCTCGGTGTAGCCGTCCTGCTTGTACATCTTGAACTTGCCGTTCTCGATGGTCAGCTTGTCGGCATCGGGCCAGCTGCCGTGGTTGCGCATCATGCCTATTTTAAGGGTCTTGTTTCCCGCGTAAAATGGCGCACCTGCCAGCACTTGCGCCTCGCTGGCGGTGGCCTGTGCCAGCTTGCCAGAGGATAATCCACCGCCGCCATTAAAATTTAACTGCTGCCCATCAAAGGTAAAGATTGCCCAGCGTCCGGCCACAATAGTGTCACCATCCACGGCATCCGCACCGCAGTAGGCGGGCACTGCCGTACCGTTGACTTTCCATGTATCACCGCTGGCCCATGCTGCGGGAATTTTGCAGCGTCCAACAGCGCCCGATCCAGTCAGCTGATACACTTTGCCTTCTTTTTTACAGGTATACAGCTGCACTGTCACATTGACAGCACCGAGTTCCGCAGGATCATATTCTGCAAAGGCTTTCGCCACACGGTTTTCCAGATCGTTCATCGTGGTGGCATCAAAGGCGTCGCCCTCTTCCATGACAAGACCTTCTGCGCGGGAGACTTCATACTCATTGTCGTTTTCCGTAGGAGTCAACCTACGGCGGGCAGGATGCTCGCTCTGGCGGTCATTCCACACTTTCTTCTCAAACATTAAATCACTCCAATCTCTTGTCCGGCGCAAATTTCTCCGGCGTACTGCTTTACGCTGTTGCGCTGCCACAGTTCGTGCAGACTCCACAACACCTGCTCCATGTCGTTGATGGCGCTGTACAGCGTGCTCGGCGCTGTGGGAATGTTCGGTGTACCGGGCAGCGTGTAGTATGCAGCCCGCACAGTGGCGAGGTTGTCCAAAATACGCTGCATCTGAGCGCGGGTCAGCAGCCCCAGCGACGTCCATGTGCGGGTGTCGATCTCTACGCCCAGAAGCTGCGCCATGTGGGCGGTGTTGCCCTCGATGCGATTTAGCAGTTCTGCCGTGATATAACACTTTTCCGCTCCTGCTGCCACATCGGCGGCAGTTCGGTCATAAACAGGCGTCTGCCACATTAGATGAAACTCCTTTCGCCTGCGTGGATTTCTTCGCCCGCATAGGCTGCGGCATTGTTGGACAGCTTACGGCCCACAATCTTCGCGTCGGCCAGAAAGCCGCCAGTTAAATCAAATTCCAACTTCGTAACAACACCGCGCACCATTTCACCGCCGAAACTCTCCACGATCAGACGGTCAGCCAGCTTCTCATCCCCGGCGACCATGCGGAAGGTCTGCTCATAGCGCTGGGCGTAGTAGTCCAGCACGCGGGCGGCCACTGCGGCAGCCCTGTCTGGGCTTACAAGGGTCGCGTCCGGCACGGACACTTCGTTGCCCTGCGCGTTTGACGGCAGATTTGAGGCTTCTCGCCGCAGGACGGTAGCACTGTCACTGTACTTGCGCCCGGTCACGCAGACTTCGGCAGCCTTGCTCACGGTCAGCGTGCAGTGGTTCACGCCTCGTTCGCTCAGCTCTGCGCCTCTGACGGCCAGACTGTCGGCCACTGCCGGAGCATCAAAGGTCACACGGTAAGTGCCCGGTTCAAGGGTGTCTTTGTACAGTTCCTCCGACGCCTCACCGGGGATATAACGGTGCGCTGTCACCGACACCGCAGTTACAAGCGCAAGGAGCGTGACTTTGCTGCCGTCCTGCAGGCGGCGATCTGTTCCAATCAGACCGCTGGCACGCTGCGGAGCGGGCACGATTCGGATGATTTCGCCTCGGCTGCAGTCCACCACCGCGCCGATGGCAAAGGCAAGCTGCTGCAGTGCCTCGCGCCGTGTCCCGGCAGGAATGTAACCCTGTATCCGTTCTTCGCCCAGAACGCTGTCCAGTGTGTAAGGATAGCCGCTTAGGATTTCCGCTGCCAGCGACGCCACATGGGTGTCATACACTCCGCCGTCAAATGGAGAGCCATCAAGCAGGCCGATGGTGTCGATTGCCGTAAAATCGGCCAGTGTGTCATCCTCGTTCGACCAGTCGTCCAGATAGAACGTGCCCATGCAGTAGCTTGTCGTGCTCGTATCGTGGGCGCTTCGGCGCACATCCTCCCACACAGTCAGCTTCTGGCGGTGCTGCAGCACATCAAAATAGCCCTCCGGGTTTAAGATAGAGAAGCGACCCTCTTGATTAAAAAGCGTGAGGTTTAGCGTGTTTATGCTAATCTCCGCGCTCAATGGGTCGCACTCTTCCAGCACACGGGCCTTGATGATTTCGTCCCCGGAGAAATGCAGATACACGCCGTAGTCGATTCCCGCCAGCTTCAGATACCGCCCCGGCCTGTTCGTCTCCAAAAACGCCAGCTGAATGCGGCAATAGTTTTCTACCTTACAGGCGCAGTAGTAATCCACTGCGTCCGGGGTGAACATAGCCACCGCCAAAAGGCCATCGTTGGCATCGTACCACTGAACTTTGACCTTGCTTGCCCAGTCATCTGTCGGAGAGTAAAAATGCAGCGTCAGGCCGCTGCTGCTGTGATTCTTGTCGAAGCGGATATTCAGCACTGGCGGGGTGGCAAAAATGCCGTTTCCGTTCGACTGCTCCGCGCTCCAAAAGCCCCAGAAATACTGGCGGGGTGCTTCGGGGAAAAAGAGAAAGCTGCCGTCCATGAGCCATTGCCGCGTTTCCAGCGTGCCGTACTTGTTCTGACTCGGTACAGATTCCAGCAGCAAGTCCTTGCTTAAATTACAGAAGGCTTTCGCCTGCTCCGTGGTGGGGGTGCTGTCGCTCCGCGCGGTGACATCGTACAGGCCGAACTCCACGCGGGTGCTTGTGTTCATAGCCGTTCGCCTCCTTTATGTCCTTGCAGGCTTCTGGGCGATAAAATTCGCGGTCAGATTCTTCCAGTAGTTTTTTTCAGCCTTTTTCCGCAGCAATTCATCGCCGACATTGGAAAAGTAAGCTGTAAAGGTATAGTCGCCGTCTTCATCCGGCACTGTAACCTCATGGAACTCCACAGGCTCCGTCAGCTTGTCCCACAGTCGGGCGTACTCCTTGCGATCCAGCCCCGGCCCAAATTGCAGCTTGTAGTTGAAGTACACGCCAATCAGCTCGCGCCTAAGGTGGCCGTTGGCGAGGCGCTCCGCGTATTTATCCAGAAAATCCGCGCTGCGCTTTACGCTTAGCACGTCGATTTTGAATTGTTCGCCGTCAATTACGATCATCAGTTTCCTCCCACCACAAGCCGCGCACCACGGCGGGCTTTTTCTTTGTCGATGTAGGGCATCAGCAGGCGCACAAGCTGTTCCAAACCGCCGCTGGCGGCAAAGCGGATCGTGATGTCCTGCCCACCCCACTCGGCCAACACCTCGGCCAGCGCCTGCTGGATCGTTTCAAGAGGTGCTTCCACGTTCGTGCCGTTCGTCTGGTCGCCCAGCACAGCAAGAAATTCGTGGTTTGCCGGAATGACTGCGCCCTGTGCCAGATAGGGAATTTGCGGTGCGGTGATGGGGTCGATGTTGAAGCCAATCTTAGCCGTGCCCAGTGCATCCTGTGCAAATTCGGGCACATCAAAGCTGAAGCCGTTCAGCAGACCGATGACAGCGTTCATGCCGCCAACAATCGCCGAAATCATGCCGTTTATAATGCGGATGATGCCGTTGACCGCGCCGCGCACCACAGAGGTAATGCCGTCCCAGATAGAGGATACCGTATCAGCCAGCGCCGACCATGCGGCAGTCCAGACAGCGTTCAGCGCCGCCCCTGCCATCGACAGCAGCAGGGAAAGGCCCTTCCAGAAATTGCTCCATGCGGTGGTGACGTCCTCCCAAATCTGCATGGCCGCCAGCTTGATAATCAGCCAGCAGGCCGACCACGCTGCTTGCAGCGCCGCGCCTGCCATGCGTAAGGCGAGGTCAATTCCTTTCCAGAAATTGCTCCAGCCTGTGGTGATGCTCTCCCAGATTTGCAGGCCGAGCAGCTTTATCGTCAGCCACAGAGTATCCCAGATGTGCTGCAGATTCTCTCCGGCAGTGTTCAGCGCCTGTGCCAGATCGGCAAGTGTCTGTGAAAAGTTCTGTTTGATTTCGTCCCAGTGGGTCACAAGATAATTGATGATGACCGCCGCGATAGAGGCCAGCACCGCCAGCAGCAGCACAGGCCATGCACCGATGGCCGAGATGACCGTGACGATCAGCGAGCCGAGGCCGCTCAAAATAGCAGGAAGCACCGTGTCAAGAATAAACGCGCCAATCACAGGCAGCAGGCTCACGGCCAGCGCCGCCATAAGAAGCGGCCAGCAGTTGGAAATGAGTTCGGCAACCTGCGCCAGAATACCGACCCAGTCTACCGCCTGCAAGCACTCCATGATTTTGCTGCCGACAGCGTCCCAGTCAACTTGACCGAGAATCGTGTTGATGGCCTGCAGCACATCCAATGCCAGCGTGCTCAACGCAGAGAACAGCCCCGGCCAGTCAATCGCGGCAATCATCGTCACGATATTGTGTCCGAGGTCATTCCAGTTTGTGCCCTGCACCGCCGCGATCAGCGCGTTCAGCAGGCCGATGGCAAAGCCGCCCGCACCCAGTCCAGCTTCCAGCCACGGAATATTGGAGATGGCAGAATTGATGCATGTTGCAATGCCATTGCCTAAATCCGTCCAGCCGCTGTAATGCAGCACAAAGTTGTACAGCGTCAGAATGGCCGCACGCATCCCATCCGTCAGCACACGCCCCAGCGTGTCCCAGCGCAGTTCAGTTACGGCAGTTGTCAGTCCCTCTGCAATGCCCGCGCCCAGACTGTCCCAGTGGATGCGCTGCATCAGCGTGTCCGCAAAGAGCAGCGCTGTGTTCAGCCCTTGTGCAATGGTATGTCCGATGGCAGTCCACAGGCCCGGTACTTCGATAAAGCCATTGATGCAGTCGGCAATGTTTGTTGCCCACTGCACAGCCTTATCCTGTATATCCGGCCATGGGATGGCGTTCAGACTGTCACGCAGCTTCTCGCCGATCAGCTGCCCGACCTTGTACCAGTCGCCCTGCTCTATGGCATCCATAATGCTGTCAAGGAATGGATTCTCCGCAGAAAAGTCGAAGTCCGGGGTAATGCTGTCTGCTCCACCACCGCCCCCGCCGCTGCTATCGTCGGACTGCTTGTTCAGCACGTTCAGTTCGTCAAAGGCGGCCAGTTCACCATTAGCGTCCTTGACCTTCTTCGCTGCGCTGCCCGCCGCCGATCCAACGCCGTTCATAGCCTTGGCTGCTCCGGCGCTGGCGGAGATTGTGCGCCCGGTAAAGAACGCCACCAGCCGCGCAATGTAACTGAACACCATCGCCGCCGCATTTGCCAGCGCAGTCAGCGCGGGGGTAAGTATCTGAATGATGGGCGCGGCTGCCGTGGCCGCTGCGCCCTGCAAGTTGCCGAGCGCCGTCCGCAGGCTGGACGAAGACAGCAGCGCCGTCCCCATCCAGTTCGTCAGCGTCCGGAGCCCGGAGGAAAGCACATTGAACACCAACGCGCCGGACACCAGCCCTGCCAGCCGCTTGCGGAAGTGTTCCGTGCTCTGCGCAGCCTGTGCCAGCCGTTCCTGCACACTCTGGGCTTTGCTTTTCACAAAATCAAAAGCCTTGCCGCCGATAGAGCCTATCGCGGACAGTGACCTTTTCAGAATCTTACTCACTGATGCCGCGTTGAACAGCTTTGAGACGAAGGCGTCCATCGCATTCGCTGCACGCTGCACATTGGATACATCCACCTGCGCCGCTTGTGCAGCCTGCGCGGCGTTGGCAACAGCCTCGGCCTGCCGGGTCGTCTCATCCTTCTCCTGTGCAAGCTGGGCAGTCAGTTCGGCGTGCCGTTGCTGCAGTGCCTGCACGACGGCATCCTGTGCGTGGTAGGCATCGGCGGCAGCCTGCACAGCGGTATCCTGCTGCTGCAACTTTGCGGCCAGCTTGTCGCTCAGAGTTTCGTCGCCCTTGGATGTGACGCCGAACTTCGATTTGCGTCCGGCATCCAGTCGAGCGTTTACTTCGTCGAGAGCGGCAGCCGTTTCGGCAGCTTTCTGGCGGGCGGCTTCCAAATCGTCCCGCAGCTTATTCCGTTTGGTCGTAGCCGAACCGAGGCCCTTTTCCACCGCATTGATTTCTCGCGCGGTTTCTTTGGCCTTGGCCTGCAACTCTTTTAAGTCTGCCTCGGCCTTTCGGTTATTAAAGCGCGTATTGATAACGACTGATGCCACAGCTTCACCTCCCCAGAAGATCCAACAGCCTTTCCTTTTCGGCCTTATCCTCGGCACTTTCTGCCGCATGGATTTTAATAACGGCAGCGTTCTCGCGGGCAAATTCCTGCTCGGATTTGTCCAGCATTTTACCGCGTGCTCGCTTGTTTCGGATGTTCACCACCTGCGCAAACAGGCCATCGCCGATGCCATGAAATGCACCGAGAAATTCCCACCAGTGCAAATACCCGCATCGGCGGCAGCTATACCCCAGCACTTTGTCCACGGCGGGTGCGATCAGAGCAGCATCCTGCTCCCAGTCCACCAGCCGGGGGCGGAAGCCCTGCTTCTCGTCTTCTTTTCCCTCGTTGATAAAAGTAAAAGCCGCCCGAAGCGCAGCGTTTGCGTCGGGCAGCTCTTTCCAGCGGGGATATAGAATTTGCAGGCAGGCAACGTACTGCTCCTGCTGTGTCAGGTCGGGGTCAGTCAGCGCAGCCAGTGCATCCAGTACGGCGCGAAAATCCGAGCGGATCGCAAAGCTGCGCCCGGCCACCTCGACGGTGGTGGGTAATTCCCATGCACTCATGCCTGCTGACCGGGGGCAAGCCCCTTGCTGAAGTCGGCATAGACAGCGGTGTGCTTTTTAAGCCGCGCTTCGGCGGCAGCGATTCCGGCCTTGTGCGCCTCCTCCACCAGAGGGGCAACAGCTTCCAGCACCTTTTCAAAGACAAAAGCACCGTCATCGGCAAGAGCCAGTGCCGAAAGTCCGCCAAAGAAAACCGAGGACACATCACTGCCAAACACCTTGTTCAGTTCGGCCTTGATGGTCGTATCCATTGCGAGAATCTTTTCAGGTGTCATGTCCTGCTTGGCCTGCTCTGCCAGTTCTGCGATGGCATTGCGTGCCGAGACGAAGCGCCCGGAAATGCCGATGTCGGCAGGGTTGATTTTGATGACGCCCAGCAGTGTGCCGTCGACGTCTTTCACGTCATAGCTTTTGACGCCGCGATCAATAACCAGTTCCATGATGACTGCTCCTTTCACGCCTCGGCGGTGAACGCCTTGGTGGTGGGGTTGAATGTGCCTTTGGTTTTAACGCCAGTATAATGCACGTTGAACGGAATCTGATAACCAGTGGTGTCGCCGCCGTAGCTGCTGACCTCGATGTAGCACTCTTCCCGCACCGCAGGGAACGCGCCGCTGCTCTGGGCGTCCCACAGCTTGACTTCCACGATGTCGGTTTTCAGATCATCCAGAACCAGATCGTTGTCGATAATGCTCTGCAACTTCTCAAACAGCGGGTCGCCTTTCTCGGCGTAGTAAGGACTGACCTCGCCCTGCTTCTGGTAGCTGTCGATGCTGACAGTCTCGTTGCCGAGAATGTTGGTTTTCTTTTCGACGTTGGCGGACAACTCCGGGGAGTATTCCTCCAAATCTTTGCCCAGCCGCACATAGCTGGCCGTGCCATCATCTGCGGCAAAAGTTGCATTCAGATAATGCGCCATATATTTGCGTTCGATTTTCATGCAAAATCCTCCGATTCATAGGTTTTTGTGTAGCGCAGGCTCAGCACGACCATATAAGTCGCCGTGCCTTCGGCCTCCGCTTCGTACAGCACACCGTTCTGGGCGCGGGCGATGACAGACTCTTTGGCGTCGCCAAAGTTTGGAGCAAGGCCGTGGGTACTCTGCTCCTGCACCCAATGCTGGAAGTCGTTGACCCAATCTGCGTTGATCTTCGCGCCCTCATCATCGCCTGCACTTTTGGCAAAAGTAAAGTACAGACCGAAGTTGCTCTGATTTGTGACGCAGACTGCGCCCGTGATATAGGTGCGGCGTTCAATTTCCTGCAGCCCCTGCGGGAAGACCGCGCCGCAGCTGGGCACTTGGTCGGTGTAGTCGACATGCCAATCCTTCAAGATGTCATGCCCCTCATAGGTGCGCAGCCATGTGATGACCTGCTCAAGTTCACTCATTCGCCAGACCTCTTTCCAATATAGCGTTCCAGATCGGCAGCCAGCGCATCACCCTCGGCAGCCACAAGCGCACGATCCCAATGCCCTCCGGCAAGGGGATTCTTTGTTTTTGTATAGTTCAGCGGCTTCCCGCTGCGGCTCACGGCGTTATACAGATAAATCGCCTGCGGCTCTTCGGTGACGATCTCCGGTACGCGGGGGTCGGTCTGGGCGACGGTCAGCTTGATGGTCGCGCCTGTACGGTAGGGCATATACTTTTGAATGCGCCGTAGCACATTCTTGGTGTGGAACATTTGCGTATCACCCTGTTCATCCAGTCCCACTTCCTGCAAAATCTCTTCTGCGGCGGGAAAATCAAGCGTGACCCTCATTGCTTACCGCCTGCCTCCACATGGTACAAAACATTGCGGCAGCCCATGTCCCGCACCCAGTCTACAGTAACCACACCGGGGCGGTTGGCCGGGACGAAGCTGCCCCACTGTTCGCGGGTTGTGATTTCTTCCCCAACACCCTCCACAATGCGATCCCCGCATTCCAGCACATACACGCCGGGGATGCCGTTAAAAAGGGTGGGGGCAGCCCTCCGCGCGTTTTTGTTGGGAATTACCAGCAAAAATTCGTCGCAGGATTTGCCCCCGCTTTTATCAACGGTCTGCACGGTTTTACGCTCAAAGTACGCGCCATGAATTACGCAGCGCGTCACCCGGAAGGGATTATAACACGCATGGTACACGGTAACGGTCTGGCGGCACAGGTCATAGATCGGCGAACGAAGCGCTCCCTCATACCGCATCAGCTGCACCCCCTGTACACATCAGCATACAAGCACAGAATGCGATAGTATTCTGCCGCCTGTGCCTTGGGTGTCGCATCAATGGCTGCTGCCGTGTTGGCGGCGTAGCTTTCGCTTACGCTGCCAATCGTAACGCTGGCCGGAGCAGCCGCAGCACCGCTCTGTACATCGGCAAACCTGCGCTGGGCGTCAGCAATGGCACATACAGCCGTGTCGCGGGCGCTGTCGGTGGGATATTCCACGCGGTACAGCCGCTCGTATCGCCGAATCAGCGCGTCGGCATCAGCATAGGCGGTCTGCCACTCGTCCGGCTGGATGGCCTTGCCGCCATATTTGCAGACGTAAAACTCGTAACTCGTCATGGGTTTACTCCTTGGTCGCCGCCCTCTTTGTGCGCTTGGCGGGCTTTTCTTCTGCCGCCGTGTCCGTCACTTCGGGGAACGGCAGTTCCACCGCTGCCTCGGCGGGCGGAGCATTGTCCGGCACAGGCTGCGCGTTGACCGCAGGGATCGGCTCGGCGGCGGGCGGGATGTATCCGATAATAGCCATAGTAAATCCTCCTTACGCCTTGTCGTGGCTGAAGTACATGCCAGACAGCATATTCTTGTATGCCTTGGCGATGCCCACCATGCGATAGCCAAAGACGTAGGCATCCGCGTCCGGGTTGTTCTCCGGGGCGATGATCTTCGGGGCGGCGTGCTTCGTATACTGGATGAGCGCATCCTTCTGGACGATGGCGAAGTTGATGTTGGCCGCGCCGGTTGCCTTCGTGTAACCGCCGGCTTCCTCCCCGGTCTTGCCGGAAAGCTGCTTGATGGCCGTGTAGAAGCGGCGCTGGGGAACCTTGATGACCTGCTCGAAGCCTTCCAGAACCTTCTTGCTCTTCGTGGTGTCCATATCGTTGATGCCCTGCAGCAGCGTCGGCGTGATGAACAGGTAGCGCCCGGTGGCGGTGACTTCCTCATCGTCCATCGCCGTCACGGCAGTACTCAGCGCCGCAACGGTGGCCGCGCCATCGGCAAGCGTCTCTTCCTTCTTCGTGACGCCGCTGATGCCACAGTAGGACGCAAAGCGGAAGGCGTCCAGTTCGGGCACAACCTTGTCACGGATGAACTGAGCCGACAGACGGCCAAAGGCAAGGCCAGCGGTTTCCAGATCGTCCATGACGTCCACGTCAAAGCGGCGGCCACGGTCAAAGTTGCACTTGACCGTCTCGTTCGTCATGGTGACGCCGCCCTGCACATAACCGCCGTTGCGGCTGTAGTCGGCCAGACCGTCCATGCTCATCATGGGGATGATGAGTTCGTTGGCGTTCGCGCCCTGCTTGGCGAGTTCGGGCGCACCGTCCAGCACGCTCGTAAGCGAGGCCAGTCGGTAGCACTCATCCAGCTTGGGGACAAAAGATTTTGCGAGTTCGATAGTGTTGCTCATAGGTTTTGCTCCTTATCTTATTCCATCGGCAGGCCCATTGCTTTGCGCAGGGCACTGTCAGAATTGTCGGTGGTCATGGCGGTGCGGCCCGTGCCTGCAGCATAGGGCGGCGGAGTTTCCTCGGTGTCGAACATATAGCCGCTGTCCTTCTGCAGGTCAGCCAGTGCGGCGGGAATGTCCTTGTCGGGGTCTTCGCTGCCGCGCAGGGCGTCCAGATCGAGCAGGGCGCGGATGGCCTTGCCGCTGCGCCCATGCGCGGCAGCAATAGCGGAATCCAGCTTTGCATCAAACTGCACCGCCGCAACGCGGGCATCCGCGTCTTTCTCGGCCTGCTCTGCCTTGGCCTGCCATTCCTCGGCACTCTTGCGCAGGCCGTCGATGTCGGTGTCCTTGTACTCGGCCAGCGCCTTGTTGGCCTCGGCCAAAGCCTCTGCCGCTGTACGCTGGGCGTCCTTGGCCGCGTCGTAGTCGGCCTTGGCGACAAAGCCTTTGTTGATCTCGGCGGCGATCTTGTTGTCGATTTCCTCATTGTACCCATCACCGAGGATGGGTTTCAGCCAGTCAAGCATAGGTAATCTCCTTCGTCTGTGTTGTCCGTGTCGCTATCGTCCTGCGCTTCATCGGCGCGGGAGCAGCTTCCTTCGGGTGGGCTTTCGGGCTCAGAGTGATATCCCTGCAGCCGATCCCTCGGCAGATGCGGGTGAGGATCGGGCCGCAGATGCGGCGCGTGGTACTTGCCAACCCTGTGCGGCTGCGGGTGTGAGACGATCCGCTTGTTTTTCCTGACACGGAGCACGGGGCCGAAGAGCTCCCGAAGCTGCCGCATAAAGGAATCAAACGCACGCTGCGGGTCGGCATAACAGGTTGTGTCATAGGTAATACAGAACATAAAGCACCTCTTGCATAATTTTGGGCACGAAAAAAGCACCGCTTTAAAAAGCGGTGCAAATGGCGTTTATACAGTGTTTAAAGGGGCTTTGCTTTTTTGAACAGTTCCTTGAGGAAAGCGTCGTGCTCCGCTTCCAGTTCGGCCAGCGGGCGCGGTGGGGGCTTGCTGGGGTCAAAGGCGATGCGCTCATCTTCCGCTGTCCAGTTGCCTGTTGCTTTAAGCAGATAGATGGAATCCGTAGTGGCGCTGCGGTCTGGGTCAGGTGTCCAGTCGAAAAAATCCGGCTCGGGATCATCCTCAGTATAAGGCCAGCCTCGCGTAAGGTCTGCTCGCCACTTTGCGATTTCTTCTGGAGTCGGAGGGTTATCTTGAAAATACGAGCCCATACTTAGCACCATCCCTTCGCAGTTCTTCAGCAAACGCAATACGCTGCGCAAGCGCATCTTCGATTTTGCCGGATTCACCTTTATAAAGAGGATATTTCTTTTTTAAAGCCTTAAACCAGCCCTCGGCATTCTTTTGGGAATAGCCGAACACCTTCTCACAGGTGAACAGCGCTCCGGCATTGCCGACAGCGCCGATGCCCTGCATTTGAGGACGCTTGATAAGCTGCTGTATATCCTCTGGACTAAGTATACCATTGCTGGGATGGTTATGTAAAGAGTAGTAGGGCACTTGTATCTCCGGGGGCTTGACCTTCATACTGTTCTGCCCGCCCACATAGTAGCCTGTGCATTTACCGTCTTTGGTGAAGTTCACGACAGCCTCTGTGCCGACTTCCAGCCTCTGCACCTTTTTCAGCACGCCTCTGGCGTATTCCTGCGCCAGACCGTTGACCTTGTTGGAAACGCCTTGAAAGAACGGCTTCGGCACAGCCCGGATGCGTTCATCCGTGACGCTGTACAGTTTGTGCCCTGCGATTTCTACATCCCGAAGTTGCTCCGGCGCAGCCTTTTTGTAGGCCCACACGGCCCGGTTGGACTGGCTACGGCCAAACCCGGCCACCTGCAGGCGTTCGCTGCGGGTGGGCAGACCCACGGCCTTGCAGAATCTCGCATACTCGGCCTGCACGACCCGCAGCTTGATTTGATGCTTCTGCAGATCGGGGCTTTCGGTTTCTTCGTCGGCCAGAATCTGGCGCTTGATGAGCCGGATGCCGTTTTCGATGCGGCTCTGCTCCTGCCCGGCCTCGTACAAGGTGTACCGGTAGCCATTGTACACAACGCCGCGCTCGTTGTCATCCTTGAATTTTTGAAGCTGGGCTTTGGTGTACTGCGGCGCGTTCACGCCTAAAATGATGGGGTTTGCCGTGTGCCCGCAGTTCAGGTGCCCGATGCGGCGCTGCAGGCTGTTGTTCAGCTTTTCAAATTCAGCGTCGCCGTACTGCCGCCCCTGTATCGGCTCATGGTCGGGGGCGCAGGCGGCGTGGGCACTGATTTCCCAGCCGTCGCACCCCAGCGCGTCATGGTCGGCGTGCTGGATTTCATCGTCCAACTGGCCGAGTTGATCCATGATATACCGCCTGCAGGCGTATTCAATACCGACGCTGCGCCCACTCTTTTGCTCAATGGTGCGCAGGCCGCGCTTCGCCAGCGGCGTCACGGCGCGGCGGATGGCCGTGTTCAAGTCCAGTGTACCTGTGGCAACCTGCCGGAAAGCAAAATCCATTGCGCGGGCGTAGGCTGTCTGCAATGGCTGCACCTTGCCCTCCGGCGTATCGGCCCACAGGTCACGCAGCAGTTCGCGGGTCTTGCTCTGGGTCATGCGGGTGTAGGCTTCGGTCATCCGCTTTAGGCTGCCGTTTTCATCAAGGCTCAGGCTCTTGTCAGCCACATATTCAAACAGGCTGGCGATGACTTCCTCGCTGATGCCGATCTGCTTCGAGACGGCCTGCTCAATGGCCTTCTTGCTTTCGCCCAATGCCTGCGCCCGATAAAGCTGGTATTCGGCAGTGTCAGTGATAGCCCCGGCCTTCTGCACGCGCCTGCTGATGTCCTTGATAAGTTCATCGATGCAGGGCTGCGTCATGGCAAGAGCGGCATCACTCAAGCCCGCACGCTGCTCAGCGGTCATGCGGTATCACCTCAACCTTCAAGGTCTTTCAACTCCGGCATATAGTTTTTGCGGATTTCGGCAAGGTCGGCTTCCGTCTCGGCGGGCAGGTCAAACTTCCACGCCAGCGCCAGTTCCGGCTTCAGCAGGCCCATCTGCACAAGTTCCTTGCGCTCTGTCCACTCTTGATCGGCATCGTACAGCACGCCGTTGCCCCATGTTACAGTAAGTTCATCCGCGCTCCACGCCGACGCATCGCACAGGCGGTATGCCTGCCCGATCTGGTCGCCGAGCCGGAGCGCGGCCTGCAGGGCGTCGTAGTACAGATGCTGAAAATCCATGATAGACAGGCTATAGTCGCCCGCGCTGGAATTGATTTCCGTCGCCGTTTTGCTCACGGCCTCGGCGTCAGAGAGGATACCGCGCTTAATGCCCAACAGATTCTCGATGGCTTTCAAGTAGGTCTGCCGCCGTGCCTCGTAGCTGTCATTGCGCAGCGTCGGCGCAAAGGGTGTGATGCCGATGCTCTGCTCGTTGCCGTCCAGACCGACGAACACATCATCGGTCAGTGTTTTTTTGCCGTTGTGGGTGCGCAGAATATCGGCGCTTGCCACAACGCGCATCCGCCCCAACTCAAATTCACGGCTGAATTGCAGTTCATTTTCGTTGATGCGGTGGATAAGCCCCATTGCGGGCTCGTAGATGGAAACGCCGTCCGCGCTGCCGTCTACACAGTTTGTGATGGGCATCCGCAGGAACACCATGCCGATGCCATCAATGGGCACGGCATAGGTGTACTCATCTTCCAGCCGCTCATATTGCGGCAGGCTTGCCAGCGGCACGCGCCGCCCCAGTGTGCTTTTGTTGTCGGAGCAGTACAGGCGGTACTGGATCGTGAGCCGCCCGGCAAAGGATGTGCGCCGCTCGACCAGCGTGTAGAAATGATGGTCGGCAGATACGGATTTCTCGCACAGCGCCACATCCGAGGGGATGCCGCTTGCATCGCGGCCTAAAATGATGATGGAATCGCGTCCCACGATCTGCCACGTCAGCCGTCCATCCGGCATCGGTACAGGCTTTGCCCACGCCTCGCCGCCAATCATAGCCTGAGTCATAAAACTGGTTTTACAGGCATCAAAGGTGTTGCGTACACGGTCAAGGTATTTTCCCTTAGCACTGTCGGTGTGTTGCAGGCCGCTGTCATACTCGCCGAAGGTTGCCTTGCACAGCTTGTTCACAATGGCATACGGCAGGCGCTGGCAGGGATCTTCGGTTTTGGTCGGGGCGCGGCCATACCATGCAGCATACCACTCTGCGATGGCGTGCTTCATGGCACTGCTGGTGGCATCCGTCATGCCCAGCGCCTCTTCAATGTTTTCGACTGCGTTGTTTGTCAGTGCGCGGATCAGAGCGCCCATCATGCTTTCCCCCTAGAGTGATTTTCCGAAAGCAGCGCGGCCACAGGCAATAGTCTGTCGCCGCCCGCCACGGGCAGCCCCGGCATTTATCCGGCTTTTTCTTTGGTTTCTTTTTCATGGCTTTCCACCACGACAGTCGGTGTCATGTGCCGCAGTGCATATTCCAGCCCGGAAATATAGCACTGTTGCCGCTCTACGGTCTGCCGCAGTTCCTCCTGCTTCTTGTTGGCGGCTGCCAGTTCCTCCAGCAGCGATTCATAGGCCCAGCGCGGCAAAAAGCGGTCAATGAGCCATTTTCGAAATTTCTTCATCATGCACCTCTGCGCATCCAGATACGGTTGACAGCATAGCGGACGGCGTCAATATGGTGGTTGTCTGCATCCACATACCCCGGCAGCACTGTGCCGTCACGGCCAACCTCGTACTCATATTCACTGAACTCCTTTGCCGTGTCGGGGCAGCGATGCGGGTCGATGACAATGGCTGCCAGCCCTTGCAGCCACTTCATGCTCTGGTTCACACTTCCCGGCCCTTTGACAGCCTCACGGCAGAGGATGCCAAAAGCGCGGTAGTCGGCGCAGGATTTCATCTCTGCGGAATCGGCGGTCACGCTCTCCCACGATTCAATACGCTGCTGCACCAGCTTTGCGGTTTCCTCGTTGGAGGTACGCAGCCGGGTCAGTTCGTCGAAGATATACAGCGTTTTGCGTGCCGCATCATAGTGGCAGCGGTTGAACGCCCACGGGTCGGGATACCAGCCCCAGTCAACACCGTTTTCAATGGTGTCGAAGTTTCGGATAGTCTTTTGCGAGATAGGCTCAAGCCGCAGATTTTCAAATACCTGCGTACCGCTGCCGACGACCTCGCCCAGATATTCATGGCGGTATTTCGTCGGCTGCGTTTCCTTGATGTACTCCGCCTGCGCCAGAAACTTCGGGCCGAGCCATGCAGCAGGGGCTTGCAGGTAGGTCGAATGATGGATGCGCTTGCCTTTGCGTTCCTCGCGGGCGTAGCGGTTCGCCCAGTTGCGGCTGGCAGCCGGAGGGTTGAAGCTGATAAAGGTAAGGCCAAACTCACCGCCGCGCAGCGCAGACTGCTGCACATTGCGCACCGCATCTTCGCCGCCCTTGATTTGGTCGGCTTCCTCAAACCACAGGATGCCGATGTAACCGAACGGCAGCTTGATGGATTTGATTTTCTGCGGATCATCCAGTCCACGGAACAAAATGCGCTGCCCGGTGGGTGTGTAGGTACACTGCAGCGGGCTTTGTGTGCATTTGAATTTTGCGGTAAGCCCCAGCTTGTCGATGGCCCACAGGATTTGCGCATACACGCTGTCACGCATTGTGTCACCGACCTGTCGGGTCACAAGCGCATGGCAATCCGGGTGCTTCAAAAGCTGCAGCACCAACTCCGTGCCGACATAGGAACTTTTCAAGCTGGCGCGTCCGCCCGCTTCAACCGCTTCGTCGATAACGCCCATGTCGATCAGCTTGTGCGTCTCATAGAAGGCGGGGCCGATGATCTCCGACAGCCGTATACGCTTTTTATTCGACGTCATCCACGATCACCACCTCATCGCTGCCGCCGCTCGACTGCATCTCACGGTACATCTTGATTGCTTCAATATCACCGTTGCGGGCTTTTTCGACCAATGCAGCATGGATGGCTGCATATTCCCCGGTAGCGTATTTTTCAACCATTGCATCCAGCATAAGGCCGAAGTCCTTCTTGCCCAGCCGTTTATACTGCGTTTGAAGGGTCTTTAAATCCTCGGCGGGATTGTACGCTTCCTGCTCGGTGGCCTGCCGGATTCCGGCAATCAACTCCCGGACACTGCCGTTTTTTGTTCGCATCGGCGGCTCCTTTCTCGATAAAAATAGGGCGTCGATTTCTCGACACCCAAAACAGCCCCAGAAACGGCGCTGTGCGTGGTTCTCTTATTCTGCGGGCAGTTTTGCCGCCCACCGCGTTTAAACGTTTTTGAACGGCGCTCTCGCGTGTTTAAACAGTGTTATGGCGTGGTGCAGAATTGCGGGCTATATTTTAGGGGCAGGCTTCGCCATTTCCTCCTTGATGCAAGTCGGAATCCTCTAAAATATGTCCGCTGTGTTCACGCTGCGGGGCGTACCAGCCGCAGCATTACTTGCAGTTTCCTGTCTGCCGTTTAAACGGTAACTAAGGGTTATGGTTTTATCCTCGCCGCCGACAGGCACGCGCACCGTGACGCGGCGGTCATGGCGGTTCACTTTTTCCAGCAAATCCCTCAAGTGCGCCAGCGGCCCGCTGGTAAAATCCAGAGTGCCGTCCGCCTGCACCTCCGCCTCGCTGGGCGGCAGTGGGCCATCTCCGGCCAGCCAGAGGATGTTGGCTTCCTCGCGGGCGCTCAGTGCCTCCGGCGTGCCTTTGGTGGCTCCCAGCCAGTGCAGCACACCGTCTTCATCGCGCACCGCATAATAGACACGGTACACATCCGGCGTGCTTACAAAGATATAGCTGGGGAACAGCGTGTAAAGCTGTTCCTGCCATTTGCCACCGCGCCGGATCATCCGCCGCTCCTGCGGGCATCTGGCGTCCACGTCCTTGCCGCGCAGCTTCTGCGTGATTTCGGCTTCCATCCCGGTCATAACCTGCAGGGCGTACATACTCATGCGCTGCCCTCCTGTGCCTTGCGATCAAGGTAGGCCGATACCTGTTTGTACAGATCGGGCCGTTCCTTCGCCATGGCGCTCCACAGGGCGCTTTTCAGATCGCCCGTGCCTGCCTCGATGTCAGACTTGTTTTGCAGTTCCACGCGCTTCTTGTAGGCGACGGCGCGGGTCAGACCGCTGATCTGATTCATAAGTTTATCGACGCTGACCGCGCTCCAATCCTCATCTTTTTTAGAGGTCAGCGCGGTCATAAGGTTTTGGCTTGCAACACGCACAAGCGCCTCGGTGGTGTCCAAATCGGGATACCGCTCCAATTCGTCCAGCATATTGCGGAAGTTGGCCTGTGCGATCTGTAAGGTTTGCAGGTTCTCCACATACCCCTGTGCATAGCGGCAGACGCTGGAAACGGAAAGACTGTACCCCTGCTGCTCCAGATAGGTCACGATGTCGGAGTAGGTGGCACTGCCATCCATTATCATCTCTTCCACGGTGGCTTTCATCTCCGGGGGCAGGGTGTCGATCTTGCTGTGCTTGCGGTTGCCGCCCTTTTTGCCATTTAACGGCCAACTGCTCATATCACACCTCGATCATTTCGTCCTTGGTTTTGTGACACAGAACGCTGATTCCCTCGGCGGTGAGTTTGGCTTCCAGCAAATCCCAGCCGATGTCTGCAAAGTCGGGAACAAGGATTTTGTCCGCAATCGTGCGCAGCTGGATGTACTTTGCCATCGCCAGATAATTGATGCAGTCGAGGAAGTCATCTTGGCTGACGCCTCAAATCTGCGCCGCCTGCTGTACATCGGTCAAGCGGTTGTAGCTGTGCCGGATGATGTTGATGGCCTGCATGACCTTGCCGTTATTGTGCGGAAAGGCGTTAGCACGCAGCTGCTTCATCAGCATTTCTTTTTCATTCATCGGAGAGTCGTCCTTTCATCAAGAGGTTCAATATCTGGTCGAGCTTCTTTTCGGTTTTTGCCTGCTCCCGGAAGTAGTCTTCCTTTGTCAGAAAGTTTCGCTGGATGGACTTGATGTCGTTGTGGCATTCAGTCCAGTCCTGCTGGTGCTGGCTTCTGGTCGTGTAGGTGTGCTGAATTTCCGCAATTTGCTGTTTGCACTCGCCGACCTCTTTTTCAAGTTCGGTCTTAGTTGCCGCACTGTCAAGTTTCCGCTCGATTTTGTCAAGGCTGCGTTTTACCATCCAGCCCAACGCTCCAATCAAGAACGTCAGCAGGATTCCAATCAGCCACCACGTCCCCGCATCAAACTCCATAATCCGTACCCCTAAACTAAAAAATCGTGAGTGTCACTGGTTTCTATAACCAATGATACTCACGATTCGCAAAATGGGCCAGATTAAGCATTTTAATATTTTACTTTACGTTCTGGCGGAAAAAAACTCATTTGCCCATCAAGAGGCTTTGCCCGGATTTCCCGGTGTTTTTCGTCCACGATGGCCCGCACCGTCACCGTTGTCAAGTTGTACTTCTTGGCAAGGGCTTTCAGATTGTCGCCGTTGTATTCCTCCACGATGCGCTGATTGCGGGCGATCCGCTCAAAACTGTCGCGCTTCGGTATGTAGATCGTCTCGGCAGCGTACACGTCGATCAGCTTCAAATAGTTCTCAAAGCCGATGAGGTCGGCCACCTCCCGCTGGGCAGGGGAAAGATCGTCGGGGTGGATTTCCCACTCATCCATCGGCATCACCCCGGCTCTTCTGCGCGGTCTTGACGTAGCCCTTCAAAACCTCGACCAGCTTGTTGCCGTCCTTGTAGCTGATCCACGCGAAGGGGTCTTTCGGGAAGGCATCCATGCCCAGTTCCTTCTTGATGATGGCGCACAGCCTGTCACCGAGCGGGGCCTTGCTGGGGCTGGCATCCTGCAGCCGATACATGAGCGCCCAGACCTTGCGCCGCTGCCCCTCGCTGGTGTGGCCCGGTGCGGTCTTGCGGAGCGGCTTTCCGCTTTTGCGGGGCGGGGGCGTTCCTTGCCGCCCCTCCAACTCGCCGATGACCTTGCAGGCTTCGCCGTAGGTCAAGGCTTTAATGCTCTTTTTCCCGGTCATGCCCTCGACCAACTCATGCAGCAAGTCGTCTTCCTCGTTCCGCTTCACCATGCCCAGAGCGCCGCCGATAGCGTAAATTTTTCGGATTTGATAAGCGTTGCATCCGCTCCCGGCCATAAGTAGCCTCCCTTCCCGGCGTCAGCCGCCGTTCTTAAAATGTTTAACGATGCACTTCACGCCTGCGCACAGCAGCGATGCCGCCACCGTTACGATGATGGCGCTCCCGGTAGCACCCAGAACCACAGCGCAGAGCCAGATGCCCGTGTTCAGTCCGCCTGCGATAGAAGTCATCACGCGTCGGCCTCCTTGCTGCTCACATCATAGTAAAACTCATCCACCGTGCGGATGTAAGCGCCCACCTGCTGCAAAATATCACCGGGCTGGCGCTTCAGAGCCTCACGGTCAAGCGTTTCAGTGGTTTTGATAAGTTCGGTGTGCCCCAGCACCTTCAGTGTGGCGATGGCCTCGGCCACGCGGCTGCTGGCAAGCATCAGCTTGCTGCTGACACGGTAGCCGACAGTGCCGAAGTTCAGAGCGCGGCTCTTGCCGTCCAGTTCGGCCCGATGCAGATCAACGTATGCCTTGACCTCGCTTTCCAGCGCCTTGACCCGGTTCTGCAGCGGCAAAGCCCCCTGTGCGTAGTCGGCCTTGATGCTGTCGATCTGGCGGTCACGCTGGACAGCCATTTCCGCCAGCGTGTGCTGGCACTCCCGGATGTCCCGCAGGGCGTTGTCCACTGCGCCCCAGTCGGCCAGCGCCGGAACGCTGGTTACTTTCTTTCTTGCCATAGATATGTACTCCTTTGCTTTATTGCGGCGTGACAAGGCGGATGTCGGCATTGTTGGCTTCAAAATGCTTGACAAGCGCCTGCCAGTTCGTCCAGTGTGTCTGATAGGCCGTGAAGGTTTCCTCGCGGAACTTTTTAAGCGGTCCTCGGTCTTTCTTCGGCATCTTGTTATAAGCGGCAATCTGCTTGCGGGTCATCAATGAAGTTTCTTTTTGAGGGATAAACCTCCGGCGCTCCTCGCAATCTTGCACAAACCATGAACCGCGTATTTCGCCATTGACATACACTGCTATTCCGTTGCGGAACATGCTGATGCACTCATTGACAAGTGTGACGCTGTACCCATCGCACAGCAAATCGACTTGTCCGAGTGGAGCACGCAGTCTACTCTTGGCCTTTTCCCAATCTTCTTTTTTCACAAGAACACTCCTTCCTCTCTCTGCATTTGCCGGGGCTTGAGACCCGCGCCCATCCGGGCGGCTGCATTAAGGTGCGGGCATCTGCCCGCAGGGGGTGTTGTTAAACTAAGCACCTTTTTTCTTGCTCTTGGGTGGCCGCACACGCGGCGGGCGGGTGTAGGCCATGCTTTCAAGGGCGTCTTCATAGCCTCGGTCATAGCCCTCCCAGTAAAGGGATGGCAGTTCGTCGGGATTGTCAAATTCCTCGGCGGGCTGGTTCAGCACCGCCTCCTCGCGGCGGGCATCGTCCATAAGGCTGCGCGATGTGATGTAAAGGCACAGCCCCCACGCACCCAGCAGCAGGATCATGTAGCCGAGGCTGGCGCTCACGGCCAGCGCTCCGATGAAGATGCCCACCAGAGAGCCGCACATAATGCCGCCCACGGCAAAATAACCGCACTTCAAATTCATCAAAAAACTCCCTTCCTCAAACCGCGCCCAGCATACCGATGCCCATATGGGCGGCCATGCGGTACAGGTTTTCATAGCTTACATCGTTGGCACTGGCCGCGTTGGTGTACAGGTTCATTGCACCACGAATGCCCCACGGACTGCGACAGACGCTCAGCAGAAAGTCCAGCTCCTTGCGGGCGTTCTGCTCGGCCAGCACTGGGAACAGCTTCCGCACATCATCTTCTTTAACCTTGCGGGTGGTGTACTCGCGCTGCATACGGATGCGGCTGAATAGCTGCGCAAACTGCGCTTGCTGGCGGCCCTGCAGGCGGCTGTACACTTCGCTGTTGCCGATGAGCACCACGCCGACACCGTGCTCCCCGGTCATGGGGTTGTCGTCCGTCAGGGAGCGGATTTCTTCCAGCGCCGCATATTTGAGGTGCTGGGCTTCGTCAATAACGATGACCCAGTTTGTGCCGTCAAGGCGGGAACGCAGTGCCATCATCTGATCCATCTTGTTGCGGCACTCCGGCACGCGCAGGGCGCGGGCCAGCAGCTTGATAGAGCCGTTCAGTGTGCCCGTGCTGGGTGTGATGCTGATGCCCACCGCGTTCGTGGGATGGTCGCGCAGGAACTTCTGTGCGCCCTTGCTCTTGCCGACGCCCGCATCACCGTGCAGCACGACCATGCAATGCTCCAGCTGGGCAAAGCGGATGCTCTGGCAGACATCCTCGCTGATGCTGGTCGGCACATACGCCGCGCGGGGCAGCAGGCTGGCGGTCTTCTCGGCGGCGGCCTCGGCCTCTTCATCCAGCTTGAAGAACTCGCTCAGCTGCCGCTCGACGGCTTCCACCGAGCCTTTATACTTCTGATTGAGGTAGCTGCTCAGTGCCGCGCTGGAAAGATTCACTTTAGCGGCAAACTGATTTTGACTGATGCTGTGCGTCTCCATGTAACGCTGCGTGCGCTGGATCAGCGCGGGGTTATAGGTCTTTTCCATCTTCAATTCCTCCTCGTTGTCTGATGATGTTCTCGTTCATCCTGCCGATGTCAATGTCACCGACAGCTTTAAGCAAAGGTTCTTCGCGGGTCGACTGCTGCAGCTGTATCAGCTTCGGGCTGGGGAAGGTGTCCAGTGCATCCAGATTGCGCTGTGCCAGCGCCGTTGCAAGGGTAAGGGCGCGGTCTGGATCATCCGGCAGCCGGAGGGCTGCACCGTATTCCCGCACGGCTTTTTCAGCGCGGCGCTTGGCGGCCATTAGGTCGGCAATCTGTTCTTGATTTTCCAGATACCCGGCTGTCAGCTTGTTCTGCGGTGCTACACACAAGAAGCGGTCTTCCATATCGTAGACGCGCACGCTGGACAGATCTTCCGGGTCGTACCGCACATAAACTTTCTCCTTCATGCGCATATTTACCAGTTCCGGGGTGTAAAAATCCAGCTCCAAGCCGTGCAGCTTCAAGGTCACGCCGCGCCGTCCGATGCGGACAGGCTTGCTGGTGCGCAGCAGCATCAGCTGCAGATCGTCGTCACTGGCGGGGCGGCGGGCCACGCCGTTGCGCAGGCTCTCGTGCCAGACATGTATGCGGCTCTTGCCTTTATCCTCGGCCACACTGCCGCCGTAGTCGTCGCAGTTCATGTAGCCTTCTATCAAGGTATCAACAGCGGCAATGACTTCGGCATCGGTGGGGATATGCTCTCCGCGCTTCAAAACGGCCTTTAGGCGGTTCGGCTTCTCGACTACGTTGCCGCCTGTGTAGGTGGGGAACAGCCGGGAAATATAGTTTTTAACATCCTCAAACCGACGTTCGACCAGCTTGGCGCGGGCATTGCGCACAATAGCGTTTGTCATTTCAATGCCCAGCCGCTCAAAAACACCGGGCGGCGCAAACGGCTCGCTGCCGTCGGCCAGCCGCTTTTTGGCGCGGTGGCCGCGTCCGCCGATGTCGTAGGTCAAGAACTCTCGGCCATTGTCAACATAGGCGCGGCTCGGAATGCCGAACTTTAAAATACCCTTGCGCAGCGCGTTCAGCGTTGCTTGGCTGCCGGGGCTGTCTGTAACATACCAGCCCGTGAAGATACCGCTGCGGGCATCCAGCCACGCGCTCAGATACAGTCGGTGCAGTGTGCCGTCCGGCCCCATGCTCTCCACATCAAGGGTGTGGGTATCGCCTACCCAGAAGTCGTTGGCATTGATGCTCTCATATTCGCGGCGTATGTAGGGGCTGCACAGGTCATAGTATTTTTTCTCGCCCATGCGGCACAAAACCATGACCGGGTAAGGCACAGCCTTTGCTTTGCGGTAGAAAGTATGATACCCCGGCAGTGGCATCGCTTCGGGCATATTCTGCTGTGCCCACTCTTCCGTCAGCGCAATGCAGCGGGGCACGGGAAGCTGACTTTCATCAAGAAAAAGTGACAGAAAAACTCTCTCAATAGCCTCCGGCATCTTGCTCATGCCCTTGCGGGCCTTGCCGCGCATATCCACCAGTGCGCCATAATCACCCTCGCGGATGGCCGCCCACTTCCTGTAAAGCGTCTCCACGCTGATTTGACGGTCTGGCTCTTCCATCCGGCACAGCAGCACAAATTTTTCGTCGCACTCGGCTTTTTTTGTCCCGGCCTTGTTGCGGTAGGTCTGCCAGCGGTCAACGGTTGTTATCCAGTACCCAATTTCACCGCGTTCCTCGGCAGTGTAGGCTTCCAGCGGTTTGCAGGCGGCGGGCTTGTCAGCCTTTTTCGCCTTGGCCGGGGCCGCCGCAGGCAGTGCGGCGGGCGCGTGCTCCGCAAAATATTTCTGCTGCGCCGCATCAGGCAGGCTGGAAAGCGGGAACAGGTACTCCGGCCTGTTTCGTTCGTTCATGTGGGTCTGATAGGGCAGTTCGCCAGATTTAGCCATTCTCTGAACGTGTCGGACAGACAGCCCCATCAAGGCACTTGCTTCCGATGCTTTCAATAACGCTTCCAAAAAATCACCTCTTTCTGACCTGCCATCATCAGACTGTGTAGGTCATCTCACAGTGACGCCCCCGCAGGGCGTTTCGGCAATAGGGTGTTCATTTTTCTGTATTTGTGCTATAATCGCCGCAAAAGGTGGTGAATCTTTATGTTTGACCCGGATATTCACATCCCGGACATTGCCCGTGGTGCTGCCATCCCTCCCGCCATGCAGCTTGAATTTAAAAGACAGGAGCAGGAAAAGCGCCGTTACCGCATTGCGCTGGTGCAGTCGTGGCTGGCTTTAGGCGTATCGATAGCCAGCCTTATCGTCGCAATCATCGCGTTAATGCGATAACCGATACCATGAGTGACACGCTGGCAATCGTCAGCGAAAGCCACCACGGTGCTTTGGGCAGAGCAGGCAGTTGAAACAGCCTGCTCTTTTTCTTTGGTTTCATAATCGCTTCACCACCTTTCGCCGCAATCGTCAGCACTGAACTGGCCCCCGGTGCTGTAATTCCACTGCAACTCGATACCCCGACCCGGCACATCGTACAGCGCTGGGCCGTGTGCGCAGCACTTCCAGCCGTCCTTCGGCCTGTGTACCCATGCCAGATCGCGCTCGGCATCATACCGATCCACCTTGTAAATGCCTCCGGCGTTGGGGTAAGTTTCCCCAACAATCGGCTTGTCCGGCAGCCTGCGGATGCGCTGGCTGCCTGCATCAATGTTCGTCATCGTCAAATTGCACCTCGCTTAAATGCTGTTTATACGGTCTTTTACCGCTCCTTAAAATTAGGACAGCGGTAAAATCCTCGCGCCATGCCCTCGGCCCGCTCCACCAGTTGATGGCATCTTCCAGCGTGGTGTACTCCGGGCCGTAGGCTTCCTGTATGGCTTCAATAATTTTCATACCGCTCTCCTTGGCCTGCCATCTTCAGTACCGGGCGGCCATTCCCGGCAGACAGCCCCGGAGGGCCGTTTCGGCTGTTATGCGCCTAGGTCAGCATCCTTGAACAACTCACCCGGTTCAACTCCCAAGGCAAAAGCGATGCGTTGAACGTCTTCCGGGCGAATAATTCGAGTATTATGCACCATGTACCCGAATGTTTGCCTTGAATATCCAGCTTTGCGAGCCACTGCGCTCTGCTTATAGCCCCTCTCGCTAATGATGCGGAGTATGTTATCGGAAACTGGGCGATTGTTAATTACCATTGAATCTTACCTCCTTTACTTTTTTAAAAGTGGAGTATCTCGAACTATTTATAATATAGTCGAGTTGCTCCACTTTGTCAAGCGGGTTCTTGCATTTATGTCCGACTTTCTCGAACTTTTTGTTGACGGAAACCTTCACTGGCGATTATAATTGTCTTTGAGGTGATACCAAAATGTCTTATAATAGCAGACTTCGTGAAGCGCGGAAAAATGCTGGATTAACTCAAACCGAATTGGGCAACATGGTCGGCTGTGCAAAAACAACTATCACAGGGTACGAAACAGGTAAAAGTGAGCCGAGCATGGCAATGCTAAGCAATATCATGCACGCGCTGAATGTTGACGCGAACTTCATTTTTCAAGATGAAGTCCGAGAACACCACGAATCTCACGCCACCCCCTCCGAGATGGATTCTTTAGTCAAACCATATCGTATGCTGGACAAGGCAGGGCAAAAAATGGTTCGCACAGTTATAGAACTCGAAATGGCCCGATGCAAGAATGTTGTTCCATCCTTGCCCGAAGAATAACACTACTTTCCGAAGAGTGTCTTGCATTTGTTGGGAAATAACGTTTTGCGTTATACACCGTGTTAAAATTTAGTTTTTTAATGCGACATTCCAAACTCCCTTTTACCAAAGGAAACATCAAAAAAAGCACGTTGATACGCATTGCGACATTAAAAAGTTAATGCGACGCTTTATGTCGCATTAAAACTCAAAAGGCGGCGGCCAGACCTATGCACACTGCATAAGTCTGGCCGCCGCCTTTTAAATTGTTTTAACGCCTGTTAAAACGCGATACTACGATATTTAAGCACTTATTTGAATCGCCTTTTAAACGCCGTTTAAACACTTTTCAAACGCTCCGCGCCCGCCGCGCTATCCAGCCGCCGATTCGCCGTTTTAACCCCCAAAATGGGCAAAAAAATTTTGCAAGCCCGCATCCCGCCGACTTGCAAAATTTCGCGTTCAATTCCGTTTAACCCTCATTAAAAACCGCGCTCTCGCGTTCTTTCCCGCCTTTTTCCACCTTTTTGCGCTCAAAATCCCCGCCCCGCCCGCATTTCTCACTCTTCAAGAAAACTCACAGCCAGCACGCGCAGCAGGGCGGCCTCATTCAGCGGCTTTGAGATATGGTCGTTCATACCCGCCTGCCGGGTGCGCTGTACATCCTCGGCAAAGGCGTTGGCCGTCTGCGCAATGATGGGGATCTCCTTTGCCTGCGGGTGGCTGCTTTCGCGTATCGCGCGCGCCGCCTGCAGACCGTCCATCACCGGCATGACAACATCCATCAGGATCGCATCAAACAGCGGGGCCTCCCCCTTACCGGTTGCCAAAAAGGCATCGAGTGCCGCCCGACCGTTTTCGGCCACCGTCACCGCAGCCCCGGCGTTTTCCAGCAGGTAGCAGGCGACCTCGGCGTTCAGCGCGTTATCCTCGGCCAGCAGCAGCTTCATCCCGTTCAGGCTGGGCAGCGGCTTGCACTCGGCAGGCTGCTTCGGCGCGCTCAGATCCAGTTCAAGGGGCAGCTCAATGACAAAGGTCGTGCCCTCGCCCAGCGTGCTGCTTACCGTGATCGTGCCGCCCATCAGGTCCACAAGCTCTTTCGCGATGGCCAGCCCCAGTCCGGTGCCCTTCAGCTCACTGCGCAGGGCCTCATTCTCCTGCATAAAGGGCTCATAGATATGGCGCTGGAACTCCTCGCTCATGCCGATGCCGGTATCCTGCACCGTAAAGCGGTAGACAGCGTGGTTCTCGTCCTTGGGAATCTCGTCCAGCGTGTAGTTGATCGTGCCGCCCACCCGGTTGTACTTGACTGCGTTGCTGGAGATATTCGCAATGATGCGCTGCACATGCAGCGGGCTGCCGATAACATGGCTATGCCGGTGGTTGAAATGCACATGGCAGGTCAGCTGCATCCTTACCACCTGGGTGTGCAGCGTGTCCCCGCAGCGGGCCAGCAGCTCATACAGGTCAAAGGGCTCATGGGTGATCCGCATACGGCCGCTCTCCATACGGCTTATATCCAGCACATCATTGATGAGCGTTTCCAGCTGCTGCCCGGCGGCGGTCAGCTTCTCCATCGTGTCGCGGACCTTTTCAGGATCCTCCGCGTTGTCGTAGGCGATCTTGGCCATGCCCAAAATGCCGTTGAGCGGCGAGCGGATGTCGTGGCTCATCCGGGAGAGGAAGGATGATTTTGCCCTGTTGGCAGCCTCGGCGCTGTTGCGCGCCTCGACCAGCCATTTCTCGCGCTTGTGCAGGGCGTTGCAGTCGCAAAGGGTCAGCAGCCACATAACGCGGCCGTCCGGCAGCTGCTTTTCGTCCTTGCAGAGGTAAAACCAGCGCCGGCCCCCATCCCGGGTGTGCAGGCAGAGGGTACGCTTGCCCTTGAACTGACGGAAATTCTCAAGGTCACGCAGGTCGCAGTCCTCGGCAAAGCAGTCAGCAAACTGCATCGTGTAGCCGCTGCCGAACACCTCGTCCCCATGGCAGCCGAGGGATCGCAGCGCCAGCTCACTGATGATGCCGACCGGCAGCCCCGGCGTGTAGAAGCCGCCTACAACGCCGACACCGTTATTTTTTTTCAGCAGCTGCTGGATGGATTTGTCGATTACCTGCAGATCCTCCCGCTGAAAATCGCTGCTGAAAATTGGCTCCTCGTAAAAGCTTTTGATCATGCCATGCTCCCTGTTCTCCTGTTGCGGTTTGCGCTCACTTGGTTACATTGTAATTGTTTTGCGGTTAAATTGCAAGCGTTATTTGTTTCATTGCAACAAATACAGCGATTCTGTCCATTTGCCGCACCAAAAACACCAAGGGGGCAGGCCCACTGGCCTGCCCCTTGCAGCGAAAAGCTATGTTACTTTGTCAGACTGACTGCGGCACTCCGCAATGAGATAATGCGCTTTTCAGTCGTTGGTCGAGATGTCCGTGCCGAAATATTTCTCGCTCAGCGCCTTGAGCGTGCCGTCGGCGCGCAGCTCCTCAATGGCGGTGTCGATGGCAGCGCGCAGGGTGGCGGTCTCCTCGCCCTTGCGCATCGGGATCGCAACCTCGTTGGCATCATCGGTCAGCACAGCGATCTTCACATTGGCATCGGGATGCTCCTTCGTGTAGTCGTAGAAGGTCACCTCGGCGTTGAGGGTCGCATCGATCCGGCCGCTGTTCAGCAGCTCAAAGGTCTGGTTCAGGTCATCGACCGCCGTGACGGTCGCGCCGTACTGCTCGGCCAACTGGGCATAGGTGCTGGAGATCGTGTTTGCGGTGGTCTTGCCGTTCAGATCCTCCAGCGTCTGGATGCTGTCATCGTCCGCCCGGGTGATGACAGCCGTGCGGTTGTAGGCGTAGGGGGTGGAGAAATCGTATTTTGCGGCGCGGTCGGGGGTGATGTCAACGCCGTTGACCATAATGTCATAGCGCCCGGCGTCAAGACCGGCCAGCAGGCCGTCCCACTCGCCCTCAACAAACTGCGGCTCCACGCCGAGCTTTTCGGCGATTTTGGTGCCGACCTCAACATCGTAGCCCACAAGGGTATCGCTCTCATCGTGGTAGGTCCAGGGCGCCCAGGTGCCCTCCATTGCGATGGTGATGGTGCCGCGGGCCTGGATCTCGCTCAGCAGGTCGGCGGCGGTGGCATCGGCAGACGCTGCCGTGCCGGAGGATGCTGCAGCCGTGCCGCCGCAGGCAGTCATCGCAGCGGCCATAGCAGCGGTCAGGGTCAGGGCGGTCAGCCTGTTCAGGTTTTTCATTACAAAAGGCTCCTTTGCTTGTAGGTCTGTAAAAATTCTTGGGTGCGGGGCTGCTGCGGGTCGTTAAAGAACGCTTCGGCGGTGTTTTGCTCCACAATGACGCCCTGCTCCATAAACACCACGCGGTTGGCCACATGGCGGGCAAAATCCATCTCATGGGTGACGACCAGCATCGTGCGGCCCTCCCGCGCAAGCTGGCGCATAACGGCCAGCACCTCGCCGGTCAGCTCGGGGTCAAGCGCGGAGGTCGGCTCGTCAAAATAGAGGATTTCGGGATCGGCCGCCATGGCGCGCGCAATGGCTACCCGCTGCTGCTGCCCGCCGGAAAGCTGGCTGGGGTAGTAGTCGGCGCGGTCATCCATGCCGACCTTGACAAGCTGCGCATGGGCCAGCTCCTCGGCCGTGCGGCGGGGCATCTTGCGGGCAATGATAAGCCCCTCGGTCACATTCTGCAGCGCGGTCTTATTTGCGAACAGGTTGTAGTTCTGAAAGACAAAGCCCGTGCGGCGGCGCAGGGCGTTGATCTCGGCATGGGTAGCGCGGTGCAGCTCGATGCGGCGGCCGTCAAAATCCATCGTGCCGGCATCTGCCCTTTCGAGAAAATTCAGGCAGCGCAGCATAGTGGTCTTGCCGCTGCCGCTTGAGCCGAGGATGGCCACCACATCACCCTTGTTCACATCCAGATCAATGCCCTTGAGCACCTGCAGCGGGCCGAAGGCCTTGCGCAGGTTTCTGATTTCCAGCATAGCTTCAACTCCTTTGTGCGCCGCGGCTGTTGAGGTAGCGCTCGCCCACGGCCTGCAGGCGGGTCAGCACTGTGCAGAACAGCAGGTAGACCAGACCGACTTCGATATACAGCGCCAGCGGCTCATAGGTGCGGGCCACAATGCGCTGGGTCGTCATAAACATTTCGGTCACAGTGATGTTGGCCGCCAGCGAGGTATCCTTGATCATGGCGATCAGCGAGCTTGCCAGCGTGGGGAACGCCGTGCGCAGTGCCTGCGGCAGGACGATGCGGCGGATGATCTGCAGATAGCTCATACCGACGCACTGCCCGGCCTCCAGCTGGCCCCGTGGGACCGACTCGAGCGCAGCGCGGATCGTCTCGGCGCAGTACGCACCCTCGTTGATGGAAAAGACGAGGACCGCCGCGGGGAACGGCTCGATCAGGATGCCGACACCCGGCAGGCCGTAAAAGACGACAAAAAGCTGCACCAGCACCGGCGTGCCGCGGATGACCCAGATGTAAAACCGGGCGATGCGCTGCAGCACCGGCACCTGCGCAAACTGGACCAGCGCCACCGCCACGGCGATGATGAGCGCCAGCGTGAAGGAAATGGCGGTCAGCGGGATCGTAACGGTCAGACCCGGCAGCAGGATTTTACCAAAGGAATCCAGAAGGATGCCGACAAGGCGTTCGGACATGGGGCGGTTCTCTCCTTTATATACGGGGGCGGTTGTATTTCCCACCAAAACAGTATGCTATGAGATTGTAGCACATCCGCCCGCATTTTGCAAGAGCCGCCGGGGCTATGGCATTTTTGTCGGCTTTGTGCTATACTGTTGAGATAGAAAAGTACACTGCTTTCACAGAAAAGAGAAACATCATGAACACTACCGAAGAAAAACGCGAATCCATCCCAAACAGCGTCAACCGGATGCTGTTTGCCGGTATCGGCGTCATCCTGCAGGTTGCGTGGATCTGCTGGCTGGCTATCAAGCTGAACGACTACTCGACCGCCATTCAGGTCTGCACCTCGGTGCTGGCCTTCCTGATCACGCTGCGCATATACGGGCTGCATATCAACTCTGCCTATAAAATATCATGGATCATCCTGATCCTGCTGTCTCCGGTGTTCGGGCTGACGATCTACCTGCTGTTCGGCCGCGCCGGCGCGGTCAGCGTCATGCGCAAACGGTTCAACAGCAACCTTGCGCTGCTGCGCAGCTACCATGCGCCCCTGCTGGCCCAGCGCCGGGCGCTGCCCTACCCCGACCGCACCGCGCGCAACCACGCCCACTACCTGCAGACGCAGGCAGGCTACCCGGCCTATGACAACACTGATGTGACCTTCTACGGCGACACCTGCGCCGCGCTGGAGGCACAGAAGGAGGCACTGCGCAGCGCCGAGCATTTTATTTTTATGGAGTACCACGCCATTGAGGACGCCTCCGCCTGGCAGGAGCTGGAGGACATCCTTGCCGAGCGCGCCGCCCACGGTGTCGAGGTCCGCGTTTTTTATGATGATGTGGGCAGCATCGGCTTTATCACGAGCGCCTTTGTCAAAAAGCTGGAGAGCCGCGGCATCCAGTGCCGCCAGTTTAACCCGGTCATTCCGATTCTGAATGTTTTCATGAACAACCGCGACCACCGCAAGATCACAGTCGTGGACGGGCGCATCGGCTTTACCGGCGGCTACAATCTGGCCGAGGAATATTTCAACCGCACCCACCCCTACGGCCAGTGGAAGGACACCGGCATCCGGCTGGAGGGTGACGCTGTGCGCAGCCTGACGCTGATCTTTTTGGAGCTTTGGGGTGCGACCCAGAAGGAGCCGCCCGAGATCGAGCGCTACCTGCCCGAGGTCCCCTACACCGCGCGTGAGAACGCCGTGGTGCTGCCCTACGCCGACAACCCGCTGGACGATGAGGCCACCGGCGAGAATGTCTACCTGAACATGATCCGCAGCGCGAAGGAATATGTCTACATCACAACGCCCTACCTGATCCTGAGCGATGAGATGCAGCGCACCCTGCGGCTTGCAGCCTCCAGCGGCGTTGATGTGCGCATCATCACGCCGGGCATCCCTGACAAAAAGATGATTTTTTCGGTGACGCGCAGCTACTATGCGGCGCTGGCCAAGAGCGGCGTGCGCATTTATGAGTACACGCCCGGGTTCATCCACGCAAAGCAGTGCGTTGCAGACGGCGCAGAGGCCGTTGTGGGCACGATCAATTTTGACTTCCGCAGCCTGTATCTGCATTTTGAGAATGCGTGCTGGTTCTGCGGCTGCCGGGCCGTGGCTGAGGTGCGCCGTGATTTTGACGAGCTGTTCCCCCTCTGCCATGAGGTAACCGAGGAGTACGCCGCCCGCCGCAGCGTTGCCCTGCGCGGTCTGGACTGCGTGCTGCGCCTGTTCAGCCCGCTGATGTGACCCCGTATACAAAAGCCGCCTGTGTGAAACCACACAGACGGCTTTTCGTTATTATAGGGCAGGTTATGCGCCGAACACCTTGGTGTAGTCGGCCTTGAACTTCTCAATGCCGGCATCGGTCAGGGGGTGATGCAGCATCTGCTCAATGACCTTGTAGGGCACGGTGGCGATATCGGCACCGGCCAGCGCACAGTCGGTCACATGGATGGGGTTGCGGACGCTGGCGGCGATGATCTGGGTGTCGATGTCGGGGTAGTTCAGGAACATATCGTGGATGGTCTCGATCAGGTCGATGCCGGGCTGGCCGATGTCATCCAGACGGCCAAGGAAGGGGCTGACATAAGTAGCACCGGCACGGGCGGCCAGCAATGCCTGATTGGCGCTGAAGATCAGGGTGCAGTTGGTGGGGATACCCTCCGCGGAGAGGACCTTGATGGCTTTGAGGCCCTCGGCCGTCATGGGGATCTTGACGACCATGTGCTTGGGATCGAGCGCGTAGATGGCGCGGCCCTCGGCGATCATCCCCTCGGCGTCTGCGGTCGTGGCCTTGACCTCACCGGAGATGGGGCCGTCCACGATCGTGGTGATCTCCTTCAGGGTCTCGGCATAGTCGCGGCCCTCCTTTGCGATCAGGCTGGGGTTGGTGGTCACGCCTGCGATAACACCCATGTCATTTGCCTTGCGGATCTCGTCCACATTGGCGGTGTCGATATAGAACTTCATAGAACGCTCCTCCTGTAAAAATGTGCTTTACTGTCAACATTATTGTACACGGCAGACCGTGTCCGGGCAAGAAAGTGTGTGATAAAAACCGGACAGAAGTTTGGATTTTGCGCACTGCTTACCCCTGCCCGTAGTAGGCGTTGGGGCCGTGCTTGCGCAGGAAGTGCTTTTCCAGCACATGCCGGGGCGCCGGCTCTGCGTTGGGGTCCAGCGTCAGGGTCAGGATGCCCATTTTGGCGACCTCCTCCAGCACGGCGGCGTGGTAGACGGCCTCGGCGGCCGTTTTGCCCCATGTAAAGGGACCGTGGCTTGCGCAGAGCACGGCGGGAAGATGCACCGGGTCGATGCCGCGCTCACGGAAGGTCTCTATGATGACCTTGCCAGTGTTCAGCTCGTAGTCCTCCTCGATCTCTGCGGGGGTCAGCTCCCGGGTGCAGGGCACCGGGCCGTAAAAGTAGTCCGCGTGGGTCGTGCCGAAGGCGGGCAGGTCCCGCCGGGCCTGCGCGAACGCCACCGCATGGGTGGAATGGGTGTGGACGATGCCGCCCAGCGCCGGAAATGCCCGATACAGCGCAAGATGGGTCTTTGTATCGCTGCTGGGGTTGAGGTCTCCCTCGACCTTGTTGCCGTCCAGATCCATGACAACGAGCTGCTCCGGCGTCAGCGCGTCATACGCGACACCGGACGGCTTGATAACGAAAAGACCGCGCTCCCGGTCGATGCCCGACACATTGCCCCATGTGTAGGTGACAAGCCCACGGCGGGGCAGCTCCATATTGGCCTCATAGACCTGCTGCTTGAGTTTTTCCAGCATTCTGATCGCTCCTTGTTGACTTTTGCCTTCATTATAGCAGACCCGGTGAAAAAAAACAGGCCCCAGAGTCAAAAACACTGGATTTTTGTTCAAATATTTGCAGCGGCACAGCCGGAATTGTGCTGTGCATAACACCAAAACCTGCATACGGACAGGATTTTTGGCGTTGCCTTGCGTTTTGCTGCGGCACAGCGTACCAGATATGGTGGCGCAGGCAGGATTTTGCTGTGGGGTGTTGTAATAAAGCGCACAATAGCGCACTGCCCTGCCGCGCCACTTTACCTTGACAAACACGCGCTTTGTTGTATCATAAGGGTAGGAGGAAGAGCCTATGCTGACTTGTAACATGGACGTGGAGGAGCGCAGCGTCTGGCTGCGGGCCACCCCCGGCGCCGCTGCCATGGCGCAGCCCTTTTACTGCACCGAGGCCGGCAACTTTTACGGCCGCGCCCACTTTGCCACAGCCCGCACCGACAAGGATAGCTATATCCTGTTTTACACCCTGTCCGGCAGCGGTCTGATTGAGCAGAACGACCAGCGCATCGAGCTGCCTGCGGGCAGCGCCCTGCTGCTGAACTGCCGCACCCCGCAAAGCTACTGCACGGCCCCCGGGCAGGACCACTGGCACCACTACTGGGTGCATCTGGACGGCGCGGGCGTTGCCAATCTCGCCGAGGTGCTGCTGCCGCAGGGGCGGCTTTCCGCCGTGCCGGTCAGCCGGCTGGAAATGCAGCCGCTGTTTGAATCGCTGACCAGCGAGTGGGAGCATGGCACCACCGCCGCCCAGATCGAGACCGGGCTGCTGCTGCACAGGATGCTGGCGCTGATGGCGCGCCAGCTGCTGGCCGGGGACGAGAGCCGCTCCAACCGCACCCTGATTGAGCATGCGGCAGAGTTTATCCGCCAGCACTACGCCGAGCCGCTCTCGCTTGACCGGCTGCTGGCCCAGACGCCGGTGAGCAAAAGCTGGTTTTTGCGGCTGTTCCGCCAGTATATGGGCACAACGCCCTATAACTTTTTATTGTCCACACGCATCACCCGCGCCAAGGAGCTGCTGGTGCTGACGGATTTTTCCATCAGCGAGATCGCGCATCAGGTCGGCTTTGGGGACGAGAGCAATTTCTCGACCCGCTTTGCCGCCATGGTGGGGCAAAGCCCCCAGCAGTACCGCAAAAGTGCGATGAAGCCCGCCGGGGCCGAGTGACTGCGCTTTGAAGATTTTGGGTTTTGGGAAAGAAGGCATTTTTCATGAAAACCGAACGCATTGACCGTGTGCGCACTGCCCTGAGCGCAGCGGGGCTGACCCAGATGATCGTCTGCGACCCGAAGAGCATCTGGTACCTGACCGGGGTCTCCGTTGACCCCTATGAGCGGCTGCTGGCACTCTATCTGCCGGTGGACGGCGAGCCGGTGCTGTTTTTGAACCGGCTGTTCCATCTGCCGGAGGTCCCCTGCCGGGCCATCTGGCATACCGACACCGATGCCCCGGTGGCACAGATTGCCGCCGTGGTGGACCCCGCCGCCCCGCTGGGCATCGACAAGGAGTGGCCGGCGCGGTTTCTGATCCCGCTGATGGAGGCGCACCCCGGTATGCGGGTCGTGCTGTCCAGCGATTGCGTGGATGACTGCCGCGCCTGCAAGGACGCCGAGGAGCAGGCGCTGATGCGCACCGCCTCCCGCATCAATGACGCTGTGAACGAAGCTGCCAAGCAGTATGTAAAGGCCGGCATGACCGAGCGCGAGGTTGCCTCCTTCATCGACAGCCAGTACCGCGCCCACGGCTGCGAAGGGCCGAGCTTTACCACGATCGTCTCCTTCGGTGCCAATGCCGCCGACCCCCACCACGAGCCGGATGACACGGTGCTGAAGCCCGGCGATTGCGTGCTGTTCGACATGGGCTGCATCAAGGACCGCTACTGCAGCGATATGACCCGCACATGGTTCTGCGGGCAGCCCACAGAGAAGCAGGCCGCCGTGCATGACCTTGTGCGCCGCGCCAACGAGGCCGCCGAGGCGCTTATCAAGCCCGGCGTGCGGCTCTGCGACCTTGACGCTGCCGCCCGCAGCCTGATCACGGCGGCCGGCTACGGCGAATACTTCAACCACCGGCTGGGCCATTTCATCGGCCAGACCGACCACGAGAAGGGCGATGTCAGCAGCGCCAACACGGCCGTTGCCAAGCCCGGCATGATCTTTTCCATTGAGCCGGGCATCTACCTGCCCGGTGAATTCGGCGTCCGCATTGAGGACCTCGTCCTTGTGACCGAGACCGGCTGCGAGGTGCTGAACCGCAATGATAAGCACTGGGCGCTTGTAGGCCAATAACGCCCCGCATAGACAAACAGCTCCCCCGCCCGCACTGCTGCGGACGGGGGAGCTGTTTGTCTATTGCGGAATTGCTTAGTCGAGGAAGTTCTCGTTCAGGGTGACGCCGAAGTCGCGGGCGATGGCGCGCAGATCATCATCGGTGATGGTCTGGCGGATCAGGCCGCCGCCCATCGACAGCACCTTGACATAGATCTCGGCGCTCTTTTCGATGGTGTGCGCCAGACCGAAGGTGATGTCAAAGTCCGGGCCGGAGGCAAACAGGCCGTGCTGCGCCCAGACGGCAGCCTGATAGGTCTTCATCTTCTCGGAGGTGGCCATGGCAATGTCCGCGCCGCCCGGCACCATCCACGGGCAGACGCCGACGCCCTCGGGGAAGACAACGGGGCACTCGGTAGCGCTCTGCCACAGCGCGCGGGTGAAGTCGCGGTCGGTCAGCGGCAGGATATAGGTCAGCGCAATGACATTGGTGGCGTGGCAGTGGTAGATCACACGGTTGGCACCGTTGGTGGCCGCCTTGCGGACGCTGTGGTTCATGAAGTGGCTCGGGAACTCAGAGGTCGGGCGGGCACCCTCGGCCAGACCCCAGACAATGCGCCAGCTGTCGCCCTTGTCGTTGATCTCCACGATGCCGATGCTGTGGATGGGATCAGGCTCAACATTGCGGAAAAACTTGCCGGAGCCGGTCGTGATGAAGTACTCCCCTGCAAGGTTATCGGCCTGAACACCCATGTTGACCCACTCGCGCGGCTCGGCGTCGAAGTAGGGGCGGCAGGCAGCGACCTCCTCCGCCGTCATGCGGTAGGTCAGATTGCCGCCGTTGCGCTCATGCCAGCCCTGCAGCCAGCCATCGTTGCACATGCGGATAAAGCCCTTGACGCAGGGAATCTCATAAATTGTAGACATAGTTTTTTGCTCCTTTGCATTGTTGTGTAGGCTTCCCCCGTGGGGGAAGCTGTCAGCGGCCCCGACCGCTGACTGATGAGGGCAAAGTTTCCCCTCATCCGGCCTCGGGCGGGGCCTCGGCCACCTTCCCCCCATGGGGGAAGGCATCCTGAAATCAGCGCGTAACAATATCCACCGGCACATTGAAGATCTTTGCCACCTTCAAAATCGTGTCGATATGACGGCCCGGGGCGGCGGCCATGTGGTGGGTGGGGCCGGCCTCGCTCCAGCGGTTGCAGAACTCGCGTGCGCCGCAGCTGAACCGGGTGCGCATGTTGGTATCGCCAAAGGTGAAGATGGGGCCCGGCTCGTTGACGCCCTCGGCCACGACAAACTTGAAGTGACCGTCCTTGTCCTGCGTGATGCCTAGGTAGGTCACATCGCCCACCGGCGGATAGAACTGGGTCAGGTAGCCGCCGCCGGTCTTGCCGTGGAACACCGGCACGATCTTCATGGTCGGCTTCTTGGCCTGAGAGATGTCGGCATCGCCGGAGCCGGAGTGACCGATGATGCAGATATCCTCGTCGAAGTCAATGGAGTACATCTCGCTCAGCTGGCCGCAGCCGGAGATCGTCTTGAGGATGGACATGGCCATCGACACCTTGATGTCACCCTCGACAGCACAGGCAACGCCCTGCTTGATCAGCATCGAGAATGCCGGGATCAGCATCGAATCCAGCACGCCCGCCTTGCCCTGCGCAAAGCCGTCATAGTGGCTGGCCACAAAGGCGATCTTCTCGTCTTTGACCCACTGCTCAAACGCGACCACATAGCGGGCCATATCCCAGACCTTCTCGATGGTGCCGCCGCCCTCAATGTCAAAGGTGTCCAGAATATCCTGTGCCTTGGCGCGGATGGCATTTTCATCGGTGATGTTGTCGGCAATGGCCCACATCTTCTCCCAGTCGAACTGCTTGGTGTAGAGCCACATGCGGTTGTACAGGTTCGTCTCGTCAATGTACAGATCCATCATGCCGGGGTAGGGGCGGCCGATCTGGGCGAGGTTTGTATCGCGGAAGCGGCGGCGCACCTGCGCAGCCTTGCACCAGTCGTTGATCTCGGCCGCGACAACGGAGTCGCCGCCCTCGACCACACCGGTGATGACGGCATGGCGCTTGCCGGCGCGCTCCAGATCCGCGACCATCTCACCAACGGCACCGCAGGCGTACAGCTCACCCAGCCATGTCGGGATGTCGGTGTTGGCGTAGTCGGGCGCTTTCTTCTTCTGGACATTGACCAGCACGACCGGCACATCCAGATCGCGCACTGCCGGCAGCATATTATAAGAGGTAGCGTAGGTCAGCAGCTGCAGAATAACCAGATCAACATCAGCAGCGCGGAACTTATCGCCCGCAGCCATCGACTGCTCCTTGGTCGTGACGATACCGCCGTCAACGATCTCAACGGTGTCGGGCAGCGTCTTTTTGAAGGCGGCGTACTGGCCCTCAAACTCCGGCACCAGCGTGGGGAACTGTGGCAGATAAGCGCCCAGCGCAATAGCAAACACGCCAACGCGGGCCTTGGTTTCAACTAACATGGTGGACCTCCTGTATATGAATTTGTTGTATTTGGTAGGGGCCGGGCACGCCCGGCCTTGTCGTGTAGGGCAAAAGGCTGTTTACTGCGGCTGATATTCCTTAATCTCAAAGCTGTGCTTGATAGCGGCGCGGGCCTCGGCCAAATCCTTGAATACACCCGCGTGGATAAACTGCACCATCAGGTTGCCCAGCGCCGTGCCCTCAGTCGGGCCGGCAAAGACAGGCAGGCCGGTCGCGTTGGCTGTCTGCTGGTTGAGGTAGGCATCCTGACTGCCGCCGCCCACAATGTTCAGGCTGGTGTAGGTCTTGCCTGTCAGCGTCTGCAGCTTTTCCACCGCGCGGCGGTAATCCTGCGTCAGGGAGTTGTAAACGCACTGCATAACCTCACCGGTGGTGACCGGAACCCGCTGCTGCGTGTCTGCGCAGGCAGCCTTGACCTCCTCGATCATCGACTCTGGCGCCAGAAAGCGGTTATCGTCCGGATCGACACAGCTGGGGAAGTCTGCCGCCCCCTTGGCGGCGGCGATCAGCTCAGGGAAGCTGGGCCGTGTGCCGGTCTGTTCGCCCAGCTCGCGGCGGATGGACTGGATCATCCACAGGCCCATGATGTTCTTGAGATAGCGGTAGCGGTACTCGTAGCCGCCCTCGTTCGTAAAGTTGGCAGCGCAGCTCTCAGGGTCGGTGATGGCGCGCGGGTTTTCGACGCCGAGCAGGCTCCATGTGCCGCTGGAGAGGTAGGCGGCGAACTCGTCCCGCGCCGGCACCGCCAGAAAAGCCGAGCCGGTGTCATGGGTCGCAGGCAGGATGACCTCGGCATCAAAGCCGACCTCTGCCTGCACCGCCGGGGTCAGATGCCCCAGCACGGTACCCGCCGTTTTGATAGGCTGGAAGATACCGCGCGGCAGGCCGAGCCTTTGCAGCAGCGCATCGTCCCAGTCTTTGCTGTCCGCGCCGACCAGCGCCGTTGTGCTGGCGTTGGTATACTCATTGGCGGCCACGCCGCAGAGCAGGTAGTTGAGGTAATCGGGCACCATCAAAAACGTTTTGGCGGCGGCCAGCTGCTCCGGGTGTTCCTTCTTGAGGGCCATAAGCTGGTAGACCGTATTGAATGGCTGGTACTGGATGCCGGTGCGGGCATAATGCTCGGCAAAGGTCAGGCCGTACTCCTTTTCAAGTGCCTCGCGGATGCCCTCGGTGCGCTCATCGCGGTAGGCCACGGCATCGCCGATGCGCTGCCCCGCCTCGTCCAGCAGAACGAAATCCACCGCCCAAGTGTCAATGCCGATGGTTGCGGGGGCAAACCCGGCATCGTGGGCGGCGCGCAGGCCGTTGACGACCTCTCTGGCCAGCGTGTCGATGTCCCAGCAGAGGTGACCGTCCTTGCGCCGGACGCCGTTCTCAAAGCGGTAGACCTCCTGCAGGACGATCCTGCCGTCCTGCACGGTGCCGACAATGTGCCGCCCGCTGGATGCGCCGATGTCGACCGCCAGTGTACAAGTCTGCATAGTGTTCTCCTTCTTTGCAAAATGACAGTGCTTTTCACTCAATGTATCTGCATTATACGCCACCGCCTGTGGCTGTTCCATCCCCAAAACAACTTGATTCTTTGTGAAAATTCCATTCTTTTTCTGCCCTGCTGTTCCCCTTTGCCGCTGCATCCGGGCACAGGCGGGTAAGCGGGCACATTTACAAAAAAGGGAGGGCCGCCGAAGCAGTCCTCCAAGGAAACAGGCTGGATTTTATACAAGCCCCCAAAATTTGCTTTACAGCACCGGGATTCCCGGCCCGGTTTGCATATATTCCAGCGCCGTATGTTTGCAATCGCATTACAGCTTCTTCAAATAGAATCGGTTCATCGTGCTGTGCTGGGTCACACACAGCTTCTCGATCTGCTGAAACCCCATCTTCTCATACAGCTGCAGGGCTACGGCAAAGTTTGTATGTGTTTCCAGATACAAGCTCTTGTACCCTGCCGCTTTTGCGCCCTCCTCAACGAGCTGTACCAGATCTTTTCCGTAGCCTTTCCCCTTGACGGAATCCACCAGATAGAGCTTTTGAAGCTCTGCACAATCGCCCAGACCTTCAAATTCCGCAAACCCCGCACCGCCAATAACCTGGCCGTCCTTACCAAGCGCGACAAAGTACCGGCGCTTATCGGGCTTCTCGCTGTAAAAGGTACTCAGGTGGTCCAGCTCCGGGTCGAAGTACACTGTCCCCGGAAGATCCAGATGGAACTTCCTCAAATTGCAGCGGGCGATCTCGGCGACTCTTGCATCATCAGAAGGCTCAATTTCTCTATAACTTTTATCATCAAAACATTACCCCCATTTACACTGACACTAATAGGCCGAATATGTTCATCTCGCACAACGTCATCAACACGCCTGACGAGAACATCATCAAGATAGATCTCCACGCTCATGTTTGCATCTCGATTTGTATCTTCCGATGTAACAATATTTGCCGCGAAAGTATCATATTGACCATCCAACTTGAACTTGGCCCATGCTGTGTCATAAGCCTCAAAGCGATACGATATACTGTGCGTGGTTCCATATAAATCCTTGACTGAGGGGACTTGCTCACAATTAACACTGTCAAGGCATTCCAAATTGTCAAGGCGCTTGGAAATGTCTCGCTTTAATCCACCCTGCTCAATTACGCTATTGATTTCGTCTGAGGAATATGTATTTAATAGTGTTTCCTTAAGTATTTGAATTTGATTTTTCAAGTCGTCATTTTCGTTTTGCAGGCTTTGGACTTGTCCCTGCAACGTTGATTGATTTGCCTGATACTGACTGTTCTCGTCAAGAACCTTTCTGTATGCGGAAATCAGCTCATCAGTTGAGTCTGTTAAATCAGTGCCGGCAGATACATAGCTGCCAGTTTCCCCTAAAATTTGGATGACATTTCCATTTACTGTTTGGGATATGTTCTGCACATTATGAAGTTGAAAAGCGCTTCCACCTGCTACAATAGCGGAAATGGCGGTAACTACTGCACAAATAATTTTGGTGCGGTTTTTCTCTTTCGTAATCATTTTACACTTTTCCTTTCTAGTTGAGCAGGTAAATCGTTCTAATTGTGTATTCTCCAGAAGCTCTTGTAGGCTAAACACGAGAACTTCCTTTAAGGAAGCAAGGGAGAGTCAACTCTAAAATAATCGCTAATATAGATGATATACTTTATGTGACTTTCAAAATGTATTTCACCCATTTGTCGGGCATCGCGCATTATCCTGAAAGCGCATACCCCCGTCCCATTACGGTTTTCAAATCATCCGGGCCTAGATCCAGTTTCTTCCGCAGCTTTGCGATATGCACATCAACCGTTCGCGTCTGAATCGGCACTGTGATATTCCATGCAGATGCCAGAAGAAAGTTTCGGGAGCAGATGTGCCCAGAATGGTCGAGCAGCGTAATGAATAGTTGATATTCTGTGGTCGTCAGGTGAATGCGGCAGCCTTGCCTTTGAACGGAGAAATCGCTTTCATCGATGGACAGATTTTTATAGTACTTCATCTGGAACACCTATCATGTCATAATCGTCAATAAGAGCCTGTCCGATTGCCCATGCGAGGAAGAATGCTGCGCATACCAGAAAAATCGGAATCCACATTGCATTGTAGCTTTCTCCGTTGGCGTTATAGCCTTGATTTTGCCAGAGCGCTGCAGCATGGAATAAGGGATAGAATCCCAGCCACTCGATACCGTTTTTCATTCCGGAAAGGCTCAAGAGCGCAGGCAGGCAATAAGCAACTGCACTGATAAAGAGCGTGGTCAGCAAATTTCCCAATTTCTGTCCAAGCCATAAGGTGATCCGGCTCATGCAGAGGCAGGCGGCAAAACGGCAGATTAACCAGAAAATCAGCAAATCCGACAGGGTTATAAACTTGGGAACCGCTTGCAAGTCGGAAATACTCATCGCCGGTCCCAGCAAAGAGGGAAGGCCATAGTCACGCAGCACTTGCCACAGATGAGGCAGAATGGTTCCGAACGATATAACCGCTGCCGCGGCTGTACTTTGCCGCAGCTTTGCCTTTACCGTGTATTTGCGCCCCAATGGTGTGGTTGCCAGAATTTCATCCATGCCGCCTTTGCGTTCCATTGCAAACAGGCCGCTGAAGCACAGCGCACACAGCAGCCCCGCCAGAAGTGTATCCTGTACATCGCCGGTGCCGGTAAATCCGAACAGCTTTTTATATCCGGTTTCATAGACAAGCCATGCACCGGGATTCTCTTTCAGATAGTAATTGATGTTGGATTGCACTACACGCTGATAGACAGAATATTTCTGCTGCAGTGAACTGTAGGCCAGCAACGCATCACTGCTCAATTCACCGCTGTTGACGCGCTTCTGGGTCTCCAGCATGGGAATAAACTCGTTGCGCTGATCTTTCAGCCAGTCGCGGCTTTCTTCGCTCCACGGGCCGGAAATGTGCTTCATATAATAGGCATAGTAAATTTCGTCCGCGTCTATGTAGCTCTCCGCCGTCACGCCCTGATAGATGCCAAACGCCAGAAACGCTGCCAAGAATACTGCGGCCCCATTCATCAACAATAACTTCCTGCCCTCTTCATGGGTAACAGAGGTCGCACGCGTTTTGCGGGAAAACGTAAGTGCAAAGCTGTGCTTGGCAGCCGGCAGCAGCTGTGCCTTGGCAAATACCGTACAGAATGCCGCAAATAGCGCACCACCCAAAACGGCTGCCGTCAACCATTCGACCAGCGGCAGGCTGACAGGATTACCAAACCAGAAAAGATTCCGATAGTTTCCCAGCAGCTCATTGGTCTGCAGCAGGCTCACCATATTCGCATATTTTACAACGTTCCAATGACTTGTGGCAGGAATTGCAGCACGAATGCCGTACATTGCCAAGGGCAGGGCCAAGGCACCGACCCACCCGGCGGCAGCGCGTTTGGCGATAAGGGCAGCCAGCATAACCCACAGCCCCATCACAAACGCACCGGCCCACTTTGCAAGTAAAAATCGAAAAAGATACTGCCCAACGGTAATCTGCATGGTACAGCGCATCAAAGCCGGAACACTTTGAATTGTGCGATTCATAGGCCCCAAACTGAACGACGCCGAGCAATATGCGAGGTTGACTCCATACAGCACCATCAGAACGACCAATAAGCTGGCAGCAAATGCCGCCAGCTTGGCAATGGCCGTTTTTAACCGTCCACCCGGTAAGCTGCGAATCAGGCTCAACAAACCGCTGTCGCGTTCTTGGCGTACAAGAATCAGCGCAAGTAGCAGCATAGCCGCCAACAGGATAAGATCCGTGAATGCATAGCTGATGGCTGTGTACAAGCCCTTTTGCGGGTAATAGTCTATAGGCGTATCTGTCAGCCCGGCATAAACCTGCGCGGTCAGTTCTATGTTTTTCAAATCATACCCGGTACGGTCATTTTGAAAAATGGAGATGCCGGACAGTTGGGTGGCTTTGGTTTGAACACCCTCCAAGAAGTCGTTGTAAGCTGCTACGGTGTCATACTCGCTTTGCAGCTGGCTGAACAGGCGGTACTCTGTGTTCAAATCATCTGTGAATAGGGTGTAGGATTTGTCATTGTATTCCTGCTCATAGGCATCAAACATAGCAGCGTTGTCCTGCCGATACTGGGAAAGGCCATAGCCACCGTATGCCATTTCACGGTAATACTGTCCGATTTTTACAAGGCTTTCTATCTCGGTGTATTTGTCATGCAGATAGCTGCCTTTTTCCTCCATGGTCTTGCCTGTCAGTTCTGCGCCTACAACCCGGTACGCAGAGGCGGGCGGCTGTTTGGCGGTGGGGCGGGTGCCCATCCACAGCAGCAAGAGATTGGCGGATGCCAGTATCGCCAACAGGACAGGAAACACCCTGCCGCCCCAAATTTTGCGGAGTTCAGCAAAAAACAGGCTCATTTGCCGTCCCCCTCACCGAACACATTCAGGTAGACATCCTCAAGACCTTGGCCGGGTGCGTATTTTTCAATCAACTCCGGCACGGGCGCGGCATCCACGATCTTGCCGGCGCGCAAAAGAATAACCTTGGTTGCTACTGTTTCTACATCCGAAACAACGTGCGTTGCCACAAGAATAATGCGGTCTTTCGCCATATCTGCCAGCAATTCACGCAGACGGACGCGCTCCTTTGGGTCAAGACCTGCCGTTGGTTCGTCTAAAATTAACAGCTTCGGATCTCCAAGCAGGGCGGATGCCAACAGCAGGCGTTGCTTCATGCCGCCGGAATATGCAGAAAGGCGCTTGTCCAACTCAGCAGTCAAATTTACGGCAGCGGCCACACGATCAACCTCGACTGCAACGGCTTTTCTAGGAATTTCTTTTAAGGCAGCCATGTAGGCAAGAAAGCGCCGCCCAGTATAGCTGTCGTACAGTCCCTGCTGCTGCGGCATATAGCCAAGAATGCGGCGGAACGCAATGCCGTGCGCGGGGCGGCCGCACCATAGCACCTCGCCCGAATCGGCGGCCAATCCGCCGGTGATGATGCCGATCAGCGTCGATTTTCCCGCGCCGTTCGGCCCCAAAAGGCCATACAGGCCCGGGCCGAGGGTGATGGACACCCCGGCCAGAGCCTGTTTGGTTTTCGGTTTGCCCTGCCCGCGGCGGTGCAGCAGCGGGACGGGCAGCAGATAGGTTTTGCGCAGATCGTTCAGTTCCAGTTGCATGGCAGAGTCTCTCCGTGTAGCGAAAAGATAAATGCATAAAAAAGGAATCAGGCCATTATGAATCAAAAGCTATCATTAGAAATCGGATGAAAATTATCACGCGAGTGAAAATAGTCATCTTGTGAGAGCAATGCGTATTTTGGAATCAAAACATTTTCCATCGTGTTGTCATCGGCAACGGCGATATTGACGGATGTGTAATCGTAGACAACACAAAATTGATCTTTTACTACGGTTAACGATGTAAGGAAATTCCCTTGAGAATCTTTCAAATTCATCTCTTCGGAAAACTCACCGTTTTCGAGATTTAATACTCGATAGTGTGGCAGAAAATACCCCTCTTTGCTCACATAAGATGTTTCGTAAAGCAGGTATTTCCCATATGGTCCTCTGCAATCAGGACGATGCTCATCATCCGGCTGCTCTGCATAAGGGGAACAGTCAAAACATTTTTCCTCGCCGGTAAGTAAATTCCGCATTTTTAGAGAAGCTGTTTGATAGTCATACTCGAAAAGTGTGTCGACGGAAACAAAAGCCCCTGTTTTTGAAGTCTCATTGCTATAAAAAGGTGTGCTCGCAAGAACTGCAGTTGTGTCATACCCCGGATAAAGGTAATAGAAGTGCTGTTCACTTTCGTTTGCCCGGTAAACTATAAAACAGTCCCCGCAAGCCGAATAGAGGCCATAATCTGTTATATCTATCAACGGATCTATTTCCGCTGTTTTTACATCTAATTTGCTTAAGGTCTTTTTTTCCGTTATCCCGCCCGACGATTCGGATACCTCTGACAAAACAAAATACAATGACGAATTTGTTTCATCTGTATAAAAAGCAGGGCCGATGCTCTGTCCGCTTTGGGCACTGAATAACAATTTCTTGTTTTCTCCGTTCGCATCAGCAATCCAAATGCAAGCAGGGTGGTTTGATGACTCGCCGTTTTGCACAAGAAGAATTGAATTCCCAAGTTGTAAAATTCCGGGGAGAAAACCGCTTTCATCAATTTGCAGCCAGGCAGTGCAGCTATCATTTGAGTGTGTACAATTTGGTGTATCGCATAAAGGTATCTGCTGCATTGTCTCAAAATCAATATAAAAAATGTTGCCATACCCATTAGCAATCGAATCTACAGTATACATCCCTTTCTCGGAGCTCGGAACGCAAAGTGATAATGTATGTTCGGTTGTTGAGGGGGTGACTATATCATCAGATGCCATTTGCGATGATGGCGTTGGCGTTGCTTCGCCGACATTGCAGGAGCATCCGACTAAAAGCAAAGACAAGGTTCCAATTGCCAACAGATTAAAATGTTTCATTCTGTTCTCTCGATCTGCTACAAATGCATTATATTTTACAGAAAAGACGGACCCCTGCTTTAGTAGAAACGACTTTTTTTAGAATCGGATGAGATGAAGTGTTTTCATAAAGCAAGGATGCTTGCGTATCAGCCGATTTTTTCAAAATCGCGGTAGTTGGCATTTCCTGACCAATAGTCCGCTTTGGAAATCAGCGCATAGCGCCTCTCGCCGGTCGAGACGTATTTAGACGCACCATCGTCTGCCTGCACAGCGGCAGTATCTTGCACTCCGGCTTCCACGAGATAGGTGTCGGCATCTTTCGCTGCAACGACAGCGCAAGCGGTATCTTTATCATAGAGCGAGTAGGTCAATGTCCATGGGGAAGGTTCCTTGTCGCTTTCCAATACATAAAATCCGTCCGCATATTGTGAGTCTGCACCAGCATTTGAGCATTGCTCAAATAGTAGTTTGCCATCGTCGGCATAGTAAAGGTTCACATAGCTGACTGCCTGATCGGGCACCGTGTACCCCGCCAATTCGGTGTCTTGCCCAGTGGAAAGGTCAAGGAGATGAAAATGATCGCCCTTTTGATAAACCAGCGTTTGACCGTAAACGGCGGCAGGTTGCAACACGCTGGAAGATTCTGTATAGAGAACGGCTTGCTCCCCAGTGACCGGGTCATAGGTGAACCATTCCGAGTTGTCGCCGGACGTGCTTTTCAAAAGCAGTTTATCACCTACAACGCCTTTGATCCATGTGCTGTCCATGGAAAACATCTTTTCGCAGGTTCCGGCAGTTGGGTCGATGCGTACCAGAAAGCTTTCCATTGAGTTGTCGGAGGTTTCCCACATACAGGCATAAATAAAATCCCCGTCTGTGACCATTGGGCGCAGAAACTCTTGGTTGGCTGCAAAGGTGATCGTTTCAGTTCGGTCGGAACCGTCTAACCCCATCGTTTCGATGCGCGGCAGGGTTGCGTTTTCTTCGGCATGAACATTGCCCGGATAAAACAGTACCAGATTTTGACCGACAATTTCCGGCACGATGCCGCCCGCCGAATAGGGAAGATACCCGTTACAGGCGGCTGTATTGTGCGCACAGTTCGGTTGGGAGCATAGTAAAATCTGCTGCATGGTGTCGTAATCGCAATACATCAGCGAGGTGGAATCGTCACTTCGGACTGCTGCGCTCACAAAATAAAAGCCCTTTGCGCCTGCGGCACCGTAAGACCAGCCATCATTACTTTGCAAAAGTGTCAGCGGTTTGGAGACAATGTCCGATGCAGCTTGCGATTCTGCTCCGCTTTGTTCAGAGGTTACAGTGACATTCTTGGCACTGTCATGCGATGAACAGGAAACCAAGACCATCATTCCAAAGAGCGCTGCCACATATAAAAATTTGTTTTTATTCATAACAACTTCCCTCAAAGTACCTGATCATCCGACGTTGTACGGGGATAAACGGTAACATTACGCGATGCATACACACCGCCAGTGCCATACAGGTTCAGATACACATAGTCACCAGCAATGGTGTTGTTCTTGATATGATAGGTATGAGTCGTGCCGTTGTCAAAATCGGCAAACGCCGGTACGGCCATCATCATGGCCATAACACAGGCAATTGCGAGGGTGAGAAAACGCTTGCTGAGTTTCTTCATGATGTATTCCTCCATTCTGAAAGAAACTTGTATCGGGTTTGTTTCGGGGCGGATATGTTCAGCGTCTGCGCGCCGATGCTTGAGCCTTAGATGTGGATGGTGGTTCTTTGGAACAACTTCATTATACCACAAAGTTTTCACATTCGCCACGTTTCGGCAGTATTTCAAGAGTTCCATGTATTCGGACAATTACAAGCGCCTGTGCACCGACGCTTAAATACACATAGAAACTTTAATTTGGGAAAGGCCGTGCTTTGATTTGCCATAACCATACCATTGAGAATGAAAAAAATCAACGGAAGTGTCATACAAGACGGATTTTTTGCTATGAAAACGGCAAAAGGGTCGCAAACCGTCAAAACGATTTGCAACCCTTTTCATATTATTATGTGCTATGTTCACGGGGAAATTGCCCGCCAGAAGTCATTTTCAGCGTCGCCTTATATCACTAACCTCTGCTAAAATCCTCAAGAATATCGTGAAGAATGTTCATTTTGGATTCGCCGAGATTGCTTCCCTTGCTTGTGGGAGAACGGAATTCCTGAATCAGTTCCTCAACAATTTTTATCTGCGAAGCTGACAGCCCTTGCGTGGAGACGCCCGTTGGCCTTTCGAGCCAAGTAAAGCGTCTAACGAAATACCAAATAGCTCAGCGATACTAATCAGTACATCGGTGGGAACGGGGTGGGCATCGCTTTCATAGCCACTGACAGTCGATACAGATTTGTTAAGCCGTTCAGCCAGATATGCCTGCGTCCAATTACGACTTTGACGCAATTCCTTGATTTTGGCTCCAAGATAGCGCTCCATAGAATATTCCCCCTTACATATATAGTCTACCGTTTGCAATTTCTATATTGTCGTAGTATTATTTTGTTAAAATACGATATTACAGGAATTACATTGACTATCTCAGAGGGATACGCTATGTTGGAAGAAACGAACAAGCTATGGAAATTAGCCGACAGGAGAACAGGTATGAACATTTTAATTTGCGATGATGAACGATTCGCCGCAGAAAAAATCGCCGAACTGGTAAGTCGTTCCGCTGTACAGCACCATCTGGCAGTGTCTGTTGTAAAATATACCGACGTTGAAAAGTGTCTGGCAAGTCCGTTAAATCGGTGCGATATAGCCTTTTTTGATATTGATATGAAGCCCTATAACGGTATAGATCTGGCCAGAAAATTACATAACGAAAATCCGAATGCAATCATCATCTTTGTCACAAATTATATTGAGTATGCACCGGCAGGGTATGAGGTAAACGCGTTCCGGTATCTGCTAAAGCCGGAGATAGATAAGAATTTCGAACGAATCTTTGAGGATGCACTGGAAGCATACAAAAAAAATCACCAGATTGTATCGTTTTCTATTGATGCCGAGCATATTGAAGTGCCGGTACATAACATTTTATATTTTGAGTCCGAACAACGTATTATGCAGATGCATTTGCTCCAAAGTGACCGAGCTTGTCACAGATTCTATGCGAGTATGACGCAAATGGCTGCGGAACTGGAGCCTATGGGATTCTTGCGGATTCAAAAAAGCTATCTTGTCAACATGGAGTATATAGAATCGCTTAAATACGGCGAGACAAGACTAAAGGGTGGCATTGTTCTGAAGTCGAGCGAAAAGAACCATTCCGAAATCAAGCAGCGATATTCTTTATGGAGGGCCAAAAACAGATGGAATATTGTTTGAGCTTACTTTATGTGGCAATGGACGAATTAGGAATGATCTGGTGCATGGATGCATTTATGGAGCGCCGGTATAAAGACTGGAAGTTCTGGGTGACTTTTACAATTAGCATGGCGGTTTCCTTCTATTTGTTTAATTTTGTTGTCAGTGGTATTACGATTTTGCATACTTTAATTGCTTATGCTATGTTTTTTATCTGGTCCTATTTATTCTTTAAGGTTACAAGTATTACACTTCTGGTGTTGGTGGTACTGCTATATGGTCTTGTTTCTTATTTCATCTCTTTTTCAGTGATAGGTGCCTCAGCTTACCTACTTGGAATCAGCGTTCAAAACTTACGGCAGACATATTTTCCATTTATTGCAAGTAGTATCATAAACTACCTGTTGTTATTGTTAATCTGCTCTATTGTCAAAAAGATTCATCCATTAAAACGGGCAAGTTCGATACGATGGCCAATTCTATTTCTTACATTTTTGTTTCCATTGGCCAGCTTCGTTGTTCTTCTTACATTGATTTTCACAAGCCGGAATGCTCCTGACAGCAGTAGTGCCTTTCTTCTTTGCGGCATCTTTCTTGCAATTGCAAATATCGCTGTGTTTTTACTGCTTGATTGGGTAGATAGCAGCGATGAGGCAATTAAGCAGAAACTCGCTTTGGAACAGACCGTTCAATTGCAGGCGCAAAATATGTCGGCTCTGGGAAAAGCGTATTCAGAACAACGAAAAATCACACACGATTTTAATTCTCAGCTTGAAACGATTGGATGCCTATTGAAAAACGGCGACAACAAAGATGCCATAGAATTTGTTACGGCACTTCAAGCAAAGCAAACCACGCGTTCTCTGCTTGTAAACACGCACCATCCTATCGTGGACGCTTTACTGAACCAGAAAGCGTACATTGCCAAAGACAAAAACATTCAAATTCATTTCGAGGTAAATGATTTATCCAATCTGCAACTGGATTCGGTTGATATTACTACGATATTGGGAAATCTTCTTGACAATGCGATTGAGGCCTGCGTAATTTATGGAGAGAATAGTCAGATTCAGGTAAAAGTACTACTTGGAAATACATTGTTCTTTGCGATACGTAATACTTGCAAGCCGGTCAAGATTATCGGAGAGTATATCCCGACAACAAAGCCAAACGCACAATTACATGGATTTGGTTTGGAAAATGTAAAAACCCTTTTACGTAAGTATAATGGGGAATATGCAATGGAATATGATGAGGGGTGGTTTACTTTTACGGGAGAAATTGATAATTACCCGATTTTATGACATAAAAACGCTTTTTCATTACAAATCCCGTGCAGTTTTTCCGTTTGTAAACTATAATCAACTCAAACAAGCAGGAGTCATCAAATGCAAACAATTGCGAAGAAAGTTGTCCAAAATTGGGCAGCAAAGGGATACATTTCTGATGACGAAGTAGAAATGTGCCTCTACAACCTTATCCGTCATACATTCACCGTTGCGGTTCTTTGCGTTCTCACTGTTGTAGGCGCTCTTTTGGGCGAATGGAGTAACACAATCGTTTTGATAGTAAGTATTCTGGTTCTCCGTACATACACAAATGGCTATCATTGTAAAAGCTGCGTTGCCTGCATTTTCCTTAGTTTGGCAGTAACACTATTATCTTTGCATATTGTTCCTCTTTTGAATTTTATCACCGCTTTGATTCTGATGTTCGTTGGCTCCAGTATAATTCTTGCGATTGCCCCTACAAATAGTCTACAGATGCATCTTACAGAAGCCGAAATGACTGCTATGCGTAAACACGTTCGCATACGTTTATTGATTTTAACGGTTTCATTTTTACTGTTTGTGTTTGTCAATATGGAAAAGGCGTACTGCATAGCTGTGGCAGTGGCTGTTGTGGCTATTTCATTGCTCACAGTACGGCGTAAATCACAATAAATTTAGGAGGCCGCATATGGGAAAACGTAAAGAAACCACACAGAAAATGGAAGCTGTTACCAAAAAACTAATTCGACATTCTTTCTTGGAGAGCGTTGAAAAATGGCCGCCGGAATGTATAGGCTTCTTCTATCAGCCGCACCGCCCGGAGAAAGCCTTGTCCAAAACGCAGAAGCATAAATAGTAGAAAGACTCCTGAGTGAGATAAAATTGCAAGCCCGTCGCATCTCAAAATGCGGCGGGCTTTTTTGTGCGCTCGGTTGGGCAACAACTGGCGAAAGGATGCTACGCGCTTAGCAGTAGGAAGCGCTAGCCGAAGGCAAGGGCATCCATCGTGAGGCGGCATCAGAATGCCAGCAGAAAATGCTGACGGGCAAACACATGAACCAACAAGCAGAAATTCATATATTTATAAATTATAGTGATCTAGATAAAATTCGAACGGATTTAAAGTTTAACTCCGCAAAAGTTGCAGGGTATTTGCGATATTATAAGTGCAAAGCAAATTCGGAAGGAATTTCAAAGATGACATCTAACGAGCGACAAAAGAAAATAATTCGCTTGTTAGATAAGCGCCGGAAAGATACGATGGAGCATCTTTCAATAGAATTCCATGTTTCAACAGATACTATCAGCAGGGACATAGCAACATTAAACGAGGACTATCCAATAAAAATAGTCCGGGGCCGAAATGGAGGCCTTTCCCTACCAGACGGATACCACTTGTTCAAGAAAATGTACATGACTCCTGTTCAGGCACTCGCATTACATAGAGCGTTGCTGTATGTCCCTGATGAAATCAAGAAAATCCTTGAGACAATTTTGACCGATTTTGCTTGGTAGTCAATTATGATTACCCAGCACCTTGACAACTGAATACCCAGCATAACAGGTACGTTCCTTTTCCGGCAGACCCGATGGGCGGTTTGGCAAAACCATATGTTGCCAAGGAAAAGGCTATAATGATACACCTGCAGCCTCCCGCGTCAGAGGGGGTGACCGAGCCGGAGTTGTAAGCAGTAAGACTCCGGCGGAGTCAGTGAACGGGTGTGCCAACACCCTGCCTGTTGTGTTCCCGGTGTCAGGGGTGCGGGCGGCAAATGTGGCACACTTACTTAACTATCTACTTTTGCCGTTTAGGGCAAATCGTGGGCAGCAGGAACCCAAGCGCCTGTTGCCCATCATTTTGCTTTAAACGAGATGGAAAACAGGGGTGTAAACCAATGCAAACTTATCCGACAGGCTATACGGAATCCCACCGCATGGCCGAGAAAATTTTCCGGGAGATCTTACTCCGGCACGGCATGGCGGTGCGCGAGGAACAAATTGCACTCTGCCACGAAATTCTGGATACCCTATATAATAAGGAAATTTCCTTGTGCGAGGCCGGTGTCGGCATCGGCAAGACGTTGGCCTATCTTGTAGCCTGTGTCCTGTGGCAGACGAACCGGCCTGACAGGCTCAAGCTGCCTGTTGTTATCTCAACTTCCAGCGTGGTCCTGCAGGACGCTATTATTAACGACTATTTGCCAAATTTATCTGCAATTTTGCTGGAAGAAGGAATTATCCAAGCACCGCTTACAGCGGTTATCCGCAAGGGAAAAGAACGCTTTGTCTGCGATGCTCGGCTTATAGAACGCGAATCACAAATTCCCACCACCAGAAACCGTCAGAGGAACAGCCTGCGCATGGCTGAGCAACTTCTGGATATGGACCACCTCCCGGAGCTTTCCCGCTTTGATCGCAGCCGTATCTGTGTGCCGCAGTCCTGCCCGCGAAACTGTGTTTTACAGGAGGATTGCCGCTACCAACAATATCTGCGGGATTCTATGAAACCCGATATTCAGATTTGTAACCACAATTATTTGCTGGCAGATGCAGCACACCGCCAGCAGGACAGACCGTTATTATTGCGCAGTTATCAGGCGCTGGTCGTGGACGAGGCGCACAAGCTGCCGGACGCGGCCCGCCAGATGTACACGGAATCCTTGTCAGAACGCGAAATGCAAGAGCTTTGCACACTTCTGCGGCAAGCGCACTATTCTCACATTGCCCAGAACTTGCGCACGGCGTTCCGGACACTGGTTTTAGCCTGTCAGCATAGCCGGACTTGGAAAGAAAAAACCGTCTGCAGTCCTTTTGGGCTTACTCCGTTTCGCAGCAAGGCATTGGCCGATTGTATTGCACAGCTACAATTTGCAGGCTGCCGGGCAGATATGCCTCGGTACTTGCGGAACCGGCTGGGAGAGGCGGAAAGCACACTGCGTCTTTTTCTCTTGGAGGTTCCCACACGCATTCTCTACATCGAAACCGATATGCAAGGTCAGCTGACATGTTGTGCGGCCAGCAATCGTGTGCCACAGCTTTTGCGCAGTGCGCTTTGGAACACCGGCGAACCGGCTATTTTAACCTCCGGCACGCTGGCCGCAGCGGGAAACTTTGACCACACTGAGCAGCTTTTAGGCCTTGCAGCGTACAAACCGCTGCGCCATTTCAGCGCGGACTCTCCGTTTAATTACAAGAAAAAATGTCTGTTATACCTCCCACAGCGCCGCAAGGAACGCACGGATAACCGACAGCTTGCAGATGAAATTGTTCGGCTTGTCCATGCCTGCTGCGGCCATGCGCTGGTGTTGTTCACGTCCTATCGCCAGATGGCAGAGGTAAAAGCCATGACAGACGGGCGTTGGCCGTACCCTACCTTTCAGGCATGGCGCAACGGCGGCAGGGTGATTCAGCAGTTCAAAGAATCCGGCAATGGCGTTCTGTTCGCGGCCGGTTCCTGCTGGGAGGGTATCGACTTTCCCGGCAATATGGTGTCACTGCTGATTATCGCAAAGCTGCCGTTCCCGATTCCCGACCCAGTCAGCGACTATGAGCGCCAGCAGTACCCGAACCTGCGCGACTACATAAACGTCGAAATCATCCCCGAAATGCAAAAGAAACTGCGGCAGGGTTTTGGCCGTGCCATCCGCACCGAGCAGGATTCCTGCGTAGTGGCAATTCTGGACGAACGTGCGGGCATCGGCGGCAAGTACCATGACGCCGCGCTGGCAGCGCTGCCGTCCTGCCCGACCACAAGCAAAATCGAAGATGTACAACAGTTTATCCGGGAACAAAAGCGCCCGGACTATTTTTTGTGAAAAGGGGCTTTAAGATGAACTACAGACAAGACCACCCGGCGTGGATTTATGTGCGGTGTGCATCGGTCAACGCAGCTACCGCATTTGACCGGCTGTATGACCTTATTGACGAAGCGGCAGGGCACGGTTTTCTCGTGCGCGGCACATCTTTTGACCATTGCAGCGGAAACACCTTGAAAGACCGCATCGGTCTGCGCACCATGCTGGACGCGGTGGAGAACAATCTTGTCGAAGCTGTCATTGTCCGCGATTTGGAACAAATCAGCCGCAACAACTACTTGCTGGTGGGCGTTATTGAAATCTTCCGCAGGCGCGATGTCTACCTGATTACCACCGAATGTGATTTGAACGCAGAACTCATCAACTGCGGGCTGGAACGCTTTGTCGGTGACCGCTTCACGCGGGCATCCTTTGGTAAGCCGCGCTTTGATGTCCGTCTCCCGCTTATGGATCAATTCTGAGGTGCAGCTATGAAAGAATACAAAGTCTGGGCCTATGCCCGTAGCGCTGCGTCCAATCTTCCTGCATTGGAAAACCAACTGGCCGAAGTCATGCGCGAAGCCGACAGGCGCGGTTACATCATCGTCAACTCCTGCATGGAGCAGAAATACGGCACCGAATTTTGGAGGCCTGCCCTGTTCGCCATGCTTACCGCTGTGCAGCAGGGTCGCGTCAATGCCGTCATGGTGCAGAGCCTTGACCGTTTGAGTCACGACATTACAACCTTATACCGCATTCTGCGCTTTCTGCAGAATTACGGTGCAGTGCTGATTACGACCGAGACCAATCTACAATATGAATTGTATCTGACCGGGTTGGATGCACGCTTGCTGCGCCGCCACAACCGAAAACCAATTTACTATGTGGAGTGTGAAGAACGATGAAAGAACCTGTGCAAATGCCGCTGCAGGCATCCGCCTGCGAAATTGAGAAAATCACCCTGCCGCAGATTGTCAGCATCAAACAGGCCAGCGAGATCATGAATCTGCCGCCGTATTATCTACGGCGTGTCTGCCGCGAAAACCCGGATTTGGCATTTCAATCCGGGGTCAAGTGGTACATTAACCTTGGCAAGCTGGCGGCCTACTACAACAATAAAACGGAGCAATCGGAATAATGGCATCGGCAAAACTTATGATACCCAAACGCAACGCCCCCTATTATGTACTGACCGCTAATGTGACTGTACATGGAAAAAGGGTGCGGCGATATGGGCGCTTTGACTTTGACCCCACTGTACTGAAAACCCACCGCCAGCGTGAAAACGCTGCCATTGAAGCCGCACTTGTTTTTGAACGCGCAGAGCAACAGAAAGCCGACGATGAAAAAGATGGCAAAAACACGCCCTTCCGAGATGTAGCAAGAGCATACATTGATTCCAAAAAATCGATGCTCGACCCCTCCGTTCGTCTGGAGGGCGACTACGAACAGCATAAGAATAAAGCCAACACCACAGCAGGTAAGGAAACCATGCTGCGGCGAATCTGTGAAATCAGCCCGACATTTGCAGAAATGCCTATTTCAAAGGTAAATAAGCGCGAATGCGAGAAGTTTCTGGATCTGCTGGGTGAGGCCGATGTGCGCAGCGTGAAAGGGTATGCGGTGCTGAAACCCAACGCAAAGCAATATAAGAAACTGTCCTGTCCCCAAATTGCAGCACAATGTTCCATACAGACAAAATCTGTAGAGCGAGTGTTCCGCGGAGAGCGTACCACACTAAAAACAGCACAGGAAATTGCAGCAGCTCTCAAATGTAAGCCCGAAAAGCTGTTTCATATTGAACTGGATCACCGCCCTATTGCACGAAAAACCATCAAGGAGTATGCCATCTTTCTGCGGCTCGTAATGCAATATGCCGAACGCGAGTACGGCATAGACAACGATACCCAAACACTCGCGGTTAAAGGTACGCGCAGCCGACCGGTTGACTGCCTGCATCCTGAGGAAGTAGAGGCACTTTTTAAGGTGCTGCCGCGCTGTTCCACGCTGGAGCAAGTCATCGTCATGGGGCTGCTGAATACCGGAATGCGGCGCGGTGAGTTAGCCGGGCTGACATGGGAAGATATTGACTTCGACCACTGCACCGTCCATGTGGACAAGTCACTGCTCATAGTGAACAAAGGCTACCACCTAACGACCACGAAAGAGGACAATGTCCGTGACATTGATGTAGCGCCCGAATTTATGGAATATCTGAAAACCTACCGGGACCAATGGCTTGCACAAAGGCACCGTATGGGCAGTGCTTGGCAGACCTGCATGGATGGCAAATGGGAATTGTACCGGGAATCCCTGCAAAAGCTGCGCGGGAAAAATTTTATCGTTATCAATGATTTCGGCTGGCCCATCAGCCCCGACCACTATGGCAAAATTGTTGACCGCGTGGCTGAGAAAGCGGGCATCCGCAAAATCCACCCGCATATGTTTCGCCACACCTTTGTCAGTATCCTGCTCTCCAACCCGGACATCGGCGTTGCCACAGTAGCCGCCGAAGCAGGTCATGCCCAACCCAGCACGACACTGGCAATTTATACGCAGGTCTACCACAAGCGGCAGGATTCCATCCGCAGCCAGATGAGCGAGACGCTCTACAAGAGAAAAACTCCTGAAAGATGAAAAGGACGTGCAAACTTTACGCTTGCACGTCCTTTTTTGGTGGGCCATGCAGGATTCGAACCTGCGATAACTCGGTTATGAGCCGAGAGTTCTAACCGCTGAACTAATGGCCCTTATGAAACAACCCAAACAAGCAGTTGCGAACCGCCCGTAGATGGGTTGTAGATGAAAGCAGAAAAATCAACTATGAAAATCGCAAATTTTACGATTTATCGAATTTTTACAAGGAGAAAAATCCTAACATCCACTGTTTATGAGCCGCCGGCTTTAACCGTTAAGCTAACGGCCCGCACAGATGTACTATATAGTATACCAGAAATTATCCGGTTTGCCAAGGGTGTGCGGGTCGAAATATGAGATTTTTTTCAGGCCGGTGTTTTATCGGGTGGGCAGGCGTCCTGCAGGTCGCTGCGGCAGCGCCAGACTGCCAGCAGGATGAACACAAAGCAGATGATCCATGTCGTTGGTTCGCAGAAGCAGACAGCGCGGTAGCCCCAGACCGGCACCAGCCAGACTGCAAAGATCACCTTGCCGATCAGCTCCAGCGCGCTTGCCAGCAGCGGCTCGACCGTGTGGCGGATGCCCTGCAGCATATTGCGCAGGATCACCAGTACGGCCATAGGCGGGATGATCGGTACGCTGATCTTGAGATACAGCATCGCGTTGGAGATGATGCGCGCATCGCTGCTGCCGGTGATAAGGCGCAGCACCGGCTCGCCCAGCAGGAAGGTAAACGCCAGAACAAAAAGCCACCAGACAAAATAAATCTTCAGCGCTGCGCGGACGCTCTGACCAATGCGGCTGCGGCGGCCTGCGCCGAGGTTCTGGCTGCTGAAGGTTGCCACGCCGATGCCAAGCGCACCGCCCGGGATAAAGTACATCTCTGCCATGCGGCGGGCCGCCGTCTGGGCCGTGATATAGACACTGCCCAGCGCGTTGATGCTGCTTTGCAGCGCCACGCTGCCCAGATTGTAGATCGCACTCATCAGGCCCATGCTCATGCCGGCCCAGAACATATTCATGACCGCGCGGCGGGCAGACTTTTTGAGATGCGTGAGGGTGAAGTGCAGCTCCGGATAGCTACGGACCAGATACACTGCGCCCAGCACGGCGCTGATGCCCTGCGCCAGCACCGTGGCTACAGCGGCACCGCGCACGCCCATGCCCAGCGGCCCCATAAAGGCGGCGTCCAGCCCGACATTCAGCACACTGCTGAACAAAAGAAACAAAAGCGGTGTAACGCTGTTGCCCACAGCACGCAGCAGGGCGGCCTCCATATTGTACAGCATTGTCAGCGGGATGCCCAGCAGAATAACGGTCAGGTAGGCAGCTGCGCCGTCCCACACCTCGGCAGGGACCTGCAGCACCAACAGCAGCGCACCGCGTCCCAGCAGCGACACTGTGGTCAGCACTATCGACACCGCCGCCGAGAGAGTGACCATCCAGCCGACGGCGCGGCGGATGCCCTCCCGCTCCCCTGCCCCAAAGCAGCGGCTGACCGTCAATGCCAGACCATTGTTCATGCCGAAGGCAAAGTTCATGATCAGCCCGTACAGTGCGGCAGTAGCGCCGATCTCCGCCAGAGCGGCGGAACCGAGCAGATGCCCCGCCAAAGCGGTATCGGTCAGGTTGTAGACCTGCTGCAGCAGATTTGAGCAGAAAAGCGGCAGCGAGAACTGCAGCAACAGTCGGAACGGGTCTCCCCGGGTCATATCCAGCACGCGGCTTTTGTGTGCGGTGGTCATAGGGGTGTACATCTCCTTCATGGGACTTATAGAGGCCGATGCCCGGCACCGGCCTGCGATAAGGAAACTATTCCTTTACAATATTCTTCACCCAGATGCCTTTTTTCACCAGCACAAAGCCGATGGCGCATTTGACGATGTCCATACCATTGACGAGCAGATAGATCGCAACGATATTCAGCCCGGTAAAGCGGGACAGGCCGTAGGCCAGAGGGACCGAGACAGCCCAGGTAAAGCAGCTGTCAAACAGGAAGGTGATAAAGGTCTTGCCGCCGGACCGCAGCGTAAAATACGCGCAGTTGGAAAAGCCGTACAGCGGCATGCAGAGCGCCGCCATGCAGATCAGCTCGGTTGCCAGCAGGCGGATGGATTCCTCGGTATTATAAATGCGCGGGATATAGGGCGAGCAGAGTGCCAGCAGCGTACCCATGATGACACAGCTGGTAAGGCTCAGGGTGATCATGCGCCAGGCCGTGCGGCGCGCCCCGGTCAGCCGGTCGGCGCCCAGCTCCTGCCCGACAACGATGGCCGTGGCGTTGCCCAGCGAGAGGAACACCTCATTGAAGATCTGGGCGATGGTGTTGCAGATGTTCAGCGCGGCCACTGCCTGAATGCCGCGCACCGAGTAGCACTGCAGCAGCACAGCCTGCCCGGCACCCCACATCAGCTCGTTGGCCAGCAGCGGCGTGGAGCGGATCAGGATGTCCCGCACCAGAGCGCCGGGGATCGCAAAGCTGCTGTAGATGCCCCGCAGGAAGGGGTAGCGGTCGCTGCTGCGGTGGGCACCCACCACCACGATAGCCAGCTCCACAAAGCGGGACAGCACCGTGGCGATGGCAGCGCCGGCCACGCCCATACGCGGGAACGGCCCTATGCCGAAGATGAGCAGCGCATTGAAGATAAAGTTCACGACCATGGCCAGCATACTGGCCTTCATGGGCAGCACGGTCTGGCCGCTTTCACGCAGAGTGCCTGCATAGCACTGGGTCAGGCCGAAGGGCACAAGCCCGACGAGCATAATGCGCAGATACCCCTCGGCATATTGCAGGGTCGCGGCGGCGTCCGCCGGGGAGGTATCCGCCGCGATATAGGCCCCGATGAGCGAGGGCCCTGCGGCGAGAAACAGCCCGATGGCTGCCGCTGTGATGGCAAGCGCCACCAGCAGCTTGAACCGGAAGGTGTGGCGCACGCCCTCCATATCTCCACGGCCGTAGAACTGCGCGCCGAAGATGCCTGCGCCCGCGGTGCTGCCCCAGACCGCCAGATTGTAGACGAACAGCAGCTGGCCCACCACGGCAACGCCGCTCATAGGCAGCGTGCCGACCTGCCCGACCATGACATTGTCGAGCAGGGACACCACATTTGTCAGGGTGTTCTGTACGATGATCGGCAGAACGACCACCAGCACATGCCGGTAAAATGCGCGGTCGCCGATCAGACATTCCCGCAGCGTCAGCTTTTCCGTTTTTTCCATACCTTCTCCTTTTTTTGCCGTGTACGGTCTATTATACGGTTCGGCGCGCAGACTGTCAATCGGAACTTTTCACATAAAAAGCCGAGGCCCCATCATCGGGTCTCGGCGTTGTGTCATGCTGCGGCGGTTTCCGGGGTGGCGGTGCCGTTCAGGGCGGCAAGGCGGCGCTCGACCTCGCTGTCAAGGTATTCCTTGGTCGCGCCTTCGCCATCGTGTGCTGTTTCATACTCCTGCTCAATCTCATTCTCCAGCTGCGCCCGGATATAGCTGTCTCGGTCAGCCTCGGTGGAGAAGGCGCTGCCGTCATAGTAATACTCCTTCTCGACACGCCCGGCCAGCTGGGCAGCGGTCAGTCCCACCGGGAAGGCAGCGTTGCAGTCCAGAGTGTACCGCGTTCCCTCCTGCAGATCATCACACGAGCTGAAGTAGTAGGTCGTAAAGCCCAGCCCGTTCGCATCGGCGGCCTGCATCACTGCCTGACAGTCTGCGGCAAAGGCCTCGTCACTGTCATACTCCGCCGTAAAGCTGAGATGCAGCACACATTCATCGCCGGCCTGCAGCGCGTAGCTGTCGCTTGCCGTATGGCTGATCCAGACATTCACATTCGCATTGGCAATGCGGGATTTCAGCGCCGGGTCCCCGGTCAGGGCGTTATAGATGCCGGCGACCTTTTCGGACTCGATGCGGCTGGCCGCATGCTCCCGCTCGGGGCCCCACAGATTCCACACCGTGGGCAGGACGGCCGCCGTGCCCACTATGCAGAGGATAAAGGCACAGCCGAGCATCGACAGCCAGTCAAACCGCACCTTCGCATCGGGCTTACTGCTGTAGAACAGCAGCTCGATGCCCAGCACGATGAGGATTGCAGGAGAAAACTTCAAGATCCAAAGCAGGTCAAGGCTGGGCATCAGCTGGTAGAGCATCAGCAGAACGCCTGCCAGAATCAGCACCAGCGCAAATGTCAGCGTTCCCACGCGGCGTGTCTTTTTCGGGGTGGTTTTTTCGTCCATGATTTTACCTCATTCCAATTATATTGAGCGGTAGGGGCCGGGCATACCCGGCCCGCGCGTGTATGGCGGGCACAGCGGCGGTGGGTCAGCAGCGGGCGGGACATGTCCCGCCCCTACCCTGCGGCAAAAGGCAGACGAGCGGCGTCCGTAAGGCCGCCGCTCATCCGGCGCTGCGGCGTCGCCTTCCCCCAAGTGGGAAGGCATAGTTATTCATGCGGATACGGCGGCAGCTCGTCATCGCTGTTTTTCTTGGCGGGGTGCATATTCAGCAGCTTAAAGCCTGCAAAGACAAGCAGACCGCCCACCACAAGGTTCGGTATACCGTTGATAATGTCCCATGCATGTCCGTAGCCCAGCACATTGGTCAAAATCTTGTACACCCAGTTGCCAATCAGCAAATCATACAGCGCCCAGACGCCAAAGCCAATCAGGCCCCAGCCAATCAGCCTGTTATGCTGGGGGACCAGCTTTTTGATCTCCTCATAATTGCCCAGAACCAGCAGGGAATCCTCCTTCGGCTCACCGGCCGCCATGTGGCGGATGAGGTCATAGGTGTCAAAAAAGCTGTACATCCAGATAACAAGACAGAGGAACAGCAGCGGTTCAACGACGGTGGCCGCCATCACGCAGAGCATCAACATCATCGCAATCGAGAGGCCGCGCTGCATATAGCCGTAGTACATCTGCCCCGCACCGGGGATGCAGGCGAAGATAAAGGTCAGGAATCCATTCTTTTTCATAGGTCATTCTCCCTTGGCGGTGCTGCCGCCGATGCTTTGTGCTCTGATCTGGTCCAGACCGTTTTCCGCGGTCAGGGTAAAGCTTTTAAAGGTATCGTCGAGGCTTTTGTAAAAGCCGTTGACAGCGGTGCTGAATTTGGTGCCGAACCGCTCATGCGGGGTGGTGGGCTGCTGGGCGGTCAGGGCGGAGACATCCGGCAGGCCGAATGTGCTGACCGCGCCCCACAGCACGAAGCCCAGCACCACCGCCGCAGCGGCCGACACATACCGGTTTGTCATGATGCGGAAGCTGCGCAGCCGCATCAGGCTCTGCACCTGCGGGATCAGGTCGCGCATGGGCTGCTTCATGGCCTCGGGCGCGGCCTCGATCAGCGCCGTGTAGCGCAGCAGGCAGTAGTCGCAGAAGCTCAGATGCTCGGCGGCCTCCAGCGCGCCAAGGTCATCGAGCGTGCCGTCCTTCAGCGCGTACAGGCCCGCATCGGTCAGGTGGCCCTCGGCGTCAAACAGCTTTTCATTATCAAAATAAAGGCTCATTCCCTCTGCCTCCTTTCAAGTATCTGCTGGCGAAGCAGCAGCTTTGCACGCCAAAGCTGACTGTTGACGGTTGCGGGCGGGCGGCCCACAAGCCTTGCGATCTCAGCGCTCTCTTTGTGCTCCAAAAAGTACAGGACGGCGATTTTTCCGTAGGGCTCGCGCAGGGTGCGCACAAGCTGCTCCAGTTCTGCGGCACCGGCGCGCGCCAGCACACTTTCCGCCGGGTCATCGGCATCGGTGCCGGGGGCGCCGCGCGGCTCCGGCATGGCATCGTCACCCGGGGCCTCCACCCGGCGCACCCATGCGCTTTTCAGATGGTCCTTGCATTTGTTGGCCGCCACCCGCACGAGCCACTGCTTATAATACTGCGGCTCGCATCGGTCTATGGCCGAGAACGCCGAGAGAAAGGTGTCCTGGGTCAGATCCTCAGCGGTGTGGGGGTCATGAACAAACTGCAGGCAGACTGTGTAGATCAGTCTTTGGTACTGCTGCATCAGCCCGGTAAATTCTTCATTTGTCAGCGCCCACACCTCCTTTGCTTTGTCCTTCTGTATATTAAAACGAATTCCCCGGCGCCGATATTGCAAGCGCGGGGGAATTTTTTAAAAAGTTTTCTTCTTTGGCTTCCCCCTTGGGGGGAAGCTGTCTGCGAAGCAGACTGATGAGGGGGAAGCTGCCGTTATCGCCCATTTACCGGGCAACCCCCAGAAAGCCGCCCCTCATCCGGCCTGCGGCCACCTTCTCCCAAGGGAGAAGGCTTTACAGGTTGATATCCAGCTCCACCGGGCAGTGGTCGCTGCCCATCACATCCATCAGGATCGCAGCGTTCTGGATTTTGTCGGCAATGCGGTCGCTGACCAGAAAATAGTCGATACGCCAGCCCGCGTTGCGCTCCCGCGCGCGGAACCGCATGCTCCACCAGCTATACATGCCTGTGGCATCGGGGTGCAGGCGGCGGAAGGAATCGGTAAAGCCTGCCGCCAGCAGCTCATCCAGCTTGCCGCGCTCCTGATCGCTGAAGCCCGCCGCGCCGCGGTTGGGGCCGGGGTTTTTCAGGTCGATGTCCTCATGCGCCACATTCAGATCTCCGCAAAGGATGACTGGCTTTTCAGCGTCAAGCCTCTGCAGGTAGCGGCGCAGGTCATCCTCCCACTGCATACGGTAGTCGATGCGCGCCAGCTCGTTCTGGGCGTTGGGAACATAGAGGTTGACGAGGTAGAAATCCGGGTATTCCAGCGTGATAGCGCGGCCCTCATGGTTATGGACATCCTCGTCCAAGCCGTACCGCACGCTGAGCGCCGGTGTTTTGGCCCAGACGGCCGTGCCGGAGTAGCCCTTTTTATCGGCGCTGTAGATGTACTCGGTGTAGCCCTCAGGCGCAAAGTCGGCCTGCCCGGGCTGCATCTTCGTCTCCTGAATGCAGAAAAAGTCCGCGTCCAGCGTGCGGAACACATCCTCAAAGCCTTTTTTAAGGCAGGCGCGCAGACCGTTGACATTCCAGCTGATGAATTTCATTGATAAACTCCTTTTTAAGCCTCCCCCGTCAAAGGGCGGCTTTTTTTGCTATACCTTTTTCATTGCGCTCTTTTGCCATGCACCGCTGGCAAAGCGGATCACAAAGCAGGTCACGCGGCAGATCCAGTCCACGACCATGGCCAGCCAGACGCCGACCGCGCCCATGCTCATATTGACACAGAGGATCCAGCTCAAACCCATGCGCCAGACGATCATCGAGAGGATCGAGGTGACCATCGTGAACCGCACATCGTTGGCGGCGCGCAGGGCGTTGGGCAGCACAAAGCCGGCCGGCCACAGCAAAATCGCCACACCGTTATGGATCATGACCAGCGTCCAGGACAGGGCGCGCGTCTCCGGCGAGAGAGTGTACATGCCCAAAATCCGGTTCAGGAAGAGCAGCACCAGCAGATTCACGGTGCCCTGCGCGATATAATCCCACAAAAGCAGCTTTTTTGTATAATGCTTCGTCTGCTCAAAGTCCTGTGCGCCGACACAGCGGCCCACGACCGTGATCATGGCAAGGCCCATTGCGTTGCCTACGATGCAGCCGACAGCATCGAGATTGTTGGCCACCGCATTGGCCGAGATATGCACCGTGCCGAACAGCGAGATCATCGAAACGACCAGCACCCGGCCAAGCTGGAACAGGCTGCTCTCAAACGCTGAGGGGATGCCGATGTAGAGGATGCTCCTGACGGTGCGTCCCTCCAGCCGGGTAACTGTGCGCGGCGTGATGCGCAGCACATAGTCCCGCCGGGCGGCCAGTGACAGAATGATGACCGCCCCCACCGCGCGGGAGACCAGCGTGGGCACGGCAACGCCCGCAACGCCCATGCGCAGCACAAAGACGCAGAGCGCATTGCCGCAGAAGTTGATGGCGTTGACAAGGACCGAGACCTTCATCGACACCGCGCTGTTGCCGGTGGAGCGGAAGATCGCCGCGCCCGCGTTGTAGAGTGCCAGAAACGGAAACGACAGCGCCGTGATCGTAAAGTAGGTCAGGCACGCCTGCATGACATCCTCGCTGATCGTGCCGAAGAAGAGCCGCAGCTGTGCCGTGCGGGTCACAAGGCAGAACACCGCCACCGCCGTGCCGAGAATACCGCTGAGCCCCACCAGCTGCCCGGCGCTGCGGGCGGCCTCCTCGGGCCGCTTGGCGCCCAGATGCTGGCTGGTCACAACTGCGCCGCCGGTTGCCAGCGCGCCGAACACTGTGATGATAAGCTGGTTGATCATATCCACCAGCGACACGCCGGAGATCGCCGCCTCCCCCACCGAGGAGACCATGACGGTATCGGCCATGCCCACCAGAACGCCGAGCGCCTGCTCGATGATAAGCGGCCAGAGCAGCGCCAGCAGCTGTTGGTTTGTAAACAGTCGTTCCTTTTTCACCTTATATAACATCTCACTTTCCCAGTATGAGTATAGCACAAAAAAATCCCCCGCGCAATGCGCGGGGGCAGGATTTACTCGTACCGCAGGGCCTCGATGGGATCAAGCTTAGCTGCCTTGTTGGCGGGATAGTAGCCGAAAAATACGCCAATGGCCATGCTGAAGCCAACTGCCACCACGATGGCGGTCAGGCTCGGGCGGGCGGCGTAGCCCACAGCCCTGCTCAGCCCTGCACCGAGGGCCAGCCCCAGCAGGATACCGGCGATGCCGCCGATCAGGCAGAGGATGACGCTCTCGGTGATGAACTGCATCCGGATCGCCGCCGCCGGGGCACCGAGCGCCTTGCGGGTGCCGATCTCCCGGGTGCGCTCGGTGACGGAGACCATCATAATGTTCATAACGCCGATGCCGCCCACCAGCAGCGAAAGCGCCGCAATGGCGGAGATACCCAGCGATACCGTGCCGAGCATCGAGGACATCGAGTCAAGCAGGCTTGCCAGACTTGAGGCGCTGACCGTCCAGGAGTCGTTGCGGGTGTAGTAGCTGGCGAAGAAATCGCCGACCGTATCCACGAACGAGGTCACATTGACCGCCGTGCCGTCCGCCACGACCGTGATGCTCTGGTAACCGGCCCCCGCCCCGGCGATGGACTTTGCCACATCGAGCGGGATATAAAAATCCGTCTGGATCGAATCATCGTCCGTGCCGGAGAACATGCTGGAATAGCTGTCCTCCGTGTAACGGTAGACACCCTCTATATAAAAGGTATACAGGTCCTTGTTGATGGTCAGCGTCACCGCCTTGCCGATGGCATCCTGCGCGGTGCCGCCGATGGCCTGCGCAACGAACTTTTCCGACACACAGGCCACCTTGCGTCCTGCATCCTTGGCATCGTCCAGCCAGCGGCCGCAGAGAATCTGCGAATCCGTGTCAAGATTTTCCAGCGTGGCGGCGTTGGCACCGCTGACCGTGGCTGTGATGGTCGTGGTCGGGTCTCCGTATTTTGCCACCGTACCACTGCCGACCTGCTGGGTCAGCTCGATATGATCGACCTTGCCGGGGAAGGCATCGAGAAAGTCCTGCATCATCGCATCGGTGATGAGGTCGGCGTCCGACGGCTTGGAGTCCATGAACCGCCGCAGCGTGACGCCCTGCGCCGTACCCGAGGTATCGTTTGCGCTTTTCTGCACAACGCTGACCGAAATGTTGCTGGCACCCATGCCGGCCATCGAATCGGTCACCGAGCCGGTCATGCTGTTGCCGACCGTTTCGATGGCAATGACTGCCGCTATGCCGATGATAATGCCCAGCATGGTCAGGGCGCTGCGCATCTTGTTGCTTTTTACGCTGGCCAGCGCCATGCTGATATTTTCAAAGAGCTGCACGTTCGCCTGTCCCCTTTCGTTCCCCCACGATCAGCCCGTCGCGCAGCGTCAGCACCCGCTGGCATTCCTCGGCCAGCGCAGGGTTGTGCGTGATCAGCACAATGGTCTTGTGGTATTTTTCATGCATTTCGTGAAAGAGGTCCATCACGACACGGCTGGTCTGGCTGTCCAGCGCGCCGGTCGGCTCATCGGCCAGAATCAGCGCCGGCTCATTGACCATGGCGCGGGCGATCGCCACCCGCTGCTTCTGCCCGCCGGAAAGCTCGTTGGGCTGGTGGCGCATCCGCTCGGCCATGCCGACCCGGCCCAGCCAGTCCTTGGCGCGGCGGGTGCGCTCGGCAGCGGGCACACCCGCGTAAAGCATCGGCAGCTCGACATTTTTCAGGGCGCTCTGCCGCCCGATCAGGTTGTAGGTCTGGAACACAAAGCCGATCTTGCGGTTGCGGATGGCCGCCAGATCGTTGTCATCAGCCTCATGGATGTTCACGCCGTCCAGCACATACTCACCGGCGGTCGGCTTGTCCAGCACGCCGATAATGTTCATCAGGGTGGATTTGCCCGAGCCGGACTCGCCCACGATGGCAACGAACTCGCCGGGGTAGACGGTCAGGTCGATGCCGTGCAGGATCTCCAGCTCATTGGGCTGGCCGATGTAGTAGCTTTTGCGGATGCCGCGCATCGCAATGAGCGGCCGGGCCGGGTGGTCAGCCTCCGCCCCGAGCAGGCTCTGCGCGATCGTCTGGGCGAACTGTTCGGTGTTCTGCATCACTGACCTCCCGGCCCGCCGGGACCGCCGCCGGGGCCGCCGCCCATATCATTGCCGGCTGCCGGGGCAATGGTCACGCCCTCCGGCATATCGCTGCCGTCCCCCACATAGAGGCTGCCGTCCTCCATCATCTGGGCGGCGCTGTCGGTGCTGCTCTCGATGCCCTGGGTCAGGTCGGCGGTGGCACGGATAATGTCGCCCTCATGCAGGTCATCGCCGGTGATCTCCACATAATAATCATTGGTGTCACCCTCAGTGACGGCGACCTCCTCAAAGGTCATATCGGTGCCCTCGCCGCCGGTCCTGCGCAGCACATAGGTCGTGCCGTCCTCGTTCGTGCCCACGGCATCGCGGGGGACGGTAAAGACATCGTCCTTCTCGCTGATAACGATCTCGACCTTGGCGGAGATACCGATGAGCAGGCCGCTGTCCTGCCCGTTGACCGTGACCGTCGCGCCGAAGCTGCCGCTGTCATTCGCCACGGGGTCGATGCGGGTCAGCGTGCCGCTGATGACGGCATCGCCGGTGGCATCGCTCGTGATGCGGCAGGTCATGCCGGTGGACAGCTTGCCGACCGAGCTTGCGGGGATCGTGACCTCCACGGTCAGATTCTCCACATCCTGAATCGTGGCCACCGTGCCGCTGCAGACATCGCCGACTGTGGCGTTCAGGGCGGTGATCGTGCCGTCCATCGTGGCGGTCAGGGTGCATTCCTCCAGTGCGGTCTGCAGGCTGGTCAGCTTGTCGTCCTCGCGCTGGGATTGCGCAAGCTTGGTGGCGGCATCGTCCACATTCCGCGCGGCATTCGTGGCCGACTTCTGGTAGGACTCCTGCGCCTTCTGCAGCGCATCGGCGTAGCTCTGGATGCTCTCGTAGCACTTTTTCACCGCGTCAAAGCCCTGCAGCCCCAGCTCCGGGATGCTGCACTGCGCCTTGGCGATGCTCTCACGGTTTTGATAGTCCTCGATCTGGCCCTGCAGCCCCTCGGCGCGGTCCGTCTCGCCGCTCTGCCGGGCCTGCGTCAGCTGGATCTGCAGGTTGGCAAGGGTATTCTCGTACCCGGCGATCTCCTCGGCATAGCGGGTGTACCAGTCCGTCACGACCTCGCGGTTCGTCTTGTCGGCGTTGCCGTCCGTGGTCATGGTGCTGTAGTAGTCGTTCAGCCCGAGTGTGTCATAGTCCTGCTGGGCCTTTGCCAGCTCCTGCTGCGCGCTGGCCTGATCGGCGGCCTGATCCTCCACGCTGCGGGTATAGCTTTTCTCGGCGCTCGTCCGGGTATCGCTGCTGTCAAGCTCGGCGTTGGCGATCTGCTTTTCGACATCGGCAGTGTCCAGCGTAGCGATGATGTCGCCCTTCCTGACTGTATCGCCGACCGCGACATTGACTGCCGTAACCTTGTAGGTCTTGACCGCATCCGCCGCCGTAACGCTGGCGCTGCTGCCCGACTTGACCGTGCCGTTGACACTGACCGAATCGCTCAGTGTTGTTTTGCTCAGCACGGTGGTGCGCACATACTGGTAGGCCGTGCCGCCGGCCTGCCGGGCCTTGCCCCGCACACCGGCGATGGCGATGCCCACCGCCAGCAAAACAGCCAAAAGGGCGGTCAGTTTTTTGTGCTTTTTGACCCATACAAGCGGGTTATGCTTTGTCTTTGTTTTCTCTGCCATACCGGCTCCCCTTCTTTATGCAGGTGATATTTCAACAAAAATGAGTATATCCTGCAAATGTGTTGATTTTTTGAAAGAAGCATGAAAAAGCGGCACACCTTTGGGAAAGTGTGCCGCTGTATAAGGCTTCCCCCTTGGGGGAAGCTGTCTGCGAAGCAGACTGATGAGGGGCAGCCTTGCCATAATAGCCCCTTCATGGGTTACTACCGGAAAGCGCGCCCCTCATCCGGCCTTCGGCCACCTTCTCCCTAGGGAGAAGGCTTTATCTGTATGTTTACCGCTCCTCGCGGAAGTAGGCAAGCCCCAGATGGGCCGGGGGCTGATTTTCCTTTTTCTTGCGCATCGAAACCACGATCAGCACCACGATGGTGACGACATAGGGCAGCATCTGCACAAGGTCGGTCATATAGCTGGCCAGCGTGATGCCGAGCAGGCTGGGCAGGAACTGGTACAGCCAGTAGAGCATACCGAACAGGTAGGCGCCCCAGATGGCATTGAGGGGCTTCCATGTCGTAAAGATGACGAGTGCCACGGCCAGCCAGCCCAGCGCCTCGATCTGGCCGGTGGTAGCCCAGATGCCCTGATTGTAGTCCAGCACATAGTACAGGCCGCCGATGCCGCAGATGCCTGCGCCGATGCAGGTAGCCAGATACTTGTAAAGCGTGACATTGATGCCCGCCGCATCCGCCGTGGCGGGGTTTTCGCCCACGGCGCGCAGGTTGAGGCCCGCGCGGGTGCGGGTCAGGAACCAGTGCAGCACAACGGCCAGCACGATGGCCGCGTAGGCCAAAAAGCCGTAGGAGAACACAGTCTGCCCCAGCGCACCCAGACCGGACAGGACGGGGAGCTTTGCGCTGAACGCCTTGTTGGCAACGGGGGCAGCGGAGTAGCTGGCACCGTTGAGGATAAAGACGCCGAAGAAGTTTGCCACGCCCATGCCGAAGGTCGTCAGCGCCAGACCGGTGACATTCTGGTTGGCGCGCAGGCTGATGGTCAAAAAGGCGTAGATCAGGCCGCCGGCCATGCTGGCAAGGATCGCGCAGGACATGGCGATGAGGATGCTGACAAAGCCGTTGGGGTTGGCGGCGGTATTCTCATACGCCCAGGCGCTGGCAAAGCCGGCAAAGCCGCCCAGATACATGATGCCCGGCACGCCAAGGTTGAGGTTGCCGGATTTTTCGGTCACGGTCTCGCCGAGCGCACCGTACATAATGATCGTACCGAACGGGATGGCACGCATGATCCATGCAATCAAGCTGCTGTGCATATCACTTGCCCTCCTTGTGTGCGCCGCGCGGAATGACGCGGTAGTTGATGAAGAACTCACTGCCGAGGATGAAGAACAGAATGATGCCGGTGATGATGTCGGCGGCATACTCGTTCAGCGAGTAGGCGGAGGCGATCTCCGAGGCGCCGCGCTCGAGGAAAACGAGCAGGAAGGAGATCAGCGCCATATAGAAGGTGTTGAACTTGGCAAGCCACGCCACGATGATGGCCGTGAAGCCGCGGCCGCCCGCGCTGGTGGTCGAGATGGTCTGGTCCTTACCGGCCACGATCAGGAAGCCGCAGAGGCCGCAGATCGCGCCGGAGATCAGCATCGTGCGCACCGTGACGCGGCGCACATTGATGCCGGCATAGCGGGCTGTGTTCTCGCTCTCGCCGACAACGCTGATCTCATAGCCCTGCTTGGAGTATTTGAGGTAGGCGTACATGACAAAGGTCAGCACCACAACAACGATGACGTTGATGGTGTAGCGCTGGCCCATCAAAATGGGGAACCAGCCCGCCTTGGTGGCCTTGTTCAGCGTGCCCAGACTGGAGGCCTGACCGCGCATGATGTTGGTCATGCAGGCAACAATGCTTGTTGCAACATAGTTCATCATCAGGGTGAAAAGCGTCTCGTTCGTGTTCCAGCGGGCCTTGAACCACGCAGGGACAAAACCCCACAGCGCACCCGCGGCAATGCTGCCGCCGGCCATAGCCGCAAACAGCAGCGGCAGCGGCAGGTTGTTGCCCTGATAGACCATGATGAGGGCAGCGGTCAGGCCGCCGATCAGGATCTGACCCTCGCCGCCGCAGTTCCAGAAACGCATCTTGAACGCGGGGGCCAGCGCAATGCCGACGCAGAGCAGCGTAGACAGATCGCGCAGCATCCAGCTGAAGCGGGTCATGTTGGCGAAGGTGCCGCCCCACATAACGCCGTAGACGGCGAGCGGGTTCAGCCCTGTGACAAAAAAGATAAAGACAGCATCCACGACCAGCGCCAGAATGATGGCGATGGCACGGACGGCGATCTTCTGGGGCATCGTGGTGCCCTCGCGCTTGGCAATGCGCAGCAGCGGCTCGCGGGCCGCAGCAGCAGTCTGACTCATGCCTGCTCCTCCTTTACCAGGTTGGTCATACGCAGACCGACCTCTTCCTTCGTGGTATGACGGCCATCGAGGATGCCGTTGACCTTACCGCCGCAAAGCACGACGATGCGGTCGCACAGCTCCAGCAGGACATCCAGATCCTCGCCGACATAAATGACTGCTACACCGCGCTTTTTCTGCTCATTCAGCAGGTGGTAGATCGTGTAGGAGGTGTTGATGTCCAGCCCGCGCACGGCGTAGGCGGTCATCAGCACAATGGGGTCGGCGGCCAGCTCGCGGCCGACCAGCACCTTCTGCACATTGCCGCCCGACAGGCGGGAGACCGGCGTGTTCAGGTCGGGCGTAACGACGCCCAGCTCCCGCTTGATCGTCTCGGCCAATGCAAGGGGGGCCTTGCGGTCCACGATGGGCGAATGGCCCTTGCCGTAGCTTTTCAGCATCATGTTGTCGGTCATGCCCATCGAGCCGACCAGACCCATGCCGAGGCGGTCCTCCGGCACGAAGGAGAGGTGAATGCCTGCCTCACGGATGGCCTTGGGGCTTTTGCCGACCAGCTGCACGGGGGTGTCGGCATTGGGGGCAAAATACTCGATGCTCGCGCCGCTCTCCGTCGGCTGCAGGCCGGCGATGGCCTCGAGCAGCTCCTTCTGGCCGTTGCCGGAGATGCCCGCGATGCCGAGGATCTCGCCGCCGTACACCGTGAAGGATGCATCGTCAAGGACGGTGATGCCGTCCGCGCTGCGCACGGTCAGGTGCGACAATTCAAGCCGCTTGACCGGATCGACCGGCTCGGGGCGCTCGATGTTCAGCTCGACCTTCTCACCGACCATCATCTCGGTCAGCTTGGCCTCATCGGCATCTTTTGTGGCAATGTCGCCGACATACTCACCCTTGCGCAGGATGGCCACACGGTCGCTGATGGACAGCACCTCATGCAGCTTGTGGGTGATGATGATGACCGCCTTGCCGTCCGCCTTCATGTTGCGGATGACGCTGAAGAGCTTTTCGGTCTCCTGCGGGGTCAGAACCGCCGTCGGCTCGTCCAGAATCAGAATATCCGCGCCGCGGTAAAGCACCTTGACGATCTCAAGCGTCTGCTTCTGGCTGACGCTCATCTCATAGACCTTCTGGTTGAGATCGAGGTTGAACTCATACTTCTCGCAGATGGCGCGGGCCTTGTCGTGGACACGCTTGAGGTCGAATTTATCCTTGCCGCCCATCGACAGGGCGATATTCTCGGTAGCCGAGAATACATCGACCAGCTTGAAATGCTGGTGGATCATGCCGATGCCGAGGTCCAGCGCATCGCGCGGAGAGCGGATGGTCACCGCTTCATCACCGACATAGATCTCGCCCTCATCGGGGAAATAGATGCCGGCGATCATATTCATCAGGGTCGTTTTGCCGCTGCCGTTTTCGCCCAGCAGGGCCAGTATCTCGCCGCGGCGCACGCCCAGAGAGACATCCTTGTTGGCCACGACAGTGCCAAAGGTCTTGGTAACGTGCTCCAAGCGCACAGCATATTCGTTCTGCGCCATTGTGCAGGCTCCTTTCGGATGGTATTTATAAATTGGGTAGGAACAATTTCAGGGCTAATGGCTTCCCCCTCGGGGGAAGCTGTCTGCGAAGCAGACTGATGAGGGGCAACCTTGCCATATTGCGGCCTTACGGGGCGGCAGCCGCAGCCACGCCCCTCATCCGGCCTGCGGCCACCTTCCCCCAAGGGGGAAGGCTTTTCCGCATTTAACCACCAAAAGGGAAGGCCGCGGTTTCACCGCAGTCTTCCCTTATAGATTCAGACAGAATCAGGCGACGGGGTCAGCGTCCTCGATGATGCCATCGATGCGCAGAGAGAACGTCGGGGCAGCGCGCAGCTCGCCCTCATGGAAGTAACCGTCAGAGACAGCCTCCTTGGTCTCGCCCTGATACACGGCAACGGGGCTGCCGGTGCTGAAATCATAGTAGGTCAAATCGACCGGGCAGGTGGTGACTTCCTTGCCGTCAACGGTGAACTTGCTGGTGTCGAACACATGCAGACTGCCGTCCTTCAGCGCAGCCTCGACCTCGGCAACCTTGGCGGCAGTGCCCTCGGCGGCCTCGGGTCCCAGATCGGTGATGGCAACGGCGCCATCCTCATAGCCCTTGCACCAGTTCTGGGGGATGCTGCCGTTCTGGGCACCCTCGATCAGCTCCTTGTAGCAGACGCTCCACACATTGGTGGCGGAGGTCAGCGCGGCGGTGGGGGCGGTGGAGAGCATGTCGATGTTGTAACCGACAGAGTAGCAGATCTTGCCGGCATCCTTCAGCTTCTGGGTGGCGGCGGGGGCGCCGGTGGAGTCGGCGTGCTGGCCGATGATGACCGCACCGTTGGCGATCAGGGCCTCAGCGGCAGCGCCCTCCTTGTCGATGTCGAACCAGGAGTTGGTGTACATGACCTCCATCTGGACATCGGGGTAGATGCTCTGAACGCCCAGGAAGAAGGCGGTGTAGCCGGAAACGACCTCAGCGTAGTTGTAAGCGCCGACATAGCCGATCTTGACCTTGCCGTCAGCAGTGAAGCTGTCGGGCTGGGTCTCGGGGGTCAGGGTGCCGGACTCGACCAGCTCCTTGATCTTCATACCGGCAACCACACCGGAGACATAGCGGCTCTGGTACACAGAGGTGAATGCGTTGTAGAAGTTGTCGCAGCCGGAGATGGCAGCAAAGTCACCGGTCATGGCGACAAAGTTGACATCGGGGTACTTCTCAGCCTCCTCGACCATGTAGGTCTGGTGGCCGTAGGAGTTGGAGATGATCAGGTTGCAGCCCTGACCGACCAGATCCTCCGCTGCATCGGCGGTCTCGCCGCCCTCGGGGATCTTGTACTTCCAGACGATCTGGTCATCGCTCATGCCCAGCTCGGCGGCGGCTTCCTTGATGCCGTTGATATGTGCGGCGCTGTAGCCCTCGGTCTCGTCGCCCAGAACGATAGCGCCGATCTTGACATCGGGCGCTGCGTTCGTGCTGCTGCCCTCGGCAGTGGCCGTGGTGCCGGCGGCACTGCTGGCGGCAGTGTCAGCGGTGGAACCGCAGGCGGCCAGGCTGAACACCATAGAGGCGGCCAGCAGAATGCCCATCAGTTTCTTCATGTGTGTTGTTCCTCCCTGTAATATCTGCATATAAAAGGCAAAATGCGCCGTTTCGTGTCGGACCGTGCCGGGAATCGACGCACTTTGCTATCTTGCAAAATTCATTGTAGCCGCTTCACACAGCTTTTGCAATAATTTTTAAATTTTTGTGAAAAGTTTGGCGAAAACGGTAAATGTTTTGCTCACGCGGACACTGCTATGAGCAGGACGCACAAAGAAAAGCAGCAAAAGTCATACTGTTTGCACAAAATGTATGACTTTTGCTGCTTATTTTCACTGTTGTTCCTGTTACCGCTTATGGATAAATTTTTTGTCCAGCCCCTGCCTTACGGCGGCGTTCAGCACCATCCAGGTCAGAAAGACCTCAATGGGCAGCATGATGGTGTTTTTCACTGCGCCGGAGGTCATGTAGTAGAGGTAGCCCTTGCCGTAGAGCATCGCCTTCCAGACGCTGCCCAGCAGCACATTGCTGCCGTAGTTGATGATGAGCCGTGTGATGATGATGCGCGGCAGCGTAGGCTTTTGCCGGTAGAGCATGACGCCGTAGATCAGCCCCGACAGCATGGCCGAGATCAGATAGCCGGGGAAATACGGCTCGCCGTAGCCCGCCAGCAGAAAACCAACCGAGTCGATGATGGCACCCGCCATCATACCGGTCACCGGGCCGTAGCACATGCACCCCAGCGAGACAGCCAGAAAGCTGAAATAGATCTTGAGGCTTGGACCCATCAGGTAGATGGGCAGGCTTTCCAGCACGATGGAAATCGCGCAGACAAGCCCTGCAAAGGCCAGCACCCGCGGGTTTTTCAGCTCATTGCGGGCGGTGCGCCAATAGGTGCCGGAAAAGACGGACAATTTTTCTTCGCACATAAAAAATCCTCCTTTGTGCGTTGCCGCACAAGGGAGGAGGCAATTTAATGGGATGTGTACAACGCCACATCCGCCGTTGCACACCGTCATGCAGCAGTGGGATGCGGAACCGGCACCGCGGGCCTTACGGCCGCTTCGTCCTGCCACAACTCCCCGTTGGTCAGGCACTTCGGGGCATGACGCCCCACGCGCAGGTTCCTACTCTGCGATATCGCTTTTATTATACACAGGTTTTGGGAAAATGCAAGAGAAAGTTTCGGGTTAAGCCCGCCGGGTAAAGCCCTTACTGCCCGCTTGCACCGTAGTTGGCCAGCACACGGGCGCTGGGGTCGTTGACATCGCAGTGCGGCCATGCGCGGTTGGGCATCCAGTAGTCAACGATCATGCCGGCCTGACCGGGGTAGTATTTCTCAAAGAGTTCACGGTAGAGCAGGCTTTCCTTGGTAAAGGGGCGGCAGTAGCTGTAGCGGCCGCAGCGCTCGGCAAACTCGCGGTCCGTGTAGACGGTCTCGGCGTATTCCTTCAGATCGTCCACCATCGAGTGGCCTACCGCATCGCTGAAGGCGGCCTTCTCACGCCAGAGGATGCTCTCGGGCAGCCAGTCCCCCTCAAACGCCTTGCGCAGCAGGTACTTGCCCTTGCCGTAGGTGTTCAGCTTCTTTTCGGGGTCGATGGCCATGACATACTTGACAAAATCCAGATCACCGAACGGCACGCGGGCCTCCAGACTGTTGACGCTGATCGAGCGGTCGGCGCGCAGGACATCGTACATATACAGCTCCCGGATGCGCTTCTGGCTCTCGGTCTGGAAAGCGGCAGCGCTCGGCGCATAGTCGGTGTACTTGTAGCCGAACAGCTCATCAGAGATCTCGCCGGTCAGCAGCACCCGGATGTCGGTATGCTCATGGATGTATTTGCAGACAAGGTACATGCCCACCGAAGCGCGGATCGTTGTGATGTCCCATGTGCCCAGCATCGCAATGACATCCTCGAGCGCGCGCAGCACAATCTCCCGGTTGATGATGACCTCGGTGTGGTCAGCGTGGAGATAGTCGGCCACCTGCTTGGCGTATTTCAGGTCGATGGCGTCCTCGCTCATACCGATGGCAAAGGTGCGGATCGGCTTGCCGAGCTTTTTGGCGGCAATGGCGCAGACCAGACTGGAATCCAATCCGCCCGACAGCAGGAATCCGACGGGGGTGTCAGCGTCAAGGCGCTTATCCACACCGGCCACAAGCTTTTCCCGGATGTTCGTCAAGATCTCGGGCAGCTCATCCTGCGTATAGGCCGGGGTGTCGGCAATATCGCAGTACCGCACAAACTGACCGTTGCAGTAGTAGCTGCCGATCGGGAACGGATAGATCTTTTTGCACAGTCCCACAAGGTTTTTCGCCTCGGACGCAAAGGCAATGTGCCCGCTCTCGCTGTAGCCGTAGAACAGCGGACGGATGCCGATGGGGTCACGCGCGGCGATAAGCAGCTTTTTGCGGCTGTCGTAGAGGATCATTGCAAACTCGGCGTCCAGATGCCTGAACATAGTAAGACCGTACTTATAGTAGAGCGGCAGGATGATCTCGCAGTCGGAGTCCGACGCAAAGGTGTAGCCCTCGGCCTCCAGCTCGGCCTTGACAGGGCGGAAGCCATACAGCTCGCCGTTGCAGGCCACGCAGTCCGCGCCGCGGGTGAAGGGCTGCATTCCCTCCGGCGTCAGGCCCATGATGGCCAGACGGCCGAAGCCCAGCAGTCCGAACTCGGTCTCGATGACGCGCTGGTCGTCAGGACCGCGGCTGGCGGTGCGCAGCAGATACTCGGTAAAGGTTTCCTTGGGCAGATCATGCCCGGCATAGCCCATGATACAGCACATTTTCGGTGACACTCCTTTTTATACTTCCAACACCAGTTCCTGCGAACGGCAACAAAAAAAGACAGCCCATTCGCCCTGTCATTAGGACGAATCGCTGTCTTGGATCCGCGGTGCCACCTAAATTACCGCAGCCGAAATACAGGCATACGGTCACTTTTTCCGTACGCGTTCACCTTTGAAACGCTGCCGCTGTAACGCACGGCCTGCGGCGCACCCTACTCCCCTGCCGGGTTTCAGGCGGCGGCTCCGGGGTGTTCCTTCGCGCCCCGTCCCCGTCCCGACTTACACCATGCGTCAGGCTCTCTGTGCGGATCTTGGGCGGTACTTTTCCCCATCAACGCTTTTGTTGAGTAAAGAATAACACGGTCATGCAGTCCTGTCAAGAATAAATTTCAGATTTTTGGGCGTCTGCCCTGTTTTTTTCAGCAAGTCGGCGGCGCAGCAGGCGCGCTGTGCTTCGTCATCTTGCACAACTTTGCCCCGGTTCCGCAATTTTTGCAAGGTTATCGAACGATTCTTGCAAATAATCGTGATGCAAAATTCCATACTATGGAACGCAATTCCATCTGCCGAATTTTGCTGCGCACCGCAGTTCCACCCTGTGGAATCGCACCGTTCTGCCCGCCCGCGCCTTCATCTAAGCAACCGCCGCAATGGTAAATGCCGCCGCCGCATGGTACACTGAGGATGACAAAATTCGTGTGCTTCGCGGCGCCTCTACCCGGCCGGGAGCATCCCACAAACCAGAGGCAAGCACTGCTTGCAGGAGGAAAACTATGGCAAAAAACGCAATCGTTGGTCAGTCCGGCGGCCCGACTTCCGTTATCAACGCAAGTCTGGCCGGTGTCTATGAAAGCTGCAAGCGCCGCGGCGCAGGCAAGGTCTACGGCATGCTGCACGGCGTGGCCGGCCTTTTGGAGCGCCGCACCTGCGTGCTGGACGACAAGCTCAAGACCGCGCTGGACATTGAGCTTTTAAAGCGCACCCCGTCCAGCTACCTCGGCTCCTGCCGCTACAAGCTGCCCGACTGGCACACCGCCGAGGGCGAGGTCGTCTATGTTCAGCTGTTTGAGATCCTGAAGGAGCTGGACATCGGCTACTTCTTCTACATCGGCGGCAACGACTCGATGGACACCATCGGCAAGCTGGCCGACTACGGCGCACACATCGGCAGCGACATCCGTTTTATGGGCGTGCCCAAGACGATCGACAACGACCTGATGGTCACCGACCACACCCCCGGCTACGGCAGCGCCGCCAAGTACATCGGCGTTGTCATGAAGGAGATCATCCGCGATGCCACGGTCTACGGCACGAAGTATGTGACGATCGTTGAGATCATGGGTCGCAACGCGGGCTGGCTGACTGCCGCCGCCGCACTGGCCAAGGCCGAGGACTGCGAGGGCGTGGATATGATCTGCCTGCCGGAGGTTCCCTTCAATGTGGACCACTTTGTGGAGAAGGTTGAGCGGATGCAGAAGGAGAAGCCCTCCATTGTCATCGCCGTGTCCGAGGGCGTCAAGCTGGAGGACGGCCGCTATGTCTGCGAGCTGGCCGATGATGTACACGCAGTCGATGCCTTCGGCCACAAGGCCCTGACCGGCACGGCGCGCTTTTTGGCCAACACGGTCGCCCGCCGTCTGGACACCAAGACCCGCTGCATCGAGCTTTCCACCCTGCAGCGCTGCGCCGGTCACCTGACCAGCCGCACCGACATCACCGAGGCCTATCAGGTCGGCGGTGCCGCCGCCAAGGCCGCCTTTGAGGGCCACACCGGCGAGATGGTCGCGCTGGACCGCATCTCCAACGCGCCGTACCAGTGCGGCACCAGCCTGCACCCGATCAGCGAGGTCGCAAACCTTGAGAAGAAGGTCCCGCTCGAGTGGGTCAACGCCGACCACACCGCCATGACCGAGGAGTTCCTCGCCTACGCCCTGCCGCTGGTCCAGGCTGAGCTGACCCCGATTTATGTAGAGGGTCTGCCGCATCACATCTACCTGCCGGAGGCGTAAGTTACTTTCTTCGAGAAGAAAGTAACCAAAGAGGCTTTAAACAAATAGCACAACAACGCCGCAGTAACGGGAAGCCTGCCCGTCACTGCGGCGTTTTCTATATAGAGATTGCAGGAGCCTTGCAGCAGCCGCCAACATTCCGGCTCATCGAGGACGCCGACCCCTGCAGCCGTAGGGGCGGATTCCATATCCGCCCGCTCCCCTTCCCGTTTAATAGAACCCAAAGCTCGGCAGCACTTCCAATGCGTCGGCCCACCAGGCGGGGATGGGCAGACCGGATAGAGCCGGATAGTAGACGGCAAACAGCACAGCCGCCGCGGCGCAAAGCCCTGCGGCCAGCCAGCGCGCCCAGTCCCGGCGGCGCATACGGGCCAGCACAAGGGCCAGCGCCGCCAGACAGAATATTGAGCTGGGAAAATAGTGGTACAAAAAGGTACAGCGCGTGACAAGCATCCACGGGATAAGCTGCGTGCCGTACAGGATCAGCACCGCTGCGCCCTGACGGCTGCCGCGGCCGCTGACCTGATGCCAGAACAGCCCCACCAGCGCCGCCAGCCCCACGACCCAGATGACCGGCCCGGCCATGCCTGCAATGCTGGCCTTCATGCCGTAGGGCAGGCTGCCATTGCGGTAATACCACACGGGGCGCAGCCCCAACAGCCATGTGTACCAGCGGCTCTCAAACGGGTGCGTTGCCTTGAGCGTGGCATGGTAGCTGTACATCGAAAGCTGGCACCGCCACCAATCGCCGAGGCTGAAATCCGGCTGCCGCCACCAGTACGGCAGGTAGGACGCCACATAGATGCAGAGTGGCAGCACCACATAGAACAGCACCCCGCCCAGCGCTGCCAGACGGAACTCTGCCCAAAAGCCGGGGCGGCCCTGCTGCCGGCGCGCCCAAAGCACGCCCAGATAAAGCACCGCCAGCCCGGCCCCCGCATAGATGCCGGTCCACTTGGCTGCGCAGCCCAGCCCGAAAGCAACGCCGCCCAGCGCCATCGGCAGCAGCGCATGCTGCACGCCGTCGGTCAGCACCCGCTGGCAGTACCACACCATGCAGTACGCGCCCAGCAGGATAAAGAAGGTGCCGTAAATGTCGATCGTGGCAAGGCGGCTCTGGGAAAAGCGCATAAAGTCGAGCACCAGCAGCACCCCTGCCATTGCCGCCGCCCCGGGCCTGCGGGTCAGGCGGCGCACAAAGCACCATGCCAGCGGCACCAGCAGCACACCGAACAGCGTGCCGGAGAACCGCCAGCCGAACCCGGTCATGCCGAACAGCGCAATCCCCAGCATGATAAGATCCTTGCCGAGCGGCGGATGGGTCGTCTCATAGACAGGCATCCGGTGCAACTGCTCATAGCCGGTGCGGCCGTGGTAGATCTCATCAAAATACATGCTGTTTAGCTGGCTGATCGCATCGGGCACGGTGTTCTGCTCGTCAAACAGCGCCCCGCCGCCCACGGTCGGCACAAGGCCGCCCGCCGCATCGCGGAAGGCCAGCTCAAACATCTGGGCGTTCTGCACCGTGACGGTCAGGCTCTGCCCCGCTGCGGCGGTCACCGCGTTGGCAGTCCAGCTAAAGCAGGTGCCGTAGTCCAGTTCCTTCTCAAACACCGTGTTTCCCTGCGCGTCCGTCACCGTCATCCGTCCGCCGAAGGAAACGCCCGGGTAGACCCACAGCGAGACTGCGTCCCCCTGCAGGGTGACACTCTCGGTCAGCACGGTGTTCGTGGCATCAAGCGGCTGCTGCGGCGCAGTGCGGCTGCCGAGATAGGCAAAGCTCAGCACCGCCGTAGCCGCCGTCAAGGCCAGCAGCGCCCCCACCTCCCGGCGGGTCCAGGCGGGCTGGGCATCGGGCGTGGCAGCGGCGTTGACACGCCCGGCAGGCAGAGCCAGCGTGTGGCCGTGGCGGGTGATGTCCCACACTGCAAACAGCAGCAACACAAAGCAGACCGTCTCCCCAAGGCCGGTCAGGATGGCAACTGTAGCGCTCGTTGCACTTGTCAGCCATTCGTCCTCGGTACCGGTCAACGAGTAGACTGCCGCCAGATTGATAAACCCTGTCAGCGACAGGCCCACCCCCGCCGCATAGAGCCGGATGTCGTTCCACCGGGCCGCTGCCAGCAGGGTCAGCAGCACACCGGGCACCATGTACCGCTCATGCATGCAGTGGGAGAGCGTAAATACGCCGATGCCGTAGTAGGCCGCCAACAGCAGCGGCGAAAAACGGCCGCTGCGGCTGCTGCATACCGCAAAATAGGCAAGCCCCGCCGTGACCAGCAGGATATGCACCCAGCCCAGCTGCTGCCAGCTCATACCAAACAGCGCAGGCTCGGACAGGCTTTTCCAGTTGCCGCCCAGCGCCGCAAGCCAGTTGAAGGCGTTGATGCCGGCGTAGGGGTAACCGGACATCGTATCTGTGTACTTTTCCACAAGGCGCGGGCCAAGCCGTGCCAGACCAAAAAAGGGTATGCCGGTCAGCAGCGGTACCAGCAGCGCCAGCGCTGCGCCGCCGAAGCACCGTCCAAAGGCGCGCAGGCGGTCCTGCTCCACCGCGATGCCCGCCAAAAAGCAGGCCGCCAGCACCGGACCGAACAGCAGCGCCTGCGGCTTGATGGCCAGCGCCAGACCGAACCAGACGGCGGCAGGCAGGTAGCGGCGCTGCTCCAGCAGCAGGAAGCAGAGCAGCAGCGGCAGCGTAAAGGCCCCATCGATCTGCTTCCAGACGGCGGTATCAAACAGCAGCAGCGGGTCGAACGCCGTGAACGCAGCCAGCGCCAGTGCCATCTGCCGCCCCACCGTACCGCGCCGGGCCACCGCATAGACCAGCGCCGCCGACACACAGTCGCAAACCGACGGCACCAGCGCCAGCAGCAGGTAGGTCCACCGCGATTCATACGCGATGCCAAGCGCGGCGCGCACCGCCCCCACCAGCCCCAGCACCCAGAGGTAGCCGGGCGGGTAATCGGCAAAGTACCCCTCGCTGTAGAAGGCGGCAGGGCCTTGGGCGGCCAGCTTATCCCCCCACGCAACGAAGCAGCTCATGTCATAGGGGTAGCCCTCGGTGACAAGGGCAAGCACCAAGCGCAGCGCCAGCGCCGAGGCCAGCACCACCCAGAGGGCTGTATTCGGTTTTGTTCGTTGTTTCGTCATAGCCATACAAATAAGGCAGGGGCAGCCCGCACAGCCTGCGGCACACGCGCAGCTGCGCAAGGCCGCCCCTGCGTCTGTTATCGGTTACAGTTTTGCAATTTTCGGGCCCTGTGCGGTGTCGGTAACGCTCCAGCCCATCTCGGTCAGCTGGGCACGGATGGCGTCTGCGCAGCCCCAATCCTTGGCCTTCTTGGCAGCGGCGCGCTCCTCGACCAGCGCCGTGACCTCGGCGGGGATGCTGTCGGTCTTTTTGCGGTTGTACAAAAGACCCAGCACGCCGGTCAGCTCGTCAAAGGTCTTTGCGGCCGTCTGCAGCGTGGCCTTGTCGGAGGCATCGGACAGCGTGTTGATGTCCTTGACCAGATCAAAGATGGCAGCCAGCGCATCCGGCGTGTTCAGATCGTCGTCCATCGCCGTCTTGAACTTGGCGCGGGCCTCCTCACACTTGGCAGCCAGCGCCGTGTCCGTGCCGTGGGCATGCTCGATAGCGAAATCGAGATTGTCACGGCAGGTGTACATCCGCTCAAGGCTGCTCTTGCAGCTCTCGATCAGCTCAACGGTATAGTTCAGCGGCATGCGGTAGCCGGCCGTAAGCATAAAGTAGCGGATCGGCTCATAGCCGTACTTGTCCGCAATCTCACGCACGGTGAAGAAGTTGTTCGCACTCTTGGACATCTTCTCGTTGTTGATGTTCAAGAAGCCGTTGTGCATCCAGTACCGGCTGAAGGTGCAGCCGTTGGCGCACTCGCTCTGGGCGATCTCATTCTCATGATGGGGGAAGATCAGGTCCTGACCGCCGGCGTGCAGGTCGATGGTTTTGCCAAGGTGCTTGCGGGCCATGGCGCTGCACTCGATATGCCAGCCGGGGCGGCCGTGGCCCCAGGGGCTCTCCCAGTAGGGCTCGCCGGGCTTGGCAGCCTTCCAGACTGCGAAATCGGCGGGATCCTCCTTCAGATCATCGTCCATCTGGCTGCGCAGGGCACGGTTGCCGCTCTCCAGATCATCGAGGTTGAGGTGGCTCAGCTTGCCGTAGTCCGGGTCAGACTTGACGCGGAAATAGACATCGCCGTTGCGCGCCACATAGGCGTGGCCGGACTCCACCAGATCCTTGACGATACCGATGATCTCGCCGATATGCTCGGTCGCACGGGGACGCACGGTCGGCGCCATGACATTCAGGCCGTCGGAATCCTTGATGTACTCGGCCTCAAACTTGCGGGCAACCTCCTGCATGGAGGTTCCCTCCTCCTGTCCCTTCTTGATGAGCTTGTCATCAATATCGGTGATGTTGGAGACATAGTAGACCTTGCTGCCGCAGTATTCCAGATAACGGCGCAAGGTGTCAAAGACGATCATCGGGCGGGCATTGCCGATATGGATATAGTTATAGACCGTCGGGCCGCAGACATAGATGCGGTACTCGCCCTCCTTCTGGGGGGTGAATTCCTCTTTCCGGCGTGTCATCGTATTGAAGATCTGCATAGCTTGCACATTCCTTCCTCTGTGTAGGGATATCTATTCCATTATAGCCAGCGTGTGCGCAGGTTGCAAGGGGGATTCAGCCGTTATTTGCAAATTGCACGGCCAGCGCGTCCCAGACAGCGCTGAAATTGTAGGGGAACCGCGCATCCTCCTCGGCCAGCCAGCTGCGGTAGGTGTCCAGCTCCGCAGCGGTGGGGGCCTTGATGCGGCGGTAGGCGGTGATCGTATAGCCGTTGCCCATGTCAAACTCTGCCCCCACCTCAAACGGCGCATACTTTTCCTGATTTTCAAGGAAGGCTGCGTTCAGCTTTTCGGTATGGTTGTTGGGGTCAAACGGTGTACAGGTCAAAACGACCTGCGCCGTGAACAGCTCCTTCGGGAAGGCATCGTTGCCGGGGTTGCAGGCACCGTAGGGCAGGATCTCGCGGATGGTTTCGTCCGGCAGGGCCGAAACGCGGAACACATCCGGGCTATATACCACACCATGGCAGATCATATAGGCTGAATTGGCACCGCTGCAGTTTTGCCGCAGCCAGTCATTGACAGCCGCCACCTGCACAAGATCGCTGCGGGGGCTGTCAACATAAAAATACAGCCCGCTGTTGACCGCGTTGGGCAGAATGACCGGCAAAAGCTGGCTGCATGCCCCAAAGTTGAGGCCGCACAGCACACCCAGCACAGCCGCCGCAGCGCGGCGCGGCCACACCCACGGCAGCTCGCTTACAAGCAGCGCGCAGAGAAAGCAGCCCAGCAGGTAGAACGGCGCGACCGCCAGCGACTGGTGGTCGTCCATATTCTGCACCCGGGTGACAAGCAGCACCGTCAGAACCGCACCCACCGCAGACAGCACCGCGAGGGAGCGCGTCTGCTTTTTATACAATCCGTATAGTATGCCAACCAGCATAATACCGAACACGAGCCAGCCCAGATAGATGCGCTGGTTGTCAAGCTCTGCCAAAAAGCCGCCGGTCTGGTAGGTGGCATAGCGGTCGCTGTAGTCGGCCCGGACGATGCGCCAGAACATCGGCAGCAGCGGCACGCCGACACAGAACAGCGACGCTGCGGCAAATTTCACAAAGCGCACCGCTGCGCTGCCTTGTTTTGTGCAGGCAGCCCGGGCCAGCACCCAGACGCCATAGAGCAAAAAGAACGACACAACGGTGAACATGTAGCTGCGCCGGGTCAGCATCAGCAGCCCGGTAAAGGCCGCAAGGCTGACCAGCCGTGCGGGTGCCGGGCGGGCAAAATCATAGCCGACACCCAGCGCAAGCAGCATAAAGGCGAACGCCACGCCCAGCAGATCGGGCATACCGCGGTACAGTGCAATGTGCAAAAGCGGCAGCAGCAGCACAAACGCCATTGACAGCGCTGTAAAGAGATACGGGGCGTCCAGCTTCAGCTTTTGTCGCAGCACCGTCAGAAGCACCCATGCGCTGTAGTAGACCAGCGTGGGGATCAGCAGCGCGCAGAGCAGCGCAAAGGTGTTGGCTGTGCGCGGTGTAAACATAAAGAATGGCTCTGCCAGCAGGTTGATGACAAGCGGTGCATAGTCATTGAACCATGTCTTATAAACCGTGGAGCCAACGCCGGTGAATACGCCGTCTGCAAAGTTGGACTCCAGCCGCACCTGCAGGTTGTAGTAGGTCGCATTGTCCCAGAGATACAGGCTCTGGCGGCCCACCATGGCGTGCAGGTAGAAGGCGGCGCTCAGCGCGATGCAGACCGCCAGAATGACAGCATCCGCTTTCGTCAGCCGTGCGCCCACGGCCCTGACCGCGCGGCGGTACAGGCAGAATGTCCCCAGCACTGCCGTGCAGGAGAGCAGCAGCAGCCAGATATCCACGGGGTTCCGCCCGCTGCCAAGCATGTCGATGCCCTGCAGGGGCGTGATGAAATGCGCGGCTGTGCTGAATACGAACTTGACTGCAAAAATGCACAGCAGAAGCAGGACGGCCCGCTCAGCCCGGGTCATCCTGCGATAGATGCTTTTAAAACAGGTGGGGAGGTTGCACTTTGACAAGGTGGGAATCTCCTTATTGGTAATCCTTGCAAATTCGCCTTAACGCGCACTCTGTAGGGGTCGATGCTTGCATCGACCCGCGGGCGGATGCAAGCATCCGCCCCTACATGGACACACATTGAGGATTTATTTTGCCTGCATAAACAGGCTGCGGTTCTGCCACAGGTAAATGCCGCCCGAAAGCACGGTGGCCGCGCCGCACAGCCAGCACAAAATCTGGGTAATCAGCCCCACGGCCATCACATCGGTGGGGCCTGCCAGCGCGGCGGCAAAGTAGTAGAACAGCACGGTCAGCATCTGCAGAACGGTCTTGACCTTGCCCCACATATTGGCGGCGATGACGGTGCCGGTTTCGGCGGCAAGCATACGCACACCGGCCACGGCGAACTCACGGAACAGAATGACCGCCAGCACCACAGGGCTGCAGATGCCGCATGCCACCATATAAATAAAGGCGGCGGTGGTCAGGCATTTGTCGGCCAAGGGGTCCATAAACTTGCCGAAATCGGTGACAAGGTTATTTTTGCGCGCCAGATAGCCGTCCAAAAAGTCGGTAAAGCTGGCAACGGCAAAGATAATACCGGCAATAAGCGCAAATGTGGGGTTGAAATCGGCGGTGCCGTAGCGGCTGTAAGCGGCAAGCACCATAAAGACAGGCACCAAGATAACACGCAGCATCGTAAGTTTATTGGGCAGATTCATACATCAATCCTCCAGCTTTTCTTCCGCATAGCCGTACAGATCGTAGGTGTCGGCATCGGTGATGGTGACATTGTAGAACGCGCCGGTCTCCAGCGGGGTGTCGGCGGGGGTCAGCACATTGCCGTCGATCTCCGGGCAGTCGGCCTTGGTGCGCAGCAGGTACATGCCGGTCTCATCGTCCACCCCGTCACAGATACACTCCAGCGTTTGACCGACCTTTTCGCCCTCGCGCGCGGCGCTGACCTCGGCCTGCAATTCCATAATGTGGTCGGCGCGGCGCTGCTTGGTTTCCTCGTCCAGCTGGTTGGGCATCTTCGCCGCCACGGTGTTCTCCTCGGCGGAGTAGGCAAAGCAGCCAAGGCGGTCAAACTTCACGGTCTTGACGAAGTCGCACAGCTCGGCGTACTGCTCCTCGGTCTCACCGGGGAAGCCGGCGATCAGGGTGGTGCGCAGCGTGATGCCGGGGATGGCCGCACGCAGGCGGGCGATCGCATCCTCGATCTCCCTGCGGCCGCCGCGGCGGTTCATGGCCTTGAGCACAGCATCATCACAGTGCTGGATGGGCAGGTCAAGATACGGCACGACCTTGGTGTTGCGGACCATGGCGGCGATAAATTCGTCGGTGATGCGTTCCGGATAGGCATACAGCACGCGAATCCAGCGGATGCCCTCGATCTTTTGCAGCGCGTCCAGCAAATCGCAGATGGTGCCGGGCTTGCCCCAGTCCTCGCCGTAGGCGGTGGGGTCCTGCGCCACAACGATCAGCTCGCGCACACCCTCCCCCGCCAGCCAGCGGGCCTCGGCCACGCAGTCGTTCAGCTCACGGCTGCGCAGCGCACCGCGAATCAGCGGGATAGCGCAGTAGTAGCAGCCGTTGTTGCAGCCCTCGGCAATTTTTAAGTACGCATAGTGGCGCGGGGTCGAGATAACACGGGCGCCGCCCAGCTGCATATCGCTCTTGGGGCCGTAGCTCTCGGTCTGGCCGGCACCGGACGCACAGACGCGGCGGACGATGGCGGGCAGTGCGGCGTTGGAGCCGATGCCGACCACGGCGTCCACCTCGGGAATTTCCTGAATGATCTGCTGCTTGTAGCGCTCGGCCAGGCAGCCGGTGACAATGACCTTGAGGTCGGGGTTTTCCTGCTTGTACTGGCAGGCCATAAGGATGTTCTCGATGGCCTCCGTCTTGGCAGACTCGATAAAGCCGCAGGTGTTGATGATGATGATATCGGCCTCGCCGGGGTCCGCCACGGTGACATGGCCGTCCTTGATGAGGGCATGGCAGAATACATCGGCATCCACCTGATTTTTCGGGCAGCCGAGGGAGATAATGGCAATTTTCATTGGGTAGTCCTTTAATATAATATTGTATGTTTGCGTAGGGTTGTAGGGGGCGGCGTCCTCGACGCCCCGCAGGGTGGCAGATGCTTGCCGGAAATTGTAGGGCGGCCAGCCCTCTGGCCGCCGCGGAGGGGTCAAGATCCCTCCCTACATTGCGAACCGGTAAGGGGATGCAATCGACAGGCTGAGGGCCCGGCATGCCCGGCCCCTACAGTGCGGTGCGGTTTACTCGTCGTCGGATAGCACCTCGCGTATGACCGCGTGGCTGAAGCCGCGCCTTGCCAGCGCGGCAGCGACCTGATCGCGCTTACCGGCGGCAAGCTTTGACGCATACTGCCGCGCGACCAGCGCGCGGGCTGTTTCCAGCTCGGGGCTTTCGCCGTCCTCGTTCTCGGCAAACAGCTCCTCCACCACCTCGGCGGCGGTGTCGCGGTCGATGCCCTTGGCCGACAAATCATTCAAAATTTCCCGGCGGGACTTGCGCTTGCGCAGCAGCTCAGCCGCACGGCGGCGGGCAAAGCCCGCGTCATTCAAAAGGCCCAGCTCCCCCGCCCGCGCCACCGCGTAGGCGGCGCTGTGGGCGTCAAACCTGCGGCAGAGCTTTTGGTACAGCTCCCCCGCCGCATGGTCGCGCAGGGAAAGGTAGTCCATCGCCTTGTCCAGCGCACGGCGAGTCTCGCTTTTCTTGCGCAGCTCCTCGATCTGCCAGTCCTCCAACAGATCATCCTGATGGAGCGCGGCATCGGCAAAGGTTTGCTCATCGAGGGAGAAGGCAAATTCCCCATCAAAAAACAGCGCAAGGCGGCCTTTTTTCGTTTCCTTGATCTGTGTCAGGCGCGGCATTTCGATCACTCATCGACCATGATATCAAGGTCAACCTCGCTGCCCGTTGTCTTGGCAGCCGGGGCGGCAGGGGCCTCGCCCGGGGCGACCGGCTTGACGATCTCGCTCGGGTCCAGCGGCTTAACGGTGCCCTTCTTGCCGGCGGCCAGCAGGCGGTCGGCGTTGGCGCGGACGATCTTTTCGATCTCGTCGGAGACCTCGGGGTGCTCCTTCAGGAACTGCTTGGCGTTGTCGCGGCCCTGACCCAAGCGCATCTCGCCGTAGTTGAACCACGCACCGCTCTTCTGCACGACACCCAGCTTGACGCCGAGGTCGAGGATCTCGCCCAGCTTGGAGATGCCCTCGCCGAACATAATGTCGAACTCTGCCTCACGGAACGGGGGCGCGACCTTGTTCTTGACGATCTTGGCGCGGGTGCGGTTGCCGATGAACGCGCCGGTGGAGTCCTTCAGACCCTCGATGCGGCGCACATCAATACGGACGCTCGAGTAATATTTCAGTGCGCGGCCGCCGGTCGTGACCTCGGGGTTGCCGTAGACGATGCCGACCTTCTCGCGCAGCTGGTTGATGAAGATACAGACGGTGTTTGTCTTGCCGATGACACCGGTCAGCTTGCGCAGCGCCTGGCTCATCAGGCGGGCCTGCAGACCGACATGGCTGTCACCCATCTCGCCCTCGATCTCGGCGCGCGGCACCATGGCGGCAACGGAGTCCACAACAACGGCGTCAATTGCACCGGAGCGGACAAGTGCCTCGCAGATCTCCATGGCCTGCTCGCCGGTGTCGGGCTGGCTGACCAGCAGGCTGTCAATATCAACGCCCAGCGCGGCGGCGTAGGTCGGGTCCAGCGCATGCTCAACATCAATAAACGCGACCTCGCCGCCCATCTTCTGGGCTTCGGCCAGGATCTGCAGCGCCAGCGTTGTTTTACCGGAGGATTCGGGGCCGTAGACCTCAACGATACGGCCGCGGGGCACGCCGCCGATGCCCAGCGCCAGATCCAGACCGAGGCTGCCGGTGGGGATGGCATCGACCTGCATCGTGACATTGGCGCCCAGCTTCATAACGGCGCCCTTGCCGAACTGCTTTTCGATCTGGGCCAGCGCGGTTTCCAGCGCGGCCTTTTTGTCAGCGGCAGGGCCTGCCGTCTTGGGGGTAGTATCTTTTTTTGCTGCCATGTTGCGGTTCTCCTTTTATATACAAGTAAGTCTAGGATTTGCGTTTGCATCTATTATATACGATTTACGAACAGATTACAACATTTTGTTGTGCGTTTTTTGTCCCATAAATCGGATTTTCAGCAGCTTTTTTCAGGTTTTTGGAGCAGCACGGCCCGGTCATTGCCGCCGTAGTCCTTGCGGCAGCTGGTGTTGACCCAGCCGCAGGCGGCCCCCAGCGCCAGCAAGGCGGGGCCTTGGGCATAGCCGATCTCCAGCACAAGCCAGCCGCCAGGCCGCACGGCGTCCCGGTACTTTTCGGTCAGCAGACGGTAGAAATCCAGCCCGTCTGTGCCGCCGTCCAGCGCCATGGCAGGCTCCTGCGCCGTTTCCGGCATCAGCGCCCGCATCTCCGCCCCGGTCAGGTAGGGCGGGTTGGAGATGATCAGGTCCGCCCCCTCGGCGGGCAGCGTTTTGTAATAGGTAAAGACATCGGCCTGCACGGTGCGCACACCGGTCTGTGCCGTGTTGGCGGTCAGGTAATGCCATGCCTCCGGGCTTTTTTCCACACAGGTCACCAGCGCGCCGGGGCTGTGGCGCGCAATGCCAAGCCCCAAGCAGCCTGTCCCCGCGCAGAGATCATACACCACCGGCCGTTCCCTGCCCTGCAAAAGCGCGAGGGCGCTCTCGCAGACGATCTCGCTGTCAGCCCGGGGGCACAGCACACCCGGCCCGACCTTGAGCGTAAAGTCCATAAAGTCCCATTCACCCAGAATGTACTGCAGCGGCTCGCGGGCAGCGCGGCGTTCGGCAAGCGCGCTCAGGCGGGCTGCCTCGGCGGCGCTGGGGCCGTCATCCAGACGGGGGTCGCGGCCGGTCGCAAAGCGGTACAGCTCGGCCGTGTCAAAGCGGGCATCGGGCACACCGGCGGCCGTCAGCATGGCGCAGAGCTTTTGAAATGCAGCGTTCACCAGCGGGCATCCTCCTGCTTTTCCGGCAGAACGGGGGTGACGGCGGCAATCGCGACCTCGATCATCGAGTCGTCCGGCTCAAAGGTCGTCAGCCGCTGCATCCAAAGCCCCGGCTGGGAGATAAGCTTTGCCGCCGCACTGTCAGAGCGGCCCGCCCATTTCAAAATTTCATACGATACACCAACCAGAAGCGGGAACATGCAAAGCTTATACACGACCCGTATCGCCGTGCTGGTCCAAGGCAGCACGGCATACAGGAAGATGCTGATGATGATGACGAGGATCATAAAGCTGGTGCCGCACCGCGGGTGAAAGCGGCTCTGGCGGCGGATGTTTTCCACCGTCAGGGGCAGACCGGCCTCATAGCAGGCGATGGTCTTATGCTCGGCACCGTGGTACTCAAACACGCGGTGCAGCTCCTTCATGCGGGTGCAAAGGAACATGTAGCCGAGGAATATGACCATCTTGAGCACGCCCTCGAGGATTACGCGCGGCCAGCGCCCCAGCGGCACGGTGCGCATGGCAAGGCCGGTCAAAAAAGTGGGCAGAAAGGTAAACAGGAACAGCGCCAGCGCCACGCCCACAAAGGCGGCGCAGGCCATCAGCGCGTTCTGCACGGCGGGGGTGGCGTGCGCCTCGAACCATTTGTCCAGCTTGGACTCAGCGGGCTCGGTTTCGCCCTCCATGGCGATGTCGGCCGCGTGCATCAGGTAGCGGTAGCCCTTGTAAAGGTTTTCCGCCATGTTGCAGACGCCCCGGACCAGCGGGACCTTATTGTACCAGTGGGTCGTGACGGTGTCATAGCTCAGGTCGATGGTGCCGTCCGGCTTGCGCACGGCGCAGCAGATCTTTTCCGGGCCACGCATCATGATGCCCTCCATCAGGGCCTGTCCCCCGACGGAGGTGCGGAATTCTTTAGGCATATGTGTTCTCCTTCGTCATTTTTGCCTTCCCCTGAGGGGGAAGGTGGCCGAGCAAAGCGAGGCCGGATGAGGGGCGGATGTATCGCTATTGCCCGTTACCGGGTTGTCGCGGAAAGTTTGCCCCTCATCAGTCCGCTTCGCGGACAGCTTCCCCCTCGGGGGAAGCCTTAAATTTTTTCATGCAGATGCTCCTGCCCGGGGTGGTAGACGGGCAGGGTCACTGTGACGGTCGTACCGCAGCCGAGGGCGGAGGCAATGTCGAACCGGCCGCCGAGCGTCTGGACGATCTCATCCACGACCGCAAGGCCGATACCGGAGCCGCGCACCGAGTTCTTTGCCTTGAAGAACCTCTGCTTGACCTTTTCCAGATCATCGGGCGCAATGCCCCGGCCCTGATCGCGGATCGACGCGCTGACCGTGACCGGTGTGCGGCGCAGGGTCAGAAAGATCGTACCGCCCGGCTCGGAATACTTGATAGCGTTGTCAAACAGGTTGACAAACACCTGCCGCAGCCGCGCCGGGTCTGCCCAGACCGGATAAGGCTCGGGCGGCTCCTGATAGACAAGCTGCATTCCCTCCTGCCGGATGCGGGCCTCGACAAAGAGCGCCGCATCGGTGGCCTCGGCCACAAAGTCCAGCACCTGACAGTTCATCTTGATGCCGTTCTGCATACGGGAGAAGTCGAGCAGCTCCTCGACCATCGTGTAAAGGCGGTCGGTCTCGGTGCCGATGACTGCCAGACCGCGCCGGTAGTTCTCATTGGAGGGGTCGTCAATGTTGCTGATCGTTTCGACCCAGCCCTTGATCGAGGTCAACGGCGTGCGCAGCTCATGGCTGACCGAGGAGATAAACTCGTTTTTCAATCGTTCGGTCTCGGCCAGATCCTCGGCCATCTGGTTGATGGTCTTGCACAGGCGGCCGATTTCGTCATCGTACCGGGTGTCCGGCAGGCGCACCTTCATGTCGCCCTTGGCGATCCGGGTGGCCGTAGCCTCGACCTCACCGAGGGGCCGCACGATGGAGCGCACAAAAAACAGTCCGCTCCAGACCGTGAAGCACAGCACAAGCAGGCCCAGCCCCACACAGATGGCCACGGTGCGCCACCAGAGGTTGTCCACCAGCACAAGGCTCGTCACCATCCGCATGGCGGCGATACTGCCCGCCGCGTAGGGCACAAGCATCGTTACTGCCATGACACGCTCGCCCTGCGGCGTGGTAAAGATGGCCGATCCCAGCCCGTTGGCGGCGGTCAGCGCGCGGCCGTAGTCGGTACCGTTGGTCAGGTCGCGGTTCATCGTGCCGCTGCTGGTTGCCAGGATCACGCCCTGATTGTCCAGCAGCATAAACTCAAACTTGTCCTTTTCGTCAAACTGCTCAACCACGCGGCGCAGGACCTGCCCGCGGCTTTCGGCGGTAACGGCCATATCCCCCGCCGTGCCGGTGGCCTGCAGGCGGCCCACCACGGTGGAGAAGCGGTTTTCCACAGCGCGCTCAACGCCGCCGTACAGATCGCTATAGCTGTAATAGAGGAAAAGCCCCTCCGCCAGCACCAGCACCAACACGGTGATAAGCAGGCTGCCGCGCACCCATCGGCGGATGATACTGCTGCTGTTCGGCTGCATAGGGGGTTCCCTCCTTTCGCGGTTTTTCTAAGGCAATACCGCATAATTCTAAGTGCCGATACGGCGAGCGAGGTGCGG
>OGWZ01000062.1_pt1 | contig 120421 bp, 126 predicted proteins | sample 1576141 | NCBI WGS metagenome assembly OGWZ01 (sample SAMEA3541512, study PRJEB24748) | human gut metagenome | biome: human gut; feature: human-associated habitat; material: faeces | place: China | collected 2012
ACGGCATAGTTGTGGATGTGAACTCTCTGGTATCCATGAATATGTGGGGATTAACGCCAGAATTTTTGGATGTGCTGGAAAATGGCTTCAAGGAGTTTTTCGAGAAAGAAGTACCGAGCAATCCTCAGAAAGCCGAGTATCTGATCCCAATCTTCATCGGTGAGCTGCTGGAGCAGGGAAAGATGTCCGTAAAGGTCCTGAAGACCAACGATACCTGGTACGGCATGACCTATCACGAGGATGTTGCAGCAGTGAAAGACAGCTTCAAGAAAATGTTAGAAAATGGTCTGTACAAAGCTGATTTATTTGCAGACTTGTGATATACTGGGAGCGGTAGCTCCCTACGCTGCTCGAATAATATCACACACCTCTCCGTGGTGGGCAGCAGGCAACGGTCTTATGATCGGCGAAGATGTGAAGGGAATTAAACGCATTTGAAAGGATACAAGCTATGCAATGGGAGTTTGCTACTTATCCTGAGTTTATAGAAGAATATAGAACATATCATTATGATGAGTGCAGTAGCTGTGGAGCCAACTGTGAACTTGGTGAATCAGATGTTGAATGTGTTATTGAGGATAAAAAAATGTACTTTCAACAGCTACTGGTTTTAAAGTGTTCTGGTTGTGGGAAAACATATTTGCCAGAACATTCAAAAAGTATGATTGACGGCGCATATAGGATGTTGCGAAGTAATCATCAGAATATTGGGAAGTTCTCAAGAAAACCAGGATATCAGGAAAAATTTGATTACTGTAAGTCGCTGGGTTTTATATACGATTATAGAGATTATTACAACATACCTGGACTATGTTATGACGAGGAACATTCACGAAAAGGGTTCTTGACACCGGTTTATTTTAAGAAGGAAGCCCTAGCATATTTTCTTGCAATTCCAACCTACGTAGTAGATATTTTTTCTGAGAGTTATGGCTATCTTGAAAAAGTAAATAGTCAAGGGGAGGCTGAATGGCAGGTTCCGTTTGGATTTAATAGCAATGGAAAATGGGTAATGTGGCTTGGAGATATAGACACAATAGACGAACAGACACAAGCTATAATTAGAGCATTTAATGTTGAATCGGATCATTTGTTGGTTGATTCTGAGTTCTATCAAGCTCAGATGAAATGTATATTTAGTAACCCTATTATTGAAAGGCGAATATTAAACAATAAAAAAGCGTTTATAGCTAACATTGAGAAAAAATACGGTTTGGATATTTCACATTTGACGGAAGAGTGCAGAATCCATGAGCAACATATTGGACGACCGGTTGTGTTCACAGAGCAAACAGTTTCGGAAGTCATAAATGCTTATGATAAAATCTTAATAGAAGGTTTTAGCATTGATAAAATGCGAGATTTGTATGAAATTCTCTACTCAGAACCAGAGCGAGATAGACAATACCGGAATTGGAAATCGATAAAAATGATTCAAGCAATTCTCGTCAAATTGAGTCAGAATATTTCTAATATAGATGTAGCACTTACAATGTCGCCACTATATATCTTGCATGATTATCGTATCTATTTTGATCATCTACTTGCAGAAAGTGACAGGGAGGATACCAAACAGCATATTTTGAATACACTAGGGGTTCAAAGATTCAATGATCAAGAAACAATATATTATGAAGAGATTCGACGCCTAGATAAACTCTTTGATTATTTAGTCGTTTTATCGAAGTAAACAAGTGATTACAAATTTGCTGTGGTTGCCCTCACTCCAACACAGTGCTATACTTAAACAACTATAAAAGGAAAGAGGTTATCACCATGCCCAGAACGAAAGGCAGCAAAAACCGTCCCAAAACCAATATCACCAAAGACTACGTATCCCAGATCGCAGAGAAGCAGGAGAGTATTACGTCTCTGAATACTGAGATCGCATCCATCCAGAAAGCGATTGAAGAGCAGAAGAACACATTGAAAGAGAAGAAGACTGCTCTGAAGAAGGCCGAAAAAGAAGTGGCAACGTTGGAAGCAAAAAAGGCAAAGGCAGATGCTAAGGCAGCTGAAGAAGCTAAGAAGGTTGAAGCCGAGAGTGTGGTTAAGAGATTATTAGCCAGCGGGATGAGTGCGGATGAGATTCTGGAAAAGCTGAAATAAACAAGAACCCAAGAAATAATAAAATCCGTGTGGACAAACTGAACTCCAGGAGTTCACACGGTAATTTTTGAAGGTTGCCGTATAGTTTATAACGGAAATAAAGATTGAATAGAAATAAAAGAAACGGAGTGACATAAAATGAACTTATCAAAAATACATCATATTGCAATTATCGTATCTGACTACGAAGCCGCAAAGGATTTCTATGTGAACAAACTGGGTTTCTCTGTCATCAGAGAGAACTACCGTCCGGAGCGAAAGGACTGGAAGCTGGATCTGCGTGTCAATGAATACACAGAGCTAGAGATTTTCGCTGAGGAAAATCCACCGAAGCGTGTGAACCGCCCGGAGGCCTGTGGTCTGCGTCACCTTGCGTTCTGCGTTGATAGCGTGGAGCAGACGGTGAACGAGCTGGCGGAGGTAGGAATTGAATGTGAGCCGGTTCGTGTAGATGATTATACCGGCAAGAAGATGACTTTCTTCCACGACCCGGATGGCCTGCCGCTGGAGCTGCATGAGTAAAATGAAGAAAACAAGAAAACCAGGCGGTGGCCGGAAGAAGCTGAAGCCGGAGTACGATTGAAGCTGGATTCAACCATGTGGTATTTATCATCCGTAAGGATATCGAGAAGGAGTTTAAAGAGGTTATCGGTGATCGCATTGCCTCCATTTGCTCTTCTCACAATGTAACTGTGGATTACGCTTTTCAGGATATTAACGATATTCCGGGAGAACTTCCGGCAGGTCGTACAAAGCCGTGGGGAACTGGACAGGCTGTGCTTGCTGCGAAAAATGTGATTGATACCCCGTTCATTGTAATTAATGCAGATGATTACTATGGCAAGGAAGGCTTCAAGGCTGTACACGAGAATCTGGTGAATGGTGGCAAGTCCTGTATGGCAGGCTTTGTGCTGAAGAACACGCTGTCCGATAACGGCGGTGTGACTCGTGGTATCTGCAAGATGGATGAGAATGGAAACTTGACTGAGATTGTGGAAACCAAGAACATCGTAAAGATTGCAGATGGAGCAGAGGCAGACGGTGTGGTTGTTGATGTGAATTCTCTGGTATCCATGAATATGTGGGGTTTGACTCCTGATTTCCTAGACGTGCTGGAGGAGGGATTCAAAGAGTTTTTCGAGAAAGAAGTACCGGGTAATCCTCTGAAAGCAGAGTATCTGATTCCTATCTTCATCGGTGAGTTTCTGGAGCAGAGCAAGATGTCTGTGAAGGTACTGAAGACCAACGATACCTGGTACGGAATGACCTACCATGAAGATGTCGCAGCCGTAAAGGACAGCTTCAAGAAAATGTTAGAAAAAGGCGTGTACAAGGCTGATTTATTTGCAGATTTGTGATATACTGGGAGCGTGAGCTCCCATTGCTGCTCGAAACTTTGCACACCTCTCCGTGGTGAGCAGTAGGCAAAGCTTCAATATATGAGCGTGTTGATGGACACATTCAAAGGATAAATTATGTGTACCGCCCTGCGATAAAACAATTGAATCCATTAGGAGATGCTGAGTGGCTAAAGCCGTGAGGCTCGTGCGCTAGGGGATATATATGGAAATACAAGAATTAGAACAGTCAATATCAGCAATCATTAAAGACTTTCGGCAAGGGGCAGTAGGAATTGAATTAAATAGTGAGCATGTGCATAAGTGGGTGTCACAGTTTGATGTGGATGATCAGAAGGTGATTTTGGAAGAGACATTACAAGTATTCCAGAAATGGTATTTTAATAAAACTAAAATTGAAGAATTTCTGAATAATATAGTTCAAAGTGTTGTACAAGACGAAAACTATGAAAATGTTCATGCAGTATTCAAGGACATTATCTTCTTGGATATGCAGGAAAAAGGAAAGAGTCAAACTAATCTCGTTCAGATGCTTCAGAATCTCGTAAAGGAGAAGTACAACTGCGATATTAATGTCCAGCCACAGGTAAGTGCAGATAATAAACGCTATATTTATATTGATGATGGACTTTTTACGGGAAGCCGATTGATAAAAGACTTGACTCGTTGCGTTGAACTGGCCTCAGAGTGTACCAAAATCGATATATGGTATTTAATTTCTTGCGAAAGTGGAAAATCCTATAGTGAGAGCCAGGCAGCATCAAAAGTTAAGGCAAAAAATCTAAATATCAAAATTCATGTGATAAATGAAATTCATAACAATAAAACGATAGAAAATATTAACGGTGGAACGGTATGGGATCCAAGACAAGATTGCTTATGGCCTAATAAAGCTTTGAGTGATGTGCCGATAATTAAAGACTATAAAACCAATTTAGAGAGAAGCCTTGGAATAGAAAAACCTATACCATATTTTTATCGCACAAATCGGTTGAATTATCTTCCGGGCATATTTTCCTCAATGAAAAACAGAGATATCGTTGAGTTTGCATTTCTGAAAAAAGGAATAGAGATTGTTCAAAAGTGCCGAACGGAGAAGGGAATGTATCCGTTGGGATATAACCTATACCCGTCAGCTGGATTTGGCTCTTTCTGTGCAACAGATTTAAATGTGCCTAATACATGTCCACTTGTCTTGTGGTGGGGGAACATAACAGAAAAAGGAAATGTTTTGGATAGCTGGTATCCATTGCTTCCACGACGTACGAATGAAAATCCGATGACTATTATAAATTTCTCGGATGAAATGCCTTATGCTAATGTAAGTCAGGAAGATGCGTGGAAGCAGGTTTATACAATTTGCCCAGCCTGTGGGAAAGGAATTTGTTTTGAAAATGATGGGGGAACAGGCTTCTGCATTAACTGTTCACCGGATTACTCATAATAGGTTGAGTTTATCTAATCCACTGTGCTATACTAAAACCACAATACATAATAGAAAGGCGGATAACTTATGCCCAGAACCAAAGGTAGCAAAAATTGTCCCAAGTTCACCAACGACTTTGCATCTCAGATTGTAGAGAAGCAGGAATCTATCGCTTCCCTCACTTCAGAAATCACTTCTATCACCGTTAATATTGACACCTTGAAGGCAGACCTGAAAGAGAAAAAGCTGCTCTCAAGTCTGCTCAGAAAGAACTGACGAAGCAGGAAGCTAAGAAAGCCGCCGCCGACCAGAAAGCCACCGAAGCGGCGAAGAAGAACGAGGCGGAAAACCTTGTGAAAAAGTTGCTGGCCGAGGGTGTCAGTGCTGATGAGATTCTGCAAAAATTGAAGTGATATGATGCCGTGTGGACAAACTGAACTCCAGGAGTTCACACGGTATATTTTAGATGCGCGATTAGATGCAACTAACCATCGAGGAGGTCTAATATGCGTCACAACTTAGATATCTACCCTATCCCGAAGGATGTGCTCTATGTCAACGAATTGTCGCTGGCAGGGAAAGTGCCCTACGAAACAAAAGATGATACGGCAAAAGCAATCACCGGAAAGAAAGCGGCAGAGGGTGGCATCCTCCCGAACGACAATGTGAGAATTTATGTGCCGATGGATTTGAATGCTGACATTATTATGTGGCAACTTTATTCCCTTCATGGCTCACTCGGCTATCCCACCGAAAAGAATGAATCCGCCTATAACTCCGGCGTGAGCAAGGTGATTTCTCAGTTGGAAATCTACGACCAAGTGTGGGCGGCAAGAAAAGTGGGGGAGACTGTGCAGAAGGAGGACGGTGGTGTGAGACACAGCCAGCAGGGAATCGAGCTGGCAAAGCAAATCGTGAAGTATCTGGAAGATAACGAAGGAAATGGGGAGTGCTTCCCATATGACCAAATCGAGGAATTAAAAGAAGCCTTCTGGCTGTAAGGGGGCTCAAGTGTTCGCTGTCACAAATGCTACAAACGGCTCAAGTATTCGTTAGCAAAAGTGGCTCAAGTATTCACTGTCACCAGCATGAAATCCTAGAGTTCACATGAAAATACCGCCTATGGTGTTGAGCCACAGACGGTAGGAATTATATTACAGTTTATTCAGGAAGTCCTCCAAGACTCCGTTCCATTTCTCCGGGTATTCATAGAACATCAGGTGACCACCCATGACATAGGTATCATAACCGGGAAGCTGAGTTTCGACAAAAGGCTTTGCAACATCTTGCCAATGCTCAGCAATAAACATCAAGCTCGGCATGGTTGCACCGACATCCTTTGCAGTATCCAGATAGTTGGAGAACACGGCATCGCAGAACAGTTGGCGGCAGATCCAGTACGGAGTGCGGCCGGAAATATCCAGTAAGTATTCCAGTTCATCGGGTTTCATCTCATGCTGAATCATCACGCCGGTTGCATATTCGCTGAAGAACTCCCGGCAGCCCTGCGAAGAAGTCAACACCTGAGTGGCGACCTGCGAGAGTCCTTCAATCGTGCCCTCAGTCCACCACTTCGGGTCAGGGGAGAGCGGCAGCGGAGACATATCGATAGTCACAATGCCGTGCAGCTTGTCTTTGCTGAACTGCTGCACATAACTCCAGGTATCGAGGTTGCCAGTGCTCCAGCCAATCAGGACAATGTCTTCCAGACCCAGAGCATCGATCAGACCTGCAATATCTCGGCCGTGAGTCAGGTAATCGTTGCCGTCTACAGTCTTGGCAGAATATCCCTGACCGCGAGGGTCGATGGCAATGACACGGTACTTGGAGGAGAAGTACTCCAGCTGGTGTTTGAAAATCTCACCGGAGAAGGTCAAGCCGGGAATGAAAACCAGCGGCTTGCCCTCACCCTTTTCCAAGATGTGTAACTCCACACCGGGAGCTACAGTGACATACTTGCTTTCAATACGATCCTTTGCCATGTGAAAAACCTCCCAACAAAACCTATAAATTAAATTGGTTTATATGAATTGTACACCGGAAGGATATGAAATGCAATAGTGAACTCTAGGAGTTCAGTGCGTTGCTTGTTATGGCTGTGTGTTATTCTTCCGGTACTTCAGCTTTTTTCTTCTTGGGCGCAATCATCTTGTGACCGGAGTAGATTGCCATGCCCATGCAGATCAGAGAGCCGCAAGCGAAATACTTGTGAGCCTGCATCAGCTTCTTGCAACCTGTGTAGAAGCACCCTGCCATGCAGGCAAGTGCTCCGAGTGACCAATACTTATGTGCTTTCATTTTGTCTGCCCTCCTCTTTCTGTATTCTGAGCAGTTCCTCTATTTCCATTTTACTCGCCAAGTGAACCGCAGGCTTCCCCTTATAGGTTTGTGCCCCACAGTCAGGGCAGCGGTCAGGCAGGGCATCTGCTGAGAAGCAATAATGGCAGGCATCGCAGTAAAAGTAGCTCATGGGGTAGTCACCTCCGTCAAAGTAAGTATATCACCAAACGGGATGATGGTCGATAGGTCTTTGCCGAGAGAAGTCTTTGTACCGGTTGAGATTCGCAGTTCACTGGCAATTGAGTCGATGACCTCAACTGTACCGGAAATATCCTCGTAGTAGCCGCCGATAAAGTACCGGACAGAAACTGGCTGGCCTTTCCTGAGACGACAGAGTGTGTCGGACAGCTTGGCCTTTTCTTCTTCCGACAGTTCGACGCGCTGGACTTTCAGGTGGTCTTTGCCCTCAGAAGCAATCTCATCTTCGTAACCTCGTAAGGCGGCGAAAGGGGAGAAAATCTTGGCTCGGTTCTGGATGGTCATTCGTGGTTTGATGGGAGCCGACCGGGAGAGGGAAAGCAGGTCGGCATATTTACTTTGGACAACTCTGCCTTCCGGTGTATTCTTGTGGTTTGCCATAGTCTATTCCACCTTTATGTGGCAACTCAACAAAGTCTTCTAGTATTTGACCGTTTTCTAAATAGCAATCAGCTTGTTCGGAAAGTAGAACTTGAAACGATGAAACAGGGTTAAAGAATAAAATGATATGTGCAACAAGTTGATTATGCAACGTAGACGTTATTGAAATCCAATGTGCGCCAATAAGTGGCGTTCGACTTAATCCTTGCATTAAGTAGTCGGGAACATAACTAGCTTCGGGTGGCCTTTCACAAGTGTCCTGCATTTTACCGGAAATAGCGCAATTAAGTCGATTGCGAATTTTCAATGCGGTTGGATCGTCCCAATAGGCGTCACCGAATTTCAATAGAGCGTATTCATATCCGATTTTTAGAGCTTCCAAGAGAAAGCGATTGATATCTAGCGTAATATCGTAACGAATCTCTGGTTGAAGTTCCTGAAGGAGTGACTCATCTATCTTGGAAATATAGTTCTGAATTTGTTCCGGTGTAGCATGAAGCCTTTTTAGTTTCTTTGAGGCCATAGTGCGAGCTTCTTCGACCGAGTTGGCGTGAATAGTTATTTTATTGCCGTCTTGTATAATGGAAGGAACTACAGACGGCACAAAATTCTCATCCACCCGAATTCGCTGCCCGTCTTCAGTCACACTCTCCTGAAAAGCATTTGGAATAACGCCATTTTGACTACGCAGCTGGAAAAATTGCCGCGAGGACTTTATAAAATGATGATTGACAAAGTAATTATCAACATAGGTTCCGAGATTGCTGTTGCACTGTTTACAGACATTCCTTAGAATTAAAGTGGAATTTCCAAGACATTCTGGAATGATGTGTTCAACTGTCCATTGGTTTTTGCCATCGAATTCGTTATCAGTTCGACCACAGAAAATACAACGTTTCATTCGAAATCCTCCTTACTCTGCCTTGTGTCCACCAATAGTCTTGTTTCTTTCCCTCATTGTCGCACCATCCAGATAGTTCGTGCCTTTCAGCACGGCGTTCTTGCCGAATTTCTTCTTTAGCCCCAGCATGACCTCCTGGAGCTGCTTTTCCTTTTCCAGCTTGGTCGTGTCCGTAAACAGATCAACTTGGAGGATGCCCTCGTCCTTGACCACACGGTTGGCTGCGATGGTGATCCGTCGCACGGTCAGAGTCTTATCGGCAATCTGGTCGAATAGGGTAGTGGCCGCCTTGATGAGTTGACTGCCGAGGTTGGTCGGATTGTCCAGCCTTACACTACCGTGAGCGCCTTTCGGAATGGTGCGCCCATAGTGGTCGATGTGTATCGGGCCGTGGTAGGTTCCGTTATCACAGTTCTCCCGGTCATAGCCGATATCTATTGTAAGAGAGTCTGTGACAAGACCTTTATCCGTGAGTTGGAGGATAAGACTATCCGCCATTTCCTGTACGATGATCCGTGCTTTGTCATATGGATAAGGGCAGGAGAGCACCTGTCCCTCACTGATACTATTTGTATTCGGTTTATAAGCCTTGATCTCTTTCATGCCACAGGGCTCCAGACCCCAAGCATGGTCAATCAGCAGTTCAGCATCGACACCGAACTCCTTATATAGGATGTCCTGGTAGTTCAGGCTGTATCGTGCAAGTTCACCCATCGTGCGGATGCCGTGTTTCTCCAGCTTCTTCACTGTGCCGGGACCGGTCATCCAGAAGTCGGTGAGTGGTTTGTGATCACAGAGGAGATAGCGAAAGCTCTCTTCATCCAGTTCAGCAATACGCACACCATCTGCATCGGGAGCGGCGTGTTTGGCAGTGATGTCCATTGCCAGCTTTGATAAATATAAGTTGCTCCCTATCCCGGCGGTGGCCGTGATTCCTGTGGTGTAGAGAACCTCCCGAATCATCGTTTTCACGAGGTCATGTGCTGACATGTGGTAGTGAGACAGGTAAGATATAAGATCAAAAAAGCACTCATCAATGGAATATACCACAATATCCTCGGGTGCAATGTATTTCAGGTAGATGCCGTAAATCTGGCGAGATACCTTTTCATAGTATGCCATCCGGGGCGGTGCGATAAGGTAATCGACTGCAATGGACGGGTCGGAGAGAGCAGTTGAGTCGTAGGAAGAAGACGCGAAGGTGGGAACTCCATTTTTATACACAGCTTTTCTTAATCGTACTGCCTCTCTCAACCGCTGTGCGTTGACTGACCTTCTGCACGACCTCAAACAGCCGTGCGCGGCCGGGAATTCCGTATGCCTTGAGGGAAGGGAATACGGCCAAACAGATGGTTTTCTCTGTGCGGCTTGCATCAGCCACGACCAGATTCGTGGTAAGAGGGTCGAGGTGACGGGCGCAGCATTCCGCTGAAGCGTAATAGCTTTTCAGGTCCATACAAGAAAATACACGACGCTGCGACATTTTGCAAGCCTCCTCCTCTGTGATTCTTACTTTATTTCTTGCTCATTCCCTCTTGCAGCACTTCGCTGCACAGTCCAACACACACGTTGCAGATACAGATATCATCCGAAGCAACGATTATCTTCTCAACTTCATTACTGGACTTGCCACCGAAGCTGCATTTGATTTCTTCAGCTTCGGTGTAAGGCTCGATTCCCTGCTTGCTCAGTTCCCAGTTTACCTGCCTATCGGCAAAGTTGAGTGATGCTATAGACTTATGAATCCGAACCAGATTCTTGAGGTACTTTCCGACACGGTTCTGTTCGATTTCCGGTAGGCTGTTGTAGTCAGAAAGTAGGGCGTCAGTTGTTTTATACACTGGTGTCATCGTACTGATTCTCCAACTCGATAGTGGCAATAATCTGAATCTTAATATCCCGAAGTTTCTTGATGTGCCTTCCGAGTTCTAACAGGAAGTTTTCATCAACTTCCCAGAAGCGTTCCTTTTGTACTTGGCACTTTAATAATTTATGTAACTCCCGCATAGCAGGCTGAAATTCTTCAAATTCAATATCAGAAATCCTTGTCGGGTCCATCGAAGCATCCGGAACATTTGGAATTTCAAAACCATCGATGGTATCAGGTATAAGCTCTCCGGCTTCAGCCGCCTTTTCGAACAGGACAATTACATCGCGCATGAAAAGGTTGGCAACATAATGAGAGAGAGCATATTCGGCTACTAAATCATCAGGAGAAAATGCCGCATCAAGCATTGAATCGAGATAAAGTATAATGGGAAGATAGGCGCTAGAACGCCATTCAATTGGCTGAGAAGTGTCGAATTGCTGTGCATTATATTCTCCGGAAACATACTGTGAGATTGCCTCGGCAATAAATTCCTGCCAGAACCAGTACCCATCTTGTTTGAGTTGTGTGATAGTGGTATTGACACCGCGAAGGCGATCACTGAGCGTGACAGCATCAAGAAGATTCGGATTACTATAGCGTCGCAAATCATCGGGTTCGGTGTTTCTAGTATACCAATGCCCAAGTTCGTGCCAGAGAAACCAGTAAAAGGACTGTTTATCGTTATCCGGCAGTAGGTTCTGACGAATCAAGATTGCGCTGCTCTTTTCTCCGGGAATATACTCTGTAATGGCATCCTCAGCAGGAAGTTCTTTATCTGGATATCCTATGTCAGAAAGAACATCTTTTCGGACTCTGAGGGAGTTTCGTCCATCCGCAAGATAAACCTTTGGCATGGAAGTGTAGTGAACGCTTTTATATCCGCCGGGTGGAATACAGGACGGCCACCACGCTCTTTATACTTTTCATATACGGCTGGAAGAGATGGCGCATAGAAGTGACACCACTGGAGCGACCAAAGGTCATCCGAGGTGGAATGGCTGTAGGCCTTTCGGCAGTCAATGAGCACACAGTCTCCCTCGCCCAGCTGATAAGTCTGTCCCTCATAGGTAAGGCTTCCGGTGCCTGACAGAACAACAAAGCAAAGAAATGAGGGCAGGTTTGTTCTGGTCGATGTATGCTGGTGGATAGCCTGCAACGATCCAACCTCTTGCAGATGCAGTAACGATGTCCGGGCAAACGCAGACGGTGTGTACAAGATTCGGGAGGAGATCACGGACGAAGACTGTGGGTTGAACAATTCTTGGTCCATATTACTGCCTCCCTTTTCCTTCCTCTTTAGATACCTGTATGCATTCCTTTTGCTTACTGCTTATCAACGTATGCCGAACAGGATGGGCAAAGTCCGTTTTCTAAAACATCTACATCCACCAATTGGCCACACCGATCACACTTCTCCAGTTCATTGTCCCAACCGCAATAACAGCAACGACCAATTGGCAGAAACTCCTCATGGATAGAGACACCAAATTTCCCACACTGGCTGCAAGCAAAATCTGCTGTCCATGCGTTATCGCCTTTATTTTCGTACACATGCGCATCCAATTTTCCAGGATATGGGTTCAGCTTTTCATCAATGTACTCGAACAATTCTTCACGAAGTTCCTCTAGTTCAGAAGTATCATATTCAGAATCTTCATCAGCTTCCATAAGTCCTTCCTCTCCTTCATGGCCATTTCCATTACGGAAGCTGATTTCTGCCGAACAAATAGTTTTTCCTTCCCCATCTCTGCATTCTATTTTGCAGACACTATCTACGCCAAGGTCATCATCGATGATATAATTAGCAAAAACATCTACTCGCAGTGAACCGTCCTCAAGTACCGGGGATGTCACCGTAAAGCAAGTTCCCTCATTCGGTATCTGAAAATCAGATATTTCGTAACACACATCTAAATGGTACCGCTGGAAAACGGCATCATACAAATCTTGGAGCGTTTCATCAAATTGATTTTCTATATCGCTTCCATCCAAAACATCAATTCCAGTTTCACTTGCTAAACGATCACGATAATATTCTCTTTCATTTCGTTGTTGTTCTTCTTCCGCACTCCATGTGTCTAATAGTTCATCTGATGTCTCTTCCATATCGAATTTGGCATCAGCGTTTCGTATCTGCTCATCCATTTTTTCAAAATCTTTTAGAATAACTTGATAAGCACTCCATGATAAAACCTTGCTATGTGCAACGTGATTTCTATCTTCTATAAAATTATGTGCCGCTTCCTTAAATTTTTCCGGCTCATCAATGAATGGAACAAACAAATCTTCCCAAATATTTTTTTCTACTACACGTTTTGATTTAATGTAATCAAAAATACCTTGTTCCGATATTCCGCTGCCTGCTTTTTTCCAAATCTTTTCGCAATCACTTCTACTTAAGACAACATCAACGTCTTTATATACTGTCCCTTTGAATATAATCTTCACAAGTGTTTCTAAAGTCATAGATAAAAAGTCCGTATTTATCCTGACAAACTCTGGCACACGCTTAACAAATTTCCCTTTTAGATTTTTGACCGATTCTGCCTCGTTTTCTAAGCCAGCACTTTTAATCCAGTCAATTCCGAGAAAATGAATCAGAATCTTACCCGCAAAAGCGCGAAGATTATTTTCAATAATGAATGCCTTTTCATATGCTTCTTTGCAAAGATGTGCAGACTGCATATCAACCAGCCATGTACACACATCCCAATCTTGAATCAGCCTATTTTTTAATGCAATCTTTAATTCTTCGAGTTTCTGATCGTAATTCTCGGTTTCATGTCCTGTAATCGTACACTCAAGCCTTGCAACTTTTTTCTCATATGTATTGATTGCAAACTCAATACGATAAACTGCTCCTTCCGGTGAATTGGCCTTGAACACTTCATTTGCAATCTGACCCAATTCTCCAAGGTATTCTTGCGGCTCCCAATTTATAGCAGACAGTACGTCCGTAATAACTTGTTTGCAATAGTCTGTTCCATGATATTGTTCTGCTTTTACAAAATCTTCCAGCACATCTGAATAAGTAGATGTCCATGTATAGAGCTGATCCATATTTTTAATACGATCCATTGAAAACTTAATTATCAAATCCAATTCACCACTTTTTCGCTATTAATTCTTAAATATCTCGCACTCAACTATATCCCACAGCATTTGGAACATAATGGCTACCAATCCAATGTTAAGATAGTCAAACGTTTCTCCCAGTCCATGCATGATGCAGTTTCTAATATTGAGCTCAACAAAGAAATTTTTCAGAAGTTCCAAATATTCCGTGCGTATTTCTTCTTTCGCAAAATTGCTATTCAGTAATCTGCCCAGCGTCCGAGGCAATTTTTTCTTTCCTTTTTGTGCCACACCTGTCAATATCATTTCATTGTCTGAGGCATTCTTTAAAACACCATTTTCCACAAAGAGTCGGTATAACTTTTCCATGGCAAATTTTTCTGTCCCGTAGAAAAACACCTTATCATTGTGCAAGAACGGCTCAATTATTTTCTTTTCTTCTTCCGTCAAATTGTTCAACTGCATTATGCACTTGAACAGCATCCTATTTTGTAGTGCCATTCCTAATCCTTGCTCAATCAGCGACGGCAATACGAAACTGGCTGTCACGGCGTGCTGTCCTCCTGTAACAAGTGCAGCAATGTAATCTTCCATTGCTTTTCGGTATATCTCGTTATAATCTATCGCCAATTTTTTCAATTCGATTTCCGGCAATCTATTATGCGTCTGATAAATTATAGAATGGTACTTCTTGTACACGCTGCCAAGATAGAAAGGCATGTCCTGCAGCAATATTTTCTTTCGGATAAACCTGATTTTATCTTCCCCGTCATCAAAATGTCCTATAGGTTCTGGGAATTCTGCATCACTTGCGTCAAAAGCATAAATATCACGAAAATCTCTCAAAATGGAGTGCTTTGCATTATGAAGCTCATCCGTATTACGAGCATTGGTTAAACGATTTAAAAGATCTTCGTCGTATGAGATAAGTGAATCCATATTTTCAAGATATACTGACATATCAGCATGGCTCTTAAAAATTTTATGATATAACTTCATAGTAGAACCCCTACCTTTTCCTTCTCATCTCAGCCAGTCATAAGACCGTTGCCTGCTGTTCGCCACGGAGAGGTGTGTGAAGTTTTGAGCAGCTACCGTGTGGATATATATCCACACGGCCTAAATTGTTATTTCAAGGGTCTATGTTTAGACGACATTCTTATTTTTCATTCAATTCCATCTGTTTCTTCAGTTTCTTATCTAACCGTTTTTTTCGTACTCATATGTACTAATCGACATAATATCGTCAATTGGTGGCTTTAGTGCGTGAAAGTGGGGCTAAAATTCCGTGCAAGTGGGGTTTTGACTCCGATATATGCAGTTGTTGCGAATGTTACTGTCACAGACAGCGTATATGGTCCGGAACAAAATAGGGCGGCTCTAACAACAAAGTTCTCCGCATCCGAGGCGGCTTCAGCGATGGAATACATGGCCATGGCCGGATGGAAAATGGGGGATATGTTGAACGGCATCGAGGGTATCATGAACCTCGCGGCGGCTTCGGGTGAAGACCTCGCCACGACTTCTATTGCAGCAATAGCGTTTCATTGTTCACAATTCAGATTGCAGAACATGTTGGACATATTCGGTGGTTAGAATTTTGTCGACGGTGCCTTCTACATCTAGGCGGGTAGTGTTGTGACTAGTGTAGGATTCATCAGCCATGGTTTGTACTTTACCGTTAACCACGAACTTGTCATAATTCAAGTCACGATTGTCAGCTGTGACACGGAAGTAGTGTCCCATATCCTCACTACGCAGACGCTCCTCGCGAGTCATCAGAGTCTCGAATAGCTTTTCTCCGTGACGGGTGCCGATGATGTTCGTACCAGTGTCACCAAAAAGCTGTTGGACAGCCTTGGCTAGATCACCAATGGTGGAAGCATCGGCCTTTTGGATGAACAAATCGCCAGGGTTGGCGTGTTGGAAAGCAAACATGACTAGATCCACAGCCTCGTCTAGGTTCATCAGAAAGCGGGTCATATTGGGATCGGTGATAGTGATAGGGGCGCCAGCCTTAATCTGATCAATGAACAGAGGAATGACAGAACCACGGCTGCACATGACATTGCCATAACGGGTGCAGCATATTGTTGTACCGCCGCGTTCGGCTGCCACGCGCGCGTTTGCGAAGATGACATGTTCCATCATTGCTTTGGAGATGCCCATCGCATTGATGGGGTAGGCCGCCTTATCAGTGGACAGGCAGACGACACGTTTGACACCCGCATCAATGGCAGCGTGTAAGACATTGTCAGTACCTATGATGTTGGTCTGGACAGCTTGCATTGGGAAGAACTCGCAGGACGGAACCTGTTTCAGAGCGGCAGCGTGAAAGATGTAGTCAACACCAGACATAGCGTCACAGATAGATTGTGGGTTGCGAACATCGCCGATGTAAAACTTTACTTTCTTGGAGTTTTCGGGATGTTTGGCCTGAAGTTCATGACGCATATCATCTTGTTTTTTTTCATCGCGTGAAAAGATGCGAATTTCCTTTATGTCAGAATTCAGAAAGTGTTTCAGAACGGTTGATCCAAAAGAACCAGTACCACCAGTAATCATGAGAGTAGCGTTATCAAATGCAGACATTTAAGTTCCCTCGCTTCTTATTTTTATGTAAACATCCTAAAAGGATGATACTTCGCTTTATGGCGTATATATGCTTGACCAAGCTTTATGGGTTCGGCCTTTTCTTAGAGTATGGTGTCCTTCGGTGTACGACAAGAATCCGGCAAAGATTTTACAGATATATCTTTTATGTGGCTTGTCTAGCAGTACAGTTAAAGGGGGCTTATGTTTGAGTGGTAAAAACACTTGTAAAAATGACGATTTTGTGTTAATATATTGTTCGAAATAACAAACATAAGGCAAGAGGGATGCGGTTTTTACCAGATGGTAATTCGGAAGGCTCTCCTTGTTGGATATAACTTTCACGGGCTGATTCAGATATTTGTTTTTCAAAAAACGGTATTAGATTGTCCAAAGGATTCAAGAGGTAAAAAGCATGCGAAAAACAGGCAGAAGTGCCAACATCGAATTACTGCGTATAGTGGCTATGCTAATGATTATTATGTATCATATTATTTGCCATTGTATAAATGTGCAACTGACAGATGGAGCCTCTATCGCAAGGTGGGGAAACGGTTTATTTAACCATCCACTTTTCTATAAGAGATTGTGGCTCCTTGCTGCCATTATGCCATTCGGTTTGATTGGTAATGCGTTGTTTATTTTGATTTCAGGCTATTTCATGGTGCAAAAAGGGAAAAGCATTGATTTGGTGAGAATATCTCGAAAACTACTGATGCAGTTGGGATTTGCAGCGGTTGGTTTGCTTTTCGCCACTTCCTTAGTCTATCAGCTGTCGGTCAGTAATGAAAAAGGCTATGTTTCTCTAATAGATGCTAATTACTTTAATAATGCAGCCTGGTTTGCAGGCTACTATTTTACGGTAGTCGTTATTGGAAAGTTGCTTCTGAACAATATTCTGTTACAATTTACAAAAAGTTAGTACAAAGAATTCCTGATTGTTCTCTTTACACTTACCCAGTTTATATGGCCAGGAGGATTGATGGACGGACTGGCGGGGGGATTGCGAACATCGATTTTTGGGATGTTTCTTTACGCATTAGGAGGATACATAAAACTGTATGATCCATTTGTTAGAGTACGTTCTGTATCATTGCTTCTCGGATTGCTTGTAATCGAAATCATAGAGTATATTTCGTATTATAACATTACATCGCAAAATATTGAGAATTATTATAAAAACGGGATGCAAGGAGATTTTATCCAGAGTATACCGACATTTGATAATTTCCATGTCCTTATTGTTTTGGCCGGCGTAATTGCTTTTGAAATATTCAAGCGCTGTCCAGTACCGTCATGTGAAACCGTGAATTCTATTGGAAGTGCAACATTTATGGTGTATTTGATTCATGATAATGAGTTCTTCTATAGTGTTTGGGATAAGCAAGACTGGATTTCACTTTTGAATAAAAGTGTTTTGGAGTTTTCTGGAAAACTGATCGGTTACACAGTAGCAACATTTTTTATAGGGTGCATTGCATACATTGCCTATTTGATGTTGTTGAAACTGATGAAAATGTGCAAGAACATTTTCATCAAGTGTGAGGATGTGTAAACTGGTATAAAGTGTTGAATTTAAGCAACTGCAAGAAAATCTATTCCAAGGAGATTTGCAATCTTACACGAAGCATTAGTCATGCATTAATAGGCCTAAAGTGTGACCAAAGCGAGAATTGAAAGGGGGCTCCCATCACAAAACAAGAAGTGAGCCGGCAAAACATCTTCATTACGGAAATTCCTAACCAGTAGACGAAATTGTCTGGGGTTCGGATACTGGTTACTAACATTAAAGGAAGAAACGTATTCTCTTTGATGAATACTACTAACTCGGGATTGACTTAGCTATAGCTTGAAGCGTTCATACGAGGTTTGACAAGAAAATTCTTTCTGCAAGCGTACTTATTCTTTGGTTTCTGTAGCGATACTTTCATTCGCATCCTCATGTGCAGACATCGTGTGACAAGCTTAATCCAACAATACTTACTTGGGGGTGGCAGATTACTGCCCAGCGATAGCTTATTTTAGAATAAGGATTATAGCACATAGAGTTGTAGGCGCAGCGCATATAACTAGTCTTATAAATTCAGAAAGTAAATTCCTGGTATTTTTTATACGAAGTAGATAAAAAATACCCCAAACTGCCAGTAGCAATGGAACGGTCATAAACATCGAGGCAGCAATCAGGCAGCTTGCGCCACAAACTGCTATCAGGACATACCATAATTTGTTTCTTTCTACAGTACTTTGCTCTGATTCAATGCGAAATAATAGCCAAAGAATCAGAGGACTAATAATGTGGAAAGATAGTGCTTTTCCTGTCCAGCAGTTTGCAACGAGCCACCACTCTTTACTGATACTACTGTTTTCTGCTGCAACGAATATGAACATCTGACTGAAAAGCAATCCCAATAAAGCCGCGCTTCGATTATTTGGAAAGAAATGTCGGAGAAGCAAATAAATTATAAAGAATGCAAATGGCACTTCAAATAGTGGTAGGACTGTGCGATATATAATTGCTGGGTGAACATGGGATAAGACTGCCAACATAGAACTGTAAATTGGCCATGCGGCAAGCGTATACTTCTTATCATAAAATGCATTCCGATATATGCCGGATTGAGGAGCGCATCGGTTTACTTTATCTGTATACCAACTGCCCACTGCATTTGCACAGTAGGTCTCATCATCCCAATTTCGGTAGGTAGTATTCAGTACATTATTTAATGTTTGCAATAGAATTAAGATGGCAGCTAGAAGGAGTAAGATTTTTTCTGTCCGACTCCAATCTGAAAATGCTATTTTGCTTAGAGGGTTATCAGGCTTTTTCCCTCGAAAAAAACCCAAACAAGCAAGACTGCCACAAGACATACACCAAAGTATAACCATTACATGAAGGCTTCCATAAATTGCATGAAAGATCAAGGCTAGAACTTCGAATGCACATAGACTGACAAAGAAACCTCCCATCCATGTCAAACACAGCTCTTTGCTCTTAATCAAGATGCATCCCATACCATACGGTATTATAAATAAGACTAGTAGTAAAACAATACTAAGATATGCCAGCGTCATTACATTTTTCCTCTTTTACTCGGTAAAGAATATATTCGTTGTTGTAATAGGGCACATTTATATCATCTTCTAAATCGATACGCCAAATTTCGATGTAGTCTTCCATGCAACCAATATAATTTGCATCTGCCTGCAGAACAACATAAGTACAGCCGAAATCTGCTGCCAAGGAAGAAACATGCTCTAAATTGATGGGATCTTCTTCCATGGCATCATGAAGATCTTGGCACTCCGTTACATCCCATGCAAAAGGCATTATAATGCCTGGCTGATATTGGCGCACCCAAAGGTTCAAGGGAAAAGGGAAGGCAACTACTTTGCTTTCAATTGAACTGTCCGACATAATGTAATCACATAGTTCGACAACTGACTGTGGAACCTTATACCAGTTTGGTGTGTTCCATGTCCACACGCTCTTGATGCTGGCGATGCTTTTTCCGCATGCGAATATTGCAATGGACATCATTCCTGCTGCGATTATTCGTTCCCATCGTTTGCAAAACTTATATATTAGTAGTACCGTTACACAACTTAGAAGAATTGTCGTTGGAATCAACCATATAAAACGTAACGATTGTGTTTCCATATTGCTAGAAACAAATAGGTGCGCAGATACAGGGTTAAGTACAAAAATTAAAAGTAAAATGGCAGGGAAGACCACTTTGTTGCGCAGCTCTACAAAAATACGCTGCTTACATTGCGTAGATAGCATCAGTACAATTACACAGCAAAAAATAAAATATATCACTTTTGCCTCATCGGCCATTAAATAGGCTAACAAGCTTCGAGCTGAAACCATTAAATATTCACGCCTTTTATCAGTTGATTTATTGTGCTGTATTATAGTATAAACTGTCTCGTTCTGTGGCAACATGCGTATCGTAGTTGGTCAGCACTATTCCAAGCACTTTGGTGTTCGCCCATTCTAAGCGATCAATAGAATACCGAGCACTTTTTGCCTGTGTTTTTCCTGAATCCATCGCAAGTATGACACCATCAGTCTGACAACCTAAAAGAGCAGCATCTACCGTAAGAGTTGCCGCTGGAGCAATTACTATCGTATAAGCGTACTGCTCTTTTGCCTGTTTCAGCAGTTTATTAGCTCCTTCTTCAATTATGAATCTGTCGTATTCTTCTTGCAGAGAGCCAGCTGGTAGGATATCGTATTTTTCCCCCTTCACAACACTGTTTGCAAATGAAGCCTTATCTAATAATATATCAACAACACCTACTGCATTAGATGGCAGAAGTGCTTTATTATGTAAGTTGAAATCAATCAGTAATGTTTTCTTCTGTTTAGTATAAAACCCCAACGCTATATGCTCTGCCAGATCAACAAGATTCGTATTTTTTTCTACTGCAGTCAGTAGAAAAGAACGATGACTATCATTATTGGTAGCAAAGCGAAGCCCGAAGCACAGGGTACGGTATGCTTCCTTTAATTGTTCACCACATTTTTGATGAGATTTTCCTTTCTCTGGCTTTGGGATAACTCCTAAAACTTTTCTATCTAGATAATGCTCAGCTTCATCAGAAGTATGGATTGTATCATCCAATAACCTTCTTATAATTATGTATGCCATAGAAAAACATGTGCCTACAACAGTACCTAGCACCAAAGTAATGAGCATTGTTATTGGCGTTATTTTTCGTTTCTGCGGGGTATCCACCTTATGAACATTAGAGATTGTCTGCACATTGACTTGCTTATCATAACGACTGATGACATCGGGCGCAATGCGCTCCAGGTAGTCACAAATCTCATCCGCTTCTTCAAGTGATATTGTACTTACTGTGCGGATGTTGATGACAAATGATTGAGATACAGGTTCTACAGTAATCATACTGCGCATCTCGTCATAAGTATATGACAGGTTTAGGGTGTCAACCATTAGTTGCAGGATATCTGCACTTTTCAAAATTTCTGCATAAGTGTTTAATGTCTCCAATTGGTTAATTGAGTTGTCCTCGGAGTTATTTACACTTGAAGTGCTATTCATAACAACAATCGCTGCTTCGGCTGCGTACAGTTCTTTTTCACTTTTTGTTCTATTATAGCTGGCTACCGTGAAAACTAGCGCAAAAAACACAGCGCATGCTAATATCAAACTGCGTTTTTTCCACAGTAGCTTTTTTATTTCCTGAAAGTCTATCATATAATAATCATTTTCCATAGAGATACCTACCAGTCATTATCGCGGGCTTTATTAAGATAGGATACGCCGCACATACGCAAGAATTGTTTTCGCTAGTCTGTTACCCATCAAGGTTGTTATTATGAAATACACCAGTACACCAACAATCACACAAAGGAGCAGGCACATTAAATCGCTGTGAAGAGTTTGCTTCAACAGTTCAATGATAATGGTCATTGCGCCTGTTGCTAGTGCAATAGCTGCAATATCATTGTTCAAAATGTGAATTTGCATAACCTGTGTGCTACCGTACATCAAAATTGCAGTGACAAGGACTTCGCTGACAACAGACGCAATAGCTGCGCCATTGTTCATATAATGTGGTATCAGCAAGCTGTTAATTGAAAAATTTGTTACAGCACCAATGATTGTTGCCACAAGTATTACATTTTCCTTTCCATAGATTACAAGAGGCACATGGCCAAACACAGTGGCCAATGTGAAAACAATAATCAGGATAGATAGAATTCGCAGCGTGAAACCAGCGGGTTCAAAATCGGTACCAAACAAAACCACTACAACCTGTTTGGCTAGTAGAAAAAGTCCAGCTGCTGCTGGTACAGCCAAAAACATTGCTTGGTTATAATACTGTTGAAAGCAAGTCTTATAACCTTCTCTATTCCCGGTAGTATATATGTAGCCAAGCCGGGGGTTATAGACAGCTGTCGCAGCAAAAATCACACCATATGCGGCACGCGCTACGCGTGATGCGTTGGAATAATAACCTAAATACTCTGACGGGCACATAATGCCCAGCATCGTAGAGTCCAAAAGGGTATATAATTCAGTTGCAAATGCTGCGGCAAAAAGGACCATTACAGGCTTCATGTGATGGGCAAAGTGGAGATCTTTTTTTGTGAAATGTACATATTTATGTGCGTGGAGGCCGTTTGCTAAGTTGTTTGCAACCGTTACAAGTGAATAAATTAGACAATAGATCAGAAGATCATCTTTACTTTTGACCAGAAGGAACATGGTTACTAATGCGGTCAGTTTGATAGCGACTGTGCGGATTGCTAGAAACTCAAAAGACTCAACCGCCTCGTATAACCAGTCATAGTTGAAAATATTAGAAATTAGCATTAGACCCAAGGTCATTGCAATTCGGTATCCATCTGTTCCAGCACCATAATAAAATAGCATAGAAACATAATACAAGACGCTGACGCCTAGGGACGAACACGCTACAATTATTGCCAGTTCGCTGAACCGTCGATTTAGTTGCTCTTTAACATCTCGTGCGCCCGCGAGCACTTTGACTGCGTAGTTTGGCAAACCCAAAGATGCAGCGATTGTAAAGTAAGTGATAATGTTGATGGCAAGCGATATCTGCCCGACACCGCTTGCCTTAAAGATACGAGAGATATATGCCGACACCAACATAGGGTAAACGACATTACAACCTTTATATAAGATGTTAAAAACTGAATTTTTTGCAAGATTCTTTTGCATATGTACATACCAACATTCTTTCTTACATTATCATATTATGTAACTGCCCAGGTATCGTACTGCCATAACTGTCTGCAATGCGGAATATGCTGTTGCAATACCGAATTTCACTCTATCAGACTGCGTACGGTCATCTTTAATATAGTAGTACAGCGCCAAAATAACCACGGGTAGATATACCCACTGAATGCGCATATAAATCACGCTTTTCTGTAACAGTGTTCCGAAAGTCAGGCCCATATAATAAATCAAGGCGATTTTCTTTCGATTACCCGTTTCAAAGTCTCCTTGCAGCATTAGGAGCGCAAAAAAGTGGTATGTTATGTACTGTGTTGTAAAATAGTTGCCTGCATCCGTATTAATGTACTCAAAAAATCTCGACACATAGGGATTGCCCTGAAAGCATCCTAGTATTTTCACAAAGAACTCGATGTCTAGTAATGCTGTGTTTTGAATTATAATATCCGCGCAAAGCAAAATTGCAAACCAAACATAAAAGCTCTTCCTTGATGGGTATTTCTTTAAAACTAGTATTAACAGTAAGGCAGGGAAGAACATAATGGACGATCTGTGAAAGTTAAGAGCTATTAAGAAGGAAAAGAAAGAAAATAGCCACTGGTTGTTCAAGATAAAGGCTAAGGCTAATGATAACAGTACATTACTCATTCCTTGTCTTATAATTTCGGCAGAGTAACAGATTCCCCAATAAGCACCAAAAAGAAACAGCATTGTAGAAAAATAATTCACATGATTTTTCGGAAGTATAAAAATTTGCTTTGCTCTTTTTTCGTTAATAGTTTTCTCTAAAGCTACTGAAAAATATTGCTTATTCAGTATAGAAACAGTTAGAGCAAAAAACAATATGATCCATATGGTTGAGGAAAAAACCAATGTGATGGAATTCGTACCTGCAATCCAGCGCACAATATTGCAAAATGCAACATATCCTTTTTCAAAATATGCGTTATCGTATGTCAAATAATACTTAAGATACGCCGCAAGGTCCGGCGTGTCTTTAGTTGCGTCCACACTAAGAATTCTTGAAATTGCGCACAGAGTAAACGATACGATATACAACAGTTGTAGGAGCAGACTGGATCGCTTACCCAAAAGTTCTAAAGCTGTCCCCGTTAAGCCGATAATAAACAGTATCCATACCAACGCAATGTTCATGGATCTTCCTCAATTTTTGCAAGCAAACCATCTCGTATTCCATGCAGAGTCGATCGAATTGTAAGTATGCGATTGTTTTCAAAAATCAGTTTTACCAATTGGCTGTACACAAACACACCAAACTCATGCACAAAATTTATTTTGTGACCATATTTGCGCAAATAGTAAACAGTATTTCGGCAAATATAATAATTTCGAAATTCCGAATAATATGGCAACATTAGTTTTTTGCCGCCTGGTAAGCTAATGTGTTTCATTTCCCCAGCTCGCTGATATAAAACAGCTGCCCCTACACGGCATATTTTATATCCGTGTAACACTAAATTTGTGCAAAAGTCATTGTCCACATGGTCAATGAACATCCATTCATCAAATCCGCCAATTGCTCGCCATGCTCCAAGGTTGGTCAGACTGCCACTTGTGATGCAGGCTGATATCTCTAATACATCTTCAGTCTGAGGCTTTGTCGATGCAATGAGATGCCCATCGGAGCGAAACTCTACGCGAGGTGCTAAAATTCCAATATTCGGTAGTTTCCTATAGGCTGCTAACGATGCAACCATATGTTCATCACAGATAGAATCCTGATCCATTGTTACTATCCACGAGTAAGCGTCTGATTCTGCCATCTTGCAAAGTTCATTAAGTGCCTTGGCTATACCAACATTCATCGGACTAAACGAAATCACAGTACTTGCATTAGATTGGAATTTCTCATGTAAGAAGTCTGCATTGCGAGAGCCATTATCAAAAATATAAACACGCTCCACTTGTGATGAAATGGCATCAAAGCATTTCTGAAACAAAACCGGATCGGGATTGAAGGTTACAATACCGGCACATATTTTATTCAAGTGGGTCAACCTCCTAAACTCACTTATTTCCACGTGCTTTTTCCAGTATATACCGCGGCATGCGAACAAGTACTTGTGACATATCTGCGCCTAGCACCAACAGAATGAAATAGTAGAGATAGGTGACAGGAGCATAGCTGATATCCAACTCACGAAGTCTATTCCAATATTCTCTGTAGGTGGAAATGCCTTGCTTTCTGGCACGGCACAGCCCACCAAATGTGCGCAGTGAATATTCCTTGCTGAACACATTAAAAACAGTGGTTCCATTATCAGCATCAAACAGCTTGATGGCTTTAAATAACCCTTTATTAAATTCCAAATTAGAAAAGATGGAATTGCGATCCGCTAGGTAATTGACTTGCTGCTTATTACTTCCGCCTCTACTGGATTCGACCGTACCATACGCATTTTCGCCATCGCTGACACTATTGATTGTCATTACATCCAGATAATAAGCACCATAATGGTACATCACATGCAGGAACATGTAGACCTGAAAATAGTTTAGATTTTTAAAGCGCTCTGCGTCTAACTTACAAATGGAGTCTTTTCTAAATACCAAACCCGAAAACAAAATGGAGTCATAGACATATTTCCCTGCAGAAGCAGCCCCCTTCTCAATGGCAAAAGAGGATGCGTACTTGCGCCGACTATCATTGACCGGTCCATACCAGAAAGGTGAATAAATCAAGCTGTACTTTGCATTTGATTGCCTGATGAAATCAATCAGTTTATCCAATGCGCCTTTATACAGGCAATCATCATCACTAAGATAGAAAATATATTGTCCATTTGCCAATGTCATTAATTTCTTGAGATTTCTGTCATACCCGAGATTTTGTTCATTAGAATTGAATACGACATGATATGGTGAGGTTTCGGAAAATGCTTTGACAAGTTTCTCAATATTCTCTTTTTCAGGTGAGTGATCTTCGCTGACAACAATTTCCACATCATCGACATAATGTGAGTCAATAGAATTTAAGCAACGATCTAGTTCCTTTAGCCGTTTATAGGATGTTATGCAAATAGAAATTAAGTATTTACTAGCCATGTGAATTTCTCCGCCCATACAGTTTATTCCTTAGTTAAACAACCTTCTATGATTTGGATGTATCGTTTGACTGCCGGTCCCTTGGATGCCTTCTCCTCAACATAATTTCTGGCGTTTCTGGCGCGGCGCAAACATTCCTCCGAGTGGTCTTTTAGCATTAAGATACATTTTGCTAGCCCATCGCTATCACCGGCTTCCACACACCATCCCAAGTTATTATCTTCAATTATGCGGGAAAACTCGCTTGGCTTATCAAAGAAGCCGAGAACTGGTGTGCGGGTAGCCATAATAGTCCAAGTCTTACTAGGCATACCAGCACCGCCTGTACCTTTCCTACAGGATACAAGCGATACATTTCCTAAGCTATATACCTCGGATACACGTTCCATTGGCTGCAAAGGGTATAGCACTACATTAGCAAGAGATTTATCCTGGATTAGGAGGCGCAACGATTCTTCTTCGCTGCCGTTACCAAACAGAACAAACTTGATATCTGGGTACGGTTGCAGCCTTTCTGCGGCTTCTAGGACTAAATCGATTCCTTGGACATGGCCTAAATTTCCAGCATAAGTGATGTAGAAATTACCTCGCGGCAAATGCAATTCATCAAACAAAGTGTTATTTTCACGATCGACATGGTTCAAATGCGCTGTATCAATCCAGTTGTGAACGACATAAAGCTTTTCTGGAGGAACATTCTTGTTCAACAGATTTTCGCGCATGTCATCTGAAATTGTGATGATGGCATCAGCGTTTTTATAAGTAAACTGTTCGAGTATTCGACCGAGTTTTACTATATTTGAATGTTCTTTTGCGATTCCTGCATTTACCAATGAATCTGGGAATATATCTTGCAGATTGTATATTACTTTTTTGCCGGTTAATTTTTTTGCGATTCCTGCAACCGCGCCCTGCGTTGGAGGACCACTACCGGTAAAAATAAAGTCCGCCGGAACAGTAATGGCACGGTATAGGCACTGGCAACTGAAAATTAAGTATCGTAAGGTTCTTTCTATAAATCCCTTACCTTCTCGATAAAGAGCCATTCTGTGGATGACGGTATTCCCGGCGTTCAGCTGCTCAACTTTTTTATCCGTACTGTAAATGCGGCGTTCTTCTTCCGTGACATTACGTGTCGGTGTCGGTGTGAAGACATCAGTACGCCAGCCATGAGCCGCAAATCCGTCAAGTAAATCGACAACCATATCTCCGCCAGATGCTTTTTCTGGCCTGAAATATTGTACCAGATATATCAAATGCACAGTTGCTATATCCTCCTGCTATTATCATGCCTGTCCGGTTTTAAGCAACATCTGTAGAAACCGTGGCACAGCCCCGGAAACGGCATACTTTTGGGAACCGTATTTATAGGCGTTTTGAGTTATAGTGTGATATGCTTCTTTATCCATTGCTACTGCTGTACGCAATGTTTCGGCGAATTTTGTGATATTTCCGGCTTCCACAAGATAGCCACTGCACCCGGCCGCAACCTGCTCGGAGATGGCCCCGACATCAAATGCAATAACGGGGCGGCTATACTTGTATGAGTCAATAATAACACCAGATTGTGTTGCTGAATTGTATGGCAAAATGACCCAATCGCATCTGATAAAAGCGTCACGCATCTGCGTGTCCGTTACATATGAATCATTTAAAGTTACATTTGGCTTTGCGCGCAACTGTTCGGCTAACGATTGCATTTGTTCATCTACGCGGCCAACTATCTCGAATTTTATTTCGGGGCAAAGATCTGTTAATAGAAGAAGGTTGTCGGCTCCTTTATAGGGGTTGATTCTCCCAAAAAACAAGATTTTTCCTGAATATTGTGGCTCAGTATATGATGGATACCTACGCCAAAGTTCCAAGTATGTAATGCGCGAAGATGGTAGATGATAATGATCTTGCAGATATGGGATATAGGATTTGTTCGCAAGTACAATGGTATCCGCTAATTTGGTGACTACTTTATTCATTAGTTCAACCATTTTTACCTGTTTGTCACCTTTATGTGGAATTACATCGTGGATTTCTTGATATGTGTGCGCTTTTCCAGAGAACAACAGGATTGGCAAATTCCATGTGTGCAAGCTTTCAAAGAAAATGACATCAAAATGTCCTTTTTGCACCTTGTGGACAATGGAAAATAAAGTGGGCAGGTCAAATGTTTTCTTCTCGATTCCGGGGCGCTTAGGACAATCTACCAACCATGTATGATCGCTATGGGAAAGGGAGACTTTTGGAGTTTTGATTGCAAGTAGATAAATATCATGCTCACCGCCATACATCTGTTCATATAGTCCGAAAACGGTGTCCTGATGGTCAGCGTTATCTGAAAATGTCACTAGTAATATTTTCATGTTATATAGCCTTTATTTTACCTGCGCAGTGTTGCGAGTTTCAGCTGTTGTTTGGCCTTCTGCAACACCTTCTGTACTTTCTGGCACAAACAAAATTTTGATTGTAGCAAAAATGATTCGTAAATCCTCGATGATACTTGGATGCGCAATATACATCAAATCCATTTGTAACTTATCATAAGGAGTCGTATTGTACTTTCCATATACCTGAGCATAACCCGTCAATCCTGCTTTTGCCTGTAAACGCAGTGCGAATTCAGGAAGTTCTTTCTCGTATTGAGCAGCGATTTCGGGTCGTTCTGGACGCGGGCCTACGATTGACATGTCACCTTTGAGAATGTCAATTAGCTGGGGTAATTCGTCTAAACGCACTTTCCGAATAAAGTGTCCCACCGGCGTCACACGATCATCATGATCACCAGTGGAAAGTCTTGCAATGCCATCTTTTTCAGCATCCACTTTCATGCTACGGAATTTGTGCACCATAAAGGTTTTCCCGTTCGATGTTAGGCGGCATTGCTTATAAAAAACCGGACCGCCATCATATGCTTTGATTGCGATTGCAACTGCAACCATAATAGGAGATAGTAATAGAAGTGCGACACCTGAGACAACAATATCAAACAAGCGTTTAATGAAAATGTACTCGGGGTTCGGCTCATATCCAGTAACCTGTAACATGGGAAGATGAAACAAATGTAGTTGCTTCGCGCTGCTGATGAGTAAGTCACCGATACGAGGTAACATATATACATGCACGCTCTTTGCTATACAATATTTCAAAAGAATATTGCGTTCATGGCTGTGAATGCCACAAAGGAAGACCGCATCTATATCGTCAAGAATTTCCATATTGTTCAGGCAGTTTTCTACATGTTCGATTTTAACAACATCAAACTTTTTGGATAATCCATACTCGTGAATTAACTGCTCCATACCAGGTCGGTTACCATAAATGATAGCCGATTTGCGTGCAGGAAAAGTTTTAAAGTACCATCGATGTGAGCAATAGCACCAAACAGTAGCTATAAGTACTTGTAACCCAAGGCAAAGGAGCGACGGCCAAATGGGTGGCCGCACTACCGTTAGAAGCCAAATGATAATATAAAGAACCATATCAGACAAAAACGCCGCTAATATTTGAGAATAAATCATTTCTGAAATTCTATATAGCGAAACCTTAAATGCGTCATATACGCGACCATACATGGAATAAACGATCGTAAAGATTGCAATCACAAGCCAATTTCCTTTATTATAAAAAGGAGATCGGATATTTTTCGCGTAAAATGTATACCAAATAAATGAAAATGACATTGTCATCATAACAAGATTTAATACTTTTACAATTCGTAAAGCTGTTTTGCGCTCCAATGTACTCGTTGTTTTCATAAAACTGTCTCCATTATCTTTTTCATTTGGACGGTCCTTTTTGGGGGCTTATTTGCAGAGAAACCATCGTCTGATGCGGGCTAATACCGAAAGTGATACAATATAAGAATGCAGTTAAAAAATAAAATTGCGTCTGTTGTACTTAGGAAGGATCAAGAATGGAAAGCTCAAATATTGAAAAAATGATCTGAAAGAGTGGGAGCGAGGTTCCAAAGATTGCATCACGATTAAACATAGTGTGGCGAAAATGTTTGAAACCTTACTAGCAAAGCAAAAAAGAAGACAACGGTTTGCTTGAAATGACTGAATTGGTTTTCTTCTGCCTGATTGTGAGCTTTTCTGTTATAGAATAATGAATCGGGTTCTGGGAAGAGCCTGACATTTTACGATAGGGCCACCGTCAAAATTGAATTCATCTTATACCACTAAAGTATACCACGATTATTAAAGGTTTGCAACCGTTAAGCCACTAGCACAGTGTAAATACTGAAATTGAATTAAAATTGAACAATGGCAACAAAAATTGATGCGAAACGAACGATGCTGTCTTGGCATGAATGGCTGCGGCGTAGATTTCATATGTACATCTGGCGGTAGTGGAAGGTGCCTAAGGTGACACTGCTGATTGACGGGACGCAGAAGTTGAAATCCCGGCTGTTTCAATATATAGCCAGTATTGCCGATGAAAACAGAGTTTTCTTGTAAGGATACGAGTTTCATGGTATCACAAGTTGGGCTTATGAACTTTTTGTAAATTTAACGCCTTCGAGGTGTGCTTTTATCCGAAATTTACATCTCTTATCTCTTATAATATAGAAGGCCAAAAACCTTCTAACAAGAGAATAGCGTCCTCTGCAGTACCGCTTTGGGGAAGCAGCGCCAGGATCGGGTAGGGAGCGTGCCAAGAAGCGAGGAAACATACTGTACTCCGGCAACGGGGTGCAGGGCACAGCGCCGGGAAGGGTTGCCTGTCTGGAATGGCAGAGGGAGAGAAACGCAACAGCTATAACGACAGATCGTGCCGTGGAGGAACCATCTTCCACGGCATTTTTGTGCCGTTATAGAAAGGCAACCCCGTACAATTCCTCCCTGCAGCTTTTGGAATTATGAGGAGATGCCTAAAGTGTACATTTCACACTGAGTTCGAGAACGAGTACAATGAAACCAGAAGAGATCCAAACCACACGGAAATGCAGCAGAAGGCAGTGATGCCGATGCCTGTTATCTGGAAAGCATCATTAGTAGAGAAAGAAATCCGGAGCTCAAACAAGCGCTGCAAGACTTGGATGACTACCTGTTCAGGTGGTGAAATTATGCGCTATTTCCCAGTTGGGGTACTTTTTTCTGGAAGTTCACATGAACCGGTAAAGTCCTGTGGGTTCACAGCCAATGAGAATGTCGATCTTAGCAGATTTTTTCTTGTAAGAACACGAGATTCATGGTATCATAGAAACAATGAAAAGTCTGTACACAAAGGTACTGGAAAATCTGGAGAGCGAGTGTGATACGGCCTTACAGCAGATTGATGATCGTATGTACGCAAAGGAATACGAGGATGATTACGACCAGATTCTTTGCTATGGCATTTCGCTCTTTAAGAAACGCTGCATGGTGAAGAAAAGTGATTCAATTACTAGTGGAATCTCGTAGACCAAAATAATATAACAGCCTTCCTGTTGCTTGACATATAGCAAGTTGCAGGCAGGCTGTTGCTGTATGGTGCGCCCGGCATGGGCAACAACTAGGTGGTGCAAGCGGCAGCAGGAAGCGTTAGCCGAAGGCAAGGGTGTCCATCGTGAGGTGGAATCTGAAGGAAGCCGGATGTCAGCAAAAAAACGATGGCGGGCAAACTCCCGAACCGACGAATAGAAATCACATAGTAGGCCGTATAGGGACGGACGAGTGTGCAGTACAACACAAAGTCCAATGCTGCCCGAATCCCGTGCGGTAAATGTGGCGGTTATGTGGGATGAAAGTTGTTGCTCTTACCCGGGGAGGTCTTGCAGACGGTAAGTAGGAAAATCCGAAAGCCGCAGTAACAACGAACTGCAAGAAGTCAGCCGAGGCCATAGTACCTTGTTTTTTTTCAAGGGAAGGGCCGAACAATCGTAAGTCTCAAGTACAGACCGGAAGGAGGTCAGTGTGTTGAAAGAAGAATACCAAGGGAAAGAGGGCTTCCTGCAAAGAGATAGTGTGGAACACAAAGGGTATGCAGAAGTGCAGGGCACTGACCGCAGAGAAGGAAAAGAACGAGACGGTACAAGTGACCTGCTGGAAGCAATACTGGACAGAGACAATCTGAACAGAGCCTACAAGCGGGTCAGGAGAAACCATGGCGCAGCGGGAATCGACGGAATGACCGTAGAGGAAGCACTGCCGTGGTTGAAGGAACACAGGGAAGAACTTTTGCAGAGCATCCGGGATGGAAGCTATATGCCCAGCCCGGTACGGCGGAAGGAAATCCCGAAACCAGATGGCGGCGTGCGAAAGCTGGAAATCCCCACGGTAGTAGACCGAGTGATTCAGCAGGCAATCGCGCAGAAGCTGTAAAGCATTTGGGAGCCTTTGTTTTCAGACAGCAGCTATGGCTACCGTCCGAAACGGAGCGCCCAGCAGGCAATTCAGAAAGTAAAGGAATATGCGGAAGAAGGATACAGATACGCTGTATCCGTAGACTTGTCCAAATATTTCGATACGCTGAATCACGAACTGCTCATGAATCTGTTGCACAAACAGATACAGGATATGCGTGTACTGCGCTTAGTTAAGAAGTATCTGAAAAGCGGTGTAATGGAGAATGGTGTGATTTGCAAAACCGAGGAAGGTTCGCCGCAGGGCGGGCCGCTGTCACCTTTGCTGGCAAACATCTACCTCAATGAATTTGATTGGGAGATGTACCGCAGAGGGGTAAAACTGGTTCGGCATGCAGATGACATTGTGGTGTTTGCCAAGAGCAAACGCGCAGCAGAGCGTCTGTTGGAATCCTGCCGGAAGTATCTGGAAGGCAGGCTGAAGCTGAAAATGAACGCGGAAAAGAGCAAGGTGACCAGCATCTTTGCACAGAAGAATTTCAAGTTTCTTGGATTCTGTCTGGGCAAGAGCGGAAACGGCATCTTTATCCGTGCGCACCGAAAGTCACTTGCTAAGGCAAAAGAAAAGCTGAAGCTTCTTACAAAGCGAAACCGCGGGCGCAATGTCCGCAGAGTGATGCAGGAAGTGAAGGTGTTCATCCGAGGTTGGATCGGCTATTTTCGTGTAGCCGATATGAAGCGGACGCTGATATCTTGGGATGAATGGATGCGGCGCAGGTTCCGAATGTACATCTGGAAGCAGTGGAAGAAGCCCAGAACGAAGGTAGACAATTTGAAAAAGCTGGGCATCCCGGCTGACAAGGCTTACCAGTGGGGTAATTCCAGACTGGGCTACTGGCGTATCGCCGGCAGTCCTGTATTAAAGTGTTCCATTACAAACGAAAGACTCGCAGCAGCGGGATACTTTAGTATCCTCAACTACTACGAGTCCTTGCACTCATGCGGTTGAACCGCCGTGTACCGGTCGGTACGCACGGTGGTGTGAGAGGTCGGCTCTCTATTTGGGAGAGTCTCCTATTCGATTGATACCATATTTTGTTTGGATATTACGATTCACCTTGAAATATGGGAAACTATTTCATATCGGGAAACTAAGTTATGCAGATTCCAGCAAATATCTTGCTTTCTCTTGGATAGAGCTTTCCAGCATTTTAACGCGTTCATCACTGAGATTGTAGCGGCCATGCTTTTTAAGCCTGAAAGTGAGCAAATGTCGTAGTTCCTGCTTTTGTTTTTGTCCAATAACATGAAGAGCAACCTCATCGAAGTTCGCATACAGGGCAGGAGCTAATGTTTTTTCCTGTTCTGAGAGGTTGCTTAAATCATTGTCCATAACATAGCAATACGAGGACAGTCCATTGTCAAAGACGGGTGCTGGTCTCAACAACTGATTCGTATGGTTATCGACCAAGAAGCCGAAGTTGCCGAGGTGACGGTCTGTATTGCGAATGATGGCGTCCAGAACCAGCATATCTGCCAAGTCGTTTTTCCAGCCGTGGTCATCATACCAATCAATGATTTTAGAAATTTTGGAAGTATTAATAAGTGCGGATGCCGGGACAAATGAAACATCTTTGCTAGTAAACAGTTCGCAGGTGGAGCAAAGCTGCCCCTTCCATTTTGAAAGACCATAGGTAACATGAGGTATGCCCATTGCCTCTGCCACCTGTGCGGCATAGAACTCAGAATAGGGTTCCTTACCTGTATTGGCTAAGCCGCTCGTTCCGCCTTTATAGAGCAGAACCTTACCTTCCTTCCTGCGCCACGCTTTAGGCAGCATACCATTCGTAGTAAATTCAGGAGAAGAACGGAATTTGGATACCGGAGAACTACCATAGCCAGTAAACGCAATCTGAGAAAGCACTTGGCTAAAACGATTATCGAAGAGATTTACTTCTGCAAAGGTCTTTTGGTCATCCGGATGTGTAACCCAATAGCAATCTGTCAGAGAAAGTCCTTTACAGATTTGCAGGATACCGATAAAGTCGTTTTCACTCAAACCGTTCTTTGATAAGAAATTTTGTGCATACGCACGATTTGCTGGAATCGTCCGATGTCGTAACCAGCGTGTGAGCGATTCGCTGGTAGGTGACATACCAAGAGGAAGCCGTTCTACCTTATCTTTATTTATTGCAGTGATAGAAATATCCATGCCATCCATGGTACGCTTAGCCGAAAAATTAAGCAGAACATCATCAAATTGTTTCAGTACAAAATTCATGAGGCTTCCTCCTTTCGCAAATAATTTATAGGAATATTATAGCATACAGCGCTATTTTTCTCAACATTTTATTTCTTATAGTTGCCACCGCCACATAATCTGTATTGAGAAAGAGAATGTCGGAAAAAGGCAAGGAAATCGCATGTGTGCTTGCCAAGCTTGAATTGTGAACTTTTTGTAAATTTAACGCCTTCGAGGTGTGCTTTTGTGCGAAATTTTCATCTCTTATAGTATAGAAGGCCAAAAACCTTCTAACAAGAGAATAGCGTCCTCTGCAGTACCGCTTTGGGGAAGCAGCGCCAGGATCGGATAGGGAGCGTGCCAAGAAGCGAGGAAACATACTGTACCCTGGCAACGGGGTGCAGGGCACAGCGCCGGGAAGGGGTGCCTGTCTGGAATGGCAGAGGGAGAGAAACGCAACAGCTATAACGACAGATCGTGCCGTGGAGGAACCATCTTCCACGGCATTTTTGTGCCGTTATAGAAAGGCAACCCCGTACAATTCCTCCCTGCAGCTTTTGGAATTATGAGGAGATGCCTAAAGTGTACATTTCACACTGAGTTCGAGAACGAGTACAATGAAACCAGAAGAGATCCAAACCACACGGAAATGCAGCAGCAGGGATGATTGTTATGGCACTCAAGGAAGGCTACAAGGAAATCAAGGTGCGTTTGCCCATGCAGGAACTCGAAGTATTGAATGCAAAAGTCGCGCACAGCCGAATGACCAGAGAAAAATATATTCGTTGTCTGATCGCGGAGAAACCGCCGATCGAATATCCTCCGGTGGATTACAGACTGATCATTCGGCGTGTGGAGGAGCTGCAGGATACGCTGGAGTGTCTCCTGCAAGAAGATCCGGAGAAGCGTGAACGGGCCCAAATGAGCCTTGCACTGGAGAATGTATCGCATACGGCAGATATGCTTCGCCGCGTGATGTTGTTATAAGTAGGAAAAGAGAAATGGAAGACTATCTTGGGACCTATAAGAACCGGCCGCGCACCGTGGTGTTCTATGGCCGCGTTTCAACCGAACATGAGCAACAGATCTCTGCACTGGGAAACCAGATGGAATGGTATGCAAACCTTGCAGAACGCAACCCGAACTGGACCGTGGTGGCGCAGTATATTGACGAGGGCATCACCGGGACACAGATGAAGAAACGCCCCTCGTTTATGCAGATGATGGACCACGCCCGGCAGCGTCAATTTGATCTGATCGTGACCCGTGAGCTGTCGAGATTTGCCCGCAACACGGTGGATGCACTGAAGGCTACGCGCGAACTGAAGCAGTATGGCGTTGAGGTTTACTTTGTGAATGACGGCATCTGGACAATGGACGGGGATGGTGAAGTTCGCCTTACGATCATGGCCAGTATCGCGCAGGACGAGAGCCGCAAGACCAGCGAGCGTGTCAAGGCGGGGCAAAAAATCAGCCGCGAAAATGGCGTACTGTACGGTACCGGCAATGTTCTCGGCTATGATTTGGACAAGGTCAATAAAACCTACATCATCAACGAGGAACAGGCCGATACCGTTCGTCGGGTCTATGAGCTGTACGCGAATGGCTATGGTGAAACCGCAGTGGCCAACATGTTGATGGCAGAGGGCCGGAAAGACGGCGGAGGCGGCTGCACATGGACGGCGAGTAAAAGGTGTCGCGTGTGCTGCGAAAGCCCGTTTACAAGGGCTATAAGGCCTATAACCAGTCACATGTGAAGGATTACCTGAGCCATGAGCGCATTTACCACAGTGAACGCGATTATTCCCTTGTCAAGGGGGACTTCCCGCCGATCGTCTCGGAGAAGCTGTGGGACACCTGCTTTGCGATCCGAAAGGACCGGGCTGCGCACAATATGGACAAAGAGGGAAGGACATACGGGTTTGGTACAGGCTTTCCGCAAAACAAGTGGGCGAAGGTGCTCTACTGTGAATGCGGTGCCAGATACCAGTGCGAAGGACATGACAAGCGGCGCAATGGCAGAAGTGATGTCCGTCTTATGTGCTCTGCCACCAAAAAACTCAGCAAAAGGGTCCGGGACGAAAAGGGCTTTGGCGTGCCGTGCCCGCTGCCCTATACCTGGGACTGGAAAATGGAAATGATCGCAAAGAAGATCTTGAAGGATGTGGCCGAGCAGGAGAGCGCAAAACAAGAAGGCCTTGTAGTAGAACGAGCCTACAAAGCCTTGCGCAGAAGCTATGACACAAAAATTGATCAGGAATAGGCACTGCCGTCGAGACTTCGGGGGCAACGGCAGGTACCGGACAGGGGGATATGTTCACCCGGAGAGGCCCCTTCCCGGATGAAAAGGCAGCGGGGAATTTTTGGGCGCATTTGTCCCCGAAACTTTTGCCATGCCCCTAAAAAGCCAGTGCATCCTCGATTACATCGTTCAGCTGGCGCGGGTCAAGCTGGCCTGCGGTACAGCGGTCAGCCAGGTCGGCGGCAAAGCTGCGGGAAGTTGACACATCCGCGATAAGGCAGACCTTCTGCCACTGGCCGGCCTCAAGACGCAGGGCAAGGATGCCAAAGGTGACATAGGGGCCTGTTTCGGGGGTGGACAACTCTTGGCGGACAGCGCGGTAGATGTACACGATTTTCACCTGCTTTTTTTGAATTGTTATACGATATGTACAGGAAAAGATTGACAATAAATGGAAAAGAATGTAAAATGGTTACATCACCGGAAGATGATGGAATATCGGCTTTTTTCACTATACCACATCCCGGTGTACAAAGTACACAGCCAGTGACCGGGAAGTTTGGCGGTACATTATGCGCCGCCTGCCACAGGGCTCCCCGGCGGCGATTTGCGTTCAAAAGAAGGGGAGTTGGAAAGTATGGTCGAACATCGAATACGCGTGGCAGAGGCAATCGCTGCAGCGCGTCAGGACGCAGGGGTTTCGCAGCGTGCCTTGGCGGAACGCCTCGGTCGGGACAAGCGCACGATCCAGAAATGGGAAAAGGGCGAAATGAAGATCACGCTCGAGGATTTTCTGGATATTTTCGATGCGCTGAAGATCCCGGTGGAGGCTTACTCCAAGTGGATCCGCAACCCGGAGCTGTTCCCCCGGGGCCTCGATGATATTCGCGGCTTTTCCACCGACAAGAAGCGCAGCGCACTGGCAGACTACTACGAGCATCAGGCCTCGCCGCTTGAGGTCGAGCAGGAATATTACTTCCTGTTTGCCAACCACGGCAGCAGCTGTGACGGTATGTACCAGCAGTGGATGGCAAACCTGATGACGCCGCTGCGCGACCGCAAACGCATCTGCGGCCAGATCATCGACAACTACAACGAGGCCCTGGCCACCGGCGCCATCACCGACCCGGACGCCCCGCAGCCCAACATGGATGTGCTGCGGGCCTGCTACGAGGCCAGCTCCCAGAGCGTGCAAAACGGCGACAGCGGCTACGCGCTGTCCGGCCTGAAAGCAGCGGAATAAAAACCGCGCCCTCTGCGTACAATCTGCGCAGGGGGCTTTTGTATGTCTGAACTTGTGCGCAGGGTGCGGGCGCGGGATAAATTCGGCGCGCTGCCCACCTTTGATGTACCGTTTCTCATCCTTTTGCTGCTGCTGCTCAGCTATGGACTTATCATGCTGTTTTCAGCCGGGTATGCAGTCGCGCTCTACCGCCGCGGCGATGCCTACACCTACATCCGCCCGCAGCTGCTGTTTGCGGCGCTGGGGGTGGCAGCCATGTACGCGGCCAGTCTGGTGGACTACCATATCTGGCACCGGCTGGCCTGGCCGGTGCTGGCCCTGTCGCTGGCGCTGCTGACGGTCGTTCTCTTTATGCCGGAGTACAACGGCTGCAAGCGGTGGATCGTGCTGCCCGGGTTGGGCACACTGCAGCCCAGCGAGATCGCAAAATTTGCGGTGGTGCTGGTGTTTTCCCATATTATATCGCTGAATCATGATCGAATGCGGTCGTTTTCCACCGGTGTGCTGCCGTTTGCGCTGATTCTGGGCGTTGTCACGGTGCTGATGCTGCTTGAGCCGCACCTCTCCGGCACGCTGCTCATCCTCGCAATCGGGGCGGTGCTTATGTTTGTGGGCGGTACGGGGCTGCGCTGGTTTGCGCTGGCGGGGGGTCTGGGGGCGGCGGCCATCGCGGCGGCGGTGGTGCTGCTGCCGCAGCTGGTACCCTATGCCACTGACCGGCTAGCATCGTGGCGGGACCCCTTTGCCGACCCGCTGGGGGAGGGGCACCAAACCATCCAGAGCCTGTATGCCATCGCGTCCGGCGGGCTGGCCGGGCTGGGACTGGGCAACAGCCGCCAGAAATACCTGTATGTGCCGGAGCCGCAGAATGACTTTATCTTCTCGATCCTGTGCGAGGAGTTGGGCTTTATCGGCGCGGCGCTGGTCGTGGCACTGTTTTTGCTGCTGCTTCTGCGCGGCATGTCCATCGCCGTGCGGGCGCGGGATAAATTCGGCGCGCTGCTGACGGTGGGATTTGTGGTGCAGGTGATCCTGCAGGCAATCCTCAACATCGCGGTCGTGACGAACACGATCCCCAACACCGGCATCAGTCTGCCGTTTTTCTCGTCCGGCGGCACAAGCCTGCTCATGCTGCTCGGCGAGATGGGCATCGTCCTGTCAGTGTCGCGGCAGACCGACATGGTGTAAGGCTGCCGGATGGATTTCCAGTTTTTCCCGCCATAAACATTTCACACTCCCACGGTTGAAACCGCGGGAGTTTTGTTTTATAATTATACTGCATTTTTGTGTGAAAGAGGTGCCGTATGGCAAACCCGCAAACCCAAAAGCCGCCCTTTGCCCTGCGGGCGCTGGGGGCCTTTGCAGCCACATTGGCGGTGCTGTTTGTGCTGCTGCTGGCGGCGTATGCCCTGCCCGGCGGGCCGGTGCGCAGCCATGTGTATACTTCCGCGCAGACGATCGCCGAGGAAGGGTTGTATCCGGAATACTTCGGCTTTAAGCTGTTCCAGATGGACAACTACACCGACACCGTCATGCTGTTTGAGGCAGCCTCCGCCGATGAGGCCCCGCCGCTGACGGCCATGATGACGAACACGGCCTACAATGTCGATAACTTTGAAACACTGGCCGAGGACCTGCAGTGGTACATAGAAAAGGACTGGAGCACAGGCGCGCAGCGCACCGATGCGCCCGCGCTGACGCCCTTCTCCTACGCGCGGTACTGGCACGGCTATCTGATCTGGCTGCGGCCGCTGCTGCTGGTCACAACGATCACCGGTGTGCGCATCGTGCAGTATGCTGTGCTGCTGGCGCTGCTGGCTGCCGTGCTGTGGCTGCTGCGCCGCCGCTGCGGGCTGCGGGCCTGCCTCTGGTTTGCCGCCAGCCAGCTTTTGGTCACAGTGTTCTGGGTGCCGCATCAGGTGCAGTATTTTACCTGCTTTGCTCTTGGCTACGCGGGCTGTGTCTGGGTGCTGGCAAAGCCCCGCCGCAGCGATGCCCTCTGCCTTGCGCTGCTGGTGCTGGGGGCGGTAACGGCCTTCTGTGATCTGCTGGTCACGCCGATCCTTACGCTGGGGCTGCCGCTGGTCTGCTGGCTGCTGGAGCCGCAGCAGCGCCTGCGCGCCGGTCTGCCGCAGTGCGGCGTTGTGGTGGGCGGCAGCCTTTGTTGGGGCGTGGGGTATCTGCTCTGCTGGGCGTCCAAGTGGGTGCTGGCGGGGCTTGTCACCGGGCAGAATGTCATTGCCGATGCGCTGCATCAGGTGGGGGTGCGTACCGCCGCCGATACCTGGCACGGGATGGAATTAACATGGGGTAATATTTTTGCGTTTGTATACAATGCGTTGAACGAGCGGCGGCTGCTCTGGCCGCTTGCCGCCGCCCTTGTGCTGCTGGCTGCGCTGTTTGTGCTGAGCATCCGCGGCAGGCAGCCGCTTATCCGTGCGCTGCCGCTGCTGCTCTGCACCCTGATGACCCCCGCGTGGTTCATCGTGCTGCGCACCCACAGCATCCAGCACGGCTGGTTCACATGGCGCGCGCTGGGGCTGACGCTGTTTTCCGGTATGGCATTTTTGTATTACAGCTGTGACATCCGCGCCGTGGGGCGGCGCATAAAAAGGTAACATCCGCAGAGGATAGGGGAAAGTAAAAATGAACGAATTGAAAACGAAAAACGATACACCGGCCGAGGAAGCCCGGCCAAAGCAGAGCCGCTGGCGCCGGCTGCCCAAGGGCGGCCGCGCGGCCGTGGTCGCGCTGGGCATCGTGGTGCTGCTGGCGGTGACGGCGTTCCTGTATGTCAACGGCAAGCTTGACCTGCTGCGCTACAATGACGGCAGCGTCAGCGAAATGGGTGAGATCGGTGCCGAGGAGGATCAGGATCTGGACGGCACCGGCCTGACCCACACCGAGGCCGATATGGCCGTGCCCGAGGGCAGCCCCTTTGCCGACGAGGATGTGCTGAATATCCTGCTCATCGGCACGGACGAGCGCACCGAGGCCGTCAATGATGCCGATGCCTTTACCCATCTGAACCAGCTCGACGGCACGGAGGATACGACCGAGTTCAGTGATGATGCCCGTGCTGACAGTATGATCCTCGTGTCGATGGACATCAAGGATCATGTCATCCGCCTTGTGTCGATCGAGCGCGGCACCGGCGTGCCGATCCTGCTGGACGGCTATGAGGATCAGTACGACTGGATCACCCACACCTTCCGCTACGGCGGCCCCAAGCTGACGATGAAAACGGTCGAGGAATGCTACAACATTGAGGTGGATCACTTTGTCCGGGTCAACTTCAACTCCTTTGTCCAGATCGTCAACGCCGTGGGCGGTGTCGATATCGACATCACCGAGATGGAGGCCAAGGCCCTGAACTGGGAGGTGCCCTCCAACTCAATGCTGATCGTCAACCATGTGGACCCCGGCCTGAACCACTTTGACGGCTACACGGCGCTGCAGTACGCCCGCCTGCGCAAGATCGACAACGACTGGAAGCGTGTCGAGCGCCAGCGCACTGTCATTAAGGCCGTGCTGGATCAGGTCAAAAACGCCAGCGTCATGGAGCTGGACAACCTGCTCAACACGCTGCTGCCGCTGATCCAGACGAACTTTACCAAGACCGAGATCGCTGCGCTGCTGGTGCAGCTGCCGGGCTTTCTGGGCTGTGATGTGCAGCAGATGTCGCTGCCGCTGCAGGGCACCTACGGTGTGCGCACCGGCATGGATGACCGCCTGATGTATGACCCGGACTGGGTGGTGAACATCAAGGCGCTGCAGGATTTCCTCTACAATGACAAGACCGCCGAGGAGGTCATTGCCGCCACGCCGGAGACCGCCGCTGCAGAGGCCGCGGGCGAGCTGGTCATCGCCACCCGCGAGACCGCCGGCGCGGACGACCCCGTTGAGATATACAATAACCGCTACCTCCACCGTGTGGATATGACCTACCCGCTCGATGCCTCGGACTTTGGGCCGGATGACTACCGCGTCTATCTGGCCGATACCGACAACCTGCGCGGCAGCGAGCTGCGCGCCGCGCTGATCGACCGGCTGTACAGCACCGGGGTCCGGGTGCTGGGTGTGCCCGACGGCGCAGCCGCCGGCATGCTGCTGGACGACTACCTGCAGACCGGCGATGCCGCAAGCCTGAACGGCTACCTGACGGCACTGCCTGCGGCGGAGCGCGAAAGCGCCCGCGCCCTGTGGCAGCAGGTCCGCACCAGCCACCCCGGTGCCCTCCATGCCGTAGGGCTTGGGGCCGATGCCCGCCGCACAACGGTCGCGCGGGCGCTCTCGGTGCTGGCTGATAACAGCAGCAAGGCCCCTGAGGAGGAGATCGCACAGGCCGTGCAGGCGATGCGCAGCGGCACGCCCGCCGATGCCGTCTACTGGTTCAAGGCCGCAATGGCGAAATATCCCCGCCAGATGGAGCGGTTCCTTGGAGGAGAGTACGCCAAGGCGACCCGCCTGTATTACGCTCTGCAGGGCACGCTGAACATCAGTAGCCCGGAGGAGCTGCCGCTCTACGATGCCAAGCAGCTGCTGCGCAGCTATCCGGAGGACGGCATCCTGCTCTTTACCGATGAATCCAGCGCAATGCAGCAGGAGGGCAGCATGGCCGCCGCGCTGCAGGCAGAGCTGGACGACCAGCCGCGTGAGGAGGATGAGAAGCCGGATAAGGTCTGCTCCATCGCGGCTGTCTACGGCACATGGAGCAACGCCGGCAGCTTTACCCCCGATGAGACCGAGACGGCCTGGGATGCCGACAGCCTGACCGAGTATCTGGGCAGTGATGCGCTGCGCGGCAAGGATATGCTGCTGGCGCTCGATGGGGAGGACAGCCCCTACCTGCGCAAGCGCTGCCTGCTGAAGGATACCGATGCCCCCGTGGGCGAGCAGGTGCAAAAGCTGTTTGTGTTGGACAAAAATAACATGGCTTCGCCGGAAACTGCGGATGCGGAGTAAAAAATGAAATTGGGTGTTGACAAACGCCCGCAGGTGTGGTATAAATGCTTTAAACCAGTGAAGCGAAAGTAAAACAGACAGCGCAGTCACAGAGAGCCCCCGGGGCTGGGAACGGGGCACAGAGCGGGTCTGCACAATGGTTCGCGGAGGGCACGGGGAAACGGAGTGATCCGCAGTATCCGTTGACGGGCAGCTCCCGTTACAGAGCAGGGGAATGTTGGTTCCCTACAGAGTGGCCGCGATACATAGCAGCGGCAAGCAAGGTGGCACCACAGATTTGTTTTATCTGCCCTTGCACAGGAGAGATTCTGTGCAGGGGCAGTTTTGTTTTCAAGCATGAGGGGAGAGGGAAGCATGAAAATGAGCCTGATGAAAGAACGATGGCAAGCCTGAATTTGTAAAATGAGTCCGCGGGCGGTCAATGTCCGCCCCTACAACCACAACATTACCTGTTTTACAAATAAAGGAGAATTTACCATGAAAAAGTTTGTTGCTGTTCTGTCCGCCGCCGCTATGATGACTACCTTGGCCGCCTGCGGCTCCACCGCCGATACCACCGCCTCTTCCGCCGCTGCCGAGGCAACTGCCTCCGCCGCAGAAAGCACAGCCGATACCGCTGCCAAGAGCTACAAGGTTGCCATTGTGCAGCAGCTGGATCATGCCAGCCTCGATGAGATTCGTGTGGCGATTGAGGCCGAGCTGGACGCCAAGGCCGCCGAGAAGGGCATTGCAATCGAGTATAAGGACTTCAACGGCCAGAATGACGCCACAACGCTGAACCAGATCGGCACGCAGGTCGTCTCTGATGGGTATGATGCGGTCATCCCCATCGCTACGCTGGCCGCCCAGTGCATGACCACCGCCTGCGAGTCCACCAAGACCCCGGTCATCTATGCGGCGATCTCCGACCCCGCTGCCGCCGACCTGACCGACATTGACTATGTGACCGGCACCTCTGATGCGCTGAACACCCAGTCCATCATGGATATGATGTTTGCCGTGCAGCCCGACATCCAGACGGTCGGCCTGCTCTACTCCAACTCCGAGGCAAACTCCGCAACCCCCATCGCCGAGGCCAAGGCCTACCTCGATGCCAAAGGCATCGCCTATGTTGAAAAGACCGGCAATACCAACGATGAGATCATGACCGCCGCCTCCAGTCTGGTCGGTCAGGTCGATGCCGTCTTTACCCCGACCGACAATGTGGTCATGGCAGCAGCCGCTGCTGTTTCCGAGACGCTGACCAAGGGCGGCATCCCGTTCTATACCGGCGCGGACAGCTTTGTCACGGCAGGCGCCTTCGCCACCTGCGGCGTCAACTATACCGAGCTGGGCAGCTACACCGCCGATATGGCGCTGGAGGTTCTGGAGACCGGCACTGTGCCTGAGTACCACGTCATGGACGGCGGCATCATCACCGTCAACACCGAGACCGCCGCCGCGCTGGGCATTGACTACAGCGCCTTCAACAAGCTGGCCGGCAAGGTCGTTGAGGTCACCACGGCGGAATAAACCCTCCGGGAAAAGACCGTAGGGGCGCATTCCATATGCGCCCGGGATGCCTGCGCAGCCGCAGCGTCCCGCGGGCGGATATGGAATCCGCCCCTACATTGTTGTATAATAGACTGTACCATTACTTTTAGAGAGGAAGTTACCCTATGTTTACCGTTGCCACCGTGCTGAATGCACTGGAGCTTGGCTTCATCTACGCGCTGGTTGCGATGGCGCTGTTCCTGAGCTTCCGCGTGCTGAACATCGCCGATATGACGACCGACGGCGCTTTTACACTGGGCTGTGCCGTCTCGGCCACCGCCGCTGTGGCCGGCCACCCGTTTTTGGGGCTGCCGCTGGCCATGCTGGCCGGTGCCGCCGCAGGCTTTGTCACGGCGTTTCTGCAGACGAGGCTGGCAGTGCCCTCCATTCTGGCGGGCATCATCACCAACACGGGGCTGTACACGGTAAACCTTGCGGTCATGGGCTTTTCCTCCAATGTGCCGATGCTCAAGACCGTGACCATCTTTACAGCGGCGCAGGGCGCTCTCGGCGAGGGTGCCCCCGCCAAGCTGCTGGTCGCAGTGGTTATCACGGTGGCCGTCTGCGCCCTGCTCATCGCGTTTCTGGGCACCCGGCTGGGCCTGTCCATCCGCGCCACCGGTGATAACCCCGAAATGGTGCGCGCCTCCTCGATCAACACGGCCTTCACCGTCACGGTGGGGCTTTGCATCGCCAACGCCATGACGGCGCTGTCCGGTGCGGTGTTGGCGCAGTACCAGCGCTCTGCCGACATCAACCTCGGCACCGGCATGGTCGTTATCGGTCTGGCGTCCCTCATCATCGGCGAGACGCTCTTCGGCCGCGGCGGCATGTGGGTCAAGGCTGTGGCCGCCGTGGCGGGCAGCGTGATCTACCGCTTTATCATCGCGCTGGCACTGCGTGCCAATGTCCCCTCTGAATGTCTGAAGCTGATCTCTGCCATCATCGTGGCGCTGGCCATCGCGGCACCGGCGCTGCGCGCCAAGGCAGCCTTCCGCCGCCGCCGCGCCCACGCCGGAAAGGAGGCCGCCCGCCATGCTTGAGCTGAAAAATATCGGTAAGACCTTCAATCCCGGCACCGTCAATGAGAAGGTGGCGCTGCAGGGGGTGAATCTCCATTTGGCGCAGGGGGATTTCGCCACGATCGTCGGCTCCAACGGCGCGGGCAAATCAACGCTTTTCAACGCCATCGCCGGTGAGTTCATCGCCGATACCGGCACGATCACGCTGGACGGCAAGGATATCACCTTCCTGCCGGATTTCAAGCGCTCCAAGGCCATCGGTCGGATGTTTCAGGACCCGCTGCGCGGCACAGCCCCCCACATGACGATCGAGGAAAACCTTGCGCTGGCCTTTCTGCGGGCGTCCGGGCATACCTCGTCCTTCTCGCGCATCTCCAAAAAGGACCGCGCGCTTTTTGCCGAAAGGCTCTCCGAGCTTGGCCTTGGGCTGGAGGATCGGATGAAGCAGCCGGTGGGGCTGCTCTCCGGCGGGCAGCGTCAGGCGCTGACCCTGCTGATGGCGACCCTCGTCACCCCCAAGCTGCTGCTGCTGGACGAGCATACCGCCGCCCTCGACCCTGCTACGGCGGATAAGGTGCTGGAGCTGACAAAGAAGATCGTGGCCGAAAACCACCTGACCTGTCTGATGATCACCCACAACATGCACGATGCACTCACCCTTGGCAACCGCACGCTGATGATGGACCACGGCCGTATCGTGCTGGACATCGGCGGCGAGGAGCGCGCCCATACAACGGTGGACGGCCTGCTCAACCGCTTTGCTGAGAATGTCGGCCATGCGCTGGACAATGACAGAATTTTGCTGAGTAAAGAGAAGTAAAAAAGACCGCCCTGCACGAAAAAATGTGCAGGGCGGTTTTTGTAGGGAAAGGCTTCCCCCTCGGGGGAAGCTGTCCGCATAGCGGACTGATGAGGGGCAGCTTTGCCGCGATTGCCATTAAAGGACGGCGATGATGAACGCGCCCCTCATCCGGCCTTCGGCCACCTTCTCCCTCAGGAGAAGGCTTTTTTGTTCTTACATCGGCGCAATATCAAACCGGTAGATCGTGGTGGAGCTGTAGGGCTGGTCGGGCAGCAGCGTGGTATCGGGGAAGTTCGGGTGGTTCGGTGCATCGGGGAAATCCTCGGTCTCAAAGCAGACTGCATCCCGTGCGGCGTAATGGGCGCCGTCCTTGCCCTCGGTCACGGGCTTCAGGAAGTTGGCTGTGTACAGGTGCATACCGGGCAGGGTGGTCAGGACCTCCATGCGGATGCCGGTCTCGGGGCCGACTGCCCAGGCGGCGTGGCGCAGGCCGCTGTCGCGGATGACATAGCACTGGTCGTAGCCGCTGCAGTCGGTCAGCGGCTTGAAGTCGGCACCGATGTCCAGCCCAAGGGTCTTTTCTTCGGTAAAGTCCATCGGCGTGCCCTTGACCGGCAGCTTGCGGCCGGTCGGGATGCTCTGCGCATCAGCGTCAAGGTAGGCATCGGCGTCCACTGTTACGCGGTGGCCCAGCGCACTGCCGCTGGCGTGGCCGTTCAGGTTGAAATAGCTGTGGTTCGTCATGTTGCAGACAGTCGGCGCATCGGTCGTGGCGGAGTAGCGGATGACCAGCCCGCTCTTGGCAAGGCTGTAGCGGATCTTCAGCTCCAGATTGCCGGGGAAACCGTCCGTCCCGGCAGGGCTGAACGCCGTCATCGTCACGCTGTCGGTCTCGCCGGGGGTCAGCGCAACATCAAACAGCGTGTGGTTGAAGCCGTGCAGGCCGCTGTGCAGGCAGTTTCCGTTCTGGTTGGGTGTCACATGGACGATCTCCTCATACAGCGGGAATTGCGCGCCCGCAATGCGGTTGGCAAACCGGCCTACGGCCGCACCCATACTGTCGGTGTTCAGCTCATAGTCGGCGGCGGTGGGGTAGCCCAGCACAACATCCACAGGGTTGCCCTTGCGGTCCGGCACAAGGATGCGGTGGATGACAGCGGCGTAGCTGAGCAGCTGTACCTCAATAAACTCATTCTTCAACACCGCCAGCTTGACAGTCTGGCCGGTGGTGGACTTGCCGAAATCCCGGATAGAAACGGACATGACAGAAGCCTCCTTTATTTTTCAGCATCGGCGGGGATGCCCTGCGCGGCAAGATCCTTGCGCACACTCTCGGCCACGCTGCCGGTGCCGTAGTTCAGCATACGGTTTACACGGCTGACGGTGGCGCTGGAGGCACCCGTCTCCCGGCGGATCTCGCTGTAGACCTTGCCCTGCAAAAGGCACCCGGCCACGGCATAGCGCTGCTCCATTGTGCGCAGCTCTGTCACGGCACACAGGTCGTCAAAAAAGCGGATGCATTCCTCAAGCGTGTTCAGTCGCAGGATCGCCTCATACAGGGCGGTGTTACGTTCATTGTGCTGCATAGCGTTCAGGCGCAGGTCGTGCGCCGACCTCTTTCTTTGTAAAATTTGCTTTTGTTTGCGGTTGGTATCTCCCTACATTCTAGCAAATTTGACCAAGCAAGTCAATACTCTAAAGTGCGAAAGTAATGCCAAAACCGCTTGCATTTAACACCAAATTGTTGTATTATAAAGGTACTGCTTTTATGGGGAGAATCGTATGCCTACTACACTGCTGATCGTCTACCGCGTGCTGGGCACGGTGCTTTTTGCACTGGCCGCAGCCGCGATTGTGGAAAAATACCGCACCGTGCGCGGGGCTGTGCTGCTGCCCGCCCGCGTACTGGAATGCCGCAAGGCCGGCTCCACCAGCCCCGGCGCGGCAGCCGGCGGCTACCGCTATCTGGTCGAGCTGCACGCCAACGGCCGGAGGCTGGAGATGGAGACGAACGACTCCTTCTGGTTCAGGCATGACAAGGACAAGGGCAAGATCGTTCAGGTCTGGTACAACCCCAGTGCCCGCTGTGTTGAGCGCAAAAGCTGGGAGACCGAAATATTCTCGGCATTGCTGGCCGGTATCGGTGCGGCGCTGCTGTTGATCCGCTGAGGTGACTATGGATTGGATATTGTATCTGCTGCTGGCGCTGGCCGCAGCGGGGGATATTTTGCTGGCCGTGGTGCTGGCAAAGGTCATGCGTAAAAACGCAGGGCCGGAGCAGAAGATTGATACAGCGGATGATTTTGTCCGCGCCGTGACGCCGGTGCTGCAGAGCGAAACCGACCTGCTGGCCGAGCAGCTGCGTGCCATGCAGGGGGAGAGCGCCCGCACCACAAGCGCAACGCTGCGCGATTTTTCCGCTGTGCTGGCCGAAAATCAGCGCCAGAGCGCAGCCAACAGTACCGCCCGGCTGGAGGCCATCGACCGCGCCGGGGCAGCCCGCCAGCGCGCGGCCAACGATGCCCTGCTTGCCCAGCTGACGATGATGGAAAACCGCCTGAAAAATCTGGAGGATTCCAACGCTACCCGGATGGACAGTGTGCGCGGCGCGCTGGTGCAGGGGCTGAATACGATCCGTGCCGACAACAACAAAAAGCTGGATGAAATACGCGGCACGGTCGAGGAAAAGCTGCAGGACACGCTGCAGCAGCGGATCAATGACTCCTTTAAGACGGTCAGCGCCCAGCTGGAGCAGGTCTATAAGGGTCTGGGAGAGATGCAGAATCTCGCCGCTGATGTCGGCAGCCTCAAGCAGGTGCTTTCCGGGGTAAAGACCCGCGGCATACTGGGCGAGGTACAGCTTGGCGCGATTCTTGAGCAGATCCTGGCCCCCGGCCAGTATGAGGAAAATGTGGCTACGGTGCCCGGCAGCACCAATCGCGTGGAATTTGCGGTCAAGCTGCCGGGGCAGGGCGGCCCGGTATGGCTGCCCATTGACGCCAAGTTCCCCGGCGATACCTACGCCCACCTGCAGGCGGCGCAGCAGCGCGGCGATGCAGCCGCTGTGAACGCGATGCGCAAGGCGCTGAACAATGTGCTGCGCGCTGAGGCAAAGGATATCCATGACAAGTACATCGAGGTACCCTACACCACCAGCTTCGGCATCCTGTTCCTGCCGTTTGAGGGGCTGTATGCCGAGGTTGTCTCCAGCGGTGTGACCGAGCTGCTGCAGCGCGAGTATCAGATCACGGTCGCAGGCCCCTCCACGATGGCGGCACTGCTCAACGCCCTGCAGATGGGCTTCCGCACGCTGGCGATCCAGAAGCGCTCCGGCGAGGTCTGGACGATTTTGGGTGCGGTCAAGACCGAGTTTGAAAAGTTCGGCACCGGCCTGCAGCAGATGCAGCGCCACCTGAACCAGACCGGCTCCGATCTGGAGGAGCTGATCGGCCCGCGCAGCCGCGCCATCACCCGTAAGCTGGAGTCAGTGCAGCAGCTTGACCCGGACGCCGCCGCAGAGCTATTGGGCATTGAGGAGTAGGGGAGGAGTATCCCTGTCGGGCCGCGTGCCATTATTGCTCGGTTTAAACAAACGCCGCCCGGTAGGGGCCGCATATATGCGGCCCGCAACTTTCCCGCAAACGACCGTCTGCCTTCAAGATGAGGGCCGGACATGTCCGGCCCCTACAAATCCATTCCACGCTGTCATTTTTGCCAGAATCCGCCCCCGCAAGGGGGCTTTTTCTATGCCGCTGCCCACTTTACACGGCGGGTGCGCTGTGGTATACTGAATAAGTTATTGAACAGTCAACAACATGCGGCACTGCCGCACGCCTATAAAGGAGTTACTGCCATGATCCGTATTGTTACCGATTCCGCCGCTGATCTGACCGCAGCGGAGCTGTCTGCCCCCGGCGTCTTTGTGGTGCCGCTGTCTGTCACCTTTGCAGACGGCACCACCCAGCTTGATGACGGCACGATGACGAAGGATGAATTCTTCGTCCGTCTGGCCGAGGACAGCAAGCTGCCCCGCACAAGCCAGCCCAGCCCGGCCAGCTTTATGCAGGTGTATGAGGAGGCCGCCGCGGCGGGGGATGAGGTCGTGGTCATCACCATCGCCCAGAAGCTGTCCGGCACCTACCAGTGCGCGCATCTGGCTGCCGCCGATGTCGGCCTGCAGGCGCATATCGTGGACTCTGAGGCGGCTTCGCAGGGTGAGGCGCTGCTCGTCCGTGAGGCGGTGCGCCTGCGCGATGAGGAGGGCCTGACGGCGGAGGAAATCGCCGCTGTGCTGGAACAGTTCAAGAAGCGGGTGCGCATCGTCGCCGTGGTGGACAGCCTCAAGCATCTGCAGAAGGGCGGCCGACTGCCGGCAGCGGTGGCGCTGGTGGGCGGCGCACTCGGCATCAAGCCGGTGCTGGCCCTGCAGGACGGCGCTATCAAGCTGGTGGACAAGGGCCGCGGCCGCCCCGGTGCGCTGGTTGCGATGTTCAAGCAGCTGGACGCGCTCGGCGGTGTTGACCCGCGCTACGGCTATACGCTGCTCTACAGCGATAACAAGCAGCTTGTTGCACCGGTACACCACTACATGCACCAGAATCTCCAACTGACCGGCGGCCGTGTGGCCCAGCTTGGCCCCACCATCGGCACCCATGTCGGCCCCGGCGTGGTCGGCGTGGTATTTGTGGCGAAGGAGTAATAAAATAAAATGTAGGGGCGAGCCATGCTCGCCCCTACGAATCGGGCTTCTCCGTTCGGAGAAGCTTTTTTTATTTTCCGCTAAAAAGCTTATTCAGCAGATAGACCCCCAGCACCAGCGCGCCGAGGACGAGGAAAATCCCCGCCATACCGGCGCAGAGCATCGAGAGGGTGACGGGCAGCAGAGCAGTTGACATGGCGCAAGCCTCCTTATACATAACCGTTCATCAGGGTCAGGATCAGGCCGCCGGCGATGACCGATGCGATCTGGCCAGAGACATTGACGCTGATCGAGTACATGAGCAGGAAATTCTGGTTGTCCTCGGCCAGACCCATCTGGTTGACAACACGGCCGCTCATCGGGAAGGCGGAGATGCCCGCCGCGCCGATCATCGGGTTCAGCTTCTTGCCCTCGGGCAGGAACAAATTCAGCAGCTTGGCAAAGAAAACGCCGCCCGCCGTGTCAAAGACAAAGGCCACCAGACCCAGCGCCAGAATCAGCAGGGTGTCGGGGCGGACAAACTTGTCGGCGGTCATCTGCCCGGCCACGGTCAGGCCCAGCACGATCGTGATGAGGTTGGCCAGCACATTCTGGGCCGTCTCAGACAGGGCGTTCAGCACGCCGCACTCGCGCAGCAGGTTGCCGAACATCAAAAAGCCGACCAGCGCCACGCTGGCGGGGGCCACAAGACCGGCCAGCACAGTGACCACAATCGGGAACAAAATTTTGGTGGTTTTGCTGACGCTGCCCTTCTGGTAGGGCATACGAATCAGACGCTCCTTTTTGGTGGTACACAGGCGGATGACCGGCGGCTGCACGATGGGGACCAGCGCCATATAGCTGTAGGCCGCCACCATGATAGCGCCCAGATACTTGCTGCCCAGCGTGTTGGCGACAAAGATGGCCGTGGGACCGTCTGCCGCGCCGATGACGGCGATGGAGGCTGCGTCAGGCAGGTCGAAGAACAGCCCGGCCAGTACCAGCGTGACAAAGATGCCCAGCTGCGCCGCCGCGCCGAACAGCATCAGCCACGGCTTTTCCAGCAGCGGGCCAAAGTCGATCATGGCACCGATGCCGATGAAGAGCAGCAGCGGGAACAGCTCGCTGGACATACCGGCGTCAAAAAGTGCGCTGATCGGGCCAACGGTCTCGCCCTGTGTGATGGCGCCGGACATCGGCAGGTTGACGAGGATCGCACCGAAGCCCATCGGCAGCAGCAGGCTCGGCTCCATTTTTTTGGCGATGGCAAGGTAGATCAGCAGGCCGCCGATGACCCACATGACCACCATCTGCCAGGTGAGGTTGCCGAGGTTTGCGAACAGCCCGGCAAAGGTTTGCAGGATTTGCATAAGCTCCCTCCCATGGGTTATGGGCGGCAGGGCAAAATAAAAAGACCCCTGCCGCAGAAAAAACTGCGGCAAAAGTCTCAGAATTGCAGTATGCCCCGGAGCCGCATCGGACGGCTCGTGGTGACGAAGCGATACGGCGCGGCAATCCGCGTCCCTTACTCCCTTTTACCTACCTGACATTATAACGCAGGACGGAAGAATTTGCAAGAGCAATTTGGCGGCAAAAGAAAGCAAAAAAGCCCTCAGTACACCGAGAAGTAGCCGATATGCTCCGGCTCGTTGTCCTCGACCAGCACCGTGAAGCCGCAGGGGTTGACCTCAGTGCTCTTGCCGAAAGCCTCCTCCGCGATCAGGTGCGGGCCGCGGTTCAGGATGATCTCCGCCGTCTGGGTTTTGCCCACGCGGCGGTAGTGCAGCACATCGCCCTCGGCACGGATCAGCTCAAGTTGCCCGCCGTCAAAGGCATCGCAGCTGCGGCGCAGGGCGGCCAGCGTTTTCATCGGGCCGCGCAGCCGCTGCTCGGTGGAGTTCCAGTCAAAGAACGCCCGGTTGAAGGGGTCGCGGTAGCCCTGCATGGCAATTTCATCGCCGTAGTAGATGCAGGGCACGCCCGGCAGGGTAAAGATCATCGCATAGCCCAGCAGCAGGCGGCGAATGGCGCTGTCCATCTGGCCGGACGGGATGCAGCGCTTGCTCTGCCAGTAGCGGTCGCGGCCGTTGCAGGGCTCGCCCGCTATGGCGGTGATGGCGCGCTCGGTGTCGTGGGTCGAGAGGAAGTTCATCGCGCAGTCCAGCGCCGGGGCAGGGTAGTTCTCGCAGATCTGCAGGATCCGGTCGGCTACATCCGCCGTGTCGGCGCCGCGCAGGTAATCCAGCGTGGCGTTGCGGAAGGGATAATTCATCACGGCGTCGAGGCCGTGCCCGCGCAGGTAGGTGCGGCGCTGGCCGAAGGCCTCCTTCGTGGTGGCGTCCTCCCAGACCTCACCCAGCAGCAGCTTGTCCTCACCGTGGGATTTGACGGCAGCACGGATTTTTTCGATAAATTCGTCGGGCAGCTCGTCGGCAACGTCCAGCCGGAAGCCCGAGGCACCCAGCCCCAGCCAGGTGTCAATGACGCCGCCCTTTCCGCAGATAAAATCCACATAGGAGGGCGAATCCTCCTGCACCTCAGGCAGTGTCTCAAAGCCCCACCAGCAGCGGTAGCCGCAGGGATAGCCGGAGTCAAAGTCGTACCAGCTGCGGTAGGGCGAGCTGCGGTCGCGGTAGGCACCGCCCGGGCCGTAGCGGCCCTCGCGGTTGAAGTAGACCGAGTCCGAGCCGGTGTGGCTGAACACTCCGTCGAGAATGATGCGGATGCCCTCTCTGGCAGCGGCGGCGCAAAGGGCGCTGAACTCCTCGTTCGTGCCCAGCAGCGGGTCGGCCCGGAGGTAGTTGGCCGTGTTGTAGCGGTGGTTGGCGTGGGCCTCAAAGATCGGGTTCAGATACAGGCAGGTGATGCCGAGATCGCGCAGATACGGCAGCTTTTGCTGGATGCCGGCAAAATCGCCGCCGTAGTAGTCCATGTTCAGGTAGCCCTCGCTCTGCTCGGTCGGCCAGAAGTAGGGCTCACCGGTCTTGTCGGCGCGGTAGATGCGGTCGGCGAAGGGCATCTCCTTGCCGGGGTTGCCCTCGCAGAAGCGGTCGGGGAAGATCTGGTACATCGTGCCGTTTTTCAGCCAGTCGGGCGTCTTGAAGTCCGGCTCATACACGGTCAGCTGCCATTCCTGCCCCTCGGTCCAGCTTAGCACGCCCTCGCCGCCGGGGGTGCGGTAGATGCGGCGGAAATCGGTGTACAGGTCAAAGTGGTAAAAGTACAGCCCCGAGGTGGTGGGCGTCACGGTCAGCGTGAAGTGGTTGATGTTGGGCGTCTGCCCGGTGAACTCCATGCGGTAGTGGACAGGGGATTCCCGGTCCTTGGTCAGCACCAGATGCGGGTCAACATAGCCGAGGTTTTCGGGCACCGTCAGGTTGAAAGTCACAGCCTGCCCGGCGGGAATTGCCCCGAACGGGGATTTGCAGGCGGAGTCGAGGCTGTTGTAGAATGTGTGGGACATACAAGTCTCCCCTTTGTGTTAGCGTAAAGCCTTCTCCCCTGGGGGAGAAGGTGGCCCGGAGGGCCGGATGAGGGGAGAGCCTGCCGCTATGGCCCGGCAAAAGGGCGGCAGGCAGACTTGCCCCTCATCAGTCACCTTCGGTGACAGCTTCCCCCAAAGGGGGAAGCCTATGCAAAAGGCCGTGCCCTGTGAAGGGCACGGCCAAGATCAAGTAACAGAATTATTTGACGGGAGTGGCGCCCCAGATGTCACGCGCATAGTCCATGATGGAGCGGTCTGCGCTGAAGATACCTGCGTTGGAGATGTTCATCAGGCTCATGTGGTTCCACTTCTGCTTGTCGCGGTACAGCTCCTGCAGATCGTGCTGGGCACGGCGGTAATCCTTGAAGTCCGCCATGACCATGTACGGGTCAGAGTTGCGCAGGTTGCTGGTGACTTCGCTGAAGTTTTCGCCGTTCCAGCCCTTCTCGAGGAAGTCCAGCACGGCCATAGCGGTGTTGTCGCCGCTGATAAAGGCGTTCGGGTGGTAGCCCATGCCCTTCAGCGCGTTGACCTCGGGGGTCAGCATGCCGAAGATGATCTCGTTCTCGTGGCCGGCGGCATCGGCGATCTCAACATTTGCGCCGTCCAGCGTGCCCAGCGTGATCGCGCCGTTCAGCATGAACTTCATGTTGCCGGTGCCGGAAGCCTCGGTGCCGGCCAGAGAGATCTGCTCGGACACTTCGGAAGCGGGCATCAGGCGTTCAGACAGGGAGACACAGTAGTCTTCCAGGTAGACAATGCGCAGCTTATCTTTAACAGCGGGATCGTTGTCAATCAGCTTGCCCAGCTTGCAGATCATGCGGATCATCTGCTTGGCCATGTAGTAGCCGGGGGCAGCCTTGGCGCCGAAGATGTAGGTCTTGGGGGTGAACTCAGCGTTGGGGTTGTTCTTCAGGTACAGGTACTCGGCCGCGATGTTCAGGGCGTTCAGGTGCTGGCGCTTGTACTCGTGCATGCGCTTGACTTGGCAGTCGAAGATAGAGTCGGGGTCGATGACCTGACCGGTGGACTTCTGCAGATAGTTGGCGAACAGGACCTTGTTCTCGCGCTTGACCTTGGCGGCGGCAGCCTGCACGGTCTTGTCGTCCACGAACTTCTCCAGCTTCTTCAGCTCAGCAGCATCGGTCTTGAAGCCGTCGCCGATGGTCTCCTCCAGCAGGCTGGTCAGGCCGGGGTTGGAGGCCAGCAGCCAGCGGCGGTAGGCAATGCCGTTGGTGACATTCTTGAACGCCTGCGGCTTGTACAGGAAGTAATCATGGAAGACGCTGTCCTTGATGATCTCGCTGTGCAGCTTGGAAACGCCGTTGATGGCGTGGCAGGTGTAGGCGCAGATGTTGGCGGTGCGGACCTGATTGTCACCGATGATCGCCATGTAGTCGATCTTGCCCTGATCGCCGGGGAAGGCCTTGGCCAGATCGGCGCGGCAGCGGCGATCCATCTCGCAGACGATCTGCCAGATGCGGGGCAGGGTGTTGCGGAAGATGTCGGCGTTCCACTTCTCCAGCGCCTCGCTCATGACGGTGTGGTTGGTGTAGGCGAACACCTTGCGGCAGATGTCGAAGGCGGCGTCCCACTCATAGCTGCACTCGTCCAGCAGGATGCGCATCATCTCGGGGATGGCAACGGTCGGGTGGGTGTCGTTCAGCTGGATGGCAACCTTGTCAGCCAGATTGTCCAGCGTGCCGTACTGGTTCAGGTGGTTCTGCAGGATGTCGGCGATGGACGCAGCGGAGAAGAAATACTGCTGGCGCAGACGCAGGATCTTGCCCTCGGTGTGGTTGTCGTTGGGGTAGAGGATCTTGGAGATCAGCTCTGCGGAGGCAGAATGGCTGATGGCGGTGTTGTAGTTGCCGGCGTTGAAGCTGCTCATATCAAAGCTGGGGGCCTTGGCCTGCCACAGACGCAGCTTGGAAACACCGTTGGAGCCGTAACCGGCCACATACATGTCGTTGGGTACGGCGATGACCGAGTTGTAGTTCTCGTACTTTACATGGTGGAAGCCGCCTTCCCACGTCTCGATGGCCTGACCGTCAAAGCGGATCTCCTGTGCCTGATCGGGGTGGCTCTTGATCCAGACCTGACCGCCGGGCAGCCAGTTGTCGGCAGTCTCCTGCTGCCAGCCGTCCACGATCTTCTGCTTGAAGATGCCGTACTCATACAGGATGGAGTAGCCGGTGCCGGGGATGCAGTCGGTGGCCATGCCGTCCAGATAGCAGGCGGCCAGACGGCCCAGACCGCCGTTGCCCAGGCCCGCATCGGGCTCCTGCTCATAGATGGTGTCGATCTTGACATCGGCATCGGCCAGCACGCTCTCGGCAACCTCGTTCAGGCCGAGGTTGAACAGGCTGGTGCGCAGGCTGCGGCCCATCAGGAACTCCATGCAGAGGTAGTAGACCTGCTTCTTGCCCTCGCCCAGAACCTTGGACTGGAACTGCTTCTGACGGTCGGACATGATCTGGCGGGTGATCATGGCGAGGCAGCGGTAGATCTGATCGGCGGAGGCCATGTCCAGAGTGACATTGCACTCGCTCATCAGCTTGTCTTTGAGAAGCTTCTCAAATTCACGCTTTGTGTATTTCAAAATCGTTCTCTCCTTACTTCTTTCGATATAGCTTGGGAATACTGATTTTTGCGCTTGTATTTCGTGTGCCTACAAAAGCACACTATAGATTATAACGGTATTTGCCCGTGTGCGCAAGTCAAAATTGCCTGTTTACAGCTTTTTTATACAATTCCGTCAAAAAGGGCTTTTGTAAACTGTGGATTTGTATTATAATAATGGCATGATTCTGCGCCGTCACTGCAAAAAACGCGCGCAGACCGGAAGGAGTATGATTATGGGTATGGCAACCTCGAAAGTGCGGCTGAACATCTGCGGCTCGAGTTATGTGGTCAACACAAGCGAGAGCGAGGATTACATGCAAAACCTCGCTGACCGCCTCAATCTGGACATGAACGAGCTGATGGCATCCTCGAACTCTGTCTCGATCACGACGGCGGCGGTCATGACGGCCCTCAACTACCGTGATGAGCTGGAAAAGGCCAGCGGCAGCGCCGATAATATGCGCCGCCAGATCAAGGATTATCTGGAAGATGCAGCCAGCGCCAAGATGGCTGCCGAGGAGGCCCGCCGCGAGAATGTGTCGCTGAAGCGCCGCATTGACGAACTGGAGCGCCGTCTGCGCCGCAATCAGTTCCCTGTGGAGGACGAATGAGCCGCCCCGAGATTCTGGCCCCGGCGGGAAACCGTGAGATGCTTGGCGCCGCTGTATTCAGCGGCGCTGATGCTGTTTATCTGGGGCTGACCGGCTTTAACGCCCGCCGTACGGCGGGCAATTTCACCCCGGAGGAGCTGCAGGAGGCCGTTTCCTTCTGCCACGCCCGCGGGGTCAAGGTTCATGTGACGCTGAATACGCTGGTCTATGACCGTGAGCTGGCAGGGCTGGCCGATGCGGTGCGCGCTGTGGCTGCAGCCGGGGCGGACGCCGTGATCGCCGATGATCTTGCCACGGCGCAGCTGGTCAAGAGCATCGCACCGACGCTGCACCTGCACGGCTCGACCCAGATGAGCGTTCACACGCCCGAGGGGGCGAAGGAACTGGCTGCGCTGGGCTATGACCGCGTGATTTTGGCGCGTGAATTGTCGCTTGAGGAGATCCGCGCTGTCTGCGAGGCCAGCCCCATCGAGGTCGAGGTCTTTGTCCACGGGGCGCTCTGCATGGGCGTGTCCGGCCAGTGCATGATGAGCGCATTTCTGGGCGGGCGCAGCGGCAACCGGGGTGCCTGCGCAGGGCCCTGCCGCCTGCCGTTTGATGCAAGCCCCAACCTGCGCCCGGGTCAGCCGGGCCGGGCCTGCCACCTGAGCCTGAAGGACATGGACTACATCCCGCATCTGCGGGAGCTGATGGACGCGGGCGTGGCCAGCGTCAAAATTGAGGGCCGCCTGCGCACGCCTGAGTATGCGGCGGCGGTCGTCACGGCCTGCCGCGCTGTCTGCGCGGGGCAGCTCTACGATGAAAAGCTGGTGCGGGACATCTTCTCCCGCTCGGGCTTTACGGACGGTTACCTGACGAACCGCAACGACGGCAAAATGTTCGGTGTGCGCACCGAGGCAGATGCCGAGGCTACCCGCGCTGCCACCCCGAAAGCACGCGAGCTGTTCCGCCGTGAGCTGCAGCGCGTGCCGGTGCGCTACACCGTCAGCGGCGGTGTGGAGGACGGCGGCGTCAAGCTGACGGCCGCCGATGCGGACGGCCATAAGGTCAGTGTCTACAGCGCCGATGAGCCGCAGCCCGCCCAAAAGGACCCGCTGCCCGGCGTTGAGCGCGCCCTCGGCAAGACGGGCGGTACGCCGTTCGTTATGGCGGGGCTGACCGCCGAGGCAGGGGAGGGGGGCCTGGGCTTCCTGCCCGGCTCCGTCTGGAACGAAATGCGCCGTGAGGCGCTGGACAAGCTGCTGGAAAAGCGCAGCGAAGTCCGGCCACACGCCACGCAGGATATAACGCTGCCCGCCTACCCGGCACACACCGTCGGGCAGGTCCCGGCGCTGGCTGCCCGCTTTGCCAACGCGGCCCAATGCCCGGCAGAGGCAGTGGATAAGCTGCAATACCTGATTTTCCCAATCGCCGAGGCGGAGAGCATCCCCGCCGCATGGCGCGGGAAAACGCTGCTGGAGCTGCCGCGGGCCATGTTCGGCAAGCTGGAGCAAAAGACCGCCGCGCGGCTGGATGCCCTGCAGGATGCAGGCTTTGCGGGTGCGGTCGTCAACAACCCCGCACAGCTTCGCCTTGCGGACGGCTGGACGCTGTACGGCGGACTCGGTCTTAATGTCACAAACCCGATGAGTGCTGCCCGCTATGCGGCGCTTGGTATGCAGGGCATGCTTTTGCAGCCCGAGACAGCCCTGACCGCCATGACGGCCATCGCCCCCGGTGTGCCGACAGCGGCGCTGTGCTACGGCCACCTGCCCCTGATGCTGACCCGTGCCTGCCCTTTGCGCAATGTGCGGGACTGCGGCAAATGTCAGGGCGGCGGCACACTGCGCGACCGCAAGGGCCGCGACTTTACCGTGACCTGCTCAGCCCCCGGCGGGGCCGGTGTGCGCACGGTGTACAACCCTGTACCCCTCTATATGGGCGAGCGCCTGCGCGAGATGCCGGTCGATGTGGCAGTCGCAGCCTTTACCACCGAGACCCCGGTCCGCGCTGCCCAGATTTTGGCAATGCTTTTGGACGCCCGCCCGTTTGACAATGAGTTTACGAGAGGGCTATACTATACCAATAACTGAATAGATAAAAGATAATAGATAATAAATAATAAATGATGTGGAGTTTTTGCCCGCAGGGCAAAAACAAAATTTTGAGCGGCGCGCAGCGCCGCGATCCACCTGCTTTTTTATCTTTTATCTCTTATCTATTATCTTCTTTTGGAGGCTCCCATGACCCCTGTTGTGAAATATAAAAAATTAGACCCCCGCGCGGTTGTGCCGCAGTATGCCACCCCCGGCGCAGCGGCGGCCGATCTGTGCGCACTGCTTGATGCACCGCTGACGCTGGCCCCGATGCAGCGCGCGCTGGTGCCCACCGGCCTTGCCATTGAGCTGCCGGACGCAGGGTGCGTTGCCCTCGTCTACGCCCGCAGCGGCCTGTCCATCAAGCACGGCCTCTGCATGGCAAACGGTGTCGGCGTCATTGACAGCGATTACCGCGGTGAGCTGCGCGTGCCGATGGTCAACCTGTCCGACACGCCCTATACGATCCAGCCCGGTGAGCGGGTTGCCCAGCTCTGCATCGCCCCCGTCTGGCAGGCCACCTTCACGGCCGCCGATGCCCTGAGCGATACCGACCGTGGTGCGGGCGGCTTCGGCTCAACGGGAAAATAAAAAACAGAAAGGCTTCCCCTGCGGGGAAGGTAATTTTACCCTAAGGCGGCTTACTTAGGCACACTTCGACACATCCATCTGCTTATAATAAACGAGAAAGGAAGCACACCATGGCTCTGATCCTTGCCTCCGGCAGTCCGCGCCGCCGTGAGCTGATGTCCCTTATCACGCCCGAATACACCGTGATCACCAGCGAGCTTGACGAAACGAAGATCGCGGCGGATTCTCCGGCCCAGCTGGCCAAGGCGCTTGCCACCGCCAAGGCCCGCGCTGTGGCCGAGGAACGCCCCGATGACATCGTCTGCGGCTTTGATACGGTGGTCGAGTGTGAGGGAAAGGTGTTCGGCAAGCCAAAGGACGAGGCCGATGCGGTGCGGATGCTGCACGCCCTCTCCGGGCGGGAGCATCGTGTCCACACCGGGGTCTGCATCTGCTGCGGCCGCCGCGCGGCAGCAACGGTGGAGACAACGATCGTCCATTTTTCGCCCATTGACGAAGCGGATCTGCTCGCCTATGTGCGCACGCCTGAGCCCTACGATAAGGCGGGTGCCTACGCAATTCAGGGGCATGCAGCGCTGTGGTGTGCCGGCATCGAAGGGTGCTACTACAACATTATGGGGCTGCCGGTCCACCGCACGGCACAGCTGCTGCGGGAATTCCAATAACGCCGTACAGCCCCGCAGACGGGGGACTGTATGGGAAGAATCTGCAACTTTTTTACATGCTTTTTCGGGAGAATACACGCTATGTTTACCAAAGACATCGGCATTGATCTGGGTACCGCCAACACACTGGTCTATATGAAGGGCCGCGGCATCATCATGCGGGAGCCGAGCGTTGTCGCCGTGGACCCGCGCAGCGATGAGCTGCGGGTGCGCAGCGTCGGGCATGAGGCCAAGGCAGTCATCGGCCGCGCGCCGGGCTCCATTGTGGCCGTGCGCCCGCTCAAGGACGGCGTCATCGCCGACTTTGACATTACGGCCGCCATGCTGCAGAGCTTTATCCGTCAGGCCTGCGGCAGCACCCTGCTGGCCCGGCCCCGGGTCGTTATCTGCGTGCCGTCCGGCGTTACCGAGGTCGAGCGCCGCGCCGTGCGTCAGGCAGCCGCCAAGGCGGGCGCGCGGCAGGTCACGGTCATTGAGGAACCGATGGCTGCCGCCATCGGCAGCGGCCTGCCCACCACCGATGCAGTCGGCAGCATGATCGTTGACATCGGCGGCGGCACGGCGGAGGTGGCCGTCATCAGCCTGTCGGGCATTGTGGCCAGCCGCAGCGTCCGCTGTGCGGGCGATGCGCTTGACCAGAGCATCATCGCCTTCATCAAGCGCAAATACAACCTGCTGGTGGGTGAGCGCACGGCCGAGCAGATCAAGATCGAAATCGGCTCCGCCTGCCCGCAGGACCCCGAGACCAGTATGGAGATCAAGGGCCGCAACCTCGTGGACGGCCTGCCCAAGGATATTTTGATCCGGTCGGAGGAGGTCCGCGATGCAATGAGCGAATGTCTGCTGCGCATCGTGGAGGCCATCAAGGATACGCTGGAATGCACCCCGCCCGAGTTGTCCAGCGACATCATCGACCGCGGCATCATGCTTTCGGGCGGCGGTGCACTGCTGCGCGGGCTGGATACCCTGATCCAGAACGAGACCGGCATTGATGTCCATATCGCCGAGGCCCCGCTTGACTGCGTGGCGCTGGGCGCCGGGGCCGTGCTGGATAACCCCGAGCTTGCCGGGCAACGGAAAGAGGAAATGAGCTACTTATAAAATGAGGGCCTTCCCCTTTGGGGGAAGGTGGCCGAGGCCCCGCCCGAGGTCGGATGAGGGAAAACCTTGCCGTATTGCCCGTGAACTGGCAGTGTTGGCGAGCACGCCCCTCATCAGTCCGCTTCGCGGCCAGCTTCCCCCCTAAGGGGGGAAGCCTTTCCTTTTTCCTGCCGAACCGCCGAAAAAAAGATTGACAAACGGCGCGATTCCAGCTATTATTAAGTTGTTCGCATCTTCCCGGAGGAATACCATGCCCTTGCCAAAGTCTATGATCGAGGCGGAGCTGCCCGCCCGCGCACAGCAGGGGGATGAAAATGCGCTTGCCGCGCTCATCGCCCGCATGATGCCTGCCATCCGCAAGGGAGCCGCCGACTGTACGGCCCCGGGCTTGGATTTTGACGATGCTGTGCAGGAGGGGCTGATCGGTCTGTTCCGCGCTGTGCGGGAGTATGACCCCGCAGTTGGCCCGACCTTTGCTGCCTTTGCTGCGGCAAGCATCCGCCATGCCCAGCAGGACGCCCGCCGTGCCGCGCTGCGCAAAAAGCATGCACCGCTGAATTTCAGCGTGCCGCTGCCCGATGCACAGCAAAGCACCGACACCCGCCCCGGACCGGAGGAAATTGCCATCTCCGGCGAACAATATGCCGACACGATGCGCCGTATGCAGACCGAGCTTTCCGAGCTTGAGCGCCGGGTGCTGATGGCCGGACTGGAGGGCAGGACCCCCGCGCAGACCGCGCAGGAGCTGGGCCTGCCTGCCAAAAATGTGGCCAATGCTCTGGCCCGTGCCCGCCGCAAGCTGCGCGGCGGCCAAAACCCCTAGGATTCAGGTGATCTGCCTGCATCATATATCAACCTGCCCCCAGTAGCGCCTAAAATCAGTTCAGTTGGTCCATTCCCATTGCGTTGTTTTAGATTCTTCCGCGGGCAAAATAAACACAGAGGAGATACCCACTATGTTCGAAGACAAGACTTTGGTATGCAAGGATTGCGGCAAGGAGTTCGTTTGGACCGCCGGCGAGCAGGAGTTCTACGCCAGCCGTGGTTTTGAGAACCAGCCCCAGCGCTGCAAGCCCTGCCGCGATGCCCGCAAGAACTCTACCCGCGGTGAGCGCCAGATGTTCGACGCCGTCTGCGCCAGCTGCGGCAAGACCTGCAAGGTTCCCTTCCAGCCCCGCGAGGACCGTCCGGTCTACTGCAGCGAGTGCTTTGCCAAGATGAAGGAGAACGGCTGATTTTACGCGGTTTCGTGTAAACTGAGTTGAATTTTTTCCATTCCGCGCCCCGGCCTAACCGCCGGGGCGTGGTTTGTTATGGGGGACGGACGATGACAGTGAAACAAAAAACGCAGCGCGCAGTATGGCTGCTGGGTATCGCGGCGCTGGTGCTGGTGTGGTGCAGCAAATCCTCGCCCCTGTATGCTTTCAACGACTGGATGGACGCAAACATTTTTTTCACGATGGGCAAGTCGATGCTCCACGGCAGGGTGCTGTACCGGGATGTGTTTGACCACAAGGGTCCGGTGCTGTATCTTCTCTACGGGCTGGCCGCCTGTGTGGACAATACCGGCTTTGGCGGTGTGCTGCTGCTGGAGACAGCAGCCTTTGCGGCCTTTCTCTGGCTGGGGCTGCGCAGTGCCGAGGCAATTTGCGGCCGGGCGCTGCACCCTGCATGGACGGTGCTGCCCGCTGCGGCTGTTGCCGCCAGCCGCGCCTTCTCCCACGGCGGCAGTGCCGAGGAGCTGCTTCTGCCCCTGCTGGCGGCGGCGCTTTTTGGTGCCGTAAGCACCTTGCGGGCATCCCGCCCCATGCCGCTGCGCCGTGTCGTGCTGCACGGCTTTTTGGCGGGGTGCGCACTCTGGCTCAAATACACGGTGCTGGGCTTTTACCTTGTCTGGGCGGTGCTGCTGGCGGTGCTCTATCTGCGGCGCGGCTGGCGCGGGCCGCTCGGCCGTGCCATCGGGGCTTATCTCGGCGGCATGGCGCTCGCTGCGCTGCCGTGGGTCGTCTACTTCGGCGTGCAGGGCGCGCTGGGGGACTGGTTTACCTGCTACTTCTATGATAACATATTCCTTTATAAAGGGGCAGGCGGCGGTGCGGCGGCGCTCGCACAGCATCTCTGGTGGGCGGTGCGCGATGCCCTGCCTGCTGCGGTGCTGCTGGCGCTATTTCTGCTGTGGGCGGCGCTTCGCCAACCCGCTGCAGCGGGAGCCGTGGCGGCCCTTGCGGCGGGCCTTGCCTTTACCAGCCTGATGGGCGGGTATCTCGTCTACTACGGGCTGGTGCTGAGTGTTTTTGCCCCGCTGGGGCTGGTGCCGCTGACTTTTCTTGTGGAAAAGTGCAAAGTCCCCGCCGCCGCAAAGCGGCTTGCACCGGCAGCCGCCGTGGCGCTGGCGCTGGTCTGGTGCGTGACGCGCAGCCCCAACCGGGCCCTGCGCTGGCGCACGGCCGACAGTATGCCGCAGCGCCGCTTTGCCCGGCAGATCGACGGCGCAAGCCTGCTCAACTACGGCACGCTGGACGGCGGCTTTTACACGGCGGCGGGTGTGCTGCCGCCCTGCCGGTATTTCTGCGTGACCAACATGCCGCTGGATGACCAGTGGGCCGAGCAGAATGCCCTGCTGGCAGGCGGGGCCGTGGACTATGTCGTTGCGCTGACCGGGGATCTGGGCACGGCGTTCCCGCGCTATGCGGTCGTGGATCAGTGCGGCTGCGACGGCGGCGAGGGGCTGCTGACATGGTATCTCTATAAGCGGCAGGCATGATTTGCGTTTTTGGGCTGTGTGCTGTATAATGGTACACAGGCAGCCCCTTGCGTTTCTGCCCCTGATTTCAGCAGATATGACTCTGCACATTGCCAGAAAGGCGGACTATGAAAAAAACACTCACGCCCCGCCGCGCAGTCTGCGGTCTGCTGGCGGCGCTGGCCGCCGCAGCTGCGGTATGGCTGCTCTGCCGCTGGGTCGGCTATGATCTGCAGCTCCGGCTCGGTGATAAGCAGCAGTTTGAGATCGTCAACGATGACTACAGCCAGATCATAGATGTCCCGGACGAGGGTCTTGTGCAGACCTTTCCGCTCAAGGCAGGGCAGAGCATCTGCGGCGTGCGGCTGAATTTCAGCACCCACGGTGCGCTCTACAAATCCGGCATGGTCATGGTGGATCTCTACGATGAGGCTGGTCAGCTGCTGGGGCAGGGGGCCGGAAACTTCCTGAATATCTTCGATGACAGCTTCACGGCGTTCGCGTACAGCGGCAGCTACACGGCCGAAAAGGACGAGGTACTGACCCTGCACATCTACAACGAGGTCGCGTGGGACGGCCCGCTGGGCCTTTGGGCCAGCGAGGGCACCGTGCCCGGTATGCCGCTGTATGCCGGAGATACTGCGCAGGATGCCACGCTGGCGCTGCAGATCATGACCGACAGGTCAGCCGACTGGCCGACCCGGCTGGCGCAGCGTCTGGCGCCGCTGCTGGCGGCTGCCGCCTTTGCCGCCGTGCTGCTCTGCGTCTGGCGTGCCCCGGCGGTGCTCTATCTGGCGGCGGTGGGCCTTGCCTGCGGGCTGGCCTTTGTGCGGGTCACACCGGCGCTGACCGCCCCCGATGAATACACCCATCTGGCCGCCGCCTATGAGCAGGCCAGCCGATGGAGCGGGCAGACCGCCGCCGATGAAAACGGCCGCCTGCTTGTGCGCACCTGTGATGCGCCATACTTTGGCACCAGAACGGGGGACATCGGCATCTTCGCCTACAAGCAGGCCGAGGCTGTCATCGAGCAGGCACAGAGGTCCGGGCCAGCCGACCCGGCACTGACCGTGGTGAGCGAGGCGAGGGCAGGGCAGGGCAGCGGCAGCTACCTGCCGCAGGCGCTGGGCATCTGGCTGGCGCGGGCGCGCGGTGCGGATTTTTACACAATGCTGCGCACCGGGCGCAGCTGCAACCTGCTGCTTTATCTGGCGCTGGCGGCGCTGGCTGTGGCGCTGGCCCCGGCCGGGGTACGCGGGCTGCTGGCTTGTGTGGCCGTGCTGCCGATGCCGTTGCAATTAGCGGGCAGTCTTTCGCCCGATGCCTCGGTGCTGGGCACGGTGTTCTGCTACACGGCGCTCTGCCTGCGGCTCTGCAGCAAAAGGGCCGCGCTGTGGGAAAAGCTGCTTCTTGTTGTGCTGGGCGGCATCGTCGGCCCGGCCAAGGCCATCTATCTGCCCGTGGTGCTGCTCTGCCTTATCATCCCGGCGGAAAACCTCGCCGGACCGCAGGAATATGTCCGAGGCCCGTTTGGACTGCGTGTGCGCTCCGGGCGGCTGATACAGGCGGCAACGCTCGTGCTGGCGGGCGGCCTGTGGCTGACTGCCAACCTCAGTGCGCTTGCCTACGCCGCGCGGGATGTGAGCCGTGCCGTGCTGGCGGCGGGCGCTGCGGCGCTGGCGGTCATGCTGGTGCTTGTGCTGCGCCTTTACGCATGGGCGCGCACCGATGCCCGCAGACTGCGCCGGGTGCGCTGGGGACTGACGGCTGCGGCTGCCGCTGCGGTGCTGGGCGGCGTGTTTGCCCTCTCCCGCATGGGCGGCGGGCTGGACCCCGATCAGCTTTTGATGACAAACCCCAACGGTGATTCCATCTGGACCTTCTCGCTGGGCTACATCTGCCGCAATCTGCCCGCCACGGCTAAGCTTTTGCTGCGCACGATCCCTGAGCAGGGCGCGCTCTGGCTGCAGGGTGTTTTGGGCACCACGCTGGGGGAACCGATCGTTTACCGCCTCGATGTAAGCTGGCTGCTCGGCGTTGGGCTGGTGCTGGCACTGCTGGCGGCGGCGCTGCCTGTGCAGGGCGAGCAGCCGCTCTTTGACCGCCGCGCGGCATGGGGCACGGCGGGCATCATCCTCTGCGTTGTGGCGGCGTCCCTTGTCGTGGCGCTGAACTGGACCCCCATCAACTACCAGACGCTTTTCGGTCTGCAGGGCCGCTACTGGCTGCCCGTGCTGCCGCTGGCGCTGGTGCTCTGCAAGCGCACGGGCAATATCAGCCTGCGGCGCAATGCTTCCCGCGGGGCGGCGCTGGCCGTCACCGCCTGTACACTGTTGACCCTGCTGCAGGGCTTTGGCCTGTACGCCAGCTGGCAGCCGGTATCATAAAAAGATAACAAAACCCAGATAAGGAGAACCATCTTATGACCGTTACAAAGAATACCATCATTGCCGAGATCCTGAACAATGACCCCACCCAGGGCTGCGTGCCCATCTTCCTGTCCACCGGTATGCACTGCCTGGGCTGCATGGCCTCCCACGGTGAGACTGTCGAGGAGGCCTGTGCCGTCCACGGCGTTGACGCCGATGAGCTGGTCGCAGAGCTGAACGATTACTTTGCACACCAGTAATGCACCGCGGCTGGACGCCCGCCTTGCCGCTGCCTTCGACTTTGTACGGCCGGGGCATGTGGCGGCGGACATCGGCTGCGATCACGGCAAATTAAGCGCCGCACTGGCGGGCAGCGGTCGCTGCCCGCTTGTTTTGGCTTGCGACCTGCGCCCTGACCCGCTGCAGAAGGCCCGCATGACCTGCGCACCTTACGGGGAACGGGTGCAGTTCCGGCTGGGCAGCGGCCTGCAGGTCCTCGCCCCCGGCGAGGCGGAGGAGATCATCATCGCCGGTATGGGGGCCGAGACCATCATAGAAATTCTGGAGGCAGCCCCTTGGGTGTTTGACGGGCGGTACAATCTGGTGCTGGTGCCCGCCACCAAGCACAGCATCCTGCGGCGCTGGCTGGCCCGGCGCGGCTTTGCCCTCAAGGCGGAAACGCTTTGTCAGGCGGCGGGCCGCTGGTACGCAGTCATGAATGCGCAATACACCGGCGCGCCCTCTGAACCGGACGGGCTGTACTGCCTGACCGGTCTGACGCAGGGCCAGCCCGGCTGCGCGGATTACTATGCCAGCCAGAACGCCAAGCTGAAAAAGTACCGCCTCGGCCTGCCGGACGGCGCAGAAAAGGACGCGGTGGGGGCGCTTATCGCGGAATTGGACAGGCTGGCGGAAGGGTGAACATTCACGGGCGGATATGGAATCCGCCCCTACGGGCTCCACTTGTAGGGGCGCATCCCATATGCGCCCGCAGGGTGCTGCCCCGCATACAAACTTTTTGGAGGGATTATCATGTCAGTAACGGTACGGCAGATTTTAGGTCTGCTGCAGGCGGCGGCTCCGCAGGAGCTGGCCCTCAGCTGGGACAATGTCGGCCTGCTGGTCGATGCGGGTAAGCCGGTGGACGGCGTGCTGACCGCGCTGGACATCACCCCCGCGGTTGTGCGGGAGGCGGTCGAGAATGACTGCCAGCTTATTGTCAGCCACCATCCGGTCATCTTCCAGCCCATCAAAAGTCTGGCTGCCGATGATGTGCCCGCGCTGCTGATGAAAAACGGCATCTCCGCCATCTGTATGCATACCAATCTTGATGCAGCCCCGGGCGGCGTCAATGATACGCTCTGTGAGATTCTGGGTATTGCCGCCGAGGGGCGTGAAAGCTTTGCCGAGGGCTGCGGCCGCATCGGCACCACGATGCCAACCACCGTGGAGGCGCTGGCAAAATTCTGCGCCGATACGCTGCACACCGGTGTCAAATATGTCAACGGTGGCCGGGAGGTCACCTGTCTGGCCGAGGTCAGCGGCGGGGGCGGCAGCTACCTGCAGGAGGCCATCGACCGCGGGGCGGACTGCCTTGTCACCGGGGAGGCGGCGCATCATATTGCACTGCTGGCCAAGCAGAAGGGGATCGGCCTTGTGGTTGCAGGCCACTGGGGCACCGAGCATGCCATTGCCGACGTGCTGGCTGCGCTCATCGCCAGACAGTTCCCCGGTCTGACTGTTGCCCACGCTGAGGCCGATACCGATCCGTATTGCTATTTGACCTGATAAACGCATTTTTACTTTTATAAAAGAGGAAACATCCATGTCCTTAGATGCCGCAACGCTGGCGCTGGTCGCCGGTGAACTGAAAAATACCCTGCTGGATGCGAAAATTGATAAAATTTTCGAGCCGACCCGGGATGAGGTGCTTATCACGCTGCGCACCCGCACCGAGACCCACCGTCTGCTGCTGTCGGCGCGCAGCGGCTCGGCCCGCGTCTGCCTGACGCGGGAAAGCTTTGAAAACCCGCTCACGCCCCCGGGCTTCTGTATGCTGCTGCGCAAGCACCTGACAGGCGGCCGTCTGGTCGAGCTGCGGCGCGAGCCGGGGGACCGCATCGTCTATTTTGATTTCCGCTGCACCAATGAGATGGGCGACCTCGTCACAAACACGCTGGCGGTCGAGCTGATGGGGCGGTACTCCAATCTGGTGCTTGTCCAGAACGGCCGCATCATTGATGCCCTGAAGCGGGTCGATTTTGACGACAGCGAGGTCCGCCAGCTGCTGCCGGGCCTTGCCTACACGCTGCCGCCCAAGCCTGCAAGGCCGGACTTTTTGGAGACGAGCGCCGCCGCCATCGTGGCGGCTGCCTGTGAGAAGGAACTCCCCGTTGCGCAGGCCCTCGGCAAGACGGTGGCCGGCGTCGGCCCGGTCGTTGTGCGGGAGGCCGTCTGCCGAGCGCTGGGTGAAACGCCGGCGTTGGCCTGCGATTTGACCGCCGAGGAAAAAGCAAGGCTGGCGGCAGCCATTGACGAACTGAAGGAGGAGCATGCCCGCGGCGGCACCCCCACGGCGGTGCGGCTGCCCCAGCCGGACGGCGCGCCCAAGCCGGTGGAATTCAGTTTCTTTGTGCCGCAGCAGTACGGCAGCGCAGCAATTTTGACGCAGTACCCCACCTACAGCGAGCTGCTGGAGGATTACTACGCCACCAAGGACCGCGCTGAGCGCCTGCGCCAGAAGAGCCGCGAGCTGTACAAGGCGGTCCACAACATGTATGACCGTGCTGTCCGCAAGCAGGCGGCCCGCAAAGAGGAGCTGAGCCAGTCTGCCAAGGCCGATACGCTGAGGCTGTACGGCGAGCTGCTGCAGGCAAACCTCTGGGCGCTGCATAAGGGCGACCGTCAGGTCACCGTGCAGAACTATTACACCGGCGAGGATGTGACCATCAAACTCGATCCGCGTCTGGGTGGCATCGAGAACGCGCAGAAGTATTTCCGCGACTATAAAAAGAAGCAGACCGCCCACGTCATGCTGCAAAAGCTGCTGGTCGAGGGCGAGGCGGAGATCGAATACCTGCGCACCGTTCTGTATGAGGTCGAGACTGCGCCCGGCGAGATGGCGCTGAACGAGATCCGCGCCGAGCTGAAAAGTCAGGGCTATCTCAAATATTACAAGCAGCGCGACCGCAAGCAGAAGCCGGCGGATTTCCTGCAGTATACCTCAAGCGACGGCTTTGAGATTCTGGTCGGCCGCAACAATTTGCAGAACGATAAGCTGACGCTGCACACCGCGCGCGGCAAGGATCTGTGGTTCCATGTGCAAAAGGCTCCCGGCAGCCACTGCGTTGTCATGAGCCGGGGGGAGGACATCCCCGACACGACCAGACAGGAGGCTGCCGAGCTGGCCGTGCTGCATTCCAGCCAGAACGGCGGTGCAAAGGTGCCGGTCGATACCACCGAGGTGAAGAACATCTGGAAAGCCAACGGCGCCAAGCCCGGCATGGTCCTGTATGAGGTCTACACCACCGTCTACATCACCCCGCGCGCCGGGCTGGAGGAACAGCTGAAGAAGCGGTGAATGCAGGGGATGGCGTTCCCGCCGCCCCGCAGGCCGATACGGACAGCGCCCCCTACAATCTGCCGCACGGTAGGGGCCGGGCATGCCCGGCCCGCGGCCTTCCCGCAGGAGGTCGTCTGCCATACAGCTGCGGGCCGCACATGTGCGGCCCCTACAGGGCTTCTTTGAATGAGGTACGTGTTATGAAAAAATATGCTGCAATTCTTGTATCCCTTGCCCTTCTCGCCGCCTGCTCTACTGCCCCGGCGGACAGCATTGCGGCAGCGTCTGTGCAGACGGAAACGCCCGCGCCCACGGCAGAGCCAACGCCTGAGCCGACGGCCACCCCGTCCCAGACGCCCGCGCCGACGATGGCGGTGTACGAGGAAGTCTCCTTCGATGACTGGCGGGGCAACGCAGGCTGCCGGATGCCGGACTACACATTCAGTGCACCGCATAAGCCGCAGCCGCAGCAGGGCGAAAAAGCTGCCTGGCCCACCGGGGGCGTGACGCTCCGTTACTCGGCGGATTCGCTGGAGGAAGTGGCGGAGATTTTCCACACGACGGTGGAAAACATAAAAGAGCTGAACCCGGACTGGCAGGATAACTATAGCCGCAACGGCGGACGCTACTGGAACCTGAAAGTGCAGGCTGAGCCCTACACAGTGCCTGAGAACAATGTCGTCACCGTCACAGTCAATGCGCCATGGGTCGAAGGCTGCTACGACCGCACAGAAGTCAGCGATGTTCCTGCTTCGCTGGACAAGCAGGCCCGGGCTGCGCTGGCTTCGGCGTATTACTTCCAGTACCATTGGTTTGGGATGCATGCGGGTTTTATGCCCTATGAGAAACTGGACGAGCCGGTCGGATTTTTCAACTACCGCGCGGCGGACGGCGCGTTCTACACAAAGTTCTCGGAGTTCAGCAGCTTTCTGCACACGGTCTATTCCGATGCTTGGGTCAATGATATGCTGAGCATGGAGCCCGCGCCTTTTGCGGAAGGCGAGAATGACACGATCCTGACGATCGATGGTGACCGCGGCAGTAATATTGCTTACTGCGGGCATGTCTTTACTGAGCCGGAATTACAGCCTGACGGCAGCCTTACATTTTATCAGGTCGTGCTGACTTGTGAGAGCGAGGACTTCGCGGGCTGGGCAGGGGATGACCCTGTTGTGCCTGATACAGCCACGCTGAGCCCCGTCCGCCTCATCCCCACCGAGGACGGCTGGCGGGTGGATGCGCTGGAGCTGCCCAACTGAGTTGTAGGGACCGGGCATTGCGGGGTTGTGAGCGTAGGACCACGGTTGAGTGGAACGAAACCGGGGCGCGAACAATGTTTGCCCCTGCGGGGCAAACAACCGCACGAGCGTGTTTGCTTGCAAACTGTCGGCGCTCGTTGTGCGCCGACAAGCGCCCGGCCCGCGGCGTTCCCGCAAATGACCGTTTACCTTACAGCTGCGGGCCGCACATGTGCGGCCCCTACAGAGCAATAACTTTTCACGCTGCAATTTGCCTGAAAAACAGGACTTCTTTCCCCAAAAACCATGCACTCTGTTGAAAACCCTCTCAGCAAACGCTACTTTCGGCATAACGTAAAAATTTCTCAAAAAAATTTTATAAAAATGCCAAAAAACACTTGCAACGCCGGGAAACGTGTGCTATAATCTTTCTTGGCTGCGGAAGGCTTGTGCAGATAAAACAAGCTGCGCAAGCCGCGATATGCGTTGATGCGGGAGGTTGCCGCCATATAGCCGAGAGGCTGGCGGGTTTTTCCGCGGAGTATGTCCGATCTTAGAACCGGGCGAAAGAATTACGGAAACAAAGGGATATGTACGCCACTGCATTCTGCGGTGCGGACCAATGTTCACCTTACTTTGTAATGATTCTTTCCGGGAGAACTGTGTAAAACGGTTCACCGGATTTTGTCATGCGAAAAGGTTGAACACCCGGAAACGTGTGTAATTTATCGGCTCGCCTAAGGCGCAAAATTTTATAGGAGGCGAATGCAATGGCAGTCAAAGAAAAAATCAGAATCCGTCTGAAGAGCTACGATGCATCCCTGATCGATGCTGCGGCACAGAAGATCGTGGAGACCGCTAAGCGCACTGGCGCTCGCGTTTCCGGCCCGATCCCTCTGCCCACCGACAAGGAGGTCGTCACGATCCTGCGCGCTGTCCACAAGTACAAGGACAGCCGTGAGCAGTTCGAGACCCGCACGCACAAGCGTCTGATCGACATTCTGAAGCCGTCCAACAAGACGGTTGAGGCTCTCATGAGCCTGCAGCTCCCCGCCGGCGTTGACATCGAGATCAAGCTGTAATCGAGTTTCTACATTATAATGGCCGATACGCGCGGCCGTGATCCGTGAACGGTCGGCGTGTAATGAAAACACGGTAAAGCACCATCTCGCTGCAATGCAAACAGCGGAGAGGTCATGTTGATGGGAAACCACCAACCAATAACCTTTACAGGAGGACAAACACAATGCAAAAAGGTATCATCGGCAAGAAGTTGGGCATGACCCAGCTGTTCGACGCCAACGGCAAGGTCGTTCCGGTCACCATCATCGAGGCCGGCCCCTGCACCGTCGTGCAGAAGAAGACCGTTGAGTCTGACGGCTATCAGGCTGTTCAGATGGGCTACGGCGAAGTGAGCGCCAAGAAGGTCAACAAGGCCGCCAAGGGTCACTTCGACAAGGCTGACGTTGCCCCCAAGCGCACCCTGCGTGAGTTCCGTTTTGATGACATCGCTGCCGTCAACATCGGCGACATCCTCAAGGCTGATGTCTTCGCAGAGGGCGACAAGGTTGACGTTGTCGGCACCAGCAAGGGCAAGGGCTATCAGGGCGTTATCAAGCGCTTTGGCCAGCACCGCCTGCGTGAGAGCCACGGCACCGGCCCTGTTGCACGTCATGCCGGTTCTAACGGCTCCACTTCCAGCCCGTCCCGCGTGTTCAAGGGCAAGCGTCTGCCCGGCCACATGGGTGCGGTCCGCGTGACCGTTCAGAACCTGAGCATCGTTAAAGTCGATGCTGAGAACAATCTGATCGCGATCAAGGGTGCGATCCCCGGCCCGAAGGGCTCGGTCGTGACCATCCACGACAGCGTGAAAGCGTAAAGGAGGAAAACACAATGGCACAGTTTGATGTCGTCGATATGAACGGCAAGAAGGTTTCCACCGTTGAGCTTTCCGACGCCGTGTTCGGGATCACCCCGAACGAGAAGGCTGTCCACGAGGCAGTCGTCAACTTCCTGGCCAACCAGCGCCAGGGCACCCAGAACACCAAGATCCGTAAGGAAGTCCGCGGCGGCGGCAAGAAGCCTTGGCGCCAGAAGGGCACCGGCCACGCTCGTCAGGGCTCCATCCGCGCTCCCCAGTGGACGCACGGCGGTGTTGCTCTGGGCCCCAAGCCCCGCAGCTACTACTACACCATCAACAAGAAGGTCAAGCGTCTGGCTCTGCTCAGCGCCCTGTCTGACAAGGCTGCCAACGGCAACATGATCCTGGTTGACAAGATCGCCGCTGACGAGTACAAGACCAAGACCGTCGTTGCTTTCCTGGCCGCTGTCGGCGCAGGCAAGAAGAACCTGATCGTCAATGACACTCTGGACGCCAAGTTCGTCAAGAGCGCCGCCAACATCCCCGGTGTCAAGACCGCCGCTACCGGCGTCAACACCTACGATGTTGTCAACGCTGACAAGCTGATCCTGAGCGTTGACGCTGCCAAGAAACTTGAGGAGGTATATGCGTGATGAAATTCGCACAGGACATCGTTCTCGCCCCCGTCATCACCGAGAACTCCATGGCTGGCATCGCTGACAAGAAGTACACCTTCAAGGTCGCTACCGACGCCACCAAGATCGACATCGCCAACGCTGTTGAAGAGCTGTTCGGCGTGAAGGTCGCCAAGGTCAACACCATCTCCGTGCGCGGTCGTTACCGCCGTCAGGGCATGCACGCCGGCTACACTGCCAAGAGCAAGAAGGCCATCGTCACCCTGACTGCTGACTCCAAGGAGATCGAGTTCTTCAACTCGATGGTCTGATGACCTGACAAGCCGCAAGGCTGTCACCCAGAACCCCGCCGAGGGGTTCGCTTATGGGGATATGACCCCGATAAAAATTCATAAGATAACAACAAGGAGATCAACATGGCTATCAAGAAGTACAAGCCGACTACCCCCGGCCGCCGTGGCATGACTGTTACTGATTACAGCGTCCTGTCCAAGGTTGACCCGGAGCGCAGCCTGCTGGAATCCAAGAAGAAGCATGCCGGCCGCAACAACACCGGCAAGATCACCGTTCGCCATCACGGCGGCGGCAACCGCGTCAAGTACCGTGTCATCGACTTCAAGCGCAACAAGTTTGATGCCCCTGCCACCGTCAAGACGCTGGAGTACGATCCGAACCGTTCTGCCTTCATCGCCCTCATCGAGTATGAGGATGGCGTCAAGAGCTACATCCTGGCTCCCGATGGCCTGAAGGTTGGCGACACTGTCATGGCTGGCCCCAACGCGGACATCAAGCCCGGCAACGCTCTGCCCTTCGAGAACATCCCCGTCGGTACCATGATCCACAACATTGAGCTCTACCCCGGCAAGGGCGGCCAGCTGGTCCGTTCCGCTGGCGTCATGGCTCAGCTGATGGCTAAGGAGAATGGCTACGCTCTGGTTCGTCTGCCCTCCGGTGAGATGCGCAACGTTCGTCTGAACTGCATCGCCACCATCGGCGTTGTTTCCAACCTCGACCATGAGAATGTCAACCTGGGCAAGGCCGGCCGCAAGCGCCACATGGGCGTTCGCCCCGGCAGCCGTGGTACCGTCATGAACCCCTGCGATCACCCGCACGGTGGTGGCGAGGGCCGCGCACCCGTTGGTCATTCCAGCCCGCGTACTCCGTGGGGCAAGCCCGCTCTGGGCCTGAAGACCCGCAAACACAAGGCCCGCAGCGACAAGTTCATTGTCAAGCGCGCCAACGGCTAAGGGAGGTTACTGAACAATGTCTAGAAGCACTAAGAAGGGCCCTTACGTTCTGCCTTCCCTGTACAAAAAGGTCGAGGCTATGAACGAGGCTGGCAAGAAGAGCGTCGTGAAGACCTGGAGCCGTTCCTCCACCATCTTCCCCGAGTTCGTCGGTCACACCTTCGCCGTCCATGACGGCCGCAAGCATGTGCCTGTCTACGTTACCGAGGATATGGTTGGCCACAAGCTCGGCGAGTTTGCGCCTACCCGCAAGTTCACCGGCCACGTCGGCGCTAAGACCGCTGGCAAGTAAGAGAGGAGGAACATCGAATGGAAGCACGGGCAATTCTCCGTTACGCCCGCATTAGTCCCCGCAAGGTTTCGATCGTGATGGACCTCATCCGTAACAAACCCCTGGACGAAGCGCTGGCTATCCTGCAGTACACCCCGAAGGCCGCCTGCGAGCCCCTTCTCAAGCTGGTGAATTCTGCTGCCGCAAACGCGGAAAACAACTTCAACATGGATCGCAACAATCTCTACGTCGCAGAATGCTACGTCTGCCCCGGCCCCACGCTCAAGCGCATCATGCCTCGCGCACAGGGCCGTGCATACCGCATCCTGAAGCGCACCAGCCACATGACTGTTGTGCTGAAAGAGAAAGAGTAAGGAGGTAAACAAATGGGCCAGAAAGTCAATCCCCACGGCATGCGCGTGGGCGTTATCAAAGATTGGGACAGCCGCTGGTTTACCTCTAAGCAGGCATTCGGCGACACCCTGGTCGAGGATCACAAGATCCGTAAGACCCTGAAGAAGCAGCTGTACGCTGCCGGCGTTCCCAAGATCGAGATCGAGCGTACCGTTGATTCCCAGACCGGTGCCCCCCGCGTGAAGGTCAATGTCTTCTGCGCAAAGCCGGGCATCGTGATCGGCAAGGGCGGTGCTGAGAGCGCCAAGATCGAGAAGCAGCTTGCCAAGCTCACCGGCAAGGCTGTCAACCTCAACATCATCGAGGTCAAAGGCACCACCACCAATGCTCAGCTGGTTGCTGAGGATGTCGCTTCCCAGCTCGAGCGCCGCATCGCGTTCCGCCGTGCCATGAAGCAGGCCATCCGCAACGCCATGCAGCCCCGTGACCGCAGCGCTACCCCCGCAAAGGGTATCAAGGTCACCTGCTCCGGCCGTCTGGCTGGCGCTGACATCGCCCGCGTTGAGAGCTACCACGAGGGTACCATCCCCCTGCAGACTCTGCGCGCTGACATCGACTACGGCTTCGCCGAGGCCAACACCACCTATGGTAAGGTCGGCGTCAAGGTTTGGATCTACAAAGGCGAGATCCTGAAGGGCGCCAAAGCCCCCGCCAAGAAGGAAGGAGGCAAACAGTAATGTTACTGCCGAAGCGTGTTAAGTACCGCCGCGTTCAGCGCGGCCGCATGACCGGTAAGGCCATGCGCGGCAACAAGGTCAACCAGGGCGATTACGGCCTGGTCGCTCTCGAGCCGGCTTGGATCACCTCCAACCAGATCGAGGCAGCCCGTGTTGCCATGACCCGTTATATCAAGCGTGGCGGCAAGGTCTGGATCAAGATCTTCCCCGATAAGCCCGTTACCGAAAAGCCCGCCGGCACCCGAATGGGTTCCGGTAAGGGCAGCCCGGAGTACTGGGTGGCCGTTGTCAAGCCGGGCCGCGTGCTCTTCGAGCTGGCTGATGTCAACGAGGAGACCGCCCGCGAGGCTCTGCGTCTGGCCAGCCACAAGCTGCCGATTCGCTGCAAATTCGTCAAGCGCGAGGAGCTTGACACTGTAAAGGAGGGTGACGCTGAATGAAAGCCACTGAACTGCGCGAAATGACCGATGTCGAGCTGAACAAGCAGCTCAAGGACCTGAAGGCCGAACTCTTCAACCTGCGCTTTCAGCACGCCATCAACCAGTTGGACAACCCCATTCGCATCGAGGCCGTTAAGAAGGACATCGCCCGCGTGATGACCGTCCTGGCTGAGAAGAATGCCAAGAACGCTTAAGAGGGAGGGTAAAGCATGGAACGTAATCTGAGAAAGACCCGTGTGGGCGTCGTTGTCTCCGACAAGATGGACAAGACCATCGTTGTCGCTGTTAAGGACAGCGTCCAGCACCCTCTGTACAAGAAGATCTTGAAGCGTACCAAGAAGTTCAAGGCCCATGATGAGAACAACGAAGCCGGCATCGGCGACCGCGTTGAGATCATGGAGACCCGCAAGATCTCCAAGGACGTCAACTGGCGCCTCGTGAAGATCATCGAGAAGGCAAAATAATCAGCCTGGTACTTTGAAAGGAGGACCTGAAAGATGGTTCAGATGCAAACTTATCTCAAAGTGGCCGACAACACCGGTGCCAAGGAGTTAATGTGCTTCCGTGTACTGGGCGGTACCCGCAAGAGATACGCAAACATCGGTGACATCGTGGTTTGCAGCGTCAAGAAGGCTGCTCCCGGTGGCACTGTGAAGAAGGGCGACGTGGTCAAGGCCGTCATCGTCCGTAGCAAGCACGGCCTGCGCCGTGACGACGGCTCCTACATCCGCTTTGATGAGAACGCCGCCGTCATCGTCATGGCTGACAAGAGCCCCAAGGGCACTCGTATCTTTGGACCTGTCGCTCGCGAGCTGCGCGATGCCGGCTTCACCAAGATCCTGAGCCTGGCTCCGGAATCGCTGTAAGGAGGTTTTAATTAAATGAACAATCTTCATGTTAAAACCGGCGACAACGTAATGGTCATCTCCGGCAAGGACAAGGGCAAGACCGGCAAGGTTCTGCAGACCTCCCCCAAAGAGGGCAAGGTCATTGTCGAGGGCCTGAACATGGTCACGAAGCACGTCAAGCCCCGCCGTCAGGGCGAGCAGGGCGGCATCGTTAAGGCCGAGGGCGCTATCTACGCCTGCAAGGTCATGCCCGTCTGCCCCAAGTGTGGCAAGGCCACCCGCGTGGGCCATTCTGTTAAGGACGGCAAGACCGTCCGCGTTTGCCGCAAGTGCGGCGCTGAACTGTAAGGGAGGAGTACACAATGGCACGTTTGAAAGAACAGTATGTCAACGAGATCGCTCCGGCCCTGAACAAGAAGTTCGGCTACAAGAGCGTTATGCAGATCCCCAAGCTGGATAAGGTCATCATCAACGTTGCAGCTGGTGAGGCTAAGGAGAACGCCAAGGTCATCGACGCCATCGTCGCAGATCTGGGCCTGATCACCGGCCAGAAGGCTATCGTCTGCAAGGCCCGCAAGAGCGTTGCAAACTTCAAGCTGCGCGAGGGCATGCCCATCGGCGCAAAGGTCACCCTGCGTGGTGAGCGTATGTACGAGTTTGTCGACCGCCTGTTCAATGTGGCGCTGCCCCGTGTCCGCGACTTCCGCGGCATCAACGGCAACTCCTTCGACGGCCGCGGCAACTACGCCTTCGGCCTGAAGGAGCAGATCATCTTCCCCGAGATCGACTTCGACAAGGTCGATGCGATTCGCGGCATGGACATCTGCTTCGTCACCACCGCCAAGACCGACGAGGAGGCCAAGGAGCTGCTGAAGGCTCTGGGCGCTCCGTTCGCTAACTAAGGGAGGGAACTGTAAATGGCTAAACTTTCTATGAAGCTCAAGCAGCAGCAGCCCGCCAAGTTCTCGACCCGCGCTTACAACCGCTGCAAGATCTGCGGTCGTCCCCACGCTTACCTGCGCAAGTACGGTGTCTGCCGTATCTGCTTCCGTGAGCTGGCTTACAAGGGCGAGATCCCCGGCGTCAAGAAGGCTTCCTGGTAAGCCCTTGATTGCTTCTGTCTGAACGAATAACAACACTCTTAAACACAACCTAAGGAGGTTAGTGGCATGCAAATCACCGATCCTATCGCGGACCTGCTGACCCGCATCCGCAATGCTAGCACTGCCAAACACCCTTCCGTGGATATCCCTGCATCTAACCTGAAGAAGGCGATCTGCCAGATTCTGGTTGATGAGGGCTACATCAAGGGTATGAAAGTGACCGAGGACAACAAGCAGGGGACCATCACCCTGACCCTGAAGTACCAGGAGAATGGTACTCCGGTCATCGCCGGCCTGAAGCGCGTTTCTAAGCCTGGCCTGCGTATTTACACCAACTGCGAGGATATGCCCAAGGTCATGAAGGGCCTGGGCACCGCAATCATCTCCACCTCTAAAGGCGTCATGACCGACAAGGCAGCCCGCGCTGCTCATGTCGGCGGTGAAGTTCTCGCCTTTGTGTGGTAAGAAAGGGGTATAGACAATGTCGAGAATTGGAAGAAAACCCATCGTCATTCCCGCCGGTGTGGAAGTGAAGGTCGATGCGGCCGAGCACACCATCACTGTTAAGGGCCCCAAGGGTACCCTGCATTCCAAATTTCATCCTCTGATGACTGTTGCTGTCGAGGGCAATGAGATTTTGGTTACCCGCCCCAATGACGAGAAGGAGGCACGCAGCCTCCATGGCCTGACCCGCACCCTGATCCATAACATGGTCGTCGGTGTTACCGAAGGCTTCCGCAAGGATCTGGAAATTCAGGGCGTCGGTTATCGTGCCGCCAAGCAGGGCAGCAAGCTGACCCTGACCCTGGGCTTCTCTCATCCCGTTGAGTTCGAGGACACCGATACCATCAAGATCGAGCTGAAAGATGCGCTGCACTTCAGCATCACCGGTATCGACAAGCAGGAAGTCGGCCAGTTCGCTGCCGAGGTCCGCGGTGTCCGCCCGCCCGAGCCGTACAAAGGCAAGGGTATCCGCTATGTTGGCGAGTATGTCATCCGTAAGGAAGGCAAAGCCGGCAAGGGTAAATAATAGGAGAGGAGAAACATTATGGTCAACAAGGCTGATAAGAACGTTGCTCGTCTGCGCCGCCACCGTCGTGTCCGCGGCAAGATCAGCGGCACTGCTGCTCGTCCCCGTCTGGATGTTTTCCGCTCTGCCAAGCACATCTACGCTCAGGTCATCGATGATGAGCAGGGCGTGACCCTGGCCAGCGCTTCCAGCATGGACAAAGATTTCAACGCTTACGGCGGCAACATTGATGCTGCCAAGAAGGTTGGCGAGAACATCGCCAAGAAGTGCCTTGAGAAGGGCATTACCGAAGTGGTCTATGACCGCGGCGGTTTCGTTTACCACGGCCGTGTGCAGGCTCTCGCTGAGGGTGCCCGCGAGGCCGGTCTGAAGCTGTAAGGAGGGAGAAGATACAATGGCCATGCAGAGAAGACAAGAAGATGACGGCATGATCACCAAGGTCGTCTCCATCAACCGCGTTTCCAAGACCGTCAAGGGCGGCCGCGTCATGAAGTTCGCTGCCCTGATCGTCGTCGGCGACGGCAAGGGCAACATCGGCTACGGCGTCGGCAAGTCCGGCGAGGTTCCCGAGGCTATCCGCAAGGGTGAGGGCGCTGCCAAGAAGAACATGCGCAAGGTCTGCCTGAAGGGCACCACCATTCCTCACGAGATCGTCGGCGAGTTCGGCGCAGGCCGCGTCCTGATGCGTCCCGCTGCCCCCGGTACCGGCGTTCTGGCCGGCGGTCCTGTCCGTGCCGTGCTCGAGTGCGCCGGCATCAAGGACATCCGCGCCAAGAGCCTGCGTTCCAACAACCCCATCAACGTCACTGCTGCTACCTTCGCAGGCCTGTGCGGCCTGACCGACGCCGAGAGCGTCGCTGCAAAGCGCGGCAAGACTGTTGCCGAGATTCTGGGCTAAGGAGGGTACTACAATGGAGAAAGTTACCATTCGTCTCGCCAAGAGCCTGATCGGCCGCGGCAAAGAGCAGATCGCCGTTGCGCACTCCCTGGGCCTGAACCGCCCCGGTGAGGTCACCGAGCAGCCCGACAACGCGGCTACTCAGGGCAAGATCGCCAAGATCGCCCACCTGGTCGTTGTGACCAAGGCGTAATGCAAGGAGGTGCAAGCATGAAACTTCACGAACTGAAAGCTTCCGCTGGTGCCCGCAAGGCCGTGACCCGCAAGGGCCGCGGTGCTGGTTCCGGCAACGGCAAGACCGCTGGCTTCGGCCACAAGGGCCAGAAGGCCCGCAGCGGCGTCAAGAAGGCCGGCTTCGAAGGCGGCCAGATGCCTCTGCAGCGCCGTCTGCCGAAGCGCGGTTTCAACAACATTTTCGCAACCAAGTATGTTACCATCAAGGTATCTGACCTCGAGAAGTTCGAGGCCGGTTCTACCGTTGATACCGAGGCCCTGCTGAAGGCCGGCATCATCTCCAAGACGCTGGACGGCGTCAAGGTGCTGGGCAACGGCGAGCTGACCAAGGCTGTCAATGTCAAGGTCGCTGCTTATACAGCCTCCGCCAAGGAAAAAATCGAGAAAGCGGGCGGGAAGGCTGAGGTGATGTAAGGTGTTTGAAACCTTCCGTAAAGCATGGAAGATTGAAGATCTGCGCAAGCGTCTTCTGTTCACCCTTCTGATCCTCGTCCTGTTCCGTCTTGGCTGTGCGATTCCTGTGCCGTACATCAGCGCAGGCGCACTGACCTCGATGTTTGCCGGCGGCACCGGCGATATGCTGGAGTATCTGAATATGATGAGCGGCGGCGCTCTGAGCGAATGCACGTTGTTCGCTCTGGGTGTGCAGCCCGCCATCAACGCCTCCATCATTATGCAGCTGCTGGCGGTAGCCATTCCGTATCTGGAAAACCTCACCAAGGAAGGCGAGGAAGGGCAGCGCAAGATGCGCCGCATCACCAACTATGTTGGCGCGGGCATTGGTCTGATGCTGTCCATCGGCTACTACTTCATCATCCGCAATATGGGCGCTTTGTCCTACACAGAGGGCTTCGCGGGCATCTTCAGCGCGGTCGTCATCGTGTTGGCCTTCACGGCAGGCTCTCAGCTCTGCGCCTGGATGGGCAACCAGATCGACTCCAAGGGTATCGGCAACGGTATCTCGCTGATGATCTTCGCAGGCATCGTGGCCCGCTGGTCCAGCATCTACACTGCTACGACCAACATTCTGGCCCGCGCCCAGAACGGTGAACCGTTCTTCTACATCATGCTGCCCCTGCTGCTCGTTCTGGCACTGGTCGCTGTGATCTTCGTCGTCGTCCTGACGAACGCAGAGCGCCGCATCCCGGTCCAGTACGCCAAGCGCGTTATGGGCCGCAAGATGTACGGCGGTCAGGCAAGCTACATCCCCATCAAAGTGAACATGACCGGCGTTATGCCCATCATCTTTGCTTCGACGCTGTGCAGCCTGCCCGGTCTGATTTTCCGGTTCATCAATCTGGATGCTGCTTCGCATCCGGCGCTGTACGCTTTCTTCAGCGTGTTTAACTACAACAGCGTTCTTTACCTCATCGTTTATGTGCTGCTGATCGTTGCGTTCAACTACTTCTACGTTGCGATCCAGTACAACCCCGTGGACATTGCCAACCAGCTTCGCAAAAACAACGGTACCATTCCCGGCATCCGTCCGGGCAAGCCCACCAGCGATTTCATCACGAAGACCCTGTCCAAGATCACTCTGATCGGCGCGATCTTCCTGGCTATCGTGGCTGGCTTCCCCATCATCCTCGGCAACATCACCGGCACTTCCATCCAGCTGGGTGGTACTACGCTGCTGATCGTCGTGGGTGTGGCGCTTGAGACCGGCCGTTCTCTGGAAGGCTATATGACCGCCCGTTACCACAAAGGGTTCTTGGAATAAGAGAAAGGGAATGTGCGATGAAACTGATCCTTTTGGGTGCCCCCGGCGCCGGCAAGGGAACTCAGGCAGAGATCCTCTGCGATAAGCTGGGCATCCCGACCATTTCCACCGGCAACATTCTGCGTGCAGCCGTTAAGGAAGGCACGCCGATGGGCAAAAAGGCAAAAAGTTTTATGGACGCCGGTGCTCTGGTGCCCGATGATGTCATCGTCGGCATCGTGAAGGAGCGCCTGGCTGAGCCTGACTGCGCAAAGGGATTTATCCTTGACGGTATGCCCCGCACGATCGCTCAGGGCGAAGCTCTGGAGCAGATGGGCGTGGAGATCGACAAGGTCGTGAACCTCATCGTTGAGGATGAGGCGATCACCCGCCGCATGTCCGGTCGCCGCGTTTGCGCAAAATGCGGTGCCAGCTATCACATCGTAAACAAACCCAGTGCCAAAGAGGGCGTTTGTGACCGCTGCGGCGGTGAGCTGGCCATCCGCAAGGATGACGAGCCCGCCACTGTACTGGACCGCTTAAAGGCTTACCATGAGCAGACTGAACCGCTGGTCGAGTTCTATCGCCAGCGCGGCAAGCTCGTGGAGGTGCCCGATCAGGGTTCCATCGAGGCCACCACGGCGTTCCTTCTCAAGCTTTTGGAGGCTTAATCATCCATGATCCAAATCAAAAATGCTGCCGAGCTGCAGAAGATGCGCAAGGCCTGCGCGATCAGCGCAGCAGCCCTGAAGGCCGGCGGCGAAGCGATCGAACCCGGTATCACTACCGCTGAGATCGACAAAATCATCTATGACTTTATCGTGCGCCACGGTGCCAGGCCCAACTTCCTGCACCTGTACGGCTTTCCGGCCACGGCGTGCATCAGCGTGAATGACACGGTCATTCATGGTATCCCCACCAGACAGCAGCAGATCCGCCCCGGCGACATCGTTTCGATCGACACCGGCTGCAAGATCGATGGCTTCAACGGCGACAATGCCTGCACCTATGCGTGCGGCAAGATCGACCTCGAGGCCCAGCGACTGCTGGATGTTACGAAGGAGAGCCTGCATCGCGGCATCGAGATGGCGCGCGGCGGCAACCGGGTAGGGGATATCGGCCACGCAGTACAGTCCTATGTCGAGGAGAACGGCTTCTCGGTCGTCCGCAGCTTTGTCGGCCACGGTGTCGGCAAGGAGCTGCATGAGGACCCTGAAGTCCCGAACTTCGGCAACGCCGGGCGCGGTCCGCGTCTGGTGCCGGGTATGTGCATCGCAGTCGAGCCGATGGTGTGCCAGTACAAGTACGCGGTAAAGACACTGAAGGACGGCTGGACGGTCAAAACGTGTGACGGCGGCCTGGCAGCTCACTTTGAGCATACCATGGCCATCACTACGGCCGGTGCCGAGGTCCTGACCTACGGCTGGGAGGAACCCGGATGGACTTTGTAAGAGGCCAGCTGGTCCGCTCCAAGGCCGGTCGGGATAAGACCCGCACACTGGCTGTTCTGGCTGTGGATGGACCGATGCTTCTGGTTGCTGACGGGGACCTGCGCAAGCTGGACAACCCCAAACGCAAAAAGATGCAGCATGTTGCACCTACGACCACCGTTCTTGAGAACGAGCTTCTGAAAAGCGATCAACAACTCAGGGATGCGATCCGCGCATATGACGCGGCGCGGAACTGACGGAACCCTTCAAGGAGGCAATCAGCTTGTCTAAAGAAGATGTCATCGAAGTAGAAGGTATCGTTCGGGAGGCCATGCCCAACACTGTGTTCAAGGTTGAACTCCTCAACAAAGAGGGTAAGCCCAATGGCCATGTGGTTATGGCTCACATTTCCGGCAAGCTGCGGACCAACTTCATCCGCATCCTGCCCGGCGACAAGGTCACGATGGAAATGTCTCCCTACGACCTGACCAAAGCCCGGATCACCTGGCGTTCCAAATAAGAAGCGCCTTGTGTTATAAAGGAGGTTAACATCATGAAGGTAAAACCTTCCGTGAAACCCATTTGCGAGAAGTGCAAGGTCATTAAGCGCAAAGGCCGCGTAATGATCATCTGCGCCAATCCGAAGCATAAGCAGCGTCAGGGCTAAAGGTCCGCGGAGCATTCCGCGGAAACCGTACCCAAAACGCTTGGGGGCCAAGTGCGTAGATTCCCGGCGCAGGCCCCGACTAGGACATGGGATGTTACTAATGGAGGTGCTTTATGGCACGTATTGCTGGTGTTGATCTGCCTCGCGAGAAGCGGATCGAGGTTGGTCTGACTTATGTTTACGGCATCGGCCAGTCCACTGCCGACGAGATTCTCGCCGGTACCGGAATTAACCCTGATACCCGCGTCAAGGACCTGACCGCTGATGAAGAGGCCAAGATCCGCGACTACATCGACAAAAACAACATCATGGTAGAGGGCGACCTGCGCCGTAATGTCGCGCTTGACATCAAGCGTCTGACCGAGATCCAGTGCTACCGTGGTGTGCGCCATCGCAAGGGTCTTCCCTGCCGCGGCCAGCGCACTAAGACCAATGCGCGTACCTGCAAAGGTCCCAAGCGCACTGTCGCTAACAAAAAGAAGTAAGGAGGAACTGAGACATGGCTGCTAACAAAGCTACTGCGGCAAAAACCCGCACTAAGAAAAAAGAGCGCAAGAATATCAGCGCCGGTGCTGCTCACATCCAGAGCACCTTTAACAACACCATCGTGACCATCACCGACACTCAGGGCAACACCGTTTCCTGGTGCAGCACTGGTGCGCTGAACTTCCGTGGCTCCCGTAAGAGCACTCCTTACGCTGCGCAGAGCGCTGCTGAGGTCGCTGCCAAGGCCGCCATCGAGCATGGCATGAAGACCGTTGAGGTCTACGTTAAGGGCCCCGGTTCCGGCCGTGAGAGCGCCATCCGCGCCCTGCAGGCAACCGGTCTGGAGGTCACCATGATCCGTGACGTGACCCCCATCCCCCACAATGGCTGCCGCCCGCCCAAACGCCGCCGCGTTTGATTGAAAGGAGAACATGAGATATGGCTAAGAATACCCAACCTATCGCTAAGCGCTGCCGTGCTCTCGGCATTTCTCCTGCTGTTATGGGTTATGGCAAGAAGACCACCAATCGTAACCCCGGCGGCCAGATGAGAAAGAAGAAGAGCGAGTACGCCACCCAGCTGAACGAGAAGCAGAAGGTCAAGTTCGTGTACGGCATTCTGGAGAACCAGTTCCATACCTACTACGAGAAGGCCTCCCGCATGCCCGGTCAGACCGGTGTCAACCTGCTGGTTCTGGTCGAGCGCCGTCTCGACAACGTCGTCTACCGTCTGGGCTTTGCCAAGACCCGCCGCGACGCCCGCCAGCTGGTTTCCCACAATCACTTCACTGTCAATGGCAAGCGTGTCAACATCCCCTCTTATCAGGTTAAGGCGGGCGATGTGATCGAAGTCATCGAGTCCAGCCGTTCTTCCGTCAAGTTCAGCAAGCTGCTGGGCGAGGAAGCTCCTGTCGTTCTGCTGCCTTCCTGGCTGGAGCGCGACAAGAACGCCCTGAAGGGCACCGTCACCAAGCTGCCCGTTCGTGAGGACATTGATGTGCCCATCGCTGAGCACCTCATCGTCGAGTTGTACTCCAAGTAATCCTCTTAACTGTTTTCTACGATTTTTCCAACCGAACCAGCGCTCTCGGGCGCTGGCTTAACAAGGAGGGTTTTTATGATGGAGATCGAACGCCCCAAGATCGAAACGGCTGCCCTTTCCCCGGATGGCCGTTACGGTAAGTTCGTTGTCGAGCCCCTTGAGCGCGGCTTCGGCACGACTTTGGGCAACAGCTTGCGTCGTGTGCTTCTGTCCTCTCTGCCCGGTGTGGCTGTCACCAGCGTCAAGATTGACGGCGTGGTGCACGAGTTCACTACCATCGAGGGCGTGCGTGAGGATGTCACCGAGATCGTCCTGAACCTCAAGGGTGTCGCTGCCAAGATCTACGGCGAAGCCCCCAAGACCGTCCGCGTCGAGGCCGTTGGCCCCTGCGAGGTCACTGCCGGCACCATCAAGGGCGGCGATGATCTGGAGATCCTGAACCCTGAGTGGCACATCGCCACGCTGGGTGAGGGTGCCAAGCTGGTCATGGAGCTGACCTTTGACAAGGGCCGCGGCTATGTTCCCGCTGAGCGCAACAAGCAGGCCCTGATCGAGAAGAGCGACATCAGCACCCTGCCCGTGGACAGCATCTATACCCCCGTCCTCAAGGTCAACTACACGGTCGATCGTACCCGTGTAGGCCAGATCACCGACTTCGATAAGCTGATTATGGAAGTTTGGACTGACGGCACCTGCAATGCGCAGGAGGCCCTGAGCCTGGCAGCCCGCGTACTGACGGAGCACCTGAACCTGTTCGTGAACCTCTGCGATGAGACCGGCGAGACCGAGATCATGGTGGATAACGAAGATCAGGGCCGTGAGAAGGCACTCGAGATGACGATTGAAGAGCTGGACCTGAGCGTCCGCTCCTTCAACTGCCTCAAGCGTGCCGGCATCAACACGGTTGGTGACCTCATCGGTAAGAGCGAGGATGAGATGATGAAGGTCCGCAATCTGGGCCGCAAGTCTCTGGAAGAGGTCATGGCAAAGCTGGACAGCCTTGGTTTCTCTCTGACCAAGGAAGACGAAAACTAACCCCCCGCGACACGCGGATTCTATTGATAAGGAGTGAATCGAAATGCCCGGTACCCGTAAACTCGGTCGTGCCACCGACAGCCGCAACGCTATGCTGCGCGCTATGGTGACCTACCTGTTTGAGAACGGCAAAATCGAGACCACCGTCACCCGCGCCAAGGAAGTTCGTTCCATGGCTGAGAAGATGGTCACCCTCGGTAAGCAGGACGATCTGCACGCAAAGCGTCAGGTCTTCTCCTACATCACCAAGGAAGATATTGCCAAGAAGGTCATCGATGAGATCGGCCCCAAGTACGCTGACCGCAACGGCGGCTACACCCGCATCTACAAGATCGGACCCCGTCGCGGCGATGCTGCCGAGATGGCTATCATCGAGCTGGTCTGATTAGTCAGATAACTTGATAAAAAGACACCGCTTGCCCGCAAGGGCAGGCGGTGTTTTTGTTTTGATGAACTGCAGGGCTATGTAGGGGCGAGCATTGCTCGCCCGTGGAACCTCATTGTTATTGCCTTTTCGCCCTATGCCCTCCGTAGGGGTGGATTCCATATCCGCCCGCCCCGGCAGCAACTTGGCACCGGGCCACCTCCCCACCGTGTGGGGAGGCTCTTTGCCCCCTGCGGGCGAAGCAACAACGAACAAGCGGGTGCGTACCATACGCTTCTTTTGTTCCTTCTTTGCAAAGAAGGAACCGAAGAAATTCCAAAATTAGATAAAAACACAGTTTTACACAAATTTGACAGCATACCCTTTGCGTCGCGCGCATATTTATGCTATAATTTCTAAAATGTGCTATTGCACATAAATTTAATAAAGAAAGAGTTGATAGTTCCCCAATGGACGATGGCAGTATATTTATGATCGTCGCACTGATAATCCTGATCGGTTTGTCTGCGTTTTTCTCGGCGGCAGAAACAGCGTACAATTCGCTGAATGAGATCCGCCTGCGGAGCAAGGCGGAGGACGGTGACGCCAGAGCGGCGCACACGCTCGCGCTGGTCGAGCGCTATGACAGCCTGCTCAGCACCATTCTGATCGGCAACAACATTGTGAATATCGGTGCGTCCTCTCTTGCCACCGTGCTGTTTACCCGCCTTGTCGGCGGCGTTTACGGCCCTACCGTCTCAACGATCGTCATGACCCTGCTGGTCCTGACCTTTGGCGAGATCACCCCCAAGAGCATGGCCAAGGAAATGCCCGAGACCCTTGCCATGAGCTTTGCCCCCGTGCTCAGCGCGCTGGTCACGATTTTTACGCCGCTGAACGCCCTGTTCGGTGCGTGGAAGAAGTTTCTTGCCAAACGGTTTGATACCGGAGAAAAGGACACCATCACAGAAGGTGAGCTGGTGACCATGGTCAGCGAGGCCGAAAAGGACGGCGAGCTGACGAACCGTGAAAGTGAGCTGATCCGCAGCGCCATCGAGTTTGACGATGTGGAGGCGCAGGATGTGCTTACCCCCCGCGTGGATGTAGTGGCTGTCGAGGATGATACCCCGATGGACGAGGTCATTGAGCGCTTCGCCGAGAGCGGCTACTCCCGCCTGCCGGTCTACCACGATACGATCGACAATATCATTGGTGTGGTACATGAAAAGGACTGCTTTGCAGCCCTGCAGAAGCACGACAAAAATGTCAAGCTGGAGGACCTTGTCGGCCCGACGCTGTACACGACCAGCGTGACCCAGATCTCCGCGCTGCTGCGTACCCTGCGTGAGAGCAAGCATCATATGGCCGTTGTGGTCGATGAATACGGCGGCACGGCCGGCATCATCACGCTGGAGGATATTCTGGAGGAACTGGTCGGCGAGATCTGGGACGAGCATGACGATGTGGTCGAGGATGTGCGCCAGCAGTCCGATGGCAGCTGGCTGATCTCCGGCAGCGCCAGCGTGGATGACACGGCCGAGGAGCTGGGCATCAAGGAGAATGACGACATTGATGCCGTGGCCATCGGAGGTCTGGTGCAGGAAAAGCTCAGCCGTCTGCCCAAGGTAGGGGATAAGTTCATCTGGGGTGACTTTGATGGTACTGTCACCCGCGCGACCAACCGCCGCGTGCAGGAGGTCCGCCTGATCCCTCGCAAGGTCCAGGACGAGAACGAAAAGTAAATACCGATAAATAATCAGCGCCCGCCGAAAAATCAGCGGGCGCTTTTTTCAATAGGCCATGTATATTGAAAAAATGCCTGTAGGGGCCGATGCTTGCATCAGCCCGCAGAACGGTATATCAGCCGCAAGGTGCTGCGGGCGGATATGGAATCCGCCCCTACGGTAGGGGTCGGCGTTCTCGATGACTCGGGAGCTGTGCGGTAACCGCAAAGCTCCCGGCGGGGTGAGGGCACCCCGCCCTGCATGTAATGCGAAGATCGGACGTAGGGCGGCCTGCCTTCAGGCCGCCGTGCAGTGCGGTGGCTACGGCACAGTTCCGCGGGCGGACAATGTTCGCCCCTACAGGCATTGCCCCATAGTTTTCCCCCTAAAGAAAAACTTCAAATTTCCATTTGCAAACTTTTTGTAAAATCCGCCAGAATTTTTTGCAAGTAACAACGCGAAGCATGTATAAAGCGCGGAAAATGTCGAAAATGTTGAAATTCTTGCCTTGCAGGGCTGATTTTATCCGTCTGCTGTGCTACAATATGAATAAATGGGTTTTTGTGGTCTGCCACACTGCCCTGATGAAAAAGTAATACCAGATGGAAGTAAGGAGTACCTGTAATGGCTGAACAGAATCTTGGCCCGCGTGATTTCTTTGCCAAGGAGGATGCGATCGCCGATCTCGGTCTGATTGCCTGCCCCGGTGCAGAGGAGCTTTGCAAACTCGTAGACAGTCACCTTGTGCGCTGGGCGCGTGAGGTCGGCAATGATGAGGTCGATACCTTCATCATCCCCTGCGACTGCCCGCGTTTCCAGTCCGGCGATGCGAAAGGTCTTGTCAAGGCGTCCACCCGCGGTGACGACCTGTACATCTTCGTCGATCCGGGCAACTACAGCGTCACCTACAAGCTCTTCGGGTATGAGAACCACCTCTCCCCGGACGACCACTTCCAGAACCTGATGCGCATTATTCAGGCTGTGTCCGGCCGTGCCCACCGCATCAGCGTGATCATGCCCAGCCTGTACGGCGGCCGCCAGCATCGCCGCGTCAGCCGCGAGAGTCTGGACTGCGCCTTCTCCCTGCAGCAGCTGCGCGCGGTCGGCGTCAAGAACATCATCACCTTTGATGCCCATGACCCCCGCGTCATGAACGCCGTGCCCACCATGAGCTTCGACAATGTCATGCCTACCTATCAGGTGCTCAAGTGCCTGCTGCATCATGTGCCGGATGTCTCCTTCCACAAGGATAACTTCATGATCGTCTCTCCCGATGAGGGCGCCATGAACCGCAACATGTACTACTCCAGCGTGCTGGGCTGCAACCTCGGCATGTTCTACAAGCGCCGCGACTACAGCCGTGTGGTCAACGGCCGCAACCCCATCGTGGCGCATGAGTATCTGGGCGAGAGCGTTGAGGGCAAGGATGTCTTTATCGCTGACGACATCATCGCCTCCGGCGAGTCGATGCTCGACATCGGCTATGAGCTGAAGATGCGCGGTGCCCGCAACATCTTTACCTGCTGCACCTTCCCGCTCTTCACCGCCGGCCTTGACAAGTTTGACAAGGCCTACAATGACGGCATCATCAAGGCTGTGCTGGGCACGAACCTGACCTACCGCAAGCCGGAACTGCTGGAGCGCGAGTGGTACTATGACGTGGATGTCTCCAAGTACACCGCTTACTTCATCGCCGCCATCAACCATGACAAGAGCGTTTCCTCCATCATCGACCCGATGACCAAGATCCGCACGCTGCTTGACAAGCATGGTATCCCCATGGGCGGCCAGCAGTAATCGCAAAATAAACTCCGATTCGGTCCGCCTTGGCGGGCCGAATTTTGTTGCAGAACTACGGCGTTTTGTATATAATAACATAGAGCATTACCATGCGATCCCCGCCCGGTGGGCGGAGCGCCGCAGTATTGCTGTAGAATAAAATGCAGGGGAGAGATATTTATGTTGCCGATCGAACAGCTGCAGAATCTTATTCAGGGCAAAAAGGTTGCCTTTATCGGTGCGGGCGTCAGCCACAAGCGCTGCATCGAACAGTTTGTGGAGCTGGGCGCGCAGGTCACGCTCTGCGATCAGAAAAAGTCCCTTGAGGATTTTGGCGCGTATGCGGACACGCTGCGCCGCCTGCATGTCCGCCTGAGTCTGGGCGAGCATTATACTGACGGCTTTGCCGGGCAGGATATCATCATGCGCACACCGGGCTACGAATATTACAAGCCCGAGCTGCAGGCGGCCCTGCAGGCCGGCACAAAGGTCACCAGCGAGGTTGAGCTTTTCTTTGAGCTTTGCCCCTGCGAGATCGTGGCCGTGACCGGCTCGGACGGCAAGACCACGACCACAACGCTGATCTCCAAGATGTTTGAGGCTGCCGGCCGCAAGGTGTTTCTGGGCGGCAACATCGGCGCAGCGCTGCTGCCCCAGTTGGCGGATGTGACCCCCGAGGCGGTCGCCGTTGTCGAGCTGTCGAGCTTCCAGCTGATCAGCATGCGCGTCAGCCCCAAGGTGGCGGTCGTCACCAATGTGACCCCCAACCATCTGGACCACCATAAGGACATGCAGGAGTACATTGACGCCAAGCGGAACATCCTGCTGTGGCAGGTGCCGCCATGCCGCGCCGTGCTGGGCTTTGAAAATGAGATCTCGCGCGGTATGCAGAAGGACTGCAAGGGCGAGCAGGTCTGGTTTACCCGCCTGCATGACACAGACAAGGGCGCCTTCCTGCGGGAGAGCGATGACACCCTTTGCTATGCGGAGAACGGTGTCGTGACGCCGATCCTGCCCCGGGCCGAGGTCAAGCTGCGCGGCCTGCACAATGTCGAGAACCTGCTGGCCGCCATCGCTGCCGTCTGGGGCCGCGTGCCGGTCGAGGCCATGCGTCAGGTCGGCTCCACCTTCACCGGTGTAGAGCATCGCATTGAGCCGGTTCGCACGCTGGACGGCGTGACCTACTACAACGATTCCATCGCGTCCAGCCCGACGCGCACAATCGCCGGTCTGCGCAGCTTCAACCAGAAAATCATTCTGATCGCAGGCGGCTATGACAAGAAGATCCCCTATGAGCCGCTCGCGCCCGAGATCCTGGCCCATGTCAAGACGCTGGTGCTGATGGGTGCCACCGGCCCCCGCATCGAGGCGGCTGTCCGCGGATGTGCGGGCTTTGACGAGAGCGCGCTGACCATCCTGCACGCGGACAGCATGCAGCATGCAGTCGAGCTGGCGCGCGGTGCCGCCCAACCCGGGGATGTGGTCAGCCTTTCGCCCGCATCTGCATCCTTTGATTTGTACCCGAATTTTGAGGTCAGAGGACGGGATTATAAGAATATCGTCAACAACCTGAAATGATGACGACAACCTGACTTGGCCCCCTCGCAGAGGGAGGTGAGAGGTCCCTCCATGATTCAATCCGTCTCCACTGCGGAACATAAAACCGAATACCTGCGCCGCCTGTCCGGCAAGCCTTACTTTGAGGCAGTCCTCGGCACGCATCTGCGGCTGTTCGGGCAGCACCCGGCCAGCGGGTGGGCCTTCTATCTGCTGCCCGGCACAGCGGTGCTGGAGCTGCGCGGCGGCAGTGCCGTGGTCTGCGGTGCGCTGCCCGGCGGCAGTGCAGGGGAGGACGCCCGCGAGGAACTGGCCGGCTTTCTGCGGTTTCTCTGCGCCGACCGGCTGCGCACCGAGCAACCCCTTGCGTTGGCAGGCTGGCAGCCCGCCGCGCCGCTGACCCTGTGGGAGTTGCCGCAGGGCAGTGCATTGCCGCTGCCGCCTGCGTACCCGGCGGAGCTGGTGCGGGACACAGCGCCCTCTATGCTGCCGGTCAGCCGTCTGGTCTTTGCCGAGAATGACGCCGAGGCCGATGAGTTCTACTCCACGGCCTGCACGGCGCTGGCCCACGGCGTGGGGGTGTGCCATGCCCTGCTGCAGGACGGCCGCCCCGTCTGCACAGTCGGCTGCTATGAGCAGAGCGACACCGAAAGCTATATGGCGGCGGGCGTGACCGACCCGGCCTGGCGGGGCAGGGGACTGGCCCGGCGGCTGATCGTTGAGATGGCGAACGCGCTGGCCGCCGACCGCACGGTGCGCTTTGCCTGTGAGCAGACGCTGTGCGGCTTTTATGAGCAGCTTGGATTTGTACAAAACGGCAAAATAAACTATTATACTACAGATTGGAATACGCAATGATCGAACAATTTTACGACCTGCGCCCCGAGGTGCTGGCGCTTGACCGCAAGGCCCTTTCCCTTTGCCGTGAGCAGTTTGCCCATGTGGAGGAGATCCGCGACTACAACCAGCTCAAGATGCTGCGCGCCTTTACCGACAGCGGCGTTGAGGCACGGCACTTCTGGGGGTCAAGCGGCTACGGCGTCTGGGACGACAGCCGCAATAAGCTGGAGGAGGTCTTTGCCCGCTGCATGGGGGCGGAGGCAGCGCTGGTGCGCCCGCAGTTCATGAGCGGCACCCACACCTTGACGGTCGCGCTTTTCGGCCTGCTGCGCACGGGGGACACCCTGCTGGCTGCGACCGGCCGTCCCTACGACACGCTGGAGGGCGTGATCGGCATCGGCGAGGCGGGCAAGGGCTGCGGCACCCTGCGGGAGTACGGCGTCAAGTATGACGAGTGCCCGCTGCTGCCGGACTTTACCCCCGACTATGATCTGATCGCCGAGAAGGCCAAGACCGCCACGGTGGTGCATATCCAGCGCAGCCGCGGCTACACCCAGCGCAACGCCTTTGACTTGGCAACGATTCAAAAGGTGGCCGACATTGCCCGCAAGGCCAACCCCAAGGCAGTCATCTTTGTGGATAACTGCTATGGTGAGTTCACCCAGACTGCAGAGCCGGTTGCCTTCGGCGCAGACATTATGGCGGGCAGCTTCATCAAAAATCCGGGCGGCGGCATCACCCCGACCGGCGGCTACATTGCAGGCCGCCGCGATTTGGTGGAAAAGTGCAGCCACCGCTTCACCGCGCCTGGCATCGGCGGCGATCTGGGCTGCACGCAGGACAGCCTGCGGGATACCTTCCTCGGCTTCTACTACGCCCCGAGCGTTGTCTGCGAGGCACTGAAAACGGCGATCTACGCCCAGTGCCTGCTGGAGCTGGCGGGCGTCAACCCCGTGCCGCGCTACACGGCCGACCACAATGACATTGTCACCTGCTTTGACTCGGGCAGTGCCGCCGCGCTGACAGGCTTCTGCGCGGGCATCCAGCACAACAGCCCGGTGGACAGCTTTGCCAGCCCCGAGCCTGCCGATGAGCCGGGCTACACCGACAAGGTCGTCATGGCCAGCGGCAGCTTTACCGAGGGCAGCACGATCGAGATCTCCTGCGATGGTCCGCTGCGTGCGCCCTACACCTGCTATCTGCAGGGCGGCGTCAACTTTACCGCCGGCCGCGCCGCCGTCCTCAACGCCGTGCAGAATGCGTTTTTCGCGGAGTAAGGTGAGGCGGCAGAGCCCCTCCGGTCATCGCTGGCGCTCGACCACCTCCCCTGTAAGGGGAGGCTTTTGCGCGGGCTTTGCCCGCGAGAAAGGCGCCCCACGAAGTGGGGAGCTGGCCGAGTTTACGAGGCCTGAGGGGCTCTGCCATGCTGCCTGAACCTGCAAGCCTAAATAAAAAAGCTCCCGCGTATTCAACGATACGCGGGAGCTTTTTTAAAATCCTGATTTTTAGTGCTTCACAAAGTCACGCACAAGCGCCTGCAGCAGGTCATCACGGTCGATGCGGCGGATGATGGCGCGGGCGTTCTTGTAGGTCGTGATGTAGGTCGGATCCTCCGACAGAATGTAGCCGACAAGCTGATTGATGGGGTTGTAGCCCTTCTCCTCCAGCGCACGGTACACCTGCAGCACCGCCTGCTTGATCTCCATATCACGGTCATCACGGATGGAAAATACAGCGGTAGGCTCAGAGATCGGCATGTCAAAACTCCCCCTTGTAAGATATTACTAGCCCTATTATACTCAATATGCGTCAAATTTGCAATACGGAAACCGAGAAATTTTATACAGAAATCCAAGAAATGTGGGCTGTCTGCGCGGACAGACTTTTGCATTTTGCAGCAGAATGTGCTATAATACTCACAAAATGTCCGTAAAGGAGATACAGCCATGAAGTTTTCTGAGATGCCCTATCAGCGCCCCGATCTGGACGCGGTAAAGCAGCAGTTCGCTGACCTCTGCGCGCGGCTCAAGGCCGCCGAAAGCTACGCAGAGGCGCGCGCGGTATTCCTCGAGGAGGAGAAGCTCAACAAGCATGTGGACACGCAGGCCCAGCTTGCGAGTGTGCGCAACACGATCGATACCCGCGACACCTTCTACGACGAGGAGATGAATTTCTGGAACGAGGCAACGCCTCAGCTGCAGGAGTGCCAGAACGCATGGAGCCGCGCCATGCTCGATTCGCCGTTCCGCGCGGATTTTGCCGCTGAGTACGGTGACCTGATGTTTGTCAACGCTGAGATCGCCGACAAGGCCTTTTCGCCCGCAATCCTTGACGAGATGGCGCAGGAGAACAAGCTCTGCACCGACTACGGCAAGCTGATTGCCAGCGCCCAGATCCCCTTTGAGGGCGGCGTCTACACGCTGAGCCAGCTTTCCCCGTTCAAGAATGACCCCGATGATGCCCGCCGTCTGGCTGCATGGAAGGCAGAGGGCGCATGGTATAAGGAGCATCAGGCCGAGTTTGACGGCATTTATGACAAGCTCGTCCACCTGCGCGATACGATGGGCAAAAAGCTTGGGTATGAGGGCTACACGACGCTGGGCTACTACCGCATGGGCCGCAACTGCTACACCAAGGCAGACATTGAAAAGTTCCGCGCGGCCGTTGTCAAATATCTGGTGCCGCTGGCGGACAGCATCTACCGGGAGCAGGCCCGCCGCCTTGGCAAGCAGTACCCGATGAACATGGCGGACAACGCCCTGATGTTCCGCAGCGGCAACCCCAAGCCGGCGGGCGATGCCGATGCGATCCTCCGGCAGGGCAAAAAATTCTATGAGGAGCTTTCCCCCGAGACCGGCGAGTTCTTCAACAAAATGCTGGACGATGAGCTGATGGATGTACTGTCCACCCCCGGCAAGGCGGGCGGCGGCTACTGCACCGGTCTGGGCGATTATGAGATGCCCTTCATCTTTGCCAACTTCAACGGTACCCAGCACGATGTGGAGGTTGTGACCCATGAGGCGGGCCACGCCTTTGCGGCCTATATGAACCGCGACCGCATCCCGTACAGCTATGTCTGGCCCAGCATGGAGGCCTGCGAGGTCCACTCGATGTCGATGGAGTTCTTCGCGTGGCCGTGGGCGGACGGCTTCTTCGGAGAGGATGCCCGCAAGTTCCGCTACAGCCATCTGGCCGGGGCGCTGACCTTCATCCCCTACGGCGCGATGGTTGATCACTTCCAGCACATTGTCTATGAGAAGCCCGACATGACCCCGGAGGAGCGCCATGCTGAGTGGAAAAAGCTGGCCGCTATCTACCAGCCGTGGATGCGTCTGGACGGCGAGATCCCGTTCTACGGTGCGGGTGAGTACTGGCAGCGCCAGATGCATATCTACCAGAGCCCCTTCTACTATATCGACTACTGTCTGGCGCAGACCGTCAGCCTGCAGTTCTGGGCAATGCTGCAGAAGGACTGCGCCGATGCGTGGGCGCACTATATGGCCTACACAAAGCAGGGCGGCAGCCGTACTTTTACCGAGCTGCTGAACCATGCCGGGCTGACCACCCCCTTTGAGGAGAGCTGCCTGCGCGGCGTCTGCGAGGCCGCCAAGCAGTGGCTGGACGGCTATGACCTGACGGGGCTTGTCTGATGGCGGGGCGCAAAAATAAGCACGCCTACCTTGATGATTTTGAAAAGGATCTGAACGGCAACTACCAGTACCGCGGCGCATTTTACCGCTATGCGGGGACACCCTCCCGCGGCAGGGCGCTGGCCGTGCTGTGGCTGTGCTGCGGCGGCGGTGCGGCGCTTGCAGTGGGCGCGGGCGTGCTGCCCGGTGCTACGGCCCATGCCCCGGTCTGGCTGCTGCTGCCCTATATGGCGGCGCTTATAACGGCGCTGTATGCAGTGGTCGTGCTGGCGCGCCTGACGCGCGGCGGCGACCCGATGCGGGCCTATATCCATGAGCAGACCGCACAGAAATTGCCCACTCTCACGCGGGCGTGCGCGCTGTTCGCCGTGCTGGCTGCGGCAGGGCAGGGGAGTGTTGTGTTTGCAAACGGCGCACAAATGCTTTTGGGTGCGCATGGCATTTTTATACTGCTTGAAATTTTTTCAGCTGCCGCTTTTGCCGCCGCTGCTGCGTTTTCCCGGCGGATGCGTTGGGAAAAAGAGTAATATTTATACAACTGTATATGCACGATTTGAAATGCGTCCCACTTGGCGGTGGGACGCATTTTTTCTTACCGTCACCTGCAGCGGCGGGCAAATACGGTGTTTGAACAGAGCAAAAAAAGCTCCTTTTGCGGCAGGGGCGTGCCCAGGGCGGGAGAGTGCCTAAAATTTTTTTCTGAATTTCGTCAAAAGGTACAAAAGTGTAATTTACTGTTGACTTTTTGTCAATTTTGGGGTATTCTAAAGACTAAGTCACTGTCGACAAGTGTGCGCTGTAAAGGAACAGACAGCACAGAAGGGCTTTCGCCTTTCTCGCCTTACGCTCTTGGGGAGCAGAGGGACGATTTGTGGATGAGGGCAAAATATAGGAGGTTTTACACATGAAAAACACCAAGCAAGTCATTGCACTGGCATCTGCTGCCGCACTCAGCGTCAGCGTGCTGGCTGGCTGCGGCGGTGCTGCGTCCGACGCGACCAGCGAGAGCACCAGCACTGCTACTGCCGAAGCATCTAACACGGCCGCTTCTGATGGCACCCTCGTTCTGGCAGAGACCGGCTTTGAGGGCAAGTTCAGCCCCTTCTTCGCCGCCTCTGCTTCCGACCAGGATGTCATTGACCTGACCCAGCTGGGCCTGTTGGGCGCCGACCGTAAGGGCGAGATGATCCTGAACGGCATCGAGGGTGAGACCCGCGAGTACAACGGCACCGACTACACCTATTACGGCACCTCTGACTGCGTTGTCACCGAGAATGACGACGGCACCGTCACCTACGATATCAAGCTGCGCGACGACCTGAAGTTCTCCGACGGCGAGCCTGTCACCATCGACGACGTCATCTTCTCGATGTATGTTTTCCTCGATCCTACGTATGACGGCTCTGTAACCATGTACTCCACCCCCATCGTTGGTCTGGAGGAGTACCGCAATTCTATGTCCACCCTGTCCAAGCTGATCGCTGAGGCCGGCGAGGACAACACCGACTACACCAACTTCACCGAAGAACAGCAGAAGGCTTTCTGGGATGCTGTCAATGACGGCGGCGTGAAGTTTGCCCAGGAGATCGTTGACTATATGATGGCCAACGGTGCTACCGATGTTGCCTCCGCTGCTGCCGGCTGGGGCTTCGATGGTCTGGCTGCCGATGCCACCGCCAAGGACTTCTTCCTGGCGATCGGCGAGCAGTACGACTGGAGCTTCTCCGCTATGGAGGCCGAGTCCGCCGGTTCTGCCCTGTCTGAACTGATTCCCGAGGATGTCTACGCATACTCCACCACCGGTGTCAATGTCGGCAATGCAGTTGCCAACGTTGCCGGTATCGTCAAGACCGGTGATTACAGCATGACGCTGACCACCAGCGAGCTGTCCACCACCATGATCTACCAGCTGCAGATGCCTATCGCCCCCCTGCACTACTACGGCGATGAGAGCCTGTACGACTACGACAACAACTCCTTTGGCTTTGTCAAGGGTGATCTGAGCGGCGTCCGCTCCAAGACCAGCGCTCCTCTGGGCGGCGGTATGTTCACCTTCTCCAAGTACAGCGACGGCGTTGTCTACCTGGATGCCAACCCCGACTACTTCAACGGCGCACCGAAGGTTGCCCACGTCAACATGAAGGAGACCCAGGAGGCCGATAAGATCACCGGCGTTCAGGCCGGCACCATCGACATCTCCGATCCTTCCTACTCTCTGGAGGTTGCTGACCAGATCGCCGACATCAACGGCGTCGAGGGTGAGGACGGCCCCGTCATCACCACCCGCCTGAAGGATTACCGCGGCTACGGCTACATCGCCCTGAGCGCCAAGAACGTCAACGTCGGCGGCGACCCCTCCTCCCAGGCCTCCAAGGATCTGCGCAAGGCCATCATGACCGTCATCGCCGCTTACCGTGATGAGGGCATCGACTCCTACTACGGCGATACCGCTACCGTCATCAACTACCCCATGTCCAACACTTCCTGGGCTGCTCCCTCCGTCACCGACGACGGCTACCAGATCGCCTACTCCACCGATGTGGACGGCAACGAGATCTACACCTCCGACATGAAGAGCGAGGACAAGTACGCCGCCGCTCTGCAGGCTGCCCTGGGCTACTTCGAGGCTGCCGGTTACACCGTCGAGAACGGCCAGATCACGGCTGCCCCCGCCGGTGCCAAGATGGAGTATCAGGTCAACATCGGTGCTTCCGGCAATGGTGACCACCCCTCCTTCCAGACCCTGACCAACGCTGCTGCCGCCCTCAAGACCATCGGCTTCACCCTGACTGTCAACGATATGGCCAACGCTTCTGACCTGTTCGCTTCCTACCAGTCCGGCGCTGCCGAGGGTTGGGTCGCTGCCTGGCAGTCCACCAATGACCCCGATATGTTCCAGCTGTACCACAGCCAGGGCGCTACCAACTACTACGCCATCAACGATGCCGACCTGGATGAGCTGATCATGGCTGCCCGCCAGACCACCGACCAGGAGGCCCGCAAGGCCATGTACAAAGAGGCTATGGAGATCATCCTGGATTGGGGTGTCGAGCTGCCCGTCTACCAGCGCAGCGAGGCTACCATCTTCTCCACCGAGCGTGTCAACATCGACACCATCGCGAAGGATCAGACCCCGTACTGGACCTACAAGTCTGAGCTGAACAACCTCGAGCTGAACTAAGTTCAACTTACCGTTGTGAAAGCAGGTGACCGCCCGCCAAGGGCGGTTGCTTGCTGTCAAGGCATGGGCGGACCAATGCCCGCCCGCGGGGTGTCGAGGACGCCGCCCCCTACAACTGCTAATATGGTCGTCCCACTCCCACGCAGTGTTTGCGCGCTGCGTGGGATGGGGATGCCCACATTACGGCATTTCCCTGCAAAATAAACGCGGTCTAACCGTGCAAGGAAGGAACGAAAACTCTTGCGAAATTACATCATCAAGCGTATCGCGCAGTCGGTATTGATCCTGTTCTGTGTCATGTTCATTATCTACGCGCTGATCCGCAGCCTGCCCAGCTCCTTTGCCGAGACGATGGCAATGCAGCTGGCCCAGGCCCCCGGTGCCAAACCCTATGAGGAATGGCTGGCCCAGCTCAATGCGGCCTACGGCCTTGACCTGGACATTATCCCCGGCTTCTTCACCTGGCTGAGCAAGGCCGTCGTCGGCAACTTCGGCGACAGCTGGAAGTGGAACGTGCCTGCCACCCAGAAATTCACCGAGGTCATCGGCCTGTCTGTCATCATGGGCGGCATCTCCTTTGTGCTGTCCATCGTGATCGCCGTGCCCCTCGGCGTGCTGGCTGCCACCAAGCAGTACAGCCGCACGGACTACGTCATCACGGCTGCGGCGCTGGTCGGTATTTCGCTGCCCACCTTCTTCTTTGCTACGCTGCTCAAGCTGCTGTTCTCGGTCAAGCTCGGCTGGTTCGATCTGTACGGCCTCGTCGGCCGTGACTATGCCCAGCTGGACGCCTGGGGGCAGTTCTGCGATAAGGCCAACCATCTGGTGCTGCCCATCGCAACGCTGGTCATCGTCTCCATCGGCGGCTACATGCGCTACACCCGCACGAATATGCTGGAAGTGCTGAACGCGGACTACATCCGCACCGCCCGCGCCAAGGGCCTGTCGGAGCATACGGTCATCTACAAGCACGCCTTCCGCAACACGCTGATTCCCCTTGTCACCATCATCGGCGGCAGCCTGCCCGGCCTGTTCAGCGGTGCCCTTATCACCGAGACGCTGTTCTCCATCCCCGGCATCGGCTATATTTCCTACCAGTCCATGGTCGCAGGCGACATCCCCTTCACGATGTTCTACCTGTCCTTCATGGCGGTGCTGACGCTGGCCAGCAACCTGCTGACCGATATCCTGTACGGCGTGGTTGACCCGCGCGTGCGCATTTCTTAAAGAAAGGAGACTGCACACCCATGAGCGAAAACACGCAGAACCAGAACCCGAAGCAGGAGCAGTACTCCCTGAACGATGACCGCCGCGTCAAGGTTTTGTCTCCCGGCGCACTGGTCGCCAAGCGGTTCTTCCGCAACCGTCTGGCCGTCGTCGGTCTGTCCATCCTGATTGCAATGTTCCTGTTCTCCTTCGTAGGCGGTCTTGTCAGCCCCTACGGCCAGGACGAGCAGTTCTTCACCTACACCCAGATGTCCAAGGAGTTCGTCGGCGTCACCCGCAACGACACGATGCGTTTTGTCGTGGCCGACGGCCAGGACTTCGGTTCCATCGCCCAGAGCAAGGCCCTCGAAGCCGTGAAGAAGGGCAGCACCGAGTTCAACTATAAGGATACTGACTACACCGTCGATATCCAGAGCGACGACTTTTATGTCGTCTACCAGGGCAGCGACGTCATGGGCTATGCCAGCCGCGACCTTGTCAACGAGGCCGACGGTGCGCCGAAGTTCAGCTTTGACGTCAAGCTGGCCGCCCTGACTGCCATGACGGCAGGGGAGAGCGACTTCACCGCCGACGGCGTGGACTACACGCTGAACAAGGACGGCGAGATCGCCGCCAATGGCGAGCAGCTGGGTTATGTCAGCCGCTTTGTCGTCTCCGCCGCCGATTCCAGCGTCGTCGTTACCCGCGATTTCAAGGATCGCCTGGAAGAGGCCATCAACGAGAACGCCGATAAGTTCAACTACACCGACGCCGAGGGGAACGAGGCCGAGTACGATATCGTCTACGATGCCTCCACCAAAGTTTGGTCCGTCAAGCAGATGACCGAGACTTACGTCTACGACCGCTACGCCAGCCCCAGCAAGGCGCATTGGCTGGGCACCGACACCAACGGTATGGATATGCTGACCCGCCTGATGTACGGCGGCCGCGTCTCGCTGATCATCGGCTTCATCGTCGTCGTCATCGAGGCATCCCTGGGTATCCTGATGGGCGGTATCTCCGGCTACTTCGGCGGCTGGGTCGATAACATCATTATGCGTGTCGTCGATGTTTTCTACTGCATCCCTTCGATGCCGGTCATCATCATCATCGGCGCGGCCATGGACGCCATGCGCGTGGATTCCTGGAAACGTATGCTGTACCTGATGCTGATTCTCGGCTTCTTGGGCTGGCCCAGCATTGCCCGCCTTGTCCGCGGCCAGATCCTCTCTCTGCGTGAGCAGGAGTTCATGATGGCCACCGAGGCCTGCGGCATCAAGGTGCGCCACCGCATCTTCCGCCACCTGATTCCCAATGTTATCCCGCAGCTGATCGTCACCTGCACGATGGGCCTCGGCTCCACCATTCTGACCGAAGCCACCCTGTCCTTCCTGGGCCTGGGCGTCAAGTATCCTTTCGCCTCCTGGGGCAACATCATCAACGATGTCAACAACGCCTATGTTATGACCAACTACCTGTTCATCTGGATCCCCGCCGGTATCTGCCTGCTGATCACCGTTCTGGGCTTCAACTTTGTGGGTGACGGTCTGCGCGATGCCTTTGACCCCAAGATGAAACGCTGATCGAAAGGAGAAACACACGATGGCTAAGAAACAGGAAGGGTATCTTTCCGCTAAAGAATCGCGGCGTATCTCCAAGGAAAACCGCCGCATCACCGACCGGTACGAAAAGCAGCGCAAGCGCCGCAATGTGCCGGAGAGTGAATATGTCACCGAAATGCACGATGAGAAGAACGCGGTCGAGTTTGACAACCTGCACACCTACTTCTTCACCGACACCGGTGTTGTCAAGAGCGTGGACGGCGTCTCGTTTGAGGTGCCCATCGGCAAGACCGTGGGCGTTGTCGGCGAGTCCGGCTGCGGCAAGTCCGTCACCAGCCTGTCCCTGATGCAGCTGCTGCAGCGCCCGCAGGGCCAGATCGTCGAGGGCTCCATCCGCCTGAATCTGGGTGATGGCAAGGCCTACGATATTGCCAAGACCCCCACCGAAAAGATGCAGGGTCTGCGCGGCAACTATGTTTCAATGATCTTTCAGGAGCCGATGACCAGCCTGAACCCCGTGTTCCGCATCGGCGCCCAGATCGATGAGGTCATTGCCCTGCATGAGGGTGAGGGCAAGAGCAAGGAGGACATCAAAAAGCGCACGATCGAGATGCTCGAGATGGTCGGCATTGCCAACAGCGAGGGTGTCTATACGATGTTCCCGCATGAGCTGTCCGGCGGTATGCGTCAGCGCGTCATGATCGCCATGGCGCTGGCCTGCAACCCCAAGATCATCATTGCGGATGAGCCGACCACGGCGCTTGATGTGACGATTCAGGCCCAGATTCTGGACCTGCTGCGCAACCTAAAGGACCGCATCAACTCGTCCATCATGCTCATCACCCATGACCTCGGCGTTATTGCGGAGATGGCCGACTATGTTGTTGTCATGTACGCAGGCCGTGTGGTGGAGAAGGGCACCGTGGAGGAGATCTTCACCAACCCCAGCCACCCCTACACCATCGGCCTGATGGCCTCCAAGCCGGTTGTCGGCAAAAAGGTCGACCGCCTCTACTCCATCCCCGGCAAGGTGCCCAACCCGGTCAACATGCCGGACTACTGCTACTTCAAGGACCGCTGCGAGCTGCAGCTGCCCTGCTGCGGCGGTGAGTACCCCTGCGAGATCAGCCTGTCCCCGACACACAAGGTCAGCTGCTATCGCTATTATGAAGAAAACAGAAAGGCGGGTGAGTGACGCATGGCAAAAGAAAAAATGCTGCCCGAGAACGATTACACCCCCGTCACCTACGACCCTCAGTACATTCTGATGGTCAATCACCTCAAGAAGTATTTCCCCATCAAGGGCGGCCTGCTGTCCCAGACCGTGGGGCATGTCAAGGCTGTTGACGGCGTCACCTTTAACCTGCGCCGCGGCTGCACGATGGGTCTGGTCGGCGAGTCCGGCTGCGGCAAGTCCACGACCGGCCGCACGATTCTGCGTCTGGGCGGTGAGAAAACCGGCGGTCAGGTGCTGTTCAACGGCAAGGAGGTCTATGATATGACCCCCGCCGAGATGCGCACCCTGCGCACCAAGATGCAGATCATCTTTCAGGATCCGTTCTCCAGCTTGTCCCCGCGTCTGCCGGTCGGCGAGATCATCGGCGAGGCTGTGCGTGAGCACAACCTCGTCCCGAAGGCAGAGTTCAACGATTATATTGACCAGGTCATGGATGACTGCGGCCTGCAGCCCTACCACAAGACCCGCTACCCGCATGAGTTCTCCGGCGGCCAGCGCCAGCGTATCTGCATCGCCCGTGCCCTTGCCCTGAACCCGGAGTTCGTAGTCTGTGACGAGCCTGTCTCCGCACTGGATGTTTCGATTCAGGCCCAGATCATCAACCTGCTGAAAAGCCTGCAGGAAAAGCGCAACCTGACCTACCTGTTCATCTCCCATGACTTGAGCGTTGTCGAGCATATCTCCGACACGGTCGGTGTCATGTATCTGGGCAATCTGGTCGAGTACGGCGAAACTGATGACATCTTTGCCCACCCGCTGCACCCCTACACCAAGGCGCTGTTCTCGGCCATCCCCATTCCGGACCCGACCATACGCCGCGAGCGTATTGTGCTGCAGGGCTCCATTCCGTCCCCGGCCAACCCGCCGTCCGGCTGCAAGTTCCATACCCGCTGCCCCTATGCCACCGAGCGCTGCAAGACCGAGGCACCCAAGCAGCGTGAGGCTGAGCCGGGCCATTATGTGGTCTGCCACCTGTACGACAAATGAAAAAGCATGAACCCTTTGAGGACGATGGGCATACCATCGCCGATATGAACGGCATCGGCCCTGCGCCGATGCTGCGCCCCCACCGCCGAAAGGCGGCCCAGCCCCCGGAGCCGTCCAATGACCGCCCGTGGGAGCAGGAGCCGGAATGGACCGCCAAGGAAAAGCTCTGGGCGGTTCTGGGCGTGCTGAAAGCCACCCTGCTCATCGCCGGAGTCTATCTGGCAGGGCTGGGTGTGCTGCTGGCCGCTTTGTTCCTGCTGTGGAGATGAATACAAAATAAAAAGGCATGTACGATTGGATCGGTCGTACATGCCTTTTTTGCGGTCAGAAAACAAAAACCGGTTGAAACCTAGTGGCTTCAACCGGTTTTGGTGCGCCTGCAGGAACTCGAATCCTGGACCCTCTGATTAAAAGTCAGATGCTCTACCAACTGAGCTACAGGCACATTTGTTATGCTGTGTGAATCACAGCTTTAATATTATAACAGTCGCGCTGCAAATTGTCAATATGGTTGGCAAAAGATTTTGCCGGAATTTGCCCGTCTTTGCCGCAAGCCACTTGCCAAACACGCCGCGGCGCGGTATAATACTTATTTAGAAAACTATAACCGTAAAGGGGACTGGAAATATGGAAACTTTGGGCAGCCTGCGCCGCACCAACTACTGCGGTGAAGTCAGCCTTGCAATGGCTGGTCAGGAAATGACGGTCTGCGGCTCGATCGCCCGTGCCCGCGACAAGGGCGGCATCATCTTTGCCGACCTGCGCGATACCACCGGCATCCTGCAGCTGGTGTTCGATGAGGACACGCCGAAGGAGGTCTTTGCCAAGGCCGAGAGCCTCAAGAGCGAATATGTTGTTATCTGCCGCGGCAAGCTGCGTGAGCGCGCCGCCAAGACCGATAAGATCGCCACCGGCGATGTGGAGTTGTATGTTGCTGAACTGCGCATCCTGAGCGAGGCCCAGACCACCCCGTTTGAGCTGCGCGACGAGATCAACGTCAATGACGATCTGCGCCTGCGCTACCGCTACCTTGACCTGCGCCGTCCGTCCATGCATGAGCCGATCGTGCTGCGCAGCAAGATCATGCAGATCATCCGCAACTATTTCTGCGAGAATCACTTCACCGAGATCGAGACCCCGACCCTCATCAAGTCCACGCCCGAGGGTGCGCGCGACTATCTGGTGCCCAGCCGCGTGCAGCCGGGCCACTTCTATGCACTGCCCCAGAGCCCGCAGCTCTACAAGCAGATTTTGATGCTGTCCGGCTTTGACCGCTACTTCCAGCTCGCGCACTGCTACCGCGACGAGGATCTGCGCGCCGACCGCCAGCCTGAGTTCACCCAGGTGGACGAGGAGATGAGCTTTGTCTCCGAGGACGATATCATGACCCTGAACGAGGGCCTGATCAAGCGCCTGTGGAAGGAGATGCTCGATGTTGATGTGCAGACACCCTTCTACCGTATGCCGTGGGACGAGGCCATGGGCCGTTTCGGCTCCGACAAGCCCGATACCCGCTTTGGCCTGGAGATTCAGGACGTGACCGAGGTGTTCAAGGGTACTGAGTTCAAGCCCTTCGCCGCTGTGCTGGAGGCCGGCGGCAGCATCCGTGCCATCAACGCCAAGGGCATGGCCGACAAGCTGAGCCGCAAGAACATCGACAAGCTGGGCGAGGTCGCCAAGACCTACGGTGCCAAGGGTCTGGCCTACAGCCGCCTGACCGCAGAGGGCACCTCCTCCAGCTTTGAAAAGTTCCTGACCGATGCCGAGAAGGCTGCCCTCTACGCCGCGTTGAATGTCGAAACCGGCGATGTGCTGCTGATCGTCAGCGATGCCGACTGGGTCAAGGCCTGCACCGCGCTGGGTCAGGTCCGTCTGGACATTGCCCGCAAGCATGGCCTGATCGACCCCGACAAGTTCAACTTCCTGTGGGTGGTGGACTTCCCGCTGTTTGAGTACAGCGAGCAGGAGGGCCGCTGGATGGCGATGCACCACCCGTTCACCCTGCCCAAGGCCGAGGATCTCGACAAGGTCGAGAGCGACCCCGGTGCCTGCCACGCCGTGGCCTACGACATTGTGTTGAACGGTGTCGAGATGGGCGGCGGCTCGATGCGTATCAATGATCCCGCATTGCAGGACCGCATGTTCCACGCCCTCGGCTTTACCGAGGAGAAGGCCCGCGAGAGCTTTGGCTTCCTGATGGACGCCTACAAGTTCGGCGCACCCCCGCACGGCGGTATGGCCTACGGCCTGGACCGTATGGTCATGCTGATGCTGAAGAAGGATTCCATCCGTGATGTGATCGCCTTCCCGAAGGTGCAGAATGCCGGTGAGCCGATGAGCGGTGCACCCGATGTGGTGGACGCCCAGCAGCTGAGCGACCTGAGCATTGCCCTGACGCTGAAGGACTAAGGCTTTCCCACTATCATGCAGCCACCGCAAGGCAGCCGGAGCGGTCAAGACCGCTCCCTACAAACTGCCGTATACGGATGCTTTGTAGGGAGGGGTCTTGACCCCTCCGTGAGTTGAAGGACTAAGTCAGAAGTAATTGCGCTGTAGGGGCCGGACATGTCCGGCCCGCGGCCTGCCCGCAGGATTCTCTTTTGCGGGCAGGTGCAGGGCGAGGCATGCCTCGCCCCTACATGGCAGCAAAAATATACGCCCGACCGTATTTTGTGCGGTCGGGCGTTTTTATGTTATCTCAATATTTCGGCTTCGGTTCCTCGTCCTGCTTTACCGGGTACTCCGCAGCGGGCGGTGGGGTCTGAAGGGGCTTGGGTACCTTGGGGGCTTTCGGATGGCGCTTGCGCCAGAAGCACAGGGCCGCAAGGACCGCAATGACGATCAGCACCACCGGCCACAGGTAGACCAGCGCAATGACCAGCCCCTGCACGAACCCAACGAAGGCGTCCCAGCCGCCGCCGAACGCATCGGCAATGCGCTCGGTGAAGGTCACGCCGGTCGGGGTCAGGGTTGCGACCTCCTGCAGATAGATGTCTACGGTCGAGTAGCTGACCTGCTGGTCCATGTTGCGCAGCTGGCGGGTGTAGTTCTCGAGCTGGTACTGCACATCGGAAAGCTGGCTCTCGATTTCCAGCAGATCCGCCGTTGTCTCGGCCTGATCGGCCAGTTCGTTCAGGCGGGTGCGCTGGGCCTCCAGCGCGGTAAGCCGAGCCTGCACGTCTATGTAACTGCTTGTGATGTTCTCGGCGTTCTCGCTGACATTGCGCACGCTGCCTGCCTCGCCCACGGCGGCCAGAAACGCGCGGTAGTTGTCCACCGGCACCCGCACGGTGTAGTCGGCGCTGCGGTCGTGATCCTTTTCGGTGCCGTAAACGCTGACGGACTCCATCCATGCATCGTTGGCCTCGACCGCTGCCATCAGGGTTTCGCGGGCAGCGTCAAAGTCGGTGGATTCCATCGACAGGCTGGCGTTATAGATGATTTTCTGCGCGGTCTCGTCAGTGGCAGCCTCGGCGGCGTTGGCGGGCATCAGGCTGCTGTCCGCCCCGCCTGCGGCGCTGTCGTAATTGTAGCTTTCCTGCGCGGCGGCCTCGGTGGTGTAGTAACCGCCGTCTTTGCTGCTGATGCTGCCGCAGCCTGCCAGCAGTGCGGCAGCGGCCAGCGCAGCGGTGATACGGGTGATGCGATTTTTCATGTGGATGCTCCTTTCCTTTGTAAAGGCATCCCCCAAGGGGGGAGCTGTCCGCGAAGCGGACTGATGAGGGGGCAAGTTTGCCTTGCCGCCTTTTTACGGCTCGGTGTCGGGAACGCCGCCCCTCATCCGGCCTTCGGCCACCTTCCCCCTCGGGGGGAAGGCATTTCCCTTTTCACCAATATAACACGGAAAATGCGCGTTGTGTGTTACAAACCAAATACAAAAAAGTGGGATGTACCGTAATTTTGGCACATCCCACAAATTTTTGGCTGATTATTCGGCTTTCTGCCCAAGCAGCTTGACATCCTCATTGTCGGCAAAGGCAACGGCGTTGAAACCGGCAGCCTCCAGCGTGCCGAACTGCTTGCCCAGCTTTTTGGCCTGAGGCAGCACGGTCACATCATAGGCGGCGCGCAGCTGCTCTGCCTTGGCCAGCACGGCGGCAAAGTCGGCGTCCTTGAGGTAGAGCAGCGCCATCTTCGGCTTTGCACCGGGGATCTGATAGCCCTGCTCCAGCAGAATGCCGCAGACGCGCTCAAAGCCGATGGAGAAGCCCACGGCCGGGACCTGCTGGCCGATGAACTTGCCCACCATATTGTCGTAGCGGCCGCCGCCTGCCACGGCACCGCTGAACTGCGGGCAGGTGACCTCAAACACCATGCCGGTGTAGTAGCCCTGACCGCGCACGAGGCTGGGGGCGTAGGCGATGGCGTAACGGTCACCGGCCACGCGCTCACTGGCGGCCATGACATACCGCAGGTCGGCGGTCAGTGCCTCGTCATCGACACGGGCGGCCACAGCGTCCAGACTGAAATCACCGGCGCGCAGGAAATCGTCCAGCGCCTGCACGGCCGAGGCAGCAAAGCCCTTCTCGGTCAGCTCGGCCTTGACGCCGTCCGCACCGATCTTGTCCATCTTATCAAAGCTGATGCAGACCGAGTCAAGCTGGTCGGCAGCAAAGCCCATCTTCTCCAGCATGGCGCGCAGGATGCGGCGGTCGTTGATGTTGATCGTAAAGCCGGTGAAGCCGATTTTCAGCAGGGCGCGGGCGGTCACATCAATCAGCTCGACCTCCGCATTGGGGGAGGAGTCACCCAGAATGTCGATGTCGCACTGGACAAACTCGCGCAGACGGCCCTTTTGGGGGCGCTCGGCGCGGTAGACACGGTCGGTCTGGATGACCTTGAAGGGATTCGGCAGCTCGTTGCGGTTGGCCGCATAATAGCGGGAAAGCGGCAGCGTCAGGTCGTAGCGCAGGCCCATGTCGGACAGCTGCTTTTCATCGCCGCTGGCCAGCGCATGCTCCAGCTTGTCGCCGCGCTTGAGTACCTTGAAGATCAGATTCAGGTTGTCGCCGCCCTCGCTCTTGTCGAGGTTCTCCATATCCTCCAGAATGGGGGTGGAGATGCGCTGGAACCCGGCGGCGCGGTAGGTGGCCAGAATCTGGCCTTGGATATAGTCACGCAGTGCCTGCTCCCGCGGGAGCAGGTCGCGCATACCTTTTAAAGGCTGAGTTTTCATGGTGGTTCTCCTTATACTGTATAATGGCTTCCCCTGAGGGGGAAGCTGTCACCGAAGGTGACTGATGAGGGACAAACCTTGCCATTGCAACCCGTAAACGGGCAATGATGGCAAAGCCGCCCCTCATCCGGCCTCGGGCGGGGCCTCGGCCACCTTCCCCCCTCGGGGGGAAGGCTCTTTGCTTTTATATACTTTATAATGATACCTTCTGCGCCGCATTTTGTCAATCCAAACCGGGCATACTAGACTGAAAAGGGGAGGGGATGCGTGTGCCGAAACAGAATCGCGGGCCGTACATTCTTGCTGCGGGGGCGGCGGCGCAGCTGCTGACCGGCATACCGGCGGCGTGGGGCGTCTTTCAGCAACCGGTTATGCAGGGGTACGGCTTCTCACGCGGGCAGGCCATGCTGGGCTTTGCGGTGCTGGTGGCGGCCTACGGTGTGGGCTGTGCCGTGGGCGGCCTTCTGCAGGATGCCCGCGGCCCGCGCCCGGCAGGGCTGTGGGGCACAGTGCTGCTGGCAGGCGGCTTTTTTGCGGCCGCGCTTGTGCCGCCCGCCAACGCCGCGCTGTTTCTTGTCGTCTACAGCCTGCCTGCGGGGCTGGGCAGCGCATTTTTGGCCCCGGCGGTGCTGGCCTGCGCCCAAAAGTGGTATCAGGACAAAAAGGGCTGGGCCACCGGCGTGGCAGGGGTGGCAATGGGGCTGTCCGGTGCGTTTTTTACCCTGTTCGTCAAGGGCGTCGGCGGGCGGTGGGGCATCCGCGTCTGCTTTGCCGCGCTGGGGGCGGTCATGCTGGTTGTCTGCGGCGCGGGTGCGCTGATTCTGGAAAACCCGCCTGCAACGGCCAAGGAAAAAACGCAGCCGGGGCTGGACTACAAGCAGATGCTGCGCACACCGCAGTATAAGCTCTGTGCGGCAGCGGTGGCGCTGTCGGCTCCGGCGGTGCTGCTGTTCAGCCCGGAAATATTCAAGATCGCCGCCGAGCGCGGCCTGCCGGAGAGCGCCGCGCCCTACAGCATCGTGCTGGGCTCGGCTGCCAGCGCGGCGGGGCGGATGCTGCTGCCCGCCGTCAGTGACAAGCTGGGCCGAAAGCCGGTGCTGTATGCCGTGTATATCGGCCTTGCGGCGGGCAGTGCGTGGTTTGCCTTTGCGCAGGCGTGGTGGCTGTTGGCGGCCTACGCTTTGCTGACCTTTTTCTACTCCGGCGGCGCGGCGGTGCAGCCCTCCTTTAATACAGACCTTTTCGGGCTGGCGCACGCGGGTGTCAACTACGGCTTCATCGCGCTTGGCATGAGCGGCGGCAGCATCCTGAGCTATATCGGTGCGCAGGCGCTGCCGCTGGCGGCACGCCACTGGCTGGCCGGTGCCTGTGCCGCAGGGGGGCTGGTTTGTGTCAGTCTTGTAAAACCTGTGGAGAATGGTTGAAAAAATCGTGGGCACGGGGTAAAATAGGACAGCAGCGGCAAAGGAAAAGTGCCCGGGCGGATATGGAATCCGCCCCTACGGCGTAGGGGTCGGCGTCCTCGATGACCCGCGGAAGCTTCCGCCGCCGCAAAGCTCCTGCGGGCGAGCAATGCTCGCCCCTACAAAGCATATCATCTACGATCCGAGAGGTTTCACCTATGACCCAATCCCAACAACTGCGCAAGCTGGCAGCGCAGTCGGCCACGGCGTTTCTGGTGGCTGCGCTCTGCGCGTTCCCGCTTTATATCGACAAATTCTCCAATCTCGGCGTTGTCAAGTTCACCGCCGTCTGTACCCTGTGCTGGGCGTTCGTCCTCTGGCTGGGGGCGCTGCGGGCAGTCGGGGCAGCGCCGCAGCCCGGCCGTCTGCCGTGGCGGCAGGATACGGCGCTTTGGGCGCTGGGGGCTGTCACGGTCAGCGGCGTAGTGTCCACGGCACTGTCGCTCTCGCCTGCGGCGTCCTTCTGGGGGCTGGGCGGCTACTACGGCGGCTGCATGATGGTGCTTTTCACGGCGGCGGGGTATCTGGTGGTGCGCGCCTTTGCACCGCAGAGCCTTCTGAACGGCCTGATCTTCGGCGTCGGTGTGACCACGGCCATCGTCACAGTGCTGTATGTGCTGAACATATTCAATATCGACCTTATCGGTACCTATGCCGACACGGCAGTGGTGGAGCGCGCGCAGTTCTTTTCGACATTGGGGCAGAAGAATTTCTGCTCCGGCTTTATGGCGTTTGCGCTGCCGCTGGTATTCTACGCCTTTTTGGTGGCGCGCGGCGTGCGGCACACGATCCTGTACGGTATTCCGGCTTTCTTCGGCGGTCTGGCGCTCGCGGTGGTCGATGCCGAGGGCCTTGCGCTGGGTATCGGCGCAGCGGTGCTGGTATTGCTCTGCCAGAGGATGTTCACCACCCGCACGCTGCGGCGGCTGGCGGTCATCGGCGGGTTCTTCTTCTTCCACGCGGGGTGGATGCAGTACATGCGCACCCATGTCTACACGCAGGGCGGCAAGCCGATGCTGGCGGCGCTGGGCCATGTGGGGCAGACCGGGTTTGTGCTCTGCCTTGTCCTTTGGGCGGCGCTGCGGTTCGGCTTGCGCGGGCGGGAGATACCGCTGTACAGGCCGGGGCGCTGCGTGGCGGCGGCAGTCGTGGTCACGGCGGCGGTGCTGGTTTTACTGGCAAACCTCTGGCCCGGCTTTCCAAGCCTCGGCCGGCTGGACGAGGTGCTGATCTTCAACGACGACTGGGGCACCTACCGCGGCACGGCATGGCGAATCACGGCGGTAAGCTGGCTGGATCAGCCGCTCTGGCGCAAGCTGCTCGGGGTCGGCCCCGGCATGATGCACACGGCGGTGGCAAACTGGGCCGGGGCGGACATCACCGACCGGATGAAGACCTTTTATGCTGCGCACAATGAGTATCTCGAGCTGCTGCTGACCACCGGTGTTGTGGGGCTGGCAGCGTGGCTGTGGTTTGTTGCGGCGCACCTGCGCAGGGCGGCGCAGAACTGGCTGCGCCCCGGCGTGGCCCCGGTCACGCTGGCGCTCGTCAGCTATCTGGCCCACGCGGTCATCTCGATCCGCGTTTCGATGATCTTCCCCGAGATCATGCTGCTGTTCGCGCTTTTGCAGGTGTTCTGCCTGCCGCCGGAGGAGGCTGCTGCGCAGGATAAACCGGCAAGGTACGCCAAAAAGCAGAAGGCTGCCGCCCCGGCGGAGCAGCCCGGACTGGTGCGGCAGTGGCTGCCGCCGATCGCGGCAGGCATTGCAATGATGGCGGTCTGCGGTGCAGCCTCGCGGGTGATCTTTGGTTTTTTGTTTTGAGTTTAGATAAGGCAGAGCGGAGGAAAACTTTCGCTCTGTTTTTTTGTGGGCGGCAGCGGGCAGGGGGCAAAGCCCCTCCGGCCTCGTTACACTCGGCCACCTCCCCACTGCGTGAGGAGGCTTTCTCGCGGGCGAAGCCCGCGCATAGAGGCTCCTCGCTATGCGGGGAGCTGGCCGAGCCTGCGAGGCCTGAGGGGCTTTGCCGCACTGCTGCAGTGTGCAGCGTTACCCACGGCATCTGTCACAAAACCATGCCCGTCCGCCGCGCAGTATGCTGCCCGGCCACAGAAAATGCCAAAAAACAAAAGGTTAGGGAAAACTAACATCTTGAAAAACACAATTCGACCCTTTATAATAAAGATAGCTGTGAAAAGCCTAACAATATGCAAAGGAGAGAAAATTATGATCGAATACTCCGCACAGGTCAACGCTATGTGCCCGATCACAAAAGGACCCAAGCACGGTCCCGCGCCCATCCCCGAAGAGGGCCAGTGGGTCAAGGCGTATAAAATTGAGGATATCAGCGGCTACACCCATGGTGTGGGCTGGTGTGCTCCCCAGCAGGGTACCTGCAAGCTGAGCCTGAACATCAAGAACGGCATCATCGAGGAGGCCCTCGTTGAGACCATCGGCTGCTCCGGCATGACCCACTCCGCCGCTATGGCTGGTGAGATCCTGCCCGGCAAGACCATTCTGGAGGCTCTGAACACCGACCTCGTCTGCGATGCCATCAACGTCGCCATGCGTGAGCTGTTCCTGCAGATCGTCTACGGCCGCAGCCAGACCGCTTTCTCTGAGAACGGCCTGCCTGTCGGCGCTGGTCTGGATGACCTGGGCAAGGGCCTGCGTTCCATGACCGGTACCATTTTCTCCACCAAGGCCAAGGGCGTCCGTTATCTGGAGCTGACCGAGGGCTACATCCTCAAGACCGCTCTGGACAAGGACAATCAGGTCATCGGCTATCAGTTCGTCCGTCTGGGCAAGATGATGGAGGACATCCGTCACGGCAAGGATCCGAAGGAAGCCTACGAGAAGAACATCGGCACCTACGGCCGCTTCTCTGCCGAGCAGGGCGCTGTCAAGTACATCGACCCGCGTGAAGAATAAGAGAGGGAGGAACATAGATTATGGCAACTTTTGAATCCCAGAATCGCCGTATGCCCAAGATCGAGGCCTGCCTGAAGGCCAACGGTCTGGAGAGCCTCGACGCCTGCAACGAGATGCTGCTGGCCAAGGGCATCGACTGCGATAAGATCATCCGCGGCATTCAGCCCATCTGCTTCGACAACGCTGTCTGGGCATACACCCTCGGCACCGCCATCGCCGTCAAGCGCGGTCTGAAGAGCGCTGCTGACTGCGCTGCCGCCATCGGCGAGGGCCTCGAGGCCTTCACCATCCCCGGCTCTGTCGCTGAGCAGCGCAAGGTCGGTCTGGGCCACGGCAACCTCGGCGCTATGCTGCTGCATGAGGACACCCATTGCTTCGCCTTCCTCGCCGGCCACGAGTCCTTCGCCGCCGCTGAGGGCGCTATCGGCATTGCCCGTACCGCCAACAAGGTCCGCAAGGAGCCCCTGCGCGTCATCCTGAACGGCTTGGGCAAGGACGCTGCCCAGATCATCAGCCGTATCAACGGCTTCACCTATGTCAAGACCGACTATGACTTCGCCACCGGCGAGCTGAAGGTCGTCGAGACCATTCCTTACTCCGATGGCGAGCGCGCTGCTGTCAAGTGCTACGGCGCCAACGACGTTCTGGAGGGTGTCGCCATCATGAAGGCCGAGGGTGTTGAGGTTTCCATCACCGGTAACTCCACCAACCCCACCCGCTTCCAGCATCTGGTTGCCGGCACCTACAAGAAGTGGGCCATCGAGAACGGCAAGAAGTACTTCTCTGTCGCTTCCGGCGGCGGCACGGGCCGTACCCTGCACCCCGACAATGTCGCTGCAGGCCCCGCTTCCTATGGTCTGACCGACTCCATGGGCCGTATGCACGGTGATGCCCAGTTCGCTGGCTCCTCCTCCGTCCCGGCTCACGTCGAGATGATGGGTCTGATCGGTGCCGGCAACAACCCGATGGTCGGCATGACTGTCGCCTGTGCTGTTGCTGCTTCTCAGGCTAACGCTTGATTTGAACTGAAGCATTAGGCTTTTCGCCGCCCGCTCCGCAATGGAGCGGGCGGTTTTTGTGTTTGAAAGGCTTCCCCCTTGGGGGGAAGCTGTCAGCGGCTCCGCCCGCTGACTGATGAGGGGCGACGGTCCGGCAGCTGCACATGAGTGGGCTGCTGCCGCAGCACCGCCCCTTTAGGGCACCTTCCCCCGCAGGGGAAGCCTTTTTTGCGCTTTTCTCTTGCTTTACGCCGCCCTATGGCATATAATAAAATCGAGTATATGTAAATTTTTACTTGGGAGAAATCACCAATGCCCAAAATTGACATCGACAACTACATAGAGCAGAGCGGTATGCGCAAGGCGCGCTTCGGCGGGTATGAGCCGGACGATGTGCGTCAGGCAATGCGGGAGCTTTGTGCCGATTATGAGCAGCACCTTGCAGCGGCGGCCGCCGAGCTGCGCACCGTCCGGCAGGAGAATGACGCCCTGCGCCGTCATGCCCAGACCCTTGTAATGCAGAACCAGAACCTTTCGGCCCAGAATGCAACGCTGGCCGGGCAGGTGGACAAGCTGCAGAGCTACCGCACCAATCTGGAAACGCAGTATTCCACCGCGAAGGAGCGCAACCACTCGCTGACAAACCAGCTGGATGTGCTGCGCCTGAAAAACAGCGACCTTGTGCGGGAAAACAAGGAACTGACCGAGCAGTGTGAGGAGGCAAACTCTGCGCTGCGGGTCAAGGGCCGCGCCCATGACCAGGCCCGCCAGCAGGTCATTGCGGACCGCGATAAGGTCATTGCCGAGGCCGAGGGCGATGCCGCGCGCATCCGCCAGCAGGCCCGCGATGATGCCGACAAGATCCTCAAGGATACGAACCTCAAGGCTGAGGCCATCGACCAGCTGGCGCGCGAGCAGGCCATTGCGCAGGCGCGCAAGATGGTCCAATCCGCCACCGATGAAACACGGGAGATTCAGAACGCCCACCGGCTGCGGCTGCAGGACCTCAAGAGCCGCATTACCGAGATGGAAAAGACCCGCGGCGAGATGATGGACTACCTTGCAAAAATGATCGAGGAGCTGCAAAAAACGCAGGACTACGCCAGCCAGAGCGCGCCGCTCGTCCCCCATACGGAGGATCTGGCCGAGGCTGATGCCGAGCCGAAGCTCGATCTTTCGGCCAACAAGGTCGATGCGGCAGCCTCGGCGCTGCGCGGCAGTGAGCCGGAACCGCAGCCCGCGCCCGCAGACCCGGATACGAACCGTGTGGTAGCCCCCGGCTTTGACGATGCCGAGCCGAGGACGAACACTGTCATCACGCCGTCACCGGATTATTTTGACACCGACCCCAAGGAACAGCCCGGCGACCCGCATGAGGAGGTCGAGATCCCCGGTGCGATCTTCTCCTACCCGATCCTGCGCCAGCAGGGGGAGCCGATTCTGGACGAGGAAACCCCGCCCCAGCCGGTGCCCCACAAGCCGGTAATGCCCAGCTTTACGCTGGCGGATGAGGATGAGCCGGACGACGCGCTGCCCGCACCCGCTGCGGCACCGGGCAAGCCGCAGCCCAAGCGCCGCCGCAAGGCTGTGATGGCCCTGCGCGCGCTGAACAGAAAGATCGGTGTATAAGACCTTGCCGTACGATGCCCGCCGGGAGCTGCGGCGGGGCCGCAAGAGGAGCAGGAGGCAACCATGAGACCGCATAAGCTCGGCATCTGCGCAGCGCTGGCACTGATGCTGGCATTGCTCTGCGCATACGGCGCGGCGGCGGACACCACCGTCGGCATGACCAGTGCCGGGACCTTCCGGATGGAGCAGGTCTATGTCAATGTGCCGGAGCTGGATGTCTATTTCTATGCGCTGGACGGGGACGGCAACCCCTATTCCTCGATCAAGGTGCAGGCGGCCGGCCCTGAGCTGACACTGGGGGACCGCAGGCTGGAGGTGCGCTCTGTCGCAGTGGCCAGCGACCCGATCTGCTATATCCTTGCGCTAGACAACAGCGCCGACCTGCCCGCTGCGGACTTTTACACGATGCTGGGCGGCGTGCGCAAGCTGATAAACGCAATGGACGCGGACGACCAGCTTATGCTCTACACAACGGCCGGTGCGGCCGAGTGTGTGCTGCCCGCGACCTCCGACAAAGCGCTGATGTACAAGGCGCTGGGTGCCGTGCAGCAGGCCGAGGGCCGTATGGATAGTGCCCAGCTGGTGTCGGCGGTCTACACCGACATACAAAGTGATTTTCAGGCGCTGGCCCCGCGCAAGGCTGCGATGATCGTGACCGATGCCGGGCAGGTGCTGACGAATATGGCGCTGGTCGGCACGCTGGCCAGCGATTTCGGGGACCAGATCGGCATGGCCGCCTATGTCTATTTGATGACAGAAAAGCCGCAGCTTTTTGAGACGCTGCAGCAGGCGTCCGGCGGCAGGCTGATTCTCTGTGAGGCGGCCGGGCTGGGGGATGAGCTGAAGGCAAAGCATGCCTATTTTGCCACGGCGCTTGAGATACGCACCGAGGTCCCCGAAAGCCTGTACGGAGAGCGGCTGGAGACGCTGACGCTCGCCATGCCGCAGCTGGGCAGCGCTATCCGCAGCTCCCAGACGGTCTACATGGGCCACAAGCTGGCCAAGCCTCAGGTCACCGGGGTGGAAACGCTGCGCCGCGACCAGCTGCGGCTGACCTTCAACCAGCCGATCAACGAGAATGCCGACAAGACCCAGCTGTATGAGATACGCTCCAAAGACATATGGAACTGGCGTGTCGGCGTCCATTCGGTCAAGATCGGGGAGGACGGCCGCACGGCGGTGCTGCAGATCGACCCGCTGTACAAGGGCGAATATACCGTCGCGCTGAACCGGGTATCCAGCCGGATGAGCGCCGCCAATGTCAGCAGCAGCCGCAATACGACCGCCTTCCGGGTGGTCGTCTGGCCGCGGGACAGGGCGTTCTATTTTGCGCGGTTCCGGGTGCCGCTTGTGCTTGGTGCGCTGCTGCTGCTGACGCTCTGCGGCAGTTGGTGGGCGGTGCGCCGCCGCGACCGTGCTGCCGAGCAGGAGGCGGAGGCCGAGCATCTGCTGGCCGGGGCCGGGGCACCGGATGCCCTGCCGCGCCGCTGGGTCACGCTGTTCTGGAGCCAGCGCTCCTCCATTGCCGAGAGCCGCTGGGCCGGCATGGTCGAGAGCAGCCTTATCATCGGCAGCGATGCCGCCCAATGCGATTTTTGTCTGCCGGACCGCAAGCTTTGCCCGCAGCACTGCGCCCTCTCGGTGCAGGAAGATTCGCTGCTGGTGCAGCCCCTGACGGATCGTGCCAGAGTCTATGTCAACGGTGAGCGGATAGACGGCGAGCATCGGCTGCAGAATAACGATACGCTGCGCATCGGAAAGACGACGCTGCGGCTGGTTTTGTAGGGGCGGATGCCGAGCATCGCCCCCCCGTGCAGCTGCGCACTGCCCCAAAGGAGTTATTTAGTATGAAGCTATCCAAATGTGCAAACGGCCACTTTTATGACAGCGACAAATACCCTGAGTGCCCCTACTGCAACACGGATCTGCTGAAGGATCACGCCATCGTCCATGAGGGCGAGGCCGAGCCGCCGGCTGCCGCTGCGCAGGCGGCCGCCC
>OGWZ01000063.1_pt1 | contig 119283 bp, 98 predicted proteins | sample 1576141 | NCBI WGS metagenome assembly OGWZ01 (sample SAMEA3541512, study PRJEB24748) | human gut metagenome | biome: human gut; feature: human-associated habitat; material: faeces | place: China | collected 2012
TAGGAACGGCAAAATTTTTTACACTTCTATTACTTCTTTATCGCACATCAGTAAATACACGGGGTATGTCTCTGTATTCGGCTGGGAGGGCGACAAGGATGCACCGATTGCATTTATTGATGGCTCTTATCTCCTGCGCGACAGAAAAAATACACTCATAACTTTCGGACTTGCCGATATAAACGGAAAAATCGAGTGGTTCAACAAAGAGGATTGGCTGCCGTGCCTCGTCAGCAAATACCGCACGAGGGACTTTGAATGCACTGTAGAAAACTTTGCGGATATTCTCGATAGGGGCGACGGCAAGTTTGAAATTGCCTATTCGAGAATGACGCTCAAAAATATCAGCAACAAAACTTTGAACACACCGCAAGTGTCAAAACTGCTCATCCCGCTCAACAAACAGCCGCATTCCGTAAAACCCGGCGAAACAGTCGTTCTTGATTATGCCGTTGGCGCAGACCGCTTCGGCGAAAAATACGCATATCCCGCGAACAGTGAAATAGCTTCTGCAGGCGGGTTCGATGAGCACTATGAACATATGAAAGCTTACTGGACGGAGCGCATGGAGCCGCTTGCAAAGATAGATGAACTGCCCGACAGCAAGCTTATAGACGCCTACAAGGCAGGATATGTGTATACAATGATAGTCAAGGATGGCTACGGGCTCCATGTCGGCGAGAACGGCTATGACAGAGTGTTCGACCATGATGTCCTTGGTATAATGGCATCGCTGCTGACAATAGGCGACTTCAAATATTTTGACGAATATTCAAAGACGATTCTCAAGTTTATCCAGTATCCCGACGCCGGATGGAAATTCAGCTGGCCGTATGCGCTCTATCTCCAGAAAACAGGCGACAGTAAGCTCGTTGAAGAGCGCTTCGAGCAGATAAAGACAAACACTCACAAAATATCATCCGACAGGGACTCGGACGGAATAATGAAGCGCACAAACGCTATCGACAGCAACGGACATTGGACTATCGACAACTGGTCGGCTCTGTTCGGTCTCTGCACTTATAAATATATCTGCGACAGAATTGAAAACAAGTCTGAGAGCGAGTGGGCGCAGAAAGAATATACAGATCTCCTCTCATGCGTTGAAAAGAAGCTTGCCGAAACTTCGAACAAATATAATCTTGATTATATCCCGATATCAATGGATGAGCCGAACGAATACGGTCAGCGCAGCGACCCTCACGATGCAAACTGGGGCTCAATGTTCCTGTTCGGTCGCTGGGGCTGGGACGGCTATCTTTTCGGCGCTAAACAGGGAAGCGGCATGATAGAAAAAATCGACGGCACATATGCGCATATTTTTGAGTGCCGCAAAGATATAACAGATAATCCGTACAACTTCGGCGGATACCCGCACGGCTTCTTTTGCAGTTCATATAATGCCGGATACGGAAGCACCGCACTCAGAGGCGAAAAATACCGAGACAGCGGCATAAAGGCGTATCAGTTTATGATAGACCACGCCCAAAGCGGTCCGTTCAGTTGGTGGGAGGGCGTAGGCTATCCCGAAGCGGACGGCGGTATATGGGCGAGCGGCGGAAGCGGCTCGGGCGGCGGTTCGTGCCCGCATATGTGGGGACAGAGCACCGCAACAAAAGTCCTGTGGGATTCTCTTATTGTTCAGAAAGCCGATTCGACCCTGCTTATCGGCAGGGGAATGCCGGCAGAATGGATAGAAAGCGGCAAAAAAACCGTTATCCGTGATTATCCGCTCAACGGCGGAAGAAAAATCGGCTTCTCGCTCGTTTCATCAAATGATACGGTTACTCTCACTCTGACCGGAGACGGCGCGGGCACTTGCGAGGCAATACTCGATCTTATCGGGCTTCGCGGAAATATAGAATCGGCAAGCTGCGAATATGACAGCGAGCGCGGAGTTGTTATTATCCCGAAAGGTGTAACACAGGTCACGGTGAGGAGAAAGATATAATGAAAAAGTATGTTACTCTGGCGGCTGTGTGTTGGTTCGCAGTCATATCTTTGGTCGGTATAATTCTGACCGTCTATGACAAGCGCATTGCCGGCAGCGGGAAGCGCCGTATCCCGGAAGCGACACTCATGACCGTCGGTCTGCTCGGCGCGGCGGGACCGATGTATTTGACAATGAAAAAAATCCGCCACAAGACCAAGCATAAAAAATTCATGCTCGGACTTCCGGCGGAAGTTATTCTGCATATTCTGATTATTGCCGCGGCGGTTTATTTTTCGCTCTCCTGAGCTGTTTCAGCTGAGCTTTCATCAGGTTCTGGAACAACAAGTGAAACTGTTTTTCTGATGTCAATTCGGTCATAGTACTGCTTGAATCTGACCGCCACTCTGACCGTTCTGTCGCAGTGCGGGCAGTAATATTTGCTGCGGAAATACTGGTTTGAATATGACCACTGCTTTGTCTGCTCGCATTTGCCGGAGCATATCTCGCATTTATAATCGAGAACGCTTTTGTCGATAAGCGGGCTGTGAATATTGCTTATCGGATGCGCCTTGAATGTAAGCCGCGCATAGAACTCATCGTTGCACTCTCTGATATAAGGCTTGAATGCGTCTTTTGAATAGACTTTTTTCAAACATTCCGCGCTGAGAAGGCTGTCATCATAGGCTCTGTGATGCGAGAAACTGCTCTCGTCGATTCCGAGCTCCTGCGCCGCGGTCGAGAGACCTATCTGACGTGATTTCGGCGTTCCGAGGACTGACTGAATATACGCCTGCATATCGGCATAATAGCTCAGAAACGGGACTGTATTGATACCGTTAAGATATTTGTAATTGTCGATGAGCACACGGATATCTCCGTCACCCCATGTGAGCAGTACGCACTCCGAGCCTATCCAACGGCGAAAGCTCGAAAAAACTTTGGTGAACGGCTCGCCGCTTCTGACTTCTTCATTTGTTATGTTTGTCAATTCTTTGACGCTGCCGCGCAGCTTTTTGCCTATCTGCGGTCTGACGAGACAGGAGAATTTGTCTTTGAAATTGAGATTTTCGTCAAGCTTTACGGCACCTATCTCTATTATCTCATTGATGAAACCTTTGGTTTTGCGGGCGTATGTATTGTTCCATTCGAGATCCATTATTATAAAATCCATCGAAACATCCTTTGAAATCTATATTTCACAATCTGAAATTTTTATTTAAAAACCATAAAGTATTATATATTAAAACCGGATGTATTGCAAGACAAAATAAACCTGTGTCGCCTATCCGCTTTTTATGCCCTTAAGATTGATTTTCTTTTTCAAATGGGGTATTATATAAGACAAGCGTTTTATTACACATATGTAAGGTAAAGGGAAGAAAATCATGCCTATAAAAATAGACAGCAATTTGCCGGCACATAAGCTACTGGAGAATGAAAATATTTTCGTTATGACCGAGGAACGGGCAGTATCGCAGGATATACGCCCGCTGAAAATACTTATTCTCAATCTTATGCCGACAAAGATCGAGACAGAGACGCAAATATTGCGTCTGCTGAGCAACTCGCCGATTCAGGTCGAGGCAGAGCTGCTTCAGACCGCCACGCATGAAGTAAAGAACGTTTCCAAAGAGCATATGCTCAAGTTCTACAAAACTTTTGATGATATAAAGAACGAACGCTTTGATGGCATGGTAGTTACCGGCGCTCCCGTTGAAAACATGGAGTTTGAGCAGGTCGACTACTGGGATGAGCTCTGCCGCATATTCGAGTGGAGCAAGACCAACGTCTATTCCTCGTTCTTCATATGCTGGGGCGCTCAGGCGGCGCTCTATTATAAATACGGTCTGAAAAAGTATCAGCTCGATAAAAAGATGTTCGGTGTTTTTGAGCATGTTTCGCTCGACACTTTTCATCCGCTCATGCGCGGACTCGACGACAAATTCTGGGTGCCTCATTCAAGGCATACGGAAGTCAGGCGCGGCGACATCGCGCTGATAAAGGATCTTCAGATACTCTCTTATTCCGAGAAATCGGGTGTGCATCTGATATCCGATATGGAGTGCCGCAATTTCTTCTCGACAGGTCACTCAGAATATGACCGCGATACGCTCGCAAAAGAATATTTCCGCGATGTTGAAAAGGGCTTGGATATTGATCTTCCGGAAAACTACTTTCCGGACAACGACCCTTCGAAGACTCCGGAAGTCAAATGGCGCAGTGCCGCTAATATAATTTTTTCAAACTGGCTCAATTATTTCGTGTATCAGCGTACACCTTATGACTTGAGCACACTTTGACAGGAAGGTAAAGGAAAATGGGAGATATTTACATATCCGGCAACGGAAGAAGAAATCAGGATACTCAGGATATCCCGATAACGCCGCGCAGAGTCAATGTAAATGACCTCGGCGCACAGAACAGAAACGCTCAGCAGGTGCCACCACAGGGGCAGAGACGCCAGCCTCAGCAGGGACAGCAATATGATCCGCGCCGCGAACAGCGCAGACCGAATCCCAATAATCAGCCCGGGCAGAATCCGAACGGCGGGCAGCAGAATAGCGCTCCTTCGCCCAAAAAACCGAAGAAAAAAAGCCGTGCCGCGAGAAATATATTTATAGTTCTTCTTGTGCTTGTGCTTATCGGTTCGTGCGTGTTTGGTGTTGTGTATTCAACGGCAAGCAAGATTGACTATAAACCCGAGACACATCAGGACAATGTCTATGTCGATTCGTCAACTCTGATGCACGACAGCAAGGTGACAAATATCCTGCTTATCGGTGTCGACGGTTCAAGCTCTGATACTTCGCTGCGTTCCGATACCATGCTTATGGTGTCGATAGACCGCAACAACAAGAAGATAAAGCTGACTTCTTTCCTGCGCGATACATGGGCTGTTATTCCGTCAACAAAGTCTTATAACAAGCTAAACGCCGCCTGCTCTTACGGCGGAGCGCAGCTTGTCATGGACACTATAGAATATAACTACAATGTCAAGATAGACCACTATATGCTCGTCGGATTCGATATGTTTGAGACGATAATCGACTCGGTCGGCGGCATTGATGTTGAAGTGACTGAAAAAGAGGCGCAGTTCATGCGCGCCACAGCGAGAGCGACGAGAGAGATACAGTCCGGCGAGAGCGTTCATATGAACGGAGCGCAGGCGCTTGTCTATTGCCGCATAAGAAAGCTTGATTCCGATTTCATGCGCACTTATCGCCAGAGAAAAGTTATAACGGCTCTTATCAAGAAGGCAAAAACTTCAAATCCGATGACACTTAAGAAGCTTGCGGATACAGTGCTGCCGATGGTTCAGACCGATATGTCGCCCATGGAACTCACGAAGTTTGTCTTCGGCGCGCCCAAGTATATCGGCTATGATGTGAAATCCGAGCGTGTGCCGCACGAAAATACTTGGAAATCGCAGACAAAGAGGGGACAGTCGGTTATAGTCACCGATTTTGATGCAAATATACAGTTCCTCAAGTCGTATCTGTATTCAGTAGATCCGGTTGAGGATGAAGAAACCACTTGAAAACGGAGTGGATAGTTTGAAGTATAATAAAATAATATCGCTCAAGGACGGCAGAAAATGCTGCCTGAGAAACGGAACGGAAAACGATGCACAGGAAGTTCTCGATGTCTTTAATCTAACACATGCCGAGACGGATTATCTGCTCACTTATCCCGATGAAAACAGTTTTACCGTTGAACAGGAGGGCGCGTTTCTCAAGGCAAAAACCGAGAGCAGCAACGAAATAGAAATCATTGCGGTCGTTGACGGTAAAATTGCCGGAACCGCCGGAATCGACGCTCTCGGAAACAAATACAAGACAAAACACAGAGCGGAGTTTGGAATAGGCATCGCCAAGGAATTCTGGGGGCTCGGCTTAGGGCGTGCGCTGACCGAGGCATGCATAGAATGTGCCAAAGAAGCCGGATATACTCAGATGGAGCTCGACGTTGTCTCTGATAATGCAAGCGCGATTTCGCTTTATAAAAAAGTGGGCTTCGTTGAATACGGGAGAAACCCGAAAGGCTTCAATTCGCGTATAAGCGGATATCAGGAGCTCATCTACATGAAGCTCGACCTGTAAAACTACAGATACAGCAAAACGGGCGTTATGCAATTTAAGCATATCGCCCGTTTCTTCGCAGAAAAACAGAGCAGATCATCAAGACCTGCTCTGTTGTTTTTATTTATCTGACGCTCTCATAGAGGCTCTTGAACTCGAGAAGTATTCTCGAACCCTCGTGCTTCGACACTGTGAGGAGCTCTTCATTCTCGGTGAGTATCGAGTGATAGTTATTGTCCGCTATGATATAGCCGATCTGATCGTTCGTAAGGCCGAGCACCATAAGCTTTCTGCTGCCTACGATATCCTGCATTGAGGGATACTCCCAATCCTCGCCGGTCCAGGAGTCCTTTGCTTCGGTGCCGCCGCCGAATGCGATTTCGGGAGCAAGCTCGCCGGGGATTAGTGCGAACGCAAGGTTCGTTCCGATCTCCATATAGCCTATCTCGGTCGGGATTCTCATCGAGCCGTCCTTAGCTTTGACCGCTTCGTTAGCGAGAAGTCCGGTGGACGCGATGAACTCAAGCGCATGATTGTCAACGGTGACAAAGACATCTCTGTGGGCGATGTTGAGTATAGGCTCGACCCTTGAGCCCTTGTCGGCCGCAACGAGTATCTCGCCGAGCTTGTTGCCGTATGCTTCGACGTTCTGGTATCTTGTGTTGCCCTCAACTGCCACGGGGGCGGTCTGCGAGGTTATTGCAAGCTCTGCGCCCTGAATCTGAACATAGTTGGCGCCCGCCGCATTGACCTGCTTCTCTATAAAATAGGGATAGTCGCCGGAGATGTTAGTCGTACCTGCACCGAGTCCGACGCAGTGGATAGCGGCATTGACTATCCATGTGGGCTTTGACTCTCTGTTGTCGGGAACAAAGCAGAGACGGTTGAGATTGGGGTCAAAGGTCTGAGGATCGCGCTTGTCGCGGATATATTCATGAACATCGGTCTGGGAGAAATACATTTCGCCGGGCTCCATGTTGTTGACTGCCGCAACAATGGTGTCTGCGGTGGTCTTGTAGAGGTGCTCCATGTATTCCTTGTTCTGTCCGTTGTGCAGGGTGCTCGGATCCATACCGACGGCGTTCTTGAAGGTATTTTCGAAGAGAACCTTGTTGAGGTCACCGTTGAGACCGAGAGTATCGATAGCGCTGTGCTGATGGAGAGTGGAAATATTGACGCTGACGATATTCTTGTTCTTTATGAATCCTGCGATTCTGCTTCTGATCTCGCGTACGTCTTTTGCCGCAAGTCCATATGCGTCGAGAACCGCGTAAACAACGATTCCGTTATCCGTGCCGTCGCTCATCGCGAATACTCTGGCTCTGAGGTCGTCAAGTATCTCGGTGGGGTGCTTGGGGTTGGGATAGGAGAGGCTTCCGCCGACATAGTGGTTGCCGTCAAGCTCGTTGCCAGTGAGAAGCGTTGCGCTTGAATAACCGACATTCCAGCGGGCTCCGTCAGCTGCTTTGTCGTTGAAAGACTTGCTGCCGACATTTGAGTTTGTGAATTTGTAGTCCGCTTCGTCAGGTCTGCTCATCAGCGGGAAAACTTTGCTCAGACCGACCACAAGACTGTCGATAAGTTTGTCAACGGACATATAGAAAAGTCTGCTGACGCCTGTCTTGAAGCTGTCCCAGGTGAGCTTATCCGAAGATGAGAACGCGCCGAGGATAACTTTGATAACGCTGATAGCTTCGTTGATGTCATCAAGCGAGTCTGCGCGGGACGATGCGGAGCTGTCTGTCGTTGCTGTCAGCTCGGAAACATTCTGCGAAGCTAGCGCGAGGTCTGCGCCGTTGTCGGTCTGTGCGCCGACTGCGGCAGCGGTGGAACCGAAAGCGAGTACGGCAACAAGCATAATTGCCACGATACCGCTTATCAGCTTTTTACATTTCATCGTTTAACACTCCTTAGTTTATTTTACAGCCTTTTCGGCTTCTGCTTTTGTTTTGTTGACAGTGTCCATTATGCCGGTGAATACGCTTGCGACTATAGGCGCAGTCTCGGGACCGAGGGAGTTGGTTTCCTCATAATGTCTTCTGTCAAGTCTGTCGCGCGCGCCGTTGATATAGGGCTCGTTGGGGTTGAGATAGAAATCGTTCGGCGGGACGACATAGCCTGTAAAGTCGTTGGAGAGGCAGAAGATGAGCATATTGTCATCGTTTGCGATCTGCAGCAGGGGAGTCGGGTTGATGTCGGGCGATTTGCCCTCAGCTGAACCCTCTGCGTCAAGATATCCGCCATAAGCAAGCTCCGGGAACAGCTCGCAGGGGAGGAACAGAAGCTTGAGACCGTCAAGCTCGAAATAGTTCATCTCGGTGTGTATCGACATATTGAGCGAACCCTTGCCGGTATATGCGGCGTGTGACTTAAGAATGCCGACTCTCTGAACGAGAGCGAGAACATAGTTATCGCACTGCGCATAGTATTCCTGGCGCATATAATTGAGTATGGGACGGAGCTTTCTCTCGTCCTCAATAGCCATTGCTGTGTGTGCTATCGACTGACCGCCTATCATGGTCGATTTGATATTGTCCTCGTCAAGCTCCTTGAGTCTGATAAGTCCGCCGATAGCGCCGACGAAATATATCGTCTCCGCACCGGTCTTTTCAAGTATCTCGTTTCTGAGATATCCCGCAAAGTCTGCGCTGACATAGGAGTTCTTGCCGAGAAGCGACTCGGTATGAGAAGCGAAGTTTATCATCCAAACCTCACGGCTTCCGTCCTTGGGAACAAAGCGGAATCTTGTTACATCTTTCGAATAGACCTCGGGCAGGCGGGAGTCGCGCTGAATCTCTTCGGCTTCCTTCTTGCCGTAATAGAGGTCGCCCTCTCTACGGTCGTTGTAAGCGTCGATAACGACCTGCTTGACCTTCTGGCGGAGCATTTCCATATATTTTTTGTTGCGTCCGCTTCTCGGCAGGGGACCCCAGAAGCCGACAGTGTCGATGCTCGCGTGGTTATGTATGCTCATGATATTAATTGAACGGCAGCCGGTCTCCTTTTTGAAATCCGCAAGCAGATCTCTGATTATGCCGACATCGTAGTTAGTCAGTCCGATATCGTCGATAGATACGAAAATGACGCCACCTCTGCCGGACTGGTCGTCTATCCATATGGCGCTCGCGGTCATCGGATCGAGCGCGCCCTTTGCGGGGTTGTTGATCTTATAGCCTGCGACATAGTATGTTGTCTTGTCCATATCGTCGGGCATAACATCCGTCTTGGCAAAACCTACGCTGAAATAATCGCTCTTGGGCTCGCTGATATAATCAAACGTGCCTTTTTCAAGCTCGGGCGCGGGATTCTTCTTTGTCCTCTTTGCGCCGCCGCGTGACAGCGAATTCTGCAGCATTTTGCCGACTGTTCCTAAAGCACTCATGCTTTATCTCCTCTCAGAAAGCTAAAAGTTTTACTTTGCACAATATGTACAAAATTATCTTATATATTATAAACTTTTTATAAGTGAAAAGCAATATTTTTCAGCCAAAAATTATATGTGTCGATTAAATAAATGAGACATAAAGTACGCATTGCGCAAAAAAATGACTTATTTTGAAATAACATATTTCATTTTACTCCGGAAGTGTGTATAATATAAGCTGATTTATTATGTGAAGAGTGAAGCTCTCGATGGAACGGAGATATATTGATGAATTATAAGGTCAACCCGGACTCTCTTTCGGCGGTGTTTATGGTGCCGTCGCAGATAGTCGATCAGCATATCAAGCTTGCCGGCGGTCAGCAGCTGAAGGTCCTGCTCTGGACTCTCCGCCATGCGGGCGAGGGCTTTGATATGGAAAAAATGTGCAGGGACTTGAATTTTTCAGTCCCCGATGCGCAGGATTATCTTCAATATTGGGTCGAGACCGGGATACTTGTATCAGACGGAAATACCAAAGCGGTATCTGCTTTTGCGCCCACCAAACCGGAGAAAAAAGAAGAGCCTGCGGCGCCCAAAAAAGAGCTGCCGGATATCGTCCCGTCAAGACCGACCGCCGCCGAGATAGCTCAGCGTGCAGAGGAATCGGCGGATATAAAATTCCTGCTTCTCGAAACGCAGAACAAGCTCGGAAGAACCATAGGCTATGACGGACAGTGTACTCTTCTGATGATGCACGATACATACGGAATACCGGTCGAAGTCATACTCATGATAATTGAATACGCCGTTTCGATCGGCAAATCAAGCTTTCATTATATAGCCTCGATCGGAAAAGACTGGGGCGAGCGCGAAATAGATACTATCGAAAAAGCGGACGAGCAGATAAGCAGGCTCAATTCAGTCAACCGCGTCTGGGCATCGTTTGCCGCGATGGCAGGGCTTTCAAACTCGCGTCCGACTCAGACGCAGACAAAATATATTGTCACATGGAACCGCGAATGGGGTTTCTCTCCAGAGATGATTTTTTTGGCATATGAGCAGATGGCGGAGCACTGCCAGAAAATGAGCTTCCCGTATATGAATAAGGTGCTTGAGTCGTGGCACACGAACGGAATAAAAACATCGTCTGATGTTGAAAAAGCAAACAAACCCGTATCTTCACCGAATTTGCCGCAGAATAAGAGTAAAGCCAATGCGGGACACGCTTCTTCATACGACCTCAACGAATTCAACCGCAATGCAATGCAGAAACCGATAGTTTATAAGAAGAAAAACAAGAATTGAGAGGGGAAAGACAAATGAGCTACAGCCGCAAGGTATATGTGAAAGCCGCATCGGCGCTTGAACGCCGCCGCAGCAAAGCCGAGCGCACTCAGAGCATGCACCGCGAAGAGGCGTATGCAAAGATACCCGAGCTTATATCAATAGACCGCGAAATATCCTCGGCAGGTGCGGAAGTAATCCGCGCCATCGGCATGGGCGAGAACGCTCAGCGCTTTATCGAAGAGCTCTCAAAGAAGAATCTTGCCGCCCAGCAGCGCCGCAAGGATATCCTCAAAGAAAACGGTTATCCCGAGAATTATCTTGACGCGGACTATACCTGCAAAAAATGCCGCGATACGGGGTTTGTTAGCGGCGTGATGTGCGACTGCTACAAAGAACTTCTGCGCGACACCGCTCTCGCGGAGCTCAATGAGCTTTCGCCGAGCACACGCTCGACTTTTGAGAGCTTTAATGTCAATTATTATCCCGATACCTCAGATCCTGTTACGGGAGTCAACCCGCGGAGCAGGATGAAAGAAATACTCGACTTCTGCAAGGATTACGCCGCCGATTTCGGTACGGATTCGCCGAGTATTCTGCTCTACGGCGCAACCGGACTCGGCAAAACTCATCTGTCGCTCGCGATAGCGTCCGAGGCTATCAGAAAAGGCTACGGAGTTATATACGGCTCGGCGCAGAATCTTATGTCGCGCCTTGAAAAAGAGCATTTTTCAAGCGGACGGGATAACGAATACGATGGCAGCGAACAGGCTATACTCGAATGCGATCTTCTCGTTATTGACGACCTCGGCGCGGAATTTTCAACCCAGTTCACCGTTGCGGAGCTCTATAATATTATCAACACCCGCATTATGAGCCGCCTGCCAGTTATAATCAGCACGAATCTCACACCCGACGGGCTCGAGCAGAAATATACGCAGAGGATAACTTCAAGAATAATAGGCAATTATATCTCGCTCTATTTCTGCGGAAAAGACATAAGACAGATAAAAACTATGGAACAGGAGTAATATGCCCTTATGGACATTATAAACAGCTTGACAAAAATGTTCGGTCTCCAGCGCTGGCAGGTCGAAAACACAGTGAAACTTATCGACGAGGGCAACACAATACCGTTTATCGCCCGATATAGAAAAGAAGCGCACGGCACGCTCGACGATCAGGTGCTGCGCGAGCTCTCCGAGAAGCTCGAATATCTGCGCAACCTCGACAAGCGCAGGGAAGAGATCAGTGCATCAATAACCGCGCAGGAGAAGATGACTCCGGAAATCGAAGCCGCTCTCGAAAAGGCTTCGACTCTCGCGGAAATTGAGGATATTTACCGCCCGTTCAGACCCAAGCGCAGAACACGCGCTTCGATAGCCAAAGAAAAAGGGCTTGAGCCCCTCGCCGATGCGATTTTTGCTCAGACTTTCAACTCCGCTTCGCCGGCAGAGCTTGCGGCGGACTATATAGACGCCGAAAAGGGCGTTGAAACAGCCGAAGACGCGATAAACGGAGCGATGGATATTATCGCGGAAAACATATCGGATGACGCAGATATCCGCCGCCGTCTGCGCTCGCTGTTCACCGTTGCCGGTGTGCTTCAGTCGCGCGCCGCGGACAGCGAGAAAGAGAGCGTCTATACGATGTATTATGAATATGACGAGCCGGTCAATAAAATTGCCGGCCACCGCGTCCTTGCCGTCAACAGAGGCGAGAATGAAGGCTTCCTCAAAGTCGGCATAGATGTTGACCGCATAAAGGCTCTGAATATAATCAACGCAAATGTCCTGAGTGACAACGGCTCCGCCTGCACCGATACTGTGCGTGACGCTGCCGCCGACGCATATGACAGACTTATATTCCCGTCGGTCGAGCGCGAAATACGCAATATGATAACCGACAGCGCGGTTGAATCCGCACTCAAGGTGTTCTATGTGAACCTGCGAGAACTTCTGCTCCAGCCGCCAGTCAAGGGCAAGCGCGCCCTCGGACTCGACCCCGGTTACAGAACGGGATGTAAAGTCGCCGTTGTTGACGAAACCGGAAAAGTTCTCGATACCGGCGTTATATATGTCACTCATTCCGAGGAGCAGAAGCTCAAGGCAAAGCAGACGGTAAAACGCCTCATAGAAAAATACTGCGTTGAAGTAATAGCCATAGGCAACGGCACGGCTTCAAAGGAGACGGAGATATTTGCCGCCGATCTTATAAAAGAACTCGACCGCAAGGTGTCATATATGATGGTCAGCGAGGCGGGCGCTTCGGTTTACTCCGCTTCAAAGCTTGCGGCGGAAGAGTTCCCGCAGTTCGATGTTTCGCTCAGAAGCGCGGTTTCGATAGCCCGCAGACTTCAGGACCCGCTCGCCGAGCTTGTCAAGATTGACCCGAAAGCACTTGGCGTCGGTCAGTATCAGCACGATATGCCTAAAAAAGAACTCAGCGAAACGCTTGACGGCGCGGTCGAATACTGCGTCAACTCCGTCGGTGCGGATGTCAACACCGCCTCTCCGTCGCTGCTCTCGCATATAGCCGGAATCAACTCCGGCGTTGCCAAAAATATAGTCACTTACAGAGAAGAAAACGGCGCATTTACTTCCCGCGCTCAGCTCAAGAAAGTGCCGAAGCTCGGTGCAAAAGCCTATGAGCAGTGCGCCGGATTCATCAGAGTCCCGGAGAGCAAGAATGTCCTTGATAACACGGGCGTTCACCCTGAGAGCTACGATGCCGCAAAAGCGCTGCTTGAGCTCTGCGGACTTACAGTAAAAGATGCCGCAAAGGGGAATACCGGTGCTCTTAAAGCGACCGTCGAGCTGCTCGGAGGCGAGAAAAAGGTTGCGGAAAAATTAGAGATAGGTCTGCCCACTCTTCAGGATATAATCAAAGAGCTCCAGAAGCCCGGACGCGATCCGCGTGACGAGCTTCCTCCTCCGCTTCTGCGCACCGATGTCATGGATATCAACGACCTCAAGCCCGGCATGGAGCTGAAGGGAACGGTTCGCAATGTTATTGATTTCGGCGCATTCGTCGATATCGGAGTGCATCAGGACGGACTCGTTCACATTTCGCAGATAACTAATAAATATATCAAGCACCCATCTGAGGTGCTGAAAGTCGGCGATATCGTCACGGTGTGGGTGCTGGCGGTCGATGTCAAAAAGAACCGCATATCGCTGACCATGAAAAAAGATAACGTTCAGAAACCTAAGGAGTAAATAGTTTTGTCAGAAAAATTCAGAAAAGATCTCACGCAGGGGAGCGTCACAAAACAGTTGCTCAAATTTTCCGTGCCTTTCCTGCTTTCAAACCTTTTGCAGGCACTTTATTCGGTCGCCGATATGGTGATTGTCGGCCAGTTTTGCGGAAAAGCCGGAATAACCGGAGTTTCGATAGGCGGTCAGATAAATATTCTCGTTACCGGTGCAGCTCTCGGTCTCGCCATCGGCGGAACGGTGCTCATAGCTCAATACGGCGGAGCTAAAAAATACGATGATCAAAAGAGCACGATAGGCACAATGACTACGCTCTATATTATTCTCAGCGCAGTGCTCACCGTCGTTATGGTTCTGCTCACAAAGCCGATACTGCGCCTGCTCAAAACGCCGGACAACGCATTTGAAGAAGCGGTCAGATATCTGACTATCTGCATGCTCGGCACGGTGTTCATGTTCCTGTACAACGCCATAAGCGCGATACTGCGCGGCATGGGCGATTCGAAGCGTCCGCTCTATTTCGTGGCGATAGCCGCCGCGGTAAATGTTGTCGGAGATATAGTTCTTGTCGGTCCGCTGAAAATGGGCGCGGCCGGAGCGGCAATAGCCACTATCAGCTCTCAGGGGATAAGCGTTATTCTCTCGCTCATCTATCTCTTCAACAGCGGATTCTTCTCCGGCTACAAAATAAAAGATTTCAGAATAGACAGGCAGAAAGCTTTGAGCATAATAAAAATAGGTTTGCCGTCGTCCGTTCAGCAGGTTATAGTCTCGTTTTCGTTTTTGACGCTGACGGCGCTCGTCAATTCTCTGCCGAATGCGGCTGCTGCGTCTGCCTGTCAGGGAATCGTCGGTAAGATAAATTCGTTTGCCATTCTGCCCGGACTCGCGATGAGCAGCGCCATATCTTCAATGGCGGGTCAGAATATCGGTGCAGGCGAATTCAAGCGCGCCAAGAAGACAATGACGACAGGACTCGCGATAGCGATGGGCATTTCGGTGCTCGTGTTCGTTATAGTCGAGATATTCCCGCGAGAGCTGCTGTCGCTGTTTACAAGCGAAACGGATGTTATCGAAACGGGCATAACATTTTTGAGACTTGCCGCAGTTGATTATATTATAGTCACTCCCGTGTTCTGCATGAACGGTCTCGCGATTGGTGCGGGATATACAAATATCGCTCTGCTCAACGCGGTTTTCAGCTCGATAGTTATAAGAGTCCCGCTCGCTTATCTGCTTGTGCGCGTGCTTGATCTCGGCTTCAACGGTATCGGAATCGCCATGGGCTTTGCTTCTGTCGCGTCGATAGTTGTAGGATTTATATTCATACAAAGCGGCAAGTGGAAGAAAGCAAAAATAAAGCTTTAAACAGGATTTTGTAAGGCGAAGAAAGGCACGCCTTATGCAATACATATCCGTTTTAATCGGATAATCATTTGATATGGAGGACAAAAACATGAAGATTCTCGTTACGGGAGGCGCCGGTTTTATCGGCAGCAACTTTATCTATCATATGCTCCGCGAGCATCCGGATTATGATATCGTCTGCCTCGACCTTCTGACTTATGCCGGCAATCTCAAGACCCTCGACAAGGCAATGAAAAACGAGCATTTCAAGTTCGTAAAGGGCGATATCGCAGACCGCGAGTTTGTTGACAAGCTGTTCGAGGATGAGAAGTTCGATATAGTCGTCAACTTCGCGGCGGAAAGCCATGTTGACCGCTCGATAGAGAACCCCGAAGTGTTCCTCAGAACGAACATTATGGGCACTGCGGCTCTCATGGATGCCGCGAGAAAAACGGGCGTAAAGCGCTATCATCAGGTGTCGACCGACGAGGTTTACGGAGACCTTCCGCTCGATAGAACCGATCTGTTCTTCACGGAGGAGACGCCTATACACACTTCGAGCCCGTATTCCGCGTCAAAGGCTTCCGCAGATTTGCTTGTGCTTGCTTATTACAGAACCTACGGACTGCCTGTAACTATTTCGAGGTGCTCAAACAACTATGGCCCTTATCATTTCCCGGAGAAGCTTATACCTCTGATGATATCAAGAGCCTATAACAACGAGAGTCTGCCTGTCTACGGCGAGGGACTCAATGTCCGCGACTGGCTCTATGTTGAGGATCACTGCCGCGCTATTGATCTCATTATTCATAACGGCAGGGTAGGCGAGGTCTACAATGTCGGCGGTCATAACGAGAAGCGCAATATAGATGTTGTCAAAACGATTCTGCGCATCATGGGCAAGCCCGAGTCGCTTATCACTCATGTCAAAGACAGAGCCGGTCATGATCTGCGATATGCCATTGACCCGACAAAGATACACAACGAGCTCGGCTGGAGCCCGGAGACCACCTTTGATGAGGGCATAAAGAAGACCGTTGACTGGTATATGAACAATAAACAGTGGTGGGAAGACATCATCAACGGCGAATACCAAAATTATTACGAAAAAATGTATTCCAACAGATAAATATTTTTGTCTTTTTCTACTTTTTCTATTTGAGTGTCCTATAATTTATTTTTGAACTCAAGTACAAAAAAGTATTTACAACGCATTTTTTTCGTGCTATAATACAGAAAAAGGCGTATAGCCTTTGGTTAGGAGTTTCCAATGTCGGAAAAGAAAGAGAAGAAAGAAAAAGAACAGAAGAACACCGCGGAGGCGGAGCCCTCCAGGCGTTCGAGAAAAAAGCAGAACACTCACAAAGCTATTCTGCATCAGGCAAAGGTACTCTTTGAAAAAGAGGGTATCGGAAATGTCACAATTGAGCAGATAAGCGAGAGTGCCGATGTTTCGCGTTCCACATTCTTTTCGCACTTTGCTTCCGTTGACGATCTTCTCAAGGAGATTTCGGACGAGGAGATAAACGACGTCTTTGAAGCGGCAAGAAAGGGCGACGGCGAGCTTACCGTCAGTGCACTTTTGAAGCAGCTCAACGATGACACTTATCCGTATCCGTATCTTTCCGCAGAGGTTCTCATGCGCGGCATTCTCTCAAAAGGCGAGTCGAATTTCGCGCAGGTCGATCGTTTCCTTCGAAAGGAGATAGTGACCGACAAGAGCTATGCGAACACCCTCGAGGAGTTTTCGTCAAAAGAGCTTTCAGCTCTTATTCTCGGAGCCTTCTTCGGTCTTATCTTCCAGAAGATGATAAACGACGAGAGCTTCACAAACCCCGATGAAACAAGCGTGACTATCCAGAAATTCATAAAATATCTGAAAAATCAGGAGGAATTATCATGAGCAACGGATATGGAATCAGCAAATGGGAAGACGCAAAGACCATTTACAATGAGCTTCACGAGCTCACTTCTAAGCCGATCTATTGTGTTTCCGAAGAGGCACTTAAAGACGTTCTCGATTATTTCGAGACCAAGTGCGCAAAGTCGAAGGCGATCACCACCGAGGCAAAGCAGTATATCCCCGGCGGCGTTCAGCACAACCTCGCTTTCAACTATCCCTTCCCGATTTGCGTGACCAAGGCTGAAGGCGCGTTCCTTTATGACCTTGACGGCAACAAGTACTACGACTTCCTGCAGGCAGGCGGCCCGACAATCCTCGGCAGCAACTATGCTCCCGTGAGAGAGAAGGTCATTGAGCTTCTTAATGACTGCGGCCCTGTAACCGGTCTGTTCCATGAGGGTGAGCTCCTGCTCGCTAAGGAGATCAACAAACATATGCCCAACGTCGAGATGTTCCGTATGCTCGGTTCTGGCACTGAGTCTGTTATGGCTGCTATCCGTGTTGCACGCTGTGCCACAAAGGCAAAGCGCATCATCAAGGTCGGCGGCGCATATCACGGCTGGTCCGATCAGATGGTTTACGGTCTGAAGATTCCGGGCTCCAGATTCTTCCTTGAGTCCCACGGTATTCCGCACAGCTGCTACGGCACTACCGACGAGGTCAGACCCAACGATCTTGACATGCTCGAGAAGATGCTCAAGCTCAACAAGATGCGCGGCGGCACAGCTGCTGTTATCGTTGAGCCTGTCGGCCCCGAGAGCGGCACAAGACCTGTTGATTTCAACTACAACAAGGAAGTCAGAAAGCTCTGCGACAAGTACGGCTGCCTGTTCATCTTCGATGAGGTTGTTACCGGCTTCCGTGTCGGCCTCGGCGGTGCTCAGGGTTACTTCGATGTCGTACCCGATCTGACCATCTTCGGCAAGATCGTTGCCGGCGGTTATCCGTCAGCAGGCGGCGTCGGCGGTAAGAAGGAGTTCGTCAGCGGCATGGCCGCAGGTGTCGGTACCATGATGAAGCGCGCTTATGTCGGCGGTACTCTCGCGGCTAACCCGCTTTCGTCCTATGCAGGCTACTGCGCTATCCAGGAGATCGCAAGAACCAACGCTTGCGAAGTCGCAGGCAGAGCCGGTGACAGACTTGCTGCAGGTCTTAAAGATCTTGTTAACAAGTACGGTCTTCCTTATGTTGTTTACAACCAGGGCTCTATCGTCCACCTCGAGTGCACCGGTGCAATGAGCTACGACTTCAGCTCGATGAATATCCTCAAGTCGGCTCTCCCGATGCTCAAGACAAAGCCCGAGATGCTCCGCAGAAAGTCCGCTATGGAAGAGATGGGCGCAGCTTACATGGCAAACGGTATCGTTACCCTTGCCGGCAGCCGTCTTTACACTTCGATGGCAGATACCGACGAGATCATCGACGGTGCTCTTGAGAGATTTGACGATGTCTTCAAGAACGTCAAGGTTTGCCCCGCAGACCGCGTTTTCGCAAAGAAATAATCAAAAACTGATAAATGAGATGCTCTCCTTCGGGAGGGCATCTTTTTTCGGCATAACAGCCACGAGTTTTCAAAAAGTAATTGAATAACTTTTATAAATGTGCTAATATTAATAAGATAAACATTTGTTCATGGCTCGAAAAGAGGCGGTAATCATGCATGAGGATCACAGAAAAAGAGTAAAGGAACGCTTCCTGAAAGACGGGATAGAAAATATGCCCGATCATGAGGTGCTTGAACTGCTTCTGTTCTTTTCAATACCGCGCAAAGACACCAACGCTCTGGCGCACGAATTGATAGAACACTTCGGCTCTCTCAACTGTGTGCTCGAAGCATCCGCCGATGATCTTATGCAGGTAAACGGAATAGGGGAAACCTCTGCGACACTTATAACACTCGCTTTTCAGCTGACAAAAAAGTATCTGAAAAACGCATCGGACAAAAAGCTGAAAAAATACGACGGACCTGAGTCGGTCAAAGAGCTTCTGATGTCAAAATATCTCGGCGCGCGGGAAGAGATGGTCTATATGCTGTCTCTCGACTTTGACGACAATATTCTCGCAATAAACAAGATATCGCACGGCACATTTTCTGCCGCAAATATAGACAAGCGTTTTGTGCTTGAAACTGCATTCCGCAACAAGGCACGTTTGGTCGTGCTCGTTCACAATCATGTCAACGGAATACCTGTCCCGTCGCGCGACGATCTAAACACCACAAAGGCGGTCGGCGATTTCTTTCAAGGTGTAAATGTTCATCTGCTCGACCATCTCATATATACCGACGAAGACATCTTTTCAATGGCGCAGGTTAAGAAATTTGCACCGCTGTTTATATAAAGGATATCAATATGGATAAGTTCATTCTTCATTCTCAATACAAACCCATGGGCGACCAGCCGCAGGCGATAGCCGAACTGACTGACGGAGTTAACAGAGGATTCACCGAACAGACTCTGCTCGGCGTTACCGGTTCCGGCAAAACATTTACGATGGCGAATGTCATTGCCAATCTAAATCGCCCGACGCTCATTCTCGCCCATAATAAAACGCTCGCGGCTCAGCTCTGTTCCGAGTTCCGCGAGTTTTTCCCTGAAAACGCAGTCGAGTATTTTGTTTCGTACTACGACTACTATCAGCCGGAGGCTTATATCCCGTCAACGGACACTTATATCGAAAAGGATTCCGCTATAAATGATGAAATAGACAAGCTCCGCCATTCCGCAACCTCTGCGCTCTCCGAACGGCGCGATGTTATAATCGTCGCCAGCGTGTCGTGCATATACAGCTTGGGCGACCCTATCGACTACCGCAGCATGGTCATCTCACTCCGCCCCGGAATGGAAAAGAGCCGCGATGAAGTTATAAACAAGCTCGTTGAAATACAGTATGAGCGCAATGATTTAAATTTCATCAGAAACAAGTTTCGTGTTCGCGGAGATGTGCTTGAGATATTCCCGGCGCAGTCGAGCGAAAACGCAATCAGAGTTGAATTTTTCGGCGACGAAGTTGACCGCATATCCGAGATAAACGCCCTGACAGGTGAGGTCAAGGGCGTGCTGTCCCATGTCGCAATATATCCCGCGTCCCACTATGTCGTTTCGCAGGAAAAGATGGAGCGCTCGATCAAAGAGATATATGATGAGATGACCGAGCGCGTCGCTCAGTTTGAAATTCAGGGCAAACTGCTCGAAGCGCAGCGCATAAAGCAACGCACGGAATATGATATCGAAATGCTTCGCGAAACCGGCTTCTGCAAGGGAATCGAGAACTATTCGAGAGTCATGTCCGGGCGCGAACCCGGTTCTCCGCCGTTTACACTGCTCGACTATTTCCCGAAGGATTTTTTGCTGTTTGTCGACGAATCCCATGTAACGCTTCCGCAGGTGCGCGGAATGTACGGCGGCGACCGCTCAAGAAAAGATACGCTCGTTGAATTCGGCTTCCGTTTACCGTCCGCATATGACAACAGACCGCTGACTTTTGATGAGTTCTATGAGAGAGTCGGTCAAAAAATATTTGTCAGCGCAACTCCCGGCGAGTTCGAACGCGAGACAAGTTCGCAGATTGCCGAACAGCTTATCCGTCCTACCGGTCTTGTCGATCCCTCGATTTCAGTCAGACCTACCGAGGGTCAGATAGACGATATTATATCCGAGATAAATATAAGAGTCGAGCGCAAAGAGCGCGTTCTTCTGACTACGCTCACCAAGAAGATGGCAGAGGATCTGACGGATTATCTCGAAGACATCGGCATAAAAGTGCGCTATATGCACCACGATGTTGATACGATAGAACGAATGGAAATTATCCGCGATCTGCGCCTCGGCGAGTTTGATGTGCTCGTCGGAATAAACCTGCTGCGAGAAGGATTGGATATTCCCGAGGTTTCGCTCGTTATAATTCTTGATGCCGACAAGGAGGGCTTCCTGCGCTCCGAAACATCGCTGATACAGACGATAGGACGCGCGGCGCGAAACGCGAACGGCGAGGTTATCATGTATGCCGACTCCGTCACTCCGTCGATGGAGCGCGCAATAGTTGAGACTGAGCGCAGACGTCAAAAACAGATGGCGTATAACGAAGAGCACGGAATTGTGCCCAAGACAATAATCAAGGGCGTTCGCGATGTCATCGAAATAACCAGCAAGAAGGACAAGGGCGAAAAGTCGATAAAGAAGATGAGCCGCAAGGAGCGCGAAGAGATGATAGTTCGCCTGACTGCGGAAATGAAAGCGGCGGCGAAAATACTTGAATTTGAACACGCGGCATATCTTCGCGATAAGATAAACAAACTAAGAGAAGGAAAGTAATCGGAGGCGATATTCTTGCCGCAGAAAAATATAATTGTAAAAGGCGCAAGAGAGCACAACTTGAAAAATGTCGATGTTGAGATCCCGCGCGACAAGCTTGTGGTGTTCACGGGACTTTCGGGTTCGGGAAAATCATCGCTGGCGTTTGACACGATATATGCCGAGGGGCAGAGGAGATATGTCGAATCCCTCTCGTCATACGCAAGACAGTTCCTCGGTCAGATGGAGAAGCCTCAGGTGGACTACATCGAGGGGCTTTCTCCCGCTATATCAATAGATCAGAAAACGACGTCAAAGAACCCGCGTTCGACCGTCGGAACGGTGACGGAAATATATGATTATCTGCGCCTGCTCTATGCACGCATAGGTATTCCGCACTGTCCCGTCTGCGGCAGGGAGATATCGAGGCAGACTGTCGACGATATAGTTGACAGCGTGCTCGAGTTGCCCGAGGGCACCAGAATTCAGGTCATGGCACCTATTGCACGCGGTAAAAAGGGTCAATTTGTCAAAGAACTTGAAAGCGCGAAAAAGGACGGATATGTCCGCGTTCGTGTCGACGGAATAATATATGATCTCAGCGAAAAAATCGAGCTGGACAAGAACAAAAAGCACAATATAGAAATTGTGGTCGACAGACTCGTTGTAAAAGAGAGCATTCGAAGCAGGCTTGCCGATTCCATTGAAACAGCAACAGGTCTTTCAAACGGCATTCTGCTCGTTGATGTAATAGACGGCGAAGAGAAGCTTTATTCTCTCGACTATGCCTGTCCGGAGCACGGAGTCAGCATTGAAGAGCTTGAACCGCGTATGTTCTCGTTCAACAACCCGTTCGGAGCCTGCCCGACCTGTTCCGGACTCAGCGTATTCATGAAGCCCGATCCGAATCTTATCGTGCCTGATAAAAATCTTTCGCTCAGACAGGGCGCGATAAAGGCGAGCGGCTGGAACAATGCCGACGGCGGCACGATAGCGCAGATGTACATGGAGGGCATTGCGAATAAATATGACTTTACTCTCGATACTCCGTTTAAAGATATCCCTGCGGACGGCGCGGACGCTATAATGTACGGCACAAAGGGCGAGAAGCTCAAGCTTACGCGCAGAAACGAATATGGCACAGGCTCGTATATGACCGCGTTCGAGGGCATCTGCAACAATATTGAGCGCAGATATAAAGAGACCACAAGCGACTGGTCCCGTGCCGAGCTTGAACAGTGTATGTCAACGGTAAAATGTCCAGAATGCCACGGCGCAAGGCTCAGAAAAGAGTCGCTGTGCGTAACCGTCGGCGGAATAAATATCGATGAATTTGCGAATAAGTCCATTGTCAAAGCTATAGAATTTCTTGATTCGCTCACCCTGACCGACCGCGAGCAGATGATAGCGAAGCTCATAGTCAAGGAGATAAAGGACAGACTGACATTTTTGCGTAGCGTCGGCCTCGGTTATCTGACCCTTGCCCGCTCGTCTGCAAGCCTCTCCGGCGGCGAAAGCCAGAGAATACGCCTTGCAACTCAGATCGGCTCGTCGCTTGTCGGAGTTCTGTATATTCTCGATGAGCCGAGTATAGGTCTGCATCAGCGCGACAACGAAAAGCTTCTGAATACTCTTCGCAACCTCAGGGACATAGGCAACACGCTTATAGTTGTCGAGCACGACGAGGACACGATGCGCGCGGCGGACTACATTGTCGATGTCGGCCCCGGTGCGGGTATCCACGGCGGAAATATAGTCTGTACAGGCACGGCGGAAGATATAATGAACTGCAAGGAGTCGATAACCGGGCAGTATCTCAGCGGTCGCAAGAAGATTCCAGTTCCCGCAAAGCGCAGAAAAGGCAACGGAAAAAGCCTGAAAATAATCGGCGCACGCGAAAACAATCTCAAAAATATAGATGCCGAAATCCCGCTCGGCGAGTTTGTGTGTATAACCGGCGTATCCGGTTCGGGCAAATCGTCGCTTATAAACGAGATACTGTATAAACGCCTTGTGACCGAACTCAACGGAGCGAAAAAAGTTGCGGGCGCACATACGGATATCCTCGGAATCGACAATCTCGACAAGGTTATCGCAATAGACCAGTCCCCGATAGGGCGCACTCCGCGCTCGAATCCGGCGACATATACAGGCGTGTTCAATGATATCCGCGACCTGTTCGCATCAACTGCCGAGGCAAAAGCGAGGGGATACAAAGCAAACAGATTCTCGTTCAATGTCAAAGGCGGACGCTGCGAGGCGTGCCAGGGCGACGGAATAGTAAAGATAGAGATGCACTTCCTCGCCGATATCTATGTACCGTGCGATGTCTGCAAAGGCGCGAGATACAACCGCGAAACGCTCGAAGTCAAATACAAGGGCAAAAATATCTACGATGTGCTCGAAATGACCGTTGAAGAGGGGCTTGAGTTCTTCTCGAGCATACCGAAGATAAAGCGCAAATTGCAAACCCTCTACGATGTCGGTCTCGGCTATGTCAAAATCGGTCAGCCCGCAACTACACTTTCCGGCGGCGAGGCGCAGCGCGTCAAGCTTTCGACCGAGCTTTCGCGCCGCTCTACAGGAAAGACTGTTTATATTCTTGACGAACCTACTACAGGGTTGCACACAGCCGATGTACACAAGCTCATTGAAGTGCTACACAGGCTTGTTGACAACGGAAATTCAGTCATTGTTATCGAACACAACCTCGATGTCATAAAGACCGCCGACTGGATACTCGACCTCGGTCCCGAGGGCGGCGACGAGGGCGGCGAGATAATTGCGCAGGGCACTCCCGAGCAGGTTGCTGCAACCGAAGGCTCATATACCGGACAATATCTCAAAAAGCTTCTGAACGATACGGAGGAATAACAGAATGATAACTTCACGAACCGTCAGTTCTCTTGAAAAGATTTTTCACGATTCCGAGCCGACCTGCGCGTCGCTCTCGGAGATGTCTATGCTCGGCAATGAGAGAGCATCATTCCAGCTCGCGTATTTCTCTGACGAGGACACACAGTGCGGGATATCCGTATCCGGCTGGAAGCCCGAGAATATAAAAATATACAAAGTCGTTGAGATAAATTCAGATCTTTCGGCTTTTGAGGACTCGGATTTCTATTTTCTCCGGAAAACTCCCGGGCTCTATCCTGATATGCTTGAGCCTGTTGAAGACAATTCATTCTTCGCGGAGAGCGGACATCACGGCAGCTTGTGGATCGAACTCGACGCGTCCGGCGAATCGGCGGGCAGACATGATATTTTTATCACGGTTTCAAAAGGCAAAGAGACCGTCACAAATGTTATCACAGTCGATGTAATCAACGCAAAGCTTCCCGAACAGGCGCTCATGTGTACCATGTGGTTCCACTGTGACTGCCTTGCGACATATTATAAAGTCGATGTTTTCAGCGAAGAGCACTGGAATATAATCGAAAACTATGTCAGAAATGCCGCGAATCACGGTGTTAATTTTATTTTAACTCCGCTTTTCACTCCGCCGCTTGATACCGAAGTCGGAGGAGAGAGACCGACCGTTCAGCTTGTCGATGTCAAAAAGACAAAGGACGGCTACGAGTTCGGCTTCGACAAGCTCGACCGATGGATAGATATGTGCAGACGCTGCGGAATTAAATATTTCGAAATGTCGCATCTGTTCACCCAGTGGGGTGCGGAGCACGCGCCTAAGATAGTCGCCGAAGTTGACGGAGAAAAGAAGCGCATCTTCGCTTGGGAGACCGATGCTGACAGCGAAGAATACCGCGACTTTCTGCACCGTTTTGCCGCGGCTCTGACCGCTTTTATCGACAGAAAGGGTATAAGAAAATTCTGCCGCTTCCATGTGTCGGATGAGCCGTCATTGGAGCAGTATGAAGTATATAAAAAGCGCGCCAATCTGATAGCGGAGATATTCCCGGGCTTCAAAGTCATAGATGCGCTTTCGGATATTGAATTTTTTGACAAAGGCGCTGTGAAATATCCTATTCCGTCCGAAGATCATGTCGAAGACTTTGTCGGCAAAGTCGATGAATTCTGGACATATTACTGCTGTGGTCAGCACAACAAGAATGTTCCGAACAGATTCTTCGCAATGCCGTCGGCGCGAAACCGTATTCTCGGCACTCTGCTTTATAAGTACAATGCAACCGGATTTCTCCAGTGGGGCTATAACTACTGGTATTCGCAGTTTTCAAAGCATGAGATAGACCCGTTCACCGTGACCGATGCAGGCAAGGCGTTCCCGTCTGGCGATGCGTTTGTTGTTTATCCCGGCGAAGACAGGCAGCCGATTAACTCGCTCAGGTTCAAAGTATTCTATGACGGACTCCAGGATCTTGCCGCGATGCGTCTGCTCGAAAGCCTTGTCGGGCGCGAAAAGGCGCTTGAAATCGCGATTCAGGATGATGAACTCACATTCCAGAAATATCCGCACGGCAGCAGCTATCTCCTGGCTCTCAGAGAGCGCGTGAACAAAGCTATAAAAGAGAATATATAAAAAATCACCGCGACCCGTAACAAGGGCGCGGTGATATATTTTTGTCTCTTATTCTTCTTCGGATTTTGCTTTTCTGTTCATAATGAACTCGTTTACTTTGTCGGACAGCTCACCGTGCAGCTTATACTTCTTTGTGAAGATGATGAGCGAAAGTACAACAAAAATCGGCGGGATAATAAACATCATTGTGGAAATGGTGTTCTTTGTGAGCTCTGTCTGAACGGGGAGAGTCGCATCATAGTGGGAGAACTGAAGTCCGAGGGCTATGACTATCGACTGTATGGTATATGCGAGCTTCTGAAGGAATCCTTTCATCGAGAAAACGATGGACTCCGAGCGATAGCCGAGGCTGTATTCGCCGTAATCAACGATATCGGCGAGCATAACGGTCTGCGAAACAAAGATGCATCCGATGCCCATGCAGCCTATAAGCGCAAAAACAGCAAACGGGATGAACATCTTGGCGTTAGATGCGAGAAGCACGGGACCGAACAGGAACATTCCGAGATAGCCTATAACGGTCATGCACATCGCGCCCTGAATGACCTTGCGGCGTGTGAACTTCTTCGAAAGCACCGGGAGCAGGAACAGACCGAGAGCCTGGCCTACGCCGCCGATTGCCGCGAAATAAGAGAGCAGCGATTTGTTGCCCATGACGTTATCGAAGAAGTAGATGCCCATTGCGTTGGTTATGTACCAGCCGGTGTTAAAGAGCAAGGCGGTGAGCATGAAAATGAGCAGCTGATCGTTCGATTTGACGGTTTTGAAAGCCTTTGCGAGCGTGAACTTCTCTTTCGGCGGCACTGAACCGCGCTCTCTTGTGGTGGTGACAGTGATAAACGCGCCGATAATAAGCACGATACCTGCTATCATAGCCCAGCGGCTGTAGCCGACGGAATCGTTGCCCTTGCCGAGCATCGCGACCATCTGAACGGTGAACACGCTGACTATTATCTGACCGAAGCCCGAGAAGAATCTCGGAATGGCAGAGACAACATTTCTCTTCTGCGGGTCGCTCGTCAGCGCGGGAACCATCGACCAGTAGGGGATATCTATCATCGTGTTTGTCATGCCCCAGAGGACATACATAACAGCGGCATAGATATAGAGCTTTATATTTATGAAATCACTGCTGACCTCAAATCCGGGATTGGTGAAGAGAAATGTCAGCGCAACCGCATTGAGCACGGCGCCGCACATTATCCACGGGCGGAACTTGCCGAACTTAGACTTCGTGTTGTCAACGATCGTGCCCATCATCGGGTCATTGATGCCGTCCCATATACGCGCGAGAGTAGGCACGATAAGCAGGAAAGTTGCATTGAGCAGAAGAACATCGGTTAAATACTTTGTAAGGAACGAGTTGAACAGACCGTAACTCAGATCCATTCCGATAGCGCCCACGCCGAAACCGAGATATCCGAATATCCATGATATCCCGCCGGAGCTGCGCTTGGCTTTTTTCTCTTTCATTGATTCACATCCTCATAAAGGTTATAAGATAATATTAATTCAAACTAAAGCTTCCGTCAAGCCGAAAAAGACAAAATGAATTGAAAAATCGCGGTTTTGATGGTAAAATATAGTCAGAACCTAAAAGGAGACGCTGTATGCAAGCTATAGACGAAAGGCTTCGAGAATATATAGCTGACAGAATAATTCCGGAAGCGCTTTAAATGAGCTTTTCAACAAATACTATAAAAGTGAAAGGGGAACGGAATAATGCTCAGATTCAACTCCGACCATAAATTCAAGATAATGCAGATAGCCGATACTCAGGAGATTCCCGCCGTGTCGCCAGATACGCTGAGTCTCATAAACAATGCGCTTGACCGCGAAAAGCCCGACCTTGTTATTTTCACGGGCGATCAGATAAAGGGCTATTCAAAGAAGTTCAAAAAAGATCCTGCAATAATTGAGAGCACCATAGATATTCTCGTTGAGCCGATTGCAAAGAGAAACATTCCGTTTATGGTGACCTACGGCAATCACGACGCGCAGTGCGGCGTTGATAATCGCGGTCAGTACAAGTTCTACGCGAAGTACGACAATTTTATAAGCGGCGATCTCAGAAATGCCGATGATGTCGGAACGACGGATATTCAGATTTATTCAAGCACCGAAGACAAGCCTGTGTTTGAGTTATATATAATCGACTCCCACGGCAAAGCAAAAGACGGCGCAGGATACGCGCCCGTCGACAAAGAGCAGATAGAATGGTATGTCTCGCGCCGCGAACAGCTCAAAGCCGAAAACGGAGACTATCTGCCGTCGCTCGTGTTTCAGCACATCCCCGTGCCGGAGTTTTTCGATGTTATAAAGAAAGTGCCCAAGGGCGCTAAGGGCGCAGTCCCGGCATACGGAGAGCATGAAAATGAGTATTTTGTGCTCAATGATGAAACTATCGCCGAAGGCGGATTCATGCTCGAATCGCCCGCTTCTCCCGATGTAAACACCGGCGAATTTGAGGCGATGAGCGAAAAGGGCGATGTCCTCGGCATATATGTCGGTCACGATCACAACAACAGCTTTGTCGTAAAATACAAAGGCGTTGATCTCGGATATACTCAGGGCGCGGGATTCAATGTGTACGGTCCAGGCGAAAACAGGGGAGTGCGAATCTTTGAGCTCGACGAGACCGCACCTCGCGAATACAAAACCCATACCGCGACATTCAAAGAACTCTGCGGAACAAAGATAAAGACCCCGGTCAAAGAGTTTATCTATAAGCACGCGCCGACCAGCCCGCGCGCAGTCAAACCGATACTCATAAAAATCGGCATCGGCATTGCCGCAATTGCAGCTGTTTACGCCGCATATAAGTTCTTTACAGGGTTCAATATATAAACAAAAAACACAGCACCGCATTGAAAAATCATGCGGTGCTGATTATTTATTTTATAAACGAGAACATATGAATTATGTTCATATCCTCCTGCATATCAAGTCCGTGGCTTCCCGCGCCTCCGTCTATCTCATGGCAGCCGTGATCGGGACAGAAGCCCAGCAGAGTTTTATGCCCGCTCCATTTCGCTTTTATAGCGTCGTGTATCTCTGAAAATACGGCTATATTAGCTTTGAGTGCATCTATAGACTCTTTACCCTCCGGCGCCCAGCGGTGCATCGTGCCGTCATAGTTGCCGTTATAGAGCGTGATGAAATCGTATTCATCTGAATCTATCAGCTCAAGCGCTTTTGCGTTGCATTCTTCAACGGACGGATATATGTAGTAATCAATGTTACGCTCAAGGAAGATTTTTGAAATACTGTCGCCCTCGGTCGAAACTATTGCGCAGCGTTTGCCTGCTGCGGCGAGAGCATCAAAAGCCGTCGCTATTTTTAAAACCGGCTTTTCGTATTTCATTATGCCGTGAATCTCCGGCATAACGCCCGAATACATCGAAGCGAAGCAGACCGGCGTCACGCTCGGCATAACGGAGAGCATTGGGAGCTGAATCTGTGTTCTGAGTATCGCATCTTTGAACAATTCAGTATATTTCTGAAACAGCCACAGTGCGATAGCGTCGGGGTTATATATAAATACTCTGTCTGCTCCGCCTTCGCCGAGCTCGGCAAAGAGTTTGTCGAGCACTATGTCGCACGGGGCATCTGCACCGTCGGGAGCATCGATGCCCAAAGCGCGCGTAAATGTGGCGGCGGAACGGGTCAGCCTTATTGAATCATAGAGTTCACTCATTGTTTTCATTCTCCTTGATTAGATTATTTATATCCGATATCTCCGGCATTGAGAGCAGTGCTCCCTTTTTGCAGGTCACAAGAGATGCGGCAGCGTTTGCGAAAACAAGCATATTCCTGAGTTCAGCTTCTTTAACCTCTTTGCCGCCGTTATTCAAAAACCAGTCTATACAGCAAGCGCAGAAAGTATCGCCCGCTCCGGTTGTGTCTATCGTCTTTACATTGAGAAAAGTCGGCGCTTCGGCATAAATATTTTTATAATATGCGCGGCTTCCGCTGCGCCCCGCAGTCACAGTCAGTAATGCAACATTCGGGTAGCACGTTCTGAATATCTCAACAGCTTTATTTATTTCATTACAGCCGGTCAGAAAACGCAATTCGTCAATCTCGATTTTTACAATATCGCTCACCGAACAGCCGTAATCTATTTTTTGCTTTGCCCTGTCCATGCTGTCCCAGAGCGGAGGACGGAGATTGGGGTCGAACGACAACAGCAAGCCCGAATCTTTCGCTGTCTCAATAGCTTTTACTGTTGCCTTTTCAACGACATCGTGTGTCATCGAGAGCGTTCCGAAGTGAAGAACGCGGCTCTGCTTTATGATATCTACATTGACTTCATCTTCGCGCAGCATCATATCCGCACCGGGAGCGCGGTAAAAAGAAAAGTTTCTGTCGCCGTATTCGTCCGTCTCAACAAAAGCGAGCGTTGTGCGGACATTCTCGTCAAACACAAGCCCGCCGACATCCGTGCCGCTGCTCTCGACAATATTTTTGAGCTTCTTGCCGAAGATATCGTCTCCGACCTTGCCGATAAACGCAGTGCTCCTGCCGAGCTTGTTGAGCATTGCCAGAACATTGCACGGCGCGCCGCCGGGATTTGCCTCAAAAATCGACGAACCGATATCAGACATTCCCAACTGCGCCATATCGATGAGCAGTTCGCCTATTGCGGTGACATCAAACATTTTATGCTGCCTTCTTTCGTGTTTTGCGTTTCTTTGCGGCGGTTCTGATGCCGTTTATCGCCATACCGAGAAGCGGCGAAATAACAAGTGTGACAATTAAAATCACAAACTGGTTTTCAATCTCAAAATATTTCGGAACTATCGATTGCAGACGCTGATGAAGCAAATAAAGCTCAAGACTGTATTTGCCTAAAAAATCAAACGGGAAAGTAATAACTTTTTCAAGCTTCGGCATTTTTTTATTGAGTGCCGAAAGTCCGAGAGAGACAAGCAGGCAGAATGACGGCATCATCAGCAGAGCTGGATAGCAGTTGAGCCCGTTTTTTATATATTCCGGCTCTTTGACGCAGCCGTTGAGATAATAGGCGAGAAAAGTTCCGACTGTAAATGCCGCAATATTGAGTATCAGCGAAGTTTTAGTAACTTTTTTATCTTGCTCAGCAAGCCTTCCCGTATGTATTCCGAGCAGGAAAACGGAAAGCCTGACTGCCGTTCCCCAAAGATAGATCAAATCGTTATAGTACATTATAACGCAAAGCGGAACAGAAAGAGACATACACGCTGAGGTATATATTATCTGCTTTTTGCCGCCGAGCTTTTTATAGAAGAACAGGAACAGGGGAGTTATCAGATAAAAAGCCAGCTGAGTTGGGATATACCAGTCAAATCGTGCGTGCCGCGTCCAATATCCGATGCCGGATATATAATAGAAGAAGTCAAGAGCACTCGCTCTGTCGAGCCTCAGCAGACAATATGAAGCGCAGGCAACTATAATATACGCAGGCAGAATGCGAACAAGACGTGCCTTATAAAACCCGAGCACATTCGGTCTTTTAGTCAGCGAATAATATACTCCGAGCCCGGAGAGGAAAAGAAAAATATCGACTCCGTAAAAGCCGATTCTGTGAATAAACCATCCGACTTCGGTGGCGAATTTCAGCGGTATGTGAAAATACATTACCCACAGTATGGCAAAGCCCATCAAAAAACCGCGATATTTGCTCAGTGCGCCGTAAGTCAAGCCAATCACTTCCTGTCAATTTTTCACAATAGTAACATAAATTAACACCCATTTCAATATAAAATAAATTAGTTCTGCTTTTTCTCTTTTATTTTTTTGTTTAATGTGATAAAATTTTGTTGTTTAAAAAGACAAGAAGGAGTGCTGTATGAAAACTGAAAAAATAAGAGAGTCGATACTCAGCGGCAAGACATCGCTCGGTATCGAACTCGGTTCAACGAGAATCAAGGGTATACTTGTTGATGAAAACAATGAAGTAATCGCGTCCGGCGGCTATTCATGGGAAAATAAGCTCGAAAACGGCATCTGGACATATCATCTCAACGATGTTTGGACGGGTATGCGCGAATGTTACAGAACCCTTGCCGAGGATGTCAGAGGCAAATATGATATTGAATTGACTTCTGTCGGCGCAATGGGCATTTCCGGCATGATGCACGGATATCTCGTGTTCGACAAAGCGGGCAGACAGTTAGCCGATTTCAGAACATGGCGAAACACCGTTACCGAGCGTTCGGCGGCTGAACTTTCCGAGCTTTTCGGGTTTAATATTCCTCAGCGCTGGAGCATAGCTCACCTTGACCGCGCCATACTCAACGGCGAGGATCATATCAAAAACATCGACTTTATGACAACGCTCGCGGGCTATGTCCACTGGATGCTGACAGGAGAGAAAGCAATCGGCATCGGTGAAGCGTCCGGTATGTTCCCGATAAACAGCGAAACTCACGATTTCGATGAAGCGATGATAAAGAAGTTTGATTCGAGAGTCGCAGACAAAAATCTTCCTTGGAAGCTGCGCGACATATTGCCGACAGTACACAGCGCAGGAGATTTTGCCGGCAAGCTTACGGAAGAGGGCGCAAAGCTCCTTGATCCGACAGGAAAGCTCAAACCCGGTATTCCGTTCTGCCCGCCAGAGGGCGATGCAGGCACCGGCATGGTGGCAACGAACAGCGTTGCACAGAGAACCGGCAATGTTTCGGCAGGAACGTCGATATTTGCAATGATAGTCCTCGAAAAGCCGCTCTCAAAGGTGTATCCCGAGATAGACATGGTAACAACGCCGGACAGCAGTCCCGTTGCGATGGTACACTGCAACAACTGCACGACCGATCTCGATTCGTGGATAGGTCTGCTCAAAGAGACTGTGGAGCTGATGAGCGGGAGCGTTGACGTGCCGAAGCTCTATGACACATTCTACAACAAAGCTCTCGAGGGCGCTCCGGACTGCGGAGGACTGCTCTCCTATAACTATTATTCCGGCGAGCACACAACGGGATTTGAAGCCGGCAGGCCGCTTTTCACAAAGCTTCCGGACAGCAAGATGAATCTTGCAAACTTTGCCCGCGCGATACTCTTCTCGACGATGGCAACTTTAAAATTCGGCATGAACATACTGACTGAAAAAGAGTTTGTCCGCGTTGACAGGCTTCTCGGTCATGGCGGACTGTTCAAAACCCCCGGTGTCGGTCAGAAGCTCATGGCGGCCGTGCTCGAAACCCCTGTTGCCGTTATGTCGACGGCAGGCGAGGGAGGCGCATGGGGAATCGCTCTGCTTGCATCATATATGAAGAACCATGCGGACGGCGAATCGCTTGACAGTTTCCTCGATTCAAAAGTATTCGGCGATATGCTCGGAGACAGCGTGACTCCCGACGCTGAAGACGCCGGGGGATTCAAAAAATATATGGATCGCTACAGAGCGGGTCTCGCTATAGAGCGCGCGGCAGTGGATAATCTGAACTGAATATATTTTCAGCCTTGTGCTTTCAAAAGCGCGGGGCTTTTTTATTTTTTCACCCTTTGATTTGACAAAAAAGACCTCGGCGGCGGCTTATAATTGAGTCATACAGTTTCGGGAGGTGCGCGATGAGCAATGTTATATATGTCGATATACTGCTGATGATAAATCTGCTCGTCAACTTTCTGATGCTGTCGGCGGCAGGTCTTTTGGTAAAAACTCCGACGCGCAGTTGGCGTATTTTGCTCTCCGCCGCAATAGGAGCGGCTTATTCACTTATAATCTTTCTGCCCGATATGAATCTGTTCTTTTCGATAGCTTTGCGAGTTATCTGCTTTGCAGCGATGCTTTTTACTGCGTTTTCTATACGCTCGTTTAAAGATTTTCTCAGAGCTGGCGGAGGTTTTCTGATGGCAAACTTCGCCTTTGCGGGAATCACGCTCGCCATATGGCTGATATTTAAGCCCGACGGACTTACATACAAAAACGGCGCGGTGTATTTTGATATCAGCGCGGTGACACTGTTATTGACTTCCGCCGCCTGCTATGCCGTTATACGGCTCATATCCTATTTTATACGCCGCAATGCGCCCGACAGCCACACGGCAACAGTCAGAATAGATTATCGCGGAAAAGAAGCCGAATGCGCCGCTCTCATAGATACGGGCAGCTCGCTGAAAGAGCCGTTTTCTTCATATCCCGCGATAGTATTTGAATACGACGCAATAGCATCTGTTCTGCCGGATGAAATAAAAGAACTCGTGCGCAGGGAGATAAAAGAAGACGAGGCATATGCATGCCGCGGTGTCAGGTTTATAAGCTTCAGGTCGGTCGGCGGGAGCGGGCTTCTTCCGGCAATAAAAATTGATAAAGTAACAGTAAAAAGTGCCAAGGGTATTTTTGTATGCAGCGAGACTTATGCCGCGATATACAATGGCTCACTGTCCGGTGGCGAGTATTTGGCACTCATAGGAAACAATTTCTTTGACAGAGCGGAAAGGGGAGGCTCAAAAAATGAAAAAGCTGAAAGCGGTAATACAAAAACTGATAAACCGTTTTCTCAACCGCAGAGACCGTGGCGAGGTACACTACATAAACGGCTACGAGATACTGCCCGCCCCGCTGAAAAAAGATGAGGAGCGTGAGATATTTGAGCGCATCGAAGCGGGCGACGAATCCGCACGCGAGCCGCTCATAGTGCATAATCTCAGGCTTGTGGTCTATATAGCAAGGAAGTTTGAAAACTCCGGAGTAGGAATAGAAGATCTTATATCAATAGGCACTATCGGGCTGATAAAAGCCGTCAACACATTCAGGCCGTCAAAGAACATAAAGCTCGCGACATATGCTTCACGGTGCATTGAAAACGAGATACTCATGTTCCTGCGCAAGACAAATAATATAAGAAACGAGATTTCGCTCGACGAACCGCTGAATGTGGATTGGGACGGGAACGAACTGCTTTTGTCCGATATTCTCGGCAGCGAGCCGGATACGGTAAATCGCGGCATAGAGGCGGAGGACGAAAAAAGTCTGCTCTTGCGTACCGTTGATGCTCTTGCTGACCGCGACAAGCTTATAATGCGGATGCGGTTCGGACTCGGCGGCGGAAAGGAATATACGCAAAAGGAAGTCGCGGATATGCTCGGCATATCGCAGAGCTACATATCAAGGCTCGAAAAAAGGATTATAGAACGCCTGAAAAAAGAAATGAACGTCGTGTGATTCGACGCACCTCCAGCGGCATATAATGCCGTTGGGGGTGATTTTTTTGAACTGCTGCGTGACGGATCTGAGAAACAAGCAGGTTATAAATCAAAGGGACGGGAATATACTCGGCCCCGTGTCGGATATTGAAGTTGACACTTGCTCGGGCAAGGTAGTTGCAATTATCGTATTCGGCAGGCCGAAGTGTATGGGGCTGCTCGGACGATGCGACGATATAAGAATATGTTGGGAAGACATAAAGGTTATAGGCGAGGATGCCGTGCTCGTGTGCTACAATCAGCAGGCGTGCTGTGCGCCGCCGAGAAAAGGAGGTAGATTCTGCGACATATTCAATTCTTTTTGAAATAACTTGACAAATACTGCTTTTTATTGTATTATATTGCTGCACTTTATCGAATAAAAGCTTTAAAGCGCAAAACAAAGAAAAAGCAGAGGAAGAAAAAATGGAGAACACCACCGTCTGGATAACTATCGCGGTATATGTTGCGGTTATGATGATAATCGGCATTGTATCGGGACGAAAATCAAAGAGCATAGCCGATTTGACGGTCGGCGGACGAAACGCCGGAGCGTGGCTTTCGGCGCTTTCTTACGGTACGGCATATTTTTCGGCAGTTATGTTTGTCGGCTACGCCGGCGGCACGGGACTCAACTACGGTCTTTGGGGTATCGCCGCAGGAATAGGCAACGCCGTGTTCGGCTCGTGGCTCGCCTGGCGTGTGCTCGCCAGAAGAACACGCGATGTTTCAGACAGGCTCAAAATAAAAACTATGCCTCAGTTCTTTGAATTGAGATACAACAGCCGCGCCATGAAAATATTTGCCTGCATGGTTATATTTATTTTCATGATCCCGTATTCGGCATCGGTCTATAAAGGTCTCGCGTCGGTTGCCGATGTTCTGCTCGGAATAGACGACAAAATATGCATGATAATTATTGCAGTTCTCGCCGCAGTGCTTCTTCTACTCGGCGGATATCTCGTTCAGGCTCGCGCAGACTTTGTTCAGGGAATTGTCATGATGTTCGGCATAACTCTTCTTATAATTTTTGTCATCCGCTGCGACAGAGTCGGAGGTATAGAAGGTCTCAGAGAATACGCCAACTCGGCAGAGGGACTTCCGAAACTCGGACTCAAATCCGCAACTTCGCTCATCGCAACCGTGCTCATGACCAGCTTCGGCACATGGGGACTGCCGCAGATGATACAGAAATATTTCGGCATAAAGGACGACAAGCAGGCGAAGCGCGGCATAGTTATATCCACATTTTTCGCTCTTCTTGTTGCGGGCGGAGGATATTTTATAGGCTCGCTCTGCCACAGATTCTTCACTGCCGACGAGATAGCATCATTTAAAAAGCCGGTTCAGGACTATGTCGTTCCGAATATGCTCAAGGTCGCGAATCTTCCGAATATACTGCTCGGAATCGTCCTTGTCCTGCTCATAGCAGCGTCGGTTTCGACTCTTTGCTCCATAACGCTCACTGCGAGCTCGACATTCTCCATGGACTTTGTAAAGAGCGTGTTCAAGCCCGGAATGAAAGAAAAGAAAGTAACTGTTCTCACAAAAGTTCTCTGCGTTGTGTTTATTCTCTGCTCATATGTTGTCGCAAATACAGATACGCCCATTCTTGATATGATGAGCTACTCCTGGGGTATAATTTCCGGCTCGTTCCTTGCGCCTTATGTCGTTGCGCTGTTCTGGAAGCGTATGAACAAACACGGTGCTTGGGCTGCGATGATAGGCGGTTTCTCTGTCGCGATAGTTCCTGCGATATGCAAGTTGCTTGTTGAATTTGGACTCAACAACAGCACGGCATCAACGTTTGCGGGATTCGGACCGCTTTTCGCCTGCATAGCGATGCTCCTTTCGCTCGCGCTCTGCTTCATCGTCAGCGCAATAACAGGAAAAGATGACAAGAATGTTACTGAATTATTTTATAACGGTATTGTCGAAAAAGAGTAACAGTGGTATAATTTATAGGTGATTTCTGAATACCCTGTCGAAGTATAAAAGAGGGAGACTTCAAGATGTTTTTTCAAAAGGAAATTGAAACAATGAAGCGCAGCGAGCTGGAAGCGCTGCAGCTCGAAAGACTGAAATGGACGGTTGATTACTGCTACAAAAATGTGCCGTTCTACACAAAGAAGCTTGACGAGGCGGGTATCTCCGCCGACAAGATCAAGAGCCTGAGCGATATAAAATACATACCGCCGACTACAAAAGCCGATTTGCGCGACAACTATCCGTTCGGTCTGTTCGCAAGACCGATGAAAGAGATGGTGCGTATTCACGCTTCGTCCGGCACAACAGGTAAGCCCACAGTCGTTGGATATACGAAGCACGACCTTGATCTGTGGTCGGACTGCGTTGCCCGTATTGCCGCCGCAGCAGGCGCTACCGACGAAGATATCGTTCAGATATCTTTCGGTTACGGCATGTTCACGGGTGCTCTGGGTCTTCATTACGGACTCGAAAAGCTCGGCGCAACGGTTGTTCCCAATTCGAGCGGAAACACCGAAAAGGCGCTGATGTATATGCGCGATTTCGGTACCACCGCGCTCGTTGCAACTCCGTCATATGCGCTTTATATGTGCGAAACGGCAAAAGAGCTCGACTATCCGATGAGCGACTACAAGCTTCGCCTCGGCCTGTTCGGCTCGGAGGGCTGCACACCCGAGATGAGAACCCAGATTGAAAAGGGCTGGGGACTGTTCGCCACCGACAACTACGGCATGAGCGAGCTTATGGGTCCCGGCGTTTCCGGCGAATGTGAGGAGCGCGACGGACTGCATTTCTGCGAAGACTATTTCTATCCCGAGATAGTCGACCCCGAAACACTCGAACCTCTTGCCGAGGGCGAGACAGGCGAACTGCTTGTGACTACGCTGACAAAAGAGGGACTTCCTCTGCTCAGATACAGAACCCGCGACATCACAAGGCTCAACTATTCTCCCTGCAAATGCGGAAGAACAGGCGTCAGGATGGACAAGGTCAAGGGCAGAAGCGACGATATGCTAAAAATACGCGGCGTGAACGTGTTCCCGTCGCAGATTGAAAGCGTGCTTATCGGCACGGAGCAGATTGGCGCAAACTATCAGCTGGTTGTCCGCCGCGAGGGATTTTCAGATACGCTTGAAGTCCGCGTTGAGCTTGTTGACGCATCTCTGCTTGAGAGCTACGGCGAAATCGAGCGGCTTCAGAAGAAGATAATGCACAATCTCCAGACCACTCTGGGTATCCAGTGCAAGGTCAGCCTGCTTGAGCCAAAAACACTCGAAAGATTTGTCGGCAAGGCGCACAGAGTTGTTGATTTGAGAAACGAGAAGAAATAAATCCGGAGGCAAAAAATGAGAAAGTTACTTTTAGGAAACGAGGCCGTCGCAAGAGGCCTTTACGAAGCCGGATGCCGTGTTGCATCGAGCTATCCCGGCACCCCGAGCACCGAGGTGACGGAGAGCGCGGCTAAATATGACGAGATATACTGCGAATGGGCGCCGAACGAAAAGGTCGCTATGGAGACCGCAGGCGGCGCTGCCATAGCCGGAGCGCGTTCTTTCTGCGGCATGAAGCATGTCGGTCTGAATGTTGCTGCCGACCCGCTGTTTACACTCTCTTATACAGGCGTAAACGCCGGTATGGTCATAGTCGTTGCGGACGATCCCGGAATGCACTCATCGCAGAATGAGCAGGATTCGCGCAACTATGCAAAGGCATCAAAGATACCGATGCTCGAGCCCGCAGATTCTCAGGAATGCCTCGCTTTCACGAAGCTCGCATATGATATCTCCGAGCGTTACGACACCCCGGTTATAATCAGACTCACTACGAGAATTTCTCATTCCCGCAGCCTTGTTGAGATAGGGGAGAGAGTCGACAACGGACTCAAGGAGTATATCAAGGACACACAGAAATATGTCATGATGCCCGCCATGGCGAAAAAGAAGCATGTCATAGTTGAAGAGAGAACAAAGGCTCTCGAAGCCTGGGGCGACAGTGAAGCTGTTGACCTCGGCGTCAACAAGATTGAATATAACGACAAGAAAATCGGCATAATCGCTGGCGGAATTGCCTACCAGTATGCCAAAGAGGCTCTCGGCGATAAAGCGTCTTATCTCAAGATAGGCTGCCTTTATCCGCTGCCCGAAAAGATAATCCGTGACTTTGCGGCAGAATGCGAAAAAGTCTATGTCATCGAGGAGCTTGATCCTTACATAGAAGATCACTGCCGCAAGCTCGGAATAAATGTCATCGGCAAGGAACAGTTCACGCTTCTCGGCGAGTATTCGCAGAGCATGATAAAGAAAGTTATCCTTGGTGAAGAGAACGCTTATCTCAAGGCCGATATAAACGTTCCTGCGCGTCCACCTGTACTTTGCGCCGGATGTCCGCACAGAGGTCTGTTCTATGCCCTCAAGAAGCTCAAGGTCAATGTCAGCGGTGATATCGGCTGCTATACGCTCGGCTCGATGGCTCCTCTCGGCATGATGGACACCTGCATCTGCATGGGCGCATCCGTCTCTGCGCTCCACGGCATGAACAAGGCTGACGAAGCCGGCAGTCACAAACGCGTGGCCGTTATAGGCGATTCTACATTTATCCATTCCGGTGTTACGGGTCTTATAAACATCGCGTATAACCAAAGCAATTCAGTTGTTGTCGTCCTTGATAACAGCATCACCGGCATGACCGGACATCAGCAGAATCCGACTACCGGACTTACAATAAAGGGTGACCCGACGACGGCAGTCAGCCTTGAGGCTCTCGCTCACGCAGTCGGAATAAACCGTGTCGTTGTCGTTGATCCTTATGACCTCGCAGCAACAGAAAAAGCAATAAAAGAAGAGCTTGAAGCGGACGAGCCCTCGGTAGTTATATCCCGCCGTCCCTGCGTACTTCTCAAATATGTTAAGACCAAGCCACCCGTCAAAGTCAACACCGACAAGTGCGCCTCCTGCAAGATGTGCATGAAGATCGGCTGCCCCGCGATAAGCATGAAAGAGGGCAAGGCTCACATTGACTTCACCCTTTGCGTCGGCTGCGATGTCTGCAAGCAGCTGTGCAAATTCGGTGCGATAGAATAAGAGAGGAGCGGGAAAAATGGCAGTTAAATCAATTATGATAGTCGGCGTCGGCGGCCAGGGTACTCTGCTTGCGAGCAGACTCCTCGGCAGCGCGCTTATAGACAGCGGATACGAAGTCAAAGTTTCCGAAATACACGGAATGAGCCAGCGCGGCGGTTCCGTTGTTACATATGTTAAATACGGCGATGAGGTTTTTTCGCCCACAATTGAGCAGGGTGAAGCCGATATAATCCTCGCCTTTGAGAAGCTCGAAGCCGCAAGATGGCTCAGCTTCCTTAAGCCCGACGGCAAATTAGTCGTCAACGATCAGTGCATTGACCCGATGCCGGTCATAACCGGCGCGGCGGAGTATCCTCAGAACATATCCGAGGCAATAAAAGCAGCGGGGGCTTCTATGATAGAGCTTGACGCGCTTTCGCTCGCCGTCAAAGCGGGTTCGGCAAAGGCTGTCAATGTTGTTCTCATCGGCGCGATGGCAAGCCACATGCAGCTGAGCTACGAGACATGGATAAACGCTATAAAGAACACTGTGCCCGAAAAGTTCCTCGATATGAATCTTGAGGCGTTCCGCCTCGGCTATGAGCACGAAAAAAGCTGCTGAAACGCATTAAAGGCAGACAGTCAGCAAAAGGAGATATGATACGATGGCAAAGTATTTCAGCCCTGAAATTGAGACAGCGTCGCGCGATTATCTGCACGCAATACAGAGCGCAAGACTGATAAAAACCGTAAAAAGATGCTATGAGAACATTCCGTTTTACAAGGCAAAGTTTGATGAAATAGGACTCAAGCCTGAAGATATCCACTCGATAGACGATATCAGCAAGTTGCCCTTTACCGTAAAGCAGGATCTCAGAGATCACTATCCGTTCGGACTTTTTGCCGTGCCGAGAGATGAGCTTGTCAGAGTTCACGCCTCGTCCGGAACGACCGGAAAGCAGACTGTTGTCGGCTACACGAGAGGCGATATAGACCGCTGGTCGGAGTGCGTGGCAAGAGCTCTTACCGCTGCGGGCACAACGCCCTCGGACTACATCCACGTCTCCTACGGCTACGGACTTTTCACGGGCGGTATGGGTATTCATTACGGTGCGGAGAAGCTCGGCGCAACGGCTATTCCCGTGTCCTCTGGCAACACAAAGCGTCAGGTGCAGATTCTTCAGGATTTCGGCTCAAATGTGCTCTGCTGCACTCCGTCATACGCTCTGTTTATCGCAGAGACACTCAAAGAGATGAATGTCGATCCCGCTGAGCTGCCGCTTCGCATAGGTATTTTCGGCGCAGAGCCGTGGAGTGAGAACATGCGCACCCAGCTTGAGAATATGCTCAAAATCAAGGCATATGATATATACGGTCTCTCTGAGATAGCGGGTCCCGGCGTTGCATTTGAATGCTGCGAGCAGAGCGGAATGCATATATGCGAGGATTATTTCTATCCCGAGATAGTCGATCCCGTGACCCTCAAGCCGCTGCCCGACGGCGAATACGGCGAGCTCGTGTTCACATGTATCGGCAAAGAAGCTCTTCCGCTGCTTAGATACAGAACCCGCGACATTTCCGCAATAACGCATGAGAAATGCGCCTGCGGCAGAACGCTCGTCAAGATGCTCAGACCCAAGGGCAGAAGCGACGATATGCTTATTATCCGCGGCGTCAATGTTTTCCCGGCTCAGGTCGAGCATGTTATTCTTTCGCTCGGCATGGATCCGAACTATCAGATAATAGTTGACAGAGCGAATAATCTTGATATAATGACCGTCTGCATCGAGATGTCAGACCACATGTTCTCCGACTCGGTCAAGCAGATTGAGGCTAAAGAGAAAGAGATTTGCGGCGCCATGCAGTCCGTTCTCGGTGTCTCCGCAAAGGTGCGTCTTGTTGAACCGCACTCTCTGCCGCGCTACGAAGGCAAGGCTTCGAGAGTTATTGATAACAGAAAAATATAAAGGAGGAAAACCAAATGGCAATCAGTCAGATTTCGGTTTTTGTCGAAAACAGACCCGGCAGACTTGCCGACATAACGGCAGTCCTCGCCAAGAACAGCATCGATATCCGCGCTCTTTCCGTTGCGGATACCTCGGACTACGGCATTCTCCGCCTTATCGTCAACGACCCCAAGTCGGCGGTTGAGGCGCTCAGAAGCGAGGGAATGACCGCTTCCGCAACTCAGGTTCTCGGCATAATCATTCCCGATGAACCCGGCGGACTTGCACGCGCTATCAAGGTGCTTTCAGATGCACAGATAAGCGTTGAGTATGCTTATGCGTTCATCACGCCTTCGGTCGGCAACGCCTATGTTATCATCAGAGTCGAAGATAACGATAAGGCTTCCGAGATACTCAAGGGCGCGGGAATCGAGCTCATTGAGCAGGACGATATCTTCAAGAAGTAAAGATTTTTTAACGCCTCTGATTAAAAAATCAGGGGCGTTTTATTTTAAAAGACAGGATTAGAATTGATGAACAACAGTCAAATTATTTCTACTGCCATGGCGCAGTCCGCAACAGACCTCGGATGTGCACCGGAAGACTTTATAAAAGACAAAAATATTATCGTTGAATCAACAACAAGCCAGAATGCGCGAAAATATTTGAAGCTTCCGTTTATATGCGACCTCGTGTCATACGGAAACAACATTGTAGCATCCGTTGACATGAAATATAAGGACATTGTGGAGCAGTATATAAATAGATTTGCACCGGAGCACTGCTTCGAAACACCGAATATGCATATTCTAAACGACGCTTTTCAGGCGCACGGTATGCGTGTTTGTTTCATGGCTGAGTATTTTCTGCCGCGTATGGAGTCGCTTCAGGAACTGTCATGCCGATATGAACTCAAGGTTATGTATCCGAATAACTTCAAGGATTTATATCTGCCGCAGTGGAGCAACGCGCTGTGCACCGACAGAAAAGATTTAGATGTGCTGTGCGTCGGTGCATACGACGGTAATACTTTGATAGGGCTTGCAGGAGCTTCTGCGGACTGCGACACGATGTGGCAGATAGGAGTCGATGTTCTGCCGGAATATCGCAGGAAGGGCGTAGCTGGTGCGTTGACAAGCAGACTGGCGCTGGAGATTATAAAACGCGGCAAAGTCCCGTTTTACTGCTGTGCATGGTCAAATATCAAATCTGCTGGGAACGCAATAAAAAGCGGATTCAGACCCGCATGGGCGGAGCTGACCGTAAAGCCCGCCGATTTCGTTGATAAACTGAACGGAATAAAAATTTAATAGATAAGCTAAAATGTCCTCGCATGGATACTGCGGGGACATTGGTATTTTTCGGGACAAAGCCTCATATTATTAGATAAAATAATGGAGGTAAAATGCTATGGATATAAACGCGGCAGCAAAGGAATACGGGAACGGTGTTATAACTTCACTGAAAAAGAATCGCAGAATACTTATTATGATGCTGCTTTTTGCGGCGGGAATGATAATAGGCGCACTTTCGCTGAAAAAGGCTGATAGCTATCTTTCAGGCGCATTTTCGGATATGTTTTCGGTTTATATAAGATCAAAAAGCAGCCAGTCTCTCGGTATGAATTTTATAAATTCGCTGGCTGTCAACGCCGCATTTATGCTCGCAGTATTTGTATTCGGGCTGTGTGCTGTCGGGCTGCCGCTGATATGCATTCTACCCATAATACGTGGAGTGGGGATAGGTATGCTGTCGGGCTATCTATACTCAAATTTTGCTCTGCGCGGGCTTGGGTACTGCGTTTTGGTGATATATCCAGGGCTTATACCGGCTATTTTTGCGCTCCTGTTTGCTTGCAGTGCAGGAATAAATTCATCATATGAAATGCTCCTCTCACTTTCTTCAGCTAAAGCGCAAAGAGGGGAGGGGAGCATAAAAATTTACTGTATGCGTTTTTTGATAATATGCATTCTTATAGTTTTTGCCGCTGTAATCGACGCCGCCGCAAGCAGACTTTTTTGCAGGCTGTTCAGCTTTTAATTTTCATCAGAATCAGATTCAGACTTTTTGCGCTTGATTTTGACTTTATTAAGCGGGTTGGAGTCAACGGCGCTGCGCAATTGTTCGTCGACAACATGAGTATAAATTTCAGTCGTTGCCAGATTCTCATGGCCGAGAATCTCTTTTAGTTGCAACACATCGACATGGCCGTATTGATACATGAGCGTAGCGGCCGTATGTCTTAGTTTGTGAGTTGAAAATCCCTGACCGCTGAGCCCGGATTTTTCAAGATATTCGTCAACTATATGCTGAACCGTTTTAGGGCTGATTCTGGTCTTTCGGTTGCTCAGGAACAGTGCTTCTTTGTCTTTCACGCCGTCAACCGGACGCACTTCCATATAGTCTTTTATCGCGCTTACACACGCATCATTGAGATAAACCGTGCGTTGTTTATTTCCTTTTCCGGTTATTATAATTGTGTTATCCGGTTTTATATCAGAATAATTGATTGAAACAAGCTCCGAAAGACGCATTCCGCAGTTCATAAAAAGAACTAAAATGCAATAATCGCGCTCCTTATTTTTACCGTCTACGGATTCGAGCAAACTCACAGCCTGTTCAAGAGACAGATATTTCGGAAGCGATTTTTTTATTTTCGGCGATTCCAGATCCTGCATGGGATTTTCATCAATATAGCCCTGAACTTTTAAATAACGATAAAAGCGTTTGATAGAAACGACTTTGCGAGCTCTGGCTGCCGTATCATTGCCGCGCTCGGCGCGACAGTATTCCAAAAAGCCGTACGCAGTCGGTATACGGGCAAGCGAGATAAAATCGATATCAAGCTTTGAAATATCAATTTCATCTATAGGAGTGTTTTTATACTGCGAAAGGTTTTCTTGCTTGAGCATGTACGCAAAGAAAAGCCGAAGATCCGAGGCGTATTCGCAGACAGTAAGCTGTGATTTGCCTTTGACACTCGACAGATAATTCAGATAATCCCGCACCAATCGCGGCAGGCATACAAAATCCTCAGGTTTCATACACAGAACCTGTATAGTCATATAATAAAGTCCCCTAAATTATACAAAACATTTATTTTGTATAATTTTAACAGGAGCTTTAGTCAATATGACTATTGATTCAGTTTTCCCTCCCTTCGCACAAAATCAGAACTCTATCCCGAACAACCGCTTAGTATTCTCGGTTGCGGTATCGACAAGCGTCTGCACATCGATATTTTTTATGCTCGCTATCGTCTGCGCAGAATATGCAATCATATCAGATGAACATCTGGTTCCTCTGAGCGGCACCGGCGCCATATAAGGACAGTCGGTTTCAAGCAAAATTCTGCTGATATCCGTCGATGCTGCGACTGCAACAGGTTTCTTCGCGTTTTTGAAAGTAACTGCTCCGCCGAGACCGATATACATTCCAAGTTTTAAAACTTCCTGCGCCATTTCAACGCTGCCGGAAAAACAATGGACTACGCCTTTTGGCCTGTATTTTTTGAGCAAAGTCATTGTGTCCTCGTGCGCTTCCCTGTCGTGAATTATAACAGGCAGATCGAGCTCTTTTGATAGTTTCAACTGAAGCTCGAAAATCTCTTTTTGAAGCTCTCTTGGCGAGAAATCATAGTGATAATCGAGCCCAATCTCCCCTATTGCGACGCATTTTTTCTTTTTTGTGAAATTAATTATTTTTTGTTCTATTTCGCTAATATTAGTGTTTTTTAATTCTTTTTCTGCCTCATGAGGATGAATTCCGCACGCACACCAAAAAAAAGGATATTTTTCAGAAAGCTCCGCAGATGTTGCGGAGCTTTTCAGGTCACTTGCGCAGTTTATAACAGCGCAAACGCCCTTTGACGGCAAGGACGCTATCAATTCGTCCCTGTCGCCGTCAAACTGTTCGTCGTCGTAATGGGCGTGGCTGTCAAAAATATTGTTTATCATCTTATCTTTGCTCCGACCGGGATATCGTCAACGAAAATCACCTTGACATCATCGTCTGCGCAGTCAGCCGCAAGAATCATTCCGCAGCTTTCAACGCCGCAGAGCTTTGCGGGCTTGAGGTTTGACACAAGGATTATATTGTGTCCGACAAGATCCTCGGGCTTGTACCACTTGGCAATTCCGGAAGCAACAGTGCGCAGTCCGCTGCCGTCGTCGATAGTCAGTTCAAGCAGCTTCTTTGCGCGTTTTACGGGCACGCAATCCTTAATTTTTGCAACTTTGAGCTCGACTTTTGCAAAGTCGTCAATGCCAATCATTGCAACTCCGGGAATCTCTTCTTTCTTCTCTTCGAGTGCCGCTTCGGAGACGGAAGTCTCCTTCTCTATCTCCTCAAGCATCTTTTCTGCGTCGATTCTGTTGAACAGCGGAGTCGCCGTTCCGACATGTCCGCCGGCTTTGAGCGCGCCAAAGGACTGGATGCTCTCATAAGAAGATATATCCGTGTTGAGCTGCTCAAGAATCTTGTCCGAGGTATCGGGCATAAAGGGCTTGAGCTGAACGGCAATTATTCTGATGCTCTCGAGGAGATTATAAAGCACCGTACCGAGCCTTGTGCGCTTATCTTCATCCTTTGCAAGCAGCCACGGAGTAGTCTCGTCGATATATTTGTTGCTGCGTCTTGCTGCGCTGAAAATAGCCTCAAGCGCATCCGCAACATGGAAATCATCCATGCATTTATCAACCGTCTTTACGCTGCCGAGAACGGTATTTTTGAGATCCTCATCGACGGCTTCCGAAGCTTCGGGAGCGAGTATCTCGCCGCCGAAATATTTATTTGACATTGCAATCGTTCTGTTGACAAGGTTGCCGAGCGTGTTTGCAAGCTCGGAATTGTAGCGCTCAATTATGGTGGTATAAGTGATCGAACCGTCAGCGGCATAAGGTATCTCGGAGAGCAGATAATATCTGATGGCGTCAACGCCGAAATGTCTCACAAGGTCGTCCGCATATATAACATTGCCCTTGGACTTTGACATCTTGTCCGTTCCGAAAAGCAGCCACGGGTGTCCGAATACTTTCTTGGGCAGTTCAAGACCGAGAGCCATGAGCATAATCGGCCAATAAATTGTGTGGAAACGAAGAATGTCTTTGCCGATTATATGCGCGTCTGCCGGCCAATATTTGTTGAACAGCTCTGAGCTGCCATCGGGATCATAACCGAGAGCGGTGATATAGTTCGAAAGCGCGTCTATCCAGACATAGATGACATGCTTGTCGTCAAAGTCGACCGGAACGCCCCATTTGAAAGACGAACGTGAAACGCAGAGATCCTGGATACCGGGCTTTATGAAATTGTTGACCATTTCTTTTTTGCGGCTCTCGGGATAGATAAAGTTCGGGTTCGCCTCGATATAATCCTCAAGCTGCTTCTGATACTTTGACATTCTGAGGAAATATGCCTCTTCCTTTGTCGGGACAAGCTCACTGCCGCAGTCCGGGCACTTGCCGTCAACGACCTGGGACTCAGTAAAGAAGCTCTCGCAGGGCACGCAGTACATGCCTTCGTATTCGCTCTTATAGATATCGCCCTGGTCATAAAGCTTGCGGAATATCTTCTGGACTACCTTTTCATGGTAATCGTCGGTCGTTCTGATAAACTTGTCATAAGTTGTGTTGAGCAGATCGCAGATACCGCGTATCTCCCCTGCCACTTTGTCAACATATTCTTTCGGGGATACGCCTGCATTCTTGGCGTACTCCTCTATCTTCTGACCGTGTTCATCGGTACCGGTAAGGAAAAACACATCATATCCCTGCATTCGCTTATACCTGGCTATGGCATCGGTGAGAACTATCTCATAGGAATTGCCTATGTGAGGCTTGCGCGATGTGTAAGCAATCGCAGTTGTGATGTAATACTTTTCTTTGGACATGATTTGTTTTCCTCCTCGTATGTAAATACTTATATATTATACCATCTTTTTTATATTTTACAAGACAAAACCGTGCCTTGCGGCACGGTCATCGTGTTTTCTTTTTCATATTTGCGGCAAGTATACCTCCGATGCAGGCACATACGGCCGCAACCGCTGACGCAATCGCTGTTTTTATGCCTACACTGCCGCCTGCGGCCGCGGCAGATACAACAACGCAGGCAATGAGCAAAACTGATGAACACAGTCCCAACAGAAGTCCGTTTTTTCTTATCGGGATAACAGAAAATAGTCCGGCTATAAACGCCGCTATTGCGGCACACACAATTGAAACGGGCGTATAAGCTCCCGACGAAACACCTTTTTTGAGTATCACCGCAGAGGCAATCGAAAGCAGTATAAAAAATATTGCGACGCCAAGCGCATTGCCGATAAGCAGACTTATCAGAAGAGTTTTCTTAGTATTGGTTTCCTTTCGCTCTCCCCTTTTGGCAGGCATAAAAAATCCCCCTCATACCGTTTGTTAAAAAGTATGAGGGGAAGTCTGATTTTATGTCAGATTACTCGGCGTCCGCATCCTTGTTCTTCTTGCTCTTCTTGCGGCTTGCCTTGCTCTTTGCCTTGGCCTCTTCCATCTTTGCGGCCTTCTCGGCTTCCTGAGCTTCCTTCGCGGCAGCTCTCTCAGCCTCGAGCTTCTCGTTAGCGGTGTTGTTGGTGCTGATAGCCCATCTCATAATCTTGATTCTGTTTCTTTCAGCGCCGGTCTCTATAATAAGAGAATCATCCTTAACAGTGACAACGCGTCCGACGATACCGCCGATAGTGGTGATCTCATCGCCGACCTCGATGCTGTCACGCATCTGCTGCTCTTCCTTCTGCTTTTTCTTCTGAGGACGGATCATGACAAAATACATGACGCCGAACAGAAGAACCATCATGACGATAAGGGAAATCTGGCTCTTACCGGCATTCGCACCGTTTGCAGCTGTACCGCTGGCAAGATTTAAAAACTGTACTAAATTCATAATGAACCTCCAAATGATAATAGAATAATTATAACTGCTGTTTCATATTTATGCAAGCATTTATTGAAATTTTTAGACTGATGCGAGCGAAAAAACATAATCTTTGTGCACAATGCCTGTCTCAATAAAGGATATTCCGCTGCATTCGAATCCCCTTTCGGTTATTTCGAGCGATATATCGCCGACGGTATCGACCTGCGGGCTCAGCGCCTTGAAGCAGGCTTCTTTGACAGACCACAGCGTAAGCAGGCTTTGCGTATCTGTCGCATATTCCCTCTCGGCATCGTTGACGCATATTTTATTTATGAGCTTCGGATTGACATCACGCTTTTTCTCAATGTCAACTCCGATTGGAAAACTGCTCACTGCACAGACTGCATAGTCGCCGGAATGACTGAGAGATATATAACATCCATCGCACAGCGGCTTCCCGCTACCGTCACAAGTTATTCTGATTTCGTCCTCATCAATACCCAAAAAGTCGGCAGACGCGCGCCTTGCGGCGAGATTCGCGGCAAGCGAGCGTTTTTTGTCATCTTCAAAGCGCATCCTGGAAACGCGCTCGCGTTTCTGCGGACAAAGAAAATTCATTTCGCGCTCGTACTGCTCGTTGGTCAGTTCGTTTATATTTATAAAAAGTGTCAGTGCCATTACTTTGCGTGTATCTTCTGACCGTCTTCAATATCTTCGGACGGTATCTTGACTATCTTATCCCCTACCGAGCAGCCGGAAAGTATCTGATAATGCTCTCCGTCAAAAAGTCCTGTTGTGACTTCGGTTTTCTTAACGGTCTTTGAATCCGGATCATAGAGATAGATATACGACTTTCCGTCCTCGTACTGTATCGACTCAACTGGGACAAGAGTGGCGTTCTTTTGGGTTTCGAGCTTTATGGACATATCAACCGAAAGACCGATTATAATGCTCTTATCGGGCTGTTCAATCATCGCTTTCGCCTCAACTTCGCTGCCGCCGGATGTTGAACCGAGAAGTGAAGTAATGCTTGACGAGGCAGATTCAGAGGCGGTGGGGCTTATAAAGCTGACATAACCGCTGAACTTCTTGCCTGTTGCGCCGGTTATCTCGACCGGCTGATCGAGTTTTATTTTATATATATCCTTGCCGCTGACACTGAAGGTTGCGGAGAGCGGATAATATTCAACGACTATACCGCCGGGAGTTCCCGGGAAAAGCTGATTAATAATGCCGGAAAAGTCCTTTGTGTCCGATGTTGCGGATGAGAGAAGCGAAGATATATCAATACTGTCGAGCGAGACTGTTGAATTACTTTTCGGCGTGTGATATGTCTCGCCGTTGACGATATTTATTTCCCTGACAACGCCGTCGTTCTCGGCAACCCAGCCTTTTTTCAATGCGTTCACAGCTTCAACGGTTTTGTCTAAGTCTTCCTTTGCTGATTCGGCAACCGAGAGATAAAGCGAAGCTAAAGTATCACCAAACTGGAGCTTCAGTATCCCCTGCCGCGCTTTGAGCTCAACCAATTCAAGCTGCGCCGATATCAGCTGCTTTTCCTCGTCGGAAGCCGAAAAGAGCTTGAGTATCGACGAAATCTGATTGTTCGCGCCGTTAATTATATTCTCGAGATGCTGGAGTATCTCCGAAACCTGAGTGCCGGAAGAGAAGAGCCTGTCAACTATTTCTGCCGCCAATTTGCTGTCACCGAGGAGCTCGGTGAGCTGCTTTTTCAGCGAGATAGTTTCCTTTGTGTCGTCCTTCGGTTTTGCCGCATCGACCTTTTCGCTGAGTTTCTCTATCTCTTGCTGCTTCTGCTCTATCTGCTTTGAGAGCGACTCAAGCTGAGCCACGGAGGCGTTCGCGTTTGAAGCATACTTTCTGTACTGCGACATGGCGGCGTTATAGTTCTCTCGCTTCTGCGCCACAACGTCGCTGAGTGAGCTTGTATCAAATGTCGCAAGCACATCGCCTTTTTTAACGGCATCTCCGACTCTGACATTCACGCTCTTGACATAGGTGCCGTCAAGTATTTCAAACGACGCCTGGTTCTCGGAGTTCACAGTACCGGAAAGTTTGAGCGTTTCGGTGATATCGCCGGCAGTTACATCCGCCAGGGCAACCGTAGTGCGCGTCTTCTTGCTTATCATAACATAAGCGGTGACACCGAGTGCAATGATAAGTAGCGCGGCGACGATACTGATGACGATTTTTTGCTTTTTGTTGAGTATCTTCTTTGTCATCCCAATTCTCCATCATGTATTTTCTTATATATTACACTTATGTTTCGGCGAGTTAAAGTACATTTTGTAAACTTTTTTAAAAAAGTCGGATCCATGCGGCGAACACACGAATCCGACATAATTATTTAGTTGCAGCGCTTCCAAAGCGAGGGCGAAAACAAAGCGAGAACCGGGAATATCTCCAGTCTGCCGATTATCATGTCCGCGCTGAGAACAAGCTTGCTGAACCACGAGAATCCACTGAAATTGCCGGCCGGCCCGACTATATCAATGCCGGGTCCGATGTTATTCATGCAGGATATAACGGCAGTTACATTGGTCGTGAAGCTAAAATCATCGATTGAAACAAGAAGCGTGGATGCTATCATAACAATAACATATGCCACGAGATACATGGAAACGTTTCTGACGAGTGCTTCATTCTGAACCTTTCCGTCAATACGGAGCACTTTGACGCTACGCGGATGAACAACGCGCTGCATCTCGTTGCGAAGAGCCTTGAATAATATAAGGACTCTCGACACCTTCAAGCCGCCGCCGGTAGAGCCCGCGCACGCGCCCATGAGCATGAGCACAACGAGAATATATCGCGAAAGCTCAGGCCAAAGCGAAAAATCAGTGGTAGCAAATCCGGTTGTCGTGATAATCGACGAAACCTGGAAGAAGCTGTGATGAAAAGCGTCAAACCAGCTTGAGAACATTGAGCGAATATTTATTGCTATCACCGTAACCGACACCAAAACGGTTATGATATAGAAGCGAAGCTCCTCGTTTTTGAAAACGAGCTTGAAGTCTCTTGCAAGCAGCAGATAATAAATATTGAAGTTCACGCCGAACAGCAGCATAAACACGGCAATAACACCCTGAAGATAGTAGCTGTCATACGCGCCGATACTGGCGTTCTTTATTCCGAAGCCGCCCGTTCCGGCGGTTGCAAAAGAGTTCAGAACACTGTCAAACAGCGGCATTCCTCCGGCGAAAAGCAAAATGATTTCAATAATCGTCAGCGCAATGTATATGATGTAAAGAATTTGTGCGGTCTGGCGCATCTTTGAAACGAGCTTTCCGAATGTGGGACCCGGGCTTTCGGCTCTCAGAATATAGAGCGACTGAGCGTCGTTGTCCTTGCCATTTGGTACAACCGCAAGCAAGAACACAAGAACGCCCATTCCACCGAGCCAATGCGAGAAGCTTCGCCAATAGAGCAGACCTTTGGAAAGCGCCTCGACATTTGAAAGTATACTCGAACCGGTCGTTGTGAATCCGGAAACGGTTTCAAAAAAGCAATCTATAAAATTCGGAATCTCACGGCTTATAAAGAACGGCAGTGCACCGAAAAGCGATATCGCAAGCCAGGACAACGAGACTATCGCAAAGCCCTCTCGCACAAATATATTGCGCTTTTTGGGTTTTATCATATGCATCAGCTGACCGATGACAAGGAGTGCCGCGATGCTGATTCCGAAAGCGAGGACGCATTTGAACTCGTTATGATACAGCGACACAAGCAGCGCCGGGATCATAAAAAGTCCTTCTATCCGCAGAATATTGCCTATATAATTTGCAATAAGTTTATAGTTCATTTTCGCGTCTCCCGGCTCAGTCCTCGGCAAAGATATCGTTTATATCCTTGAACTTGCCCTCTGCAGTGGTGATAACGATTATCGTATCCCCCGCCATTATATAATCATTACCGCTCGGGATAATGACCTTTCCCATGCGGGTTATACAGGCAAGAAGGATATTGTCCTTGAGGTTGACTTTTTTGAGCGGTTCGCCGATGCACTTTGTGCTGTCGGTCACCGCAAACTCAAGGGCCTCGACCTTTTCGTCGACTATCCTGTACAGAGTCTTGACCGAACCGCCGGTGGTGTTGTCCATAGCCCTGACATAGCGGATTATCTCATAGCTCGCGAGCATTTTCGGGCATACGACGCTGCCGATATCCTTGTCTTTGAAGAGCTTGATATACTCGGTACGGTTAATCTTTGTAATAGTCTTTGGTACTTTGCAGACATCCGCGTACATCGATATGATAAGGTTTTCCTCATCGATATTCGTCAGCGAGACTACGGCGTCCGTATCTTCGATGCCCTCAGACGAGAGCAGATCCTGGAGCGTTCCGTCGCCGTTGATTATAACAGCACCGGGCAGGCGCTCCGAAAGAGCGCGGCACTTGTCGAGCTTCTGCTCGATTATTTTGACATTGACACCGCTCTTGATAAGCTCATCGGCAAGATAGACTGCAATCTTGCTTCCGCCGATTATCAGCACATCTCTTATCTTCTGATTGCTTATCTTGAGCGCCTTGAGCATCTTGACAAGCTCGCTGCGCGGAGCGGTGACGGTTATCTTGTCGTTTGCCTGAAGCTCAAAGCTGCCGTCGGGAATGCAGACTTCGCCTCCCCTGTCAACGGCGCAAACAAGCACTTTCACGCCGCGCAGAACATCAGATAATTTTTCAAGCTTCTTGCCGACCAGCGCGCAGTCCTCTTTTAATTTGAGCTCAACTATTTCGACGCGGCCTTTTGCAAAAGTATCACGCTTGAGAAAGCTCGGGAACTGCAAGATGCGGAATATCTCTCTTGCGGCGGTAAGCTCCGGATTGACGGTCATCGAAAGGCCGAAATCGTCGCGCATATACTGAATCGACTGAACATAGTCCGGGTTGCTCATGCGGCAGATCGCGTGGCGGCATCCAAGCTTCTTTGCGAGAATGCAGCACAGCAGGTTTATCTCGTCCGCAGAGGTTGCGGCGATAAGAAGATCGCTGTTTGCAACATCTGCCTCTTCCTGCGTCTTGAGCGTGACTCCGTTTCCGTCGACAACAAGCACATCGAGCTTCTGGAGCGAATCCTCGAGCACATCAGGATTGTTGTCTATGACTACGATATCATGACCCTCGGCAAGCAGCTGCTTCGCGATATTGTAACCGACCTTGCCGTCGCCGACAATAACAATTTTCATTTAAAGTTCCATCCAATCAAAGTAATAGGAAAAATCCTTATCCAATATTATAGCTTTCTTTTTTGCTATAGCAATGGCAATTGTGCACAATTAAGCCATAACAATTTTGTGGAAAATTTTCTTTCCCTTCTTAATTATAGCCGGGTCGGCGGCTATTTCGTCGGCAGAAAGCGAAAAATCGAGGCTCTTTACCTTTTCATCGTTGACGCTGACGCCGCCCTGCTCGATAAGTCTTCTTGCCTCGCTTTTGGATTTTGCAAGTCCTGCTTTGACAAGAATATCTATAACGCTGATTTTTCCATCTGCAAAGTCATCTGCGCTGAGGCTTGTGGACGGCATATCTGCGGAATCCGCTCCGCCGCCGAAGAGTGCTCTTGCGGCATCCTGTGCCTTGTTCGCTTCATTCTCACCATGGACGAGCTTTGTCAGCTCATATGCGAGTATCTCTTTTGCCTTGTTGAGCTGGCTGCCCTCCCACTTGTCCATCTCGTCGATCTGCTCGAGAGGCAGGAAAGTAAGCATACGGATGCACTTGAGAACATCGCTGTCTGCAACATTTCTCCAATACTGATAGAACTCGTAGGGCGAAGTCTTCTTGGGATCGAGCCAAACGGCGTTGCCCGCGGTCTTGCCCATCTTATGACCCTGGGAGTCGGTAAGGAGTGTTATAGTCATTGCGTGAGCATCCTTGCCGAGCTTTTTGCGTATGAGCTCGGTTCCGCCGAGCATGTTGCTCCACTGATCGTCGCCGCCGAACTGCATGTTGCAGCCGTAGTTCTTGAACAGATAGTAGAAATCGTAGCTCTGCATTATCATATAGTTGAACTCAAAGAAACTCAGACCCTTTTCCATGCGCTGCTTATAGCACTCGGCACGGAGCATATTGTTGACGGAGAAGCAGGCGCCGACCTCGCGCAGAAGTTCGATATAATTAAGGTTGAGAAGCCAATCGGCGTTGTTCACCATCTGAGCCTTGCCCTCACCGAAGTCAATAAAACGCTCCATCTGGCGTCTGAAGCACTCGGCGTTGTGATTGATATCCTCGCGGGTGAGCATCTTTCTCATGTCGGTGCGTCCCGAGGGGTCGCCTATCATTGTGGTGCCGCCGCCGATAAGAGCTATCGGCTTGTTGCCAGCCATCTGCAGTCTCTTCATGAGCGTAAGAGCCATGAAATGACCTGCCGTGAGGCTGTCTGCGGTGCAGTCAAAACCAATATAGAATGTAGCTTTGCCGCTGTTTATCATCTCTCTGATTTCCGGCTCGTTCGTCACCTGCGCGATAAGTCCGCGCGCGACGAGTTCTTCGTAAATTCCCATAGTTATTTTTCCTTTCATTTTGTTCATAAAATTAAAAAGCCTCCGCACGGAGAACCGTGCAGAGGGCGAATTACCGCGGTACCACCTCTGTTCACTCCTTTCGGAGTCTCAGGAGCATTGCGCTCAGCGTATAACGCACGCCTGCGGCTCGACCTACTACAATTGTTCAGCCTCGCAGCTCGGAGATGTATTTCGCCGCCATGCCGCGTCCCCTCACAGCGCCCGGAGACTCTCTTTGCCGGCATAATACAGCTACTTCTTCCCGTCACAGCTTTTAAAATATGCAGTCATTATAAACCATACTTCAAAAGTTGTCAACAGTGATATGATTTGTAAATTATTTTATATGTATACTACATTTATTGCATACTTGCACGACTTGTGGTAAAATATGTATGTTTATCCGAAAACTAAAAGCATCAAGGAGTTAATCGCAAATGGCTGAATACAACTTCAAAACGGGCGTGGATGCCGGAGAATACAGAGACTTTCTCAACGTCTCCCCTGCCTATTGCTTCACACAGCTGCCCGAATGGTCCGAGGTCAAGGACAACTGGGATCACGACATATGCATGCTCTACAAAGACGGCGCGCCCGCAGTAGGCGCACTTCTTTTGATAAGGCATCTGCCGATGGGCAAAAAGCTCATATATTCCCCGCGCGGTCCCGTCGGCGATTTCGGCGACGCAGAGGCAATGCGCGAATTCTCAACTCAGCTGAAAAAATACGCAAAGAAGATCGGCGCGATTGCCGTTAAGGCAGACCCGTTCGTAATAAGAGAAAACTACGAAAAGCAAAATGCCGCCGATTTCGGCAACTCATTTGACGAGACGATAAGAGTCATGCAGGAGTGCGGATTTGTTCACAGGGGCTTGAGCACCGACATAAACGCATATTTTCAGCCGAGATTCAACATGGCTATCCCGCTCTTCAACGAAAATGGACCTATCGACAGCGCGGGATTTTTGAAAGCCGTTCCGAAAAAGACCCGCTATTATATGGGCTCGTTCCATAATTCCAAGGGCATCGAGTTCATAAAAGCCGACCCGGACGACGATCTTTCTGAGTTTGTCCGCCTGCTCGGTCAGACCGAAAAGCGTCAGGGTATCTCGCTGAGAAACGAAGAATATTTCAAAAAGATACGCCATGCGTTCGGCGACAGGGCGGTCATATATTATGCGCGCATGCACCTTGACAGATATGTTGAATATCTCGAGGGGCTGATTGCAAAGAAGCAGAACATTCCCGAAAACACGCGCAAGCTCGATGAGGCAAAGGCTCTTATCGAAGAAAAGGGAAACACCGTGAATCTTGCCGCCAGCCTTGTCATTATGCCCGATCCGCAGGCGAATCTCAAAATTGCCGAGTATCTCTATGCCGGCTCCGATCTCTCTGTGCTCTCGACCCTCTGTGCATCTGTCGGGCTTATATATGCGGGAGTCTGTGATTCCATAGATGCCGGATGCGACTATTTCAACCTCGGCGGAGTTGACGGAAGCTTTGAAGACCATCTTTCAAAGTTCAAGATAAAGTTCGTACCCCATATATTTGAATATGTCGGCGAGTTTGACATGCCGGTTGACAAGGTTATGTATCTTGGGTTTGAAAAGCTTCTGCCTATGGCAAAGAAGGCAATCAAAAAGATAAAAAAATAAGGCAGGTAAAGAAATGAAAATAAAAAATGAAAAAGGATCTGTTATCAGCAGAATTTTCAAAGATAACAAATACTGTTGGCTCGCTTTCGGCTGCTCGGCAGTTATAATGCTGATAGTCTATATCTGCTACAGCCTCATACCGTTCGGCGATGTGACCATTCTCAGAATGGATCTCTATCACCAGTACGGCCCGCTTTTTGCGGAGTTCTATGACCGCGTTACTCAGATGAAGAGCTTCCTCTACTCGTGGAATACGGGTCTCGGAGGCAGCTTCCTGGGCAACTTCTATAACTATCTGTGCAGCCCGCTCTCGATAGTCATGCTCATCTTCGGCCACAAGAATATGCCCGAGGCGATAGCGACAATGATTCTTCTCGCTGCGGCGTTTTCGAGCGCGACCTTCTGCTATTATCTCAAAAAGTCGTTCGGCGAGCATTCGCCCATAACCGCAGCGTTCGGTGTGCTCTATTCCTTCTGCGGCTTCTTTATCGCCTATTACTGGAATCTGATGTGGCTCGACGCCATGGTTCTGTTCCCGCTGATGATTCTCGGCATTGAGCGCATCATCAACGAGCGCAGACCCGCTCTCTACATTTTCTCGCTGTCGATGACACTGCTGACGAGCTACTATATGGGCTACATGGCGTGCATCTTTGCGGTGCTCTATTTCCTTGTATATTATTTCAGCCGTTATAACATCTCCGACACCACGAAAGCTCTCGAAGTTTACACCGACCCGGACGGCGAGCAGTACAGCAAGCTAAAAGATAAAATCAGATACAACTCATTCCTGTCCGACGGAATAACATTTGCTCTTTCGAGCATTGCAGGCGCGGCTCTCGTTGCGTTCGCGCTCATTCCCGTCTATTTTATTCTTCAAAGCTGCTCCGCGACGAGCGGAACATGGCCCGAGACCGTCAAGTCATATTTTAAGATATTCGACTTCCTCGCAAATCATCTTGCAAGCGTCACTCCCACAATAAGAAGCAGCGGAACCGATGTTCTTCCCAATGTCTATTGCGGAATGGCAACGGTAATACTTGTCCCGCTCTATCTTTTCTGCAAACGCATACCCGTAAGAGAAAAGATAGCAAATGTGCTTCTTCTCGGGCTTATATATTTCAGCTTCAATCTCAATGTGCTCAATTATATTTGGCACGCATTCCACTTCCCGAACGATCTGCCCTACAGATTCTCGTTCATGTATTCGTTCATCCTGCTCACCATGGCATATAAGGCGTTCCGACACATTACCGAGTTCTCCGGCAAAGAGATACTCGGCGCAGGAGTAGCTATTCTTTCAGGAATAGTTATAATCCAAAAAGTCGGTTCAAAGAACGTCGATGAAACAACTGTTATTATCAGCCTGCTGTTTGTCGTGCTCTATACGCTTATATTCTATCTCTTCTCGACCAAGAAATATCAGGCGTCGGCTATGGCTGTTCTGATGCTCTGCTGCGTCTGCGCCGAGGCTATAAGCGCCGACACCGACAACTACAGCATGGACAGAACAAAGACCGAATACGCCGGAGACTATCAGGATTTCAGAGACCTCAAGAATGAACTTGATGATATTGAGGGCAATGACACTTACCGTATGGAGCTCACCTCACTCAGGGCGCGCATGGATCCCGCATGGTATAACTACAACGGCGTATCCACCTTCTCGTCCATGGCATACGAAAAGGTTGCAAATCTGCAGGAGCAGCTCGGTCTCTACGGCAATTATATCAACAGCTACACCTACAATCCGCAGACCCCGGTCTACAATTCAATGATGTCGCTCAAGTATATTGTCGACAACAACGAATACAACCCGCCGCTGAGCGATGAGTTCTATGAATATGTCGGCTCATCCGGCAAGTTCCATGCATACAGGAACAAATACTGGCTCCCGATAGCCTACTGTGTGAATGAAGATATCACTGCATGGAGCTTCGATTCGGACAATCCGTTTGAGGTGCAGAATGACTACTTCTTCCGCGCAACCGGAATCGATGAAGTCTTCAACAGGCTTGATATCACAGATTCTTATTTCTATAACATCGATCCTATTTCGATAGGTCTTGATACGGGCTACATGAACTACTACAAGACTTCTTCGGACAGCACCGGAACTATTTCGTTCACCGTCTCGCCCAAAAAGGATCAGAATGTTTATCTGTTCGTTGAATCCGCGGGAATCGAAGATGTTCTTATCTCGGTCGGTTACGAGCAATATTCCCAGAACACGAGCCGCGAATATATCTATGACCTCGGCATGTGCAAGGCGGGAACGCCGATAACCGTTGAAATGACCGTCAAGGATGATGTCAACAGCGGTGCGCTCAACTTCTTTGTCTACGGGCTCGACACAGACAAATTCGTTGAGGGCTATAACAAGCTCAACAGCGGCGCGCTGAATATCGAGAGCTTTACCGACACTGAGATAACCGGCACGCTGAACGCCGCAGAGGACAGTATTATTTACACCTCCATCCCCTATGACAAGGGCTGGAAAGTTACTGTTGACGGAAAGGAAGTCAGCGAGAATGACATTGTCGCCGTCGGCGACGCGCTGCTCGGAGTCAGAGTTAGCGCAGGGAACCACAGCGTAAAGTTCAAGTACACTCCGCGTGGAATGGTTATCGGACTCGGCATATCTGTTGTTACAGCACTGATTCTTATCGCTGTTGCGATTCTTCTGAAAAAGAGAAAGAAGCAGCCTCAGCCTGTCGCAGTGGCAAGCGGAAGCGTTGTGTCCGACACTGCATCTACGGAAATGTCGGATATCGGCAACGATTCTGCTGAAGAAACGCCCGAAACTTCGCCCGAAACTTCGATAGATAAACCCGAATCAACCGAGAGCAACGAAACCGAATAATTAAAGCAAATGCGCTGCCGTATAAACTGCGGCGGCGCATTTTAAAAGAGGTAAACGAATGCTGAAATTCAACAGTGACGGCAAGTTCACAATAATGCAGATAAGCGACGCGCAGGATCTCCCGCTCGTTCGCAAAAGCCTTGTCCGGATGATAAACAGAGCCTGCGATGTTCTGCACCCCGATCTCGTTTTGTTCACGGGCGACAACATACTCGGCAATCATATAAACGATGCCGTGATAGGAACAAGGCAGGTAGCCTCCGGGCATGATGCGACGAGATCACGCGTGGAACGGGCGATAAGTCATATTGTTCTGCCGCTTGAAGCGAGAAAGATACCGTTTGCCGTGCTGTACGGTAACCACGATGATATGAACTGCATAGAAAAATCCGAGCAGTCGGAAATATACGGCAATTACTCATCGTGCGTCGGAAGCGGCGCGGACGTCGGCGCGGGATGCGGAACTTATGATATCCCGATAATGTCGTCGGACGGAACGCGACGTGCTTTTACAGTGTGGATGCTCGACTCCGCAGGAAAGGGCGCAGACGGAAACTGGTACACGACCATAAGCCGCAACAAAATAGATTGGATGCTCCGAAAGAATGAGAAAATCAAAAAAGCTTTCGGAGCTCTCCCCTCTCTTGTATTTCAGCATGTCCCGATCCCGGAGACTATGCAGCTCATAAGGGAGTGCGAAGGAAATAACGAGTGCCTAGAGCATGACGGGCGATTTTATGAGCTCGACCCCCAAAAAGCCCACGGCACTCTCGGCGAATATCCGGACGTATGCTCTGAAAATGTCGGCGAATTTGAAGCGTTGAAAGAAATGGGAGGCGTGCTTGCCGCAGTCGCGGGTCACGATCATCTAAATTGCTTTGAGGGCAAAGTCGATTACATTGACATAATCCAAACAGCCTGCGCGTCATTTCGATGCTACGGCAACAAGATGCGCGGCGTGCGTATCTTTGAGCTCGATGAAGCCAAGCCGTTTGAGTATAAAACAAGAACGGTAACATATTTCGACCTATTCAAAAAGACTCCGGTCTCAATAATGCGATACATAAACGATGCGGATGACAAGGAAAAGCTAAAATACGGCATATGGGCGGGAACCGCGGCGACCGCCGCCGTCGGCGCTCTTATGATAGCGCTCGGAAAAAGAAAATAAAAACAGGAAGTATGGCTTTGAGTCATACTTCCTTTGCTTTTAATCAAGATGATATCTCGGTTTGCCGACGCTCTTCTTGCCGTATTCAATGGCTTCCGTCGGGCAGAGGCAGATGCACGCCATACAGTGAGTGCAATTCTTGCCCCAGACCGGTTTACTGTTTTTCAATTCAATGTTGTTGAGCGGGCACATTTTTGCACACTTTCCGCATCCGACGCACTTGTCATTTGCCATAAAGGCGTCCGCCTTGACGAAAAATTTATAGAACACGGGGTTGACTATATCGCTCATAAGCTTATCATAAGCATTTCTGCGCGGCTGAGCAAATTTCTTTTCGGCTTTTATAGTCTCTGAAGCGTCTGCAATATCTGGCTGAGCCTTTTCAATTATCCGTGCAGCCTGCTCATCATTCGGCACACCGAACATAGCAACATAATTTTCAGGCATCACTATCTGCTTGACGCCCATATAGTCAAATGACTTTCTTGAGCATAACTGCCTGATATATTTGTCCGCATCGCCTATCTCGCCGCCGCAGTCCATAACGAACCACACCTTGAAATTCCCGCTGAACCGAGTCTCGTCTATCCACTTTTCGACAATGCGCGGAATGCGCCAACCGTAAGTCGGAACGACAAAAACAAGACGACCGTCAGCGCTTATCTCAGATGTATCCCACGCTTTAATTCTTTCGTTCATATTCAGCAGCTCGTCGCCGAGCGAATCGGCAATCCTGCGTGCGATATATCTGCTGTTGCCCGTTCCTGTAAAGAACAAGATCATATTATCATCTTCCATTATCAGTCTTTTTCTATGTATCCGCTTATTGGCGTCGTATACATATTATCATCGGTGACCGGTTTATATCCTTTGCCTTTGTAACTGCTCGTAAATCCCTTCGCTGCGCGGTATATTTCTTTGGTTCTTGTGTCGTAAACTCGTTCATATCCGAGAGTCGCATCGCTCTGCTTTTGGCTTATTATATCTATACTCTTGTTGCGGCTGTCCCATGACGACATAATACCGTCCATAGTCTGATTGAAATTTTGGTTTATGCATCGTGCCTGAAGAAAATCTCTTTCGATTGCACCACGAATATTATTTTCAAAAATGTCGGAATACTTAAGTGTTTTCAAGCATTCGGTGAGCAGGTCCTCCCACTCGATAAAAGTATCTTTAGCGGCTGTTATCGCAACAATATTATAGGCCATGTAATAACCGCTGTCCACAGATTCCAGTCCATAGTCAGCAACCGTTCTGTCGGAGTACAAGGATTCTTTGAAATCAACTACGCTGGCGGAGAACATTCCCTCGCCTGCTCTTCCGTTATCCGTAAAGGTTGCTCTTAAAAACTCGTCACCGAGCGAATATTTGACCATGTCACCTGAGCCGGAGAAGCGATCGGTAACGGTAAAATTATCATAATGCGGGAAAGAATATCCGACATACGCCGCTTCAAACCTTGATGCCATATCTGCATATTGCGCAAATATCTTAAAAAAGCTTTCGGTTGACGGTTTTTCAAGCACAGGGGCATTTGCGAAAATAACTGCGTCCCGATTGCCCTCGTTATAAACAGCCTTCCATGCGTCCTTGCCCTCCTGTGAATGAAGAAGACAATCGGCTTTGAGCAGAACAAACATACAGTTAAGCGGCTCATCAGGATCGCTTATTCTTATTGAATGATATATGTCAGAGCCGCCGTAGGTTACTTTCCATCCCTTTGGGATAGTCATGCTGAAGACTGCGTCGTTGTATTCTTCTGTCTGCTCTGTTTTGGCGTCGGTCGCAGTTATTTTAACGCCGTTTTTTGCTCTATCTGTATTCCCCGCACACGAGCAGAGAAGAAACGCGAGCAAAACCGTCAGCATTATCGCGATGCCGTTTCTTATTTTTTTCATCTTTTATTGCTCCTTTATTTTTTTTGCTCCCCCGTTCGGAGCATAATCCGTTATATCTACAAGAAAATTATATCAGAAACAGTACGCGTTTTGCAACAAAAAGTTATGCTTAAAATCGTTCAAGTCGAAATTTGCAAACCTTGACACACAAAAAGAATCATGTTAGTATAAAAACGCAGGCATTATATTTAAATTATTAATACAGCAATATTACAAACCGATTGGAGAAAAATGAGCACTTTAAACAGCAACTCAAAAGAGCGGATATTTGCTTTCGATGCCGCTAAGGCTATCGGTATATTTTTTATAGTTATCGGGCATGTGTTTCACGACCAGGGAATCTATGCTCAATATGTATATTCTTTTCATGTTCCGCTGTTTTTCTTTTTGACCGGCGTTACATTTTCGCGCGGCAAGAACGGATTCTGGAAGTTTCTGATTCAAAAACTGACGCGCCTTCTCGTGCCGTTTTATATATTTGCCGCAGTCAGCTGGGGCGCATATGCTATTCTCGGCAAGTTCGTCTCGTCATTCGCGGAGAAGGCAATCGACAGCAGTGTTCCTGCCATAATCATAAGCACTTTAAAAGGATACTGCGCCGTAAATACTCCGCTTTGGTTTTTGCCGTGCCTGTTTCTTGAACTGCTGTTTTTGTATGCCATAACATTTATAATAGACCGAATAGCTTCAAAACGCCGATTGTCATACGCCTTGTTCAGTGTATCTATAATTGCAGCAATCGCTATACAATATGTAATATATAAATTTTCTCTGTTTCCGACAAAAGCGCCGATATTCAAGGCTGATGTTGTCATAGCAATGCTCCCGTTTTCTCTGAGCGGGGTTTTATTCTCAAAATTTGCAGCACAAAATCAAAAAACCTTGCGCAAGCCATACATATTTATTTTATCATTGTTATGCGTCGCCGCCGGAGGATTTTCGGCACTGAAGCTGAACATTCTCGTCGGATATCAGAGCAGCGAATACGGCAGAATACTGATATTTTATTTATCCGCTTTTATGTCCGTACTCGGATTTACCCTGCTGTGTTTCTTCATCCCGAAGCTTAAAGTTATATCTTATATTGGCTCCAACACGATGCCGATACTCCTTATGCACAAATTCCCGGTAGTGTTTTTCCACACACTGTGCCCGTTTATATCTGAAAGACTCGCCGACAAATCTCTGTTCTGGAGCGCTATTGCGGCATTGCTCTCCATCGGGCTGTGCCTTTTGGTGGCTTTACCTATACACAAAATCGCACCATTTGTGCTTGGAGAAAAGATGCCGCCGAGAAAACGCTCAAAATCTTAAAGCTATATTTAAAAGGCTGCCATTCGGCAGTCATTGATAAAACAGTAATCATAGCTGACAGACTGCCAAACGGAATTGCAAAAAATCGGCATGCCACTTTTTAAGGTGGTATGCCGATTTTCGTTATGCAAGAATTTCTATATATTCTACACATATATGTGAGCATTTAGAGGTCGAAAAAGCCTTATTTTATACGGTTTTTTAGGCTCAAAATCAACGAGGTAATATAAAACCATTAAAAACCTCAAAAATGGGGTTCTAATGTTCAGATAAAAAAATGCACGATTTATGATGTGCACAAAGTCCTTTTGCCCTAATTACCGAAAAAGCCGTATAAAGTGAATTTGTCAACAGTGTGCAAAGCACAGGCAATGCCCTTGCTGTTTACTAATTCGCTCATACGACTAAAATTTTATAAGGCAAAAAATATAAATGTCAAAATTATTCCTTGATATTTCGGATAATATTATAATACAGGTATTCAAGTGTATTTTTACACATACTTTTCTTTAGCTGGCATTCCCATACAGTAATAACATTCCAACCTGATTCACTTAAATTATTATAATTTTTTCTATCTCTCTCAATATTTTTTTTGATTTTTTCTCTCCAATAATCCGTGTTAGACTTTGGCATAACAAAATATTTACAGCCGTTATGACCGTGCCAAAAACACCCATTTACAAAAATAATCGTCTTATATTTCGCCAGAACAATATCCGGTTTACCCGGAAGTGTTTTCACATTTTTTCGATACCGTAAACCCCTTGAAAATAGATACTTTCTTACCATTTCTTCCGGCTTAGTGTTAGTGCTTTTTATTTGCGACATATTATAACTTCTGACTTTCGGAGAATGATTATCCATTGGAACATCTTCCTCCTTATAAGTCAGACATTAAAATTTGCCTGTTTAAAGAAAAAATACTGCGTATTTTTGTATGGTTATAATCCACTGTATTATAGTTTTCAACTAATTGTATCATGTTTGAAACACTTATTGCGCTCCCATTTACAGAAGTTTCATTAACAATTTCCCGTATCTGATTATTTATATTTTTCCCAAAGCCTCCGGCAATATATGAAAAAAATGCGAGCGGAAGTTTACCGCTGTAGTAATTGTTCAAATTGCCAATATAATTATAAACCATTCTATTATATTATGATGGTCATTGCTTATAGTATATTTGCTGTAAGCCTTGTTATCAATTATTCCGCAGTATCCATCACTATCTGACAGAACAAGCACATCAGGTGTAAGGCCTATCGGGCCTACATGTTTTGCATCAAATCCGAAAACATTTTTGAATAATTCAACGGTCGCTTTTTCAAACTCTGCCGCCTCGTCACGACCCTTAAATGCCATTTCAAAATATTCTGTCATAAAAGCTCCTATAGCACCATGCGGATATAATTTAAGCAAGCATTCTTCAACTGTTTCTTCTGTAAATCCTGTTTGAACGGAAATTTTTTCGATCAGAAAATCTGTTATTTTACTAATCGGTGTTTTCAATGATTCTGTAATGAATGCCTGTTTAATTTTTTGTTCAGCAATCATTTTAGCTGTTATTGCTTTAGTTTCAGATAGATTCCTTGTATCTTTCCTATGTTTGGGGTCTAACCCATATTTCCTTTGAAAATATTCATGTTGTTCACAGCGGTCAATAAATGCAGGAACAGTAGATAATGCGGCATTTACTTCATTCCGTTTATCTTCAATAATTCTTATTGATTTATCCTCGCTACGCTTTGCAAGTTGTGTATATTCAAGCCAATTTACTATGGTGTTTGCTATATCCAGCAAATGGCTGAACGGATGTTCTTGGTTAACTTTGCCGCTGCTTGGGGCATATTGTTCAAAAAAATCTTTTGAAAGACATTCATCACCTTTATCTCTGTAAAGCAATATTTTTTCTTTGATGGTTTTATAACAAATTTCTGTTTCGTTTTCAGCCTCCACAATTACAATTTTGGCAATTTCATCTTCGTTAAGATATTCTATATCGCCATCATTTAAAAGGCGAAGCAAAAACCTAAACGGTCTTATTTTAAAGCGCCGTGAAACATTAACATTTCTGCTGATTGAAAATGAAGATGGAAACTGATATTTTAATATTTGGTTTTTTATTATTTCAACAGGTGACTCACCATTCATAATAGCTTCGCCTGCAAGCGTGAGTTTTAATTTTTTTGTTGATTCCTGAATAAAAATCAACCCCAAACTTGAAATCCATGCCTTGTATGTACGGGCTCCGCCTCCGGTTTGATCCCGCCGGTCTCCCTTTCTTTTTAAATTTGCTTCTTCTAAGGCTTCTTCAAAATCAAGATGTGTTCCTTTTTGTCCCTGCCATTCTTCGTTTAATGATATTTCAGCCAATGCTGCTAAAACCTCAGGAACAGAGTTTAAGCGTCTCTTAGGACGCGTTACCCACCAATAGTTTATCATAAGTTTTCCTCCTATCTTTGGACAGAAAAATCCATAAAATACTGTTCGTCATCTAACTTATAAAAAGTTACATTCGTTCTTCCATACCTTTCTAAATCAGCTGTTGATATGAGAGATCCGTTTGCCAGCCCCAATCTGTTTCTAAAGTATTCGCCTAATAAAGAATTGTTCAACGGAGTAGTAATTGCTTTATTGTTTTGCTGTTCTACGCGTAAAATTAACTGCTTTCCGTCATCAGTGAGTACCGAAAAATGGTTTCTGTTGAGAGGAAAAAAGTTTGTTCTTGCAATTCTTGACGGCAATGGTATATATGCTTGATTCGGTTCTCTGCCGTCTCGCTGTCCCCAGTTAAGACCAGAACGGCTACCAACTTCACCGCTTCTTGTTAAAAATGAAAGCGTTACTGATGATACGCCTGCACCGCGAACTAACACTAAAGGCTCTTCTTCTGCATTTAATATTGGATGAGATGGGCAGAGCGTTACATAGTCCTCGATTTCTGCATGGGTGCAATATATAGAATCAGGCTCTATTTCATTAAAATAATCATTTGCTTCTAAAGGATCGCATTCTGTCATAATTTCTCTTCTAAGCGGCGAAAATGCTGCCTGTGTATAATTTGCAGAACCCATAAATGCTGAAAATGGTTCGCCATTCTTCTCCCATAAAAATAATTTTGAATGTACAGGTGCTGCATTAAAAATGTATTGACAGCAAAATTGAGAATTATTCGGCAAGGCTTCTCTCATAAGATTTTTAAATCCCTCATGAACGGATATGCTTATTCCGTCAAATTTACACATTCCGATAATCAAAGTTATTTTTATGCCTTGGTTATACAATGTTTCAATTTCAGAAAAATGCCAAGAGGCCATAGTATGTGTGGCATATCCGGATATAATTTTTAAATGTTCTGCTCCTTCTGAAACAGGATTAAGCAAAATTTCATTTTTAAAATTTGTACTATACAATTTTGTTGCCCCCTACTCATTGATATTGGGTTCAACAAAGTCATATTCAATACCTGCAAAGGTATTGAGAATGGCTTCGAAAATTATTCTTGCACCATCACATGGAACCGCCATTCCTATCTGTTTTCTTACGCTCTCTCGTCCGCCTTCAAAAACATAAGTATCAGGAAATGTTTGCAGTCTTGCTCTTTCTCTGTTGGTTAAAGCACGCGGTTCATCCCAGTGATATATGTGCGTGCCGCCGCCGCCGCTTCCAGTAACCGTATAAGCTGGTTTGTCAGGGTCTAATCTTTTATATATCTGACTTATTTGCGCTCCGCGTACATTTAAGCGTAGCCGTTCCGGCAAATCAGCCGTAAAAGCATTTTGACCGGGTTTTATATGGCTTAAACGTTCTGTTACAATATCAGTTTGGTTTGCCCGTTCATTGTTAGGTGCATCCTGAGCAATAGGCGGAACTTCAATAGCGTGCCTGCAAGTATTGTCAACATCAGCATAAGGCTCAGGAGACGGAACCCGAAAAACAACATTTTCATCGTTGTGAATACCTACGATAATAATTCTATGTCTTGCCTGCGGAACACCATATTCCTCGAATTTATATAAATGGGGGGTGATTGTGTAACCTGCCGCACGCAGTTCATCTAATATTCTCGTCAATGCCTGCCCATCATTTGCATTGCGCAGTCCGCCGACATTCTCTGCTAAAAACCATCTCGGCTGATAACGTTCAAGTGTATGGACACCATATTGATACAGCGGCCCGAATATACCGTTCATTCCTTGTTGTTCACCGACTACACTATAATCATTACAGGGAAATCCAAAAGCAAGCGCATCTATTTCACCTAATCTATCAATATTTAATCTGCGTATATCTTCGTGAATTACTGACTGCGGATTATCAGGGCATATATTTCTTATATATGTGCTACAAGTATCGCGGTCATAATCTGTTGCCCATTGATGAACTATTCTAAAATCAGGATTTTCTATTCGGGCTGTCATAGCTCCATAAGCAATTCCGCCGGGGCCGCAAAACAATTCCCCTAATCTATAATTAGGCATAATATATTTCTCCTTATAATTTTATATTTCTTCTCCGTTTGGCAATAAAAATTTTCTTGAAAATGATGTTCCTGTTGCGTCAGCAATATCGTCAAGTTCATTCATAGTAAAACTTTCTCTCTGCATTTTTCCGCTAAAATTCTGCGGAGACTGACCTAAGCGTCTGGCTAATTCAGCAGAACTAATATTCAGTCTGGCACAAAGCATTTTTATCTGTTCAGAAATAGTCATAAAGCCACCTCTCATTACAATAATACATTATATATTATAAATCAAAAAATTTAGCTTGTCAACTATTTAATTTAGCTATACTAAATTTTGTGTATCATAAACAATTTTTTAATTTACTTTGCTAAATATTACTGTATGGTTTGCTCTGCATTTTGGAATGGATTTGCATTGCTAACAGAAAAATTTTATTAACTGTTTTTGTTTTTTGGCAAAAAACTTTTTTCAGTCGTAGTAGTAACAAAGATAAATTTTTAAAAATTTTTTTCTATAAAAGGTTGCTTTTTCTGCATTTTATTTGTTACTTATATGAGGGGCAAAAAAGATAAAAAATTTTTCGTTTTGAAGTTGCCGGAACAGTATTTTCTGCACTACCTATATAGAGAGCAAAATTGAAATTTTTATCGAAAAGGGTTTGGGAATATCCCAAAAATTCAAAATCAAATTTGTAGAGTGTGGCTACACTCGCTTTGCTTGCTATTCTGTCGGAATGGTAAGCAACCACAATTTGATTTTGAGCGAGTGGGTACTCATTCGCTTTGCTTGCTACTCTCAAAAATTACTTATTATCACGAAAGAAAGGTGTTTTGAAAATGAACAATGATAACAAATTTAAAGTGTCAATCCAAAGTATGTTAGATTATGAATTGCCCGATATCGAGGTTAAATTTGAGGACTGCAAAACCGAATATATCTTTACCGGGACATACGAGGGCAACAGCGCAATTTCAGCAAAACTATTAAAACTTATCGAAAACGACAAAACTTTTGCGGAAAGGGCTGACAAATAAGAAAATGAGCGTTAAAATAAATTTAAGCAATTTTGTTATGGCAGACTGTCCGAACGAAAAGGAGGATAAAAATTTTATGAGACAGTCTGAAAAATTTACAATTCTATATTGCCGTTTGAGCCGAGATGATGAACTTCAAGGCGACAGCAACAGTATTGTAAATCAAAAAAATATTTTAAGCAAATACGCAAAAGAAAACGGTTTCAAAAAAATACATTTTATAGTTGATGACGGTTATTCGGGAACTAATTTTCAAAGACCCGGTTGGAATGAATTATTGGAACTTATTGAAAATAACAAAGTCGAAACAATTATTGTAAAAGATATGTCAAGACTTGGGCGTGATTATCTGAAAGTCGGGTTTTATACAGAGGTAATGTTTGTCGAGAAAAATATCCGTTTTATTGCTATCAACAATGGTATTGACAGTTCAAATCAAGCAGATAGTGATTTTACTCCGTTTCTGAATATCATTAACGAGTGGTACGCAAAGGACACAAGCAAGAAAATAAAAGCTGTTATGAAAGCAAAAGGCGAATCGGGGAAAACGCTGACTACAATTCCGCCGTTCGGTTATATGAAAAGTCCTGACGATAAAACTAAATGGATTGTTGACGAACCTGCGGCAGAGGTTGTGAAAAAAATTTTTGATTTATGTATGGACGGTTGCGGTCCGTCGCAAATAGCGAAAATTTTGGAAAGTGAAAAAGTTTTAACACCGACTGCATACTGGCAGAGCATAGGACGGACTACAAATGCCTCTGTGCCGTACAACCCGTATCGTTGGGTAAGTGATACAATTTCAACTATGCTTGAAAAGAAAGAATATTTAGGACATACCGTAAACTTTAAAACTTATAAGCAGTCATACAAAAGCAAAAAGAAAATGTATAATCCCGAAGAAAAGCAGCTTGTATTTGAAAACACGCACGAACCTATTATTGACACCGATACTTGGGAACGAGTACAGGAACTGCGAAAGAACAAACGCAGACCGTCAAAAACAGGCAAAACAAATATGTTTTCCGGCGTTGCCTATTGTGCCGATTGCAGACAAAAACTATATTACTGCACGAGCAATTATTTTGAAAGCCGTCAAGACCATTTTGTGTGTTCAACTTCACGAAAAGGCAAAGAATATTGCTCAACACATTTTATTCGTGCCGTTGTCCTTGAAAAAGGTGTACTTGCTCATTTGAAGTATGTGATTGGATATGTTTCAGCATATGAGAAACAATTCCGAGAAATTATGGGTGCAAAGCAAAAGGCAGAGGTTAAAAAAGAAATATCTGTAAAGAAAAAACTGCTTATAAAATGTGAAAATCGTATCAGCGAATTGGACAGGCTTTTCAAAAATATTTATGAGGACAAAGCCAAAGGAGTTTTGAGCGAAAACAGATTTCAAATTCTTGCAGATGATTACGAAAAAGAACAGCAGGAGTTGGAATTGAAAATTGTTTCTCTGTCGGCAGAAATGTCAGATACCGAACAGCAAAGCGACAATTTGGAACGGTTTATTTCAAAGATACATAAATATCTTGATTTGCAGGAGCTAACACCCACAGTTTTAAATGATATGGTGAAAAGCGTGTATGTTCACGCACCGCAAACCGTTGACGGAAAACGCACACAACAGATTGATATTTGCTATGATTTGGTCGGCATATTGCCGATGTCATTATTAAAGCAAAACAACGAAACGGCATAGAACAAACTATGCCGTTTCGAGGAAAACAATATTACTGTTTTATTGAGGACACCCATTCGGGCGGCCTTTTTTAGTAAACTCGTTTTGAATTTTATTAACTTTGTATGAACATTTATATAAATATATTGACAAGTTTTTAAAATAGGTATATCATGGGAACAGAAAACAAAAGGAGTTGATACTCTTGAAGAAAACATTATACAGTTTGATGCTCAGCGACGAAGTCGTCCGCGAAGCGGATAGGCTTGCGCATCAAAAGGGCACCAACCGATCGAATTTAATAAATCAGATACTTGCCGAATATTTCGGCATGGTCACGCCGCAGAGGCGCATAAACGATGTATTCCAGGCTATCGAAGAAGCGATCGCCTCATACGGGCAGCTTGTGCCGTTCTTCACTCCGAACGACCTGACAATGTCGCTCAAGAGCAGTCTGGAATATAAATACCGCCCCACCGTCAAATATGAAGTGGAGCTGTATGAAAACGGGCAGGATTCCATCGGCGAGCTTTCGGTGATATTCCGCACGCAGAGCGCCGCGCTTATCTCCGACATGACAGACTTCTTCCGCCTGTGGCACAGCATAGAGCAAAAATATCTCCCCCACTACGGAGTGGAGAATGTTGACTATGCCCTTTATTATAACAAGTTCTGCCGCAGTATAGTCGTACCGAAGAAAAACTCCTCGACCGAGGAGCTCGCACAAGCTATATCTGGATATATAGAACTGTTTGACAAACTTATGAAAGGCTTCCTTGCCGGCAGATATTCTCCGGCAGATATCGAGCACTGCTACGCCGAATACATCGCGCGGCAGTCAATAATAATATAACTCCAAACTCAGACTAAGCAGGTGATTTTATGAACACTCAGAACTATACTCAGAAGACCGTTGAGGCAATACAGAACGCGCAGAACATAGCAAGAGAGAACGACAACCAGTCGCTCGTCCCCGAGCATCTGCTCTACTCTCTGCTCGATCAGGACGGCGGGCTCATCCCCTCCCTGTTCGGCAAGATGGGCATTGACTGCAACACCGTTCTCGGCGAGCTTGATTCTTATATCGCTACTCTCCCGAAGGTTTCCGGCGGCGAGATGTATCTCTCTTCGGAGACCGACCGCGTTATCCGCACCGCCGAAAAGACGGCAAAGAGCATGAACGACGAATATGTTTCGGTTGAGCATCTTATGCTCGGCATATTCACGAACATGACTCCGGAAATCAGAAAAATATTCAATACTCACGGCATAACCAAGAACGCTTTTGTCGATGAGCTTTCAAAGGTCAAGACAAGCCCGGTAACCAGTGACAACCCCGAAGATACTTACGACGCACTTTCGAAATACGGCACCGACCTTGTCAAGCGTGCGCGCGAAAACGAGCTTGATCCCGTTATCGGTCGTGACACGGAGATAAGAAATGTCATTCGTATTCTTTCGAGAAAAACCAAGAACAACCCCGTGCTTATCGGCGAGCCCGGCGTCGGCAAGACCGCTATCGCCGAGGGTCTCGCGCAGAGAATAGTCCGCGGCGATGTGCCCGAGGGACTTAAAGACAAGACTGTTTTCAGCCTTGATATGGGTTCGCTTATCGCCGGCGCAAAGTACCGCGGCGAGTTTGAAGAGAGACTCAAGGCTGTGCTCGAAGAGATAAAGAAATCCGAGGGCAAGATACTGCTCTTCATCGATGAGCTGCACACAATAGTCGGCGCAGGCAAGACCGAGGGCAGCATGGACGCAGGTAACCTTTTAAAGCCCATGCTTGCAAGGGGCGAGCTGCACTGCATCGGCGCAACTACACTCGACGAATACCGCAAATATATAGAAAAGGACGCCGCGCTTGAGCGTCGTTTCCAGCCCGTTATGGTAAACGAGCCTACTGTTGAAGACACGATTTCGATACTCAGAGGACTCAAGGAGCGCTATGAAGTTTATCACGGCGTTCGCATACACGACAGTGCACTTGTCGCCGCCGCTACCCTTTCGGACAGATATATTACCGACCGTTTCCTACCCGACAAGGCAATCGACCTTGTCGATGAGGCGTGCGCTTCCATCCGCACCGAGATCGACTCAATGCCTTCTGAGCTTGACGATGTACGCCGCAAGATAATGCAGCTTGAAATTGAAGAGATGGCTCTGAAAAAAGAGACCGATAAGCTCTCTAAGGAGCGTCTTGAGAAGCTCGGCGCCGAGCTTGCCGAATACAAAGACAAGTTCAACGAGATGAAGTCGCGCTGGGAGGCCGAAAAACAGAGCGTCGATGAGGTCAAGAAGCTCAAGTCGGAAATCGAGCAGACTCACGCAGATATTGAGCAGGCTCAGCTTCACTACGAATACGAAAAAGCGGCAAAACTCAAATATTACGATCTGCCCTCTCTTGAAAAGCGTCTCGCAGAAGCCGAAAAGAAGAGTGAGCAGCGCACCGAAAATACCCTTGTCCACGACACCGTGACCGAGGAAGAGATAGCGACCATAGTCGCAAAATGGACCGGTATACCCGTTGCAAAGCTCATGGAGGGCGAGCGTGAGAAGCTGCTCCACCTTGATGATGTTATCCATCAGCGCGTTGTCGGTCAGGACGAAGCGGTTCAGAAAGTCACAGAGGCTATCCTCCGCTCCCGTGCAGGCATATCCGACCCCAACAAGCCTATCGGCAGCTTCCTGTTCTTGGGTCCCACCGGTGTCGGCAAGACGGAGCTTGCAAAGGCTCTTGCCGATTGTCTGTTTGATGACGAGCACAACATGGTTCGTATCGATATGACCGAATATATGGAGAAATACTCCGTCTCCCGTCTTATCGGAGCGCCGCCCGGATATGTCGGATACGATGAGGGCGGTCAGCTGACCGAGGCGGTACGCCGCAAGCCCTATTCTGTCGTGCTGTTCGACGAGATTGAAAAGGCGCACCCGGATGTATTCAACATCCTGCTTCAGGTGCTCGATGACGGCCGCATAACCGACAGTCAGGGACGCACCGTGGACTTCAAGAACACGATAATCATTCTTACATCGAACCTTGGCAGCCAGTATCTGCTCGACGGCATCGACGAGAACGGTAACATCTCTGAAGAGGCTCGCGAGGGCGTCATGAACGAGCTGCGCCGCAGCTTCCGCCCCGAGTTTCTCAACCGTCTTGACGAAACGATATTCTTCCGCCCGTTGACGAAAGACAACCTCAAGGGCATCATCGATATCATGCTCGACTCCCTCAAGAAGCGTCTTGCGGACAAGAGCCTCGGACTCGAGGTTACCGACGCCGCCAAGGAGCTCATCATCGACCGCGGATTCGATCCCGTTTACGGCGCAAGACCGCTTCGCAGATATCTGCAGAGCAGCCTTGAGACTCTCGTCGCGAGAAAAATTCTCTCCGGCGACCTTGACGCGGATTCGACAATCACCGTTGACGTTGAAAACGGCGAGCTCGTCTGCAAATAACAAAATTATAATGCCCGACTGCATGGCGCAAAAGCTGTGCGGTCGGGCAGTTTTTTATATCAAAATGCCGCTTAACTAAAATATACCTGTATGTTACACTGCAATTGATATAAAAAGAACCGAAAGGGGTCCTGATATAAAATTTTTCAAAAAAGTCGGAAGTTCGATAAATTCCCGCGCTTTCGCCTACACGAGCTTTGTGCTCAGCGTCTGCGCCGCAGTATTTTTGAGCAGTGCGACATGGACATACGGCTGGATAGCAGATCTCTATCCCTCGGGGGACAAATTCGTTCCAACTCTTCTCGGCGTAATATGCGCGTGCGCGGCAGTCAATCTTATTTATCTGCTCATCTGTGCATTTGCCGGAGATAAAAAAGACAGCCTCAAGGGCATAAAAGCCATAAATGTTATACATACGATATTTGCCCTGCTCGGCATCGTGACGTTCATTTATACTTTTGTGCTTGTCTTAGGGCTCGATAGCGGGATATCGGCGACGCCTTTTCAAAAGGGCTCAATGCTATATCCGACAAGCTTCTATATCTTGCACTCGCCGCTGGCTTCGATCTCGCTCCCGTCTTTTGCAGCAGCGGCAGAAAAGCTCTCGCTGCGCTTGCGTCCGGCGTGCTTATCTGCGCCGTTATAATTTCAATGACTATGATTACAAATATCTCAGACAACTCTTCTCAGAAAAACAGTTTTGTTCAGACTCAATTTACCTCTTCAAACGCCGCGAGCGGCGCACAGATAGTTTTTGAGACGCTGAAAAAAGATAAAAAAGCGGACGCCGCAAATATGCTCGATGACAGCAACAAATGCTGGACAGCTCAGTGCCCGGACGGCTCCCCTGCCGAGACTTTTGACTGCCTCGACCAGGTTCAGTTCATGGCGTATGACGGAAACGACGAGGACGGATATCAGAGTTCCCTTCAGCAGGCCGAAGAGGGACTGCGTGACTTCGAGAAAAACGGCGCGGATATCAGCAAGATAAATATCGGAATTGCCGTTTACGACAGACCGATAAGCGGTGCACCTTACTGGGCATCGTGGCGCACGCTCGAAAACGTGAACTGCTGGGACAGCAAGTATTACAATGTCCCCGACGCCGGTCAGATATATGACGGCACATTCTGCTCCCCTGCTCTCGCAGGCGACAAGACAGCCTGTGCCCTGCTCAGCGGAGCTGGCGGAGTTATGGTTTTCCGAGTAGGATGCGACAGGCTTATAGACGACCAGAATTCCGTCACCGGCGGCATTGAAGACACGCTCAACAGATATGTAACAGGTTGGTAAAACCAAAAGCAGGCGGGAATTTATCTCGCCTGCTTTTTATTTATATACGCAAAAAGCAGAGGACTGCCGCCGCTTTCACGGTGACAGTCCAACTGCTAAGAGATATGAGAACAGAGGTATTCAAAATTAGTGGTATCGTTCAGGCGAGGCTGAAATCGAATTTCATCGCAAGAGTCTCGAAGAGCTTTTGCATCACGCCGTCTGCGATACTGCGGATATCAAGTGAATCGACATAGTCAACAACCTGATTCTGCTTATCTTTCGGGATATCAAATGAATTGAGAGTCATCCTGAGAAGTTTTTCGAGCTTTCTTTCGAGCGTAAAATACTTGTCGCACGGGCGAGCCATATAGGCGCGCATTATACCGGCGTTGCCGATATCCGACTCATAGAAATCGCTCTCCGAATATTGCGGCATTATACCGCCGAACAGCTTATAAAGCTCTGAAGATGTTTTTTGGCATATATATTCGTTTATTTTCGGCTGCGTATAAACTTCGACATATATCTGCCTGAGATTTTCATTCAGCTCCGCAAGAGTCATCTGAACCGCCAGTTCAACCGAATACAGAAGCACGGGATCGCTGCTTCCGCCAACAATGCTTTCAGCGGTACTGAACTGATTGTCAAACATGACATTGACGAGTTCTGTGAGTACTCCGTCCTTGGTACGGAAAATATTCTGAAATGTTCCCGCCGAGACTCCTGCTTCTCTGATTATATCAAGCATGGTGGTCTCTTTGTAGCCCTTTTCTATGAACATTTTCACGCAGGCGGACAGTATTCTGTTTTTCGCTTCGATAACACTGCTTCTCTTTGCCAAAGATTTGCGCTCCTAACGCTTTCCTGAGTTGCAACCCAATTATAACATAAAATATTATTGATACAAGTCGTTTGGAGCAAAAAGGACGAAAAAGCCGGAGCTTATTCACTCCGGCTTTCGCTTATTATACTATGCCCTCAAGGAAGTTCGTCTCTTTTACATTGCCGTCCTTTGAAATGCGGAATGTCTTTATCTCATTGTGACCGAACTCGGCTTCAAAATCGGCATTGAACGATTCACAGACAATATGCGCTTTTGTGTCCTCGCCGCGAGTCTCATAGAAACGCATGATGCAGTCGCCGCTGCCGTCCTCGCAGAACTTGAAAGCGGTCATTATTATATTATCCTTGTCAACCGACAGATAGCTCTTTCTCTGCGGCAATGTGCCCTTGTGGAAGCTTTCCGGAACAGCCATGAGACGGATATTGAACTTTGCCGCCTCGTTCATAATGCCGCTCTTCTCGGCCTCACCGTCACAGACGAAAATGCCGTATTCAAATCTCTGCATTCCCTCATCGGTGAAATTGAAGTTTGCCGCAGGGCGATCCGAATAGTGATCGGCAAAGATAACATTTCTGATAACTGTAAGGCGCAGGTCATTGTCGGGACAATCGTATGAATACTTCGAGTCGTTGACCACGGCAAGCGTTCTTCTGCCGCCGTCATCAAAACTTATCGCACCCCAGCGTCCCGCAGGCTCTTCCTCGCCGTTTGTCGGGCGTTTGATATATGCGCCGGGAATCTCATAAGTATTTATTCTGTTCTCTCCGCCGACTGGGAAGCTCATCTTGAGCAATGTGAAATCTTCCGTCCAGAGTGCTTTGCATTTGGAACGGAGAACCTTCTGTCCGCTCGCAAGAATGAAGTCCTGAACAAGATACGACCCGCCGAAGCTGTGGCGCGTTCTTATAACAGCTCTTGCGTTACCATTCTCAATAAGCTCAATTTTTTCAAGCTTCATGATGCCTTTGATATCATGAAATCTGAACACCATATGCGCCCATGTGTCGGTCTCGTGGTCATCTATAACAGTCGGCACTGCGATGGGTTTATCTGCGGATGCGTAGTCATATCCGCTTATTTTATCGACAAGCGAAGTTATAAATCCCGTCTGCTCGTCAAACTTGACTTTGAGATACTTGTTCTCCATCGAGAAGCCGGAAGCGGAAACATCCGTATCGATATGTATCTCCGGCAGGTCGCGGTTTTCGTCCCAGCAGGATTTGAGCCAATAGACGGCATAGCCCATTGCGGGGACATCGGCAATGAACACCGTGTCGAGATGGGAGTCATTGGAGCGCGAGGAGCGGACATTGCTGAAAATCACATTGTTGCCCGCATCATCGGTCACCTGCTTTGACGGGTGATATGTTCTGACCGGTGCTTTGACCGGGAAAGAGAGCGGGTTGAACACAACCACGGGACGCGGGAACTTGCCGCAGGAGTGGCCTCTGACCTCGCAAACGGGGTCAGAAACGCCGTCAATCCAAGTATCTATTCTGCGTGCAATGCGCAGGAACGCCTCATTCTGTATTCTGTCTGATATCGTCAGCGCGTGACCCATAGAAGCATTAACATCGTCATATGCTTCCATTATAGAGCAGCCGCAGAGTATATCGTGGAACTGATTGAAGCAGACGTCGAGCCACGCCTCTTTGAAATCTTCGGTTCTGTCGCGCATACCGGCAGTCTTCGATGCGACGGTCGCGAAGACCTCTGAAAAATAGAGTGAATTCTCGAGCTTTCTGTTGAGCTGTTTTACAAGGCTCGTTGCGGAATAACAGCCGCTCGCATGATGCTGAAGGTCGTCTTTCCAAACCGGCAGCTCAACTTTTTCAAGGCAATGCGCCTCAAAGAAAGCATCGGGCGAAGAAAACACCATATCGTGATATCCGTCTCTTTTAAGCTGGGTCTGAACATATTCGATCAATCCCCTCGTCGGACCGCCGCCGTGATTGCCAACGCCGTAGAAGATCATCATGCCGTGCCCCTCTTCGTTTATCAGCTTTTCCGCGAGGTCGCGCGATCTGTTTATAGCTTCTGCATTGCCCGAACCGTATCCGCTCGCATCCGGGATATGGAAAGTCGGTATCTGAGTGCCGTCAAGACTCTCCCACATAAACATATTGGGTATCTCGGCGTTTTCATGAGCACCGGGGCGCATCATGACATATGCGGTCATACCGCCGTTTTTTATAATCTGAGGAAGCATTCCGCTGTGGCCGAAAGAATCCACATTGTATGCGGTTTTGCATATCCTGCCGAATTTTTCGTTGTAATAGAGCTGAGAATAGAGCGCCTGACGGGCAAAGCTCTCCGCCGAAGGCATATTGCAGTCCGGCTGAACCCACCAGCCGTTGACGGGCACCCAGCGCCCCTCTTTGACCCTCTCTCTTATCTCCTCAAACATATCGGGATCGATCTCTTCGACCCACTTATAGTACGCCGCAGACGAGCAAGTGAACACAAAATCGGGATATTCATTGAGCCTGTCGAGTGCACTGCGGAAAGTCTGAAGCACTTCCCCGCACCCCTCCTGCCAACGCCAGAGCCAGATAGGATCAAGGTGTGCGTTGCCTATGAGATGAACTTTAGGTTCATTTGACATATATTTTCCTCCTCAAAGAAATTACTTCTTTTTATAAGTACGGTCTTAGCCGTTTATTCTGTCTATAAGCGGACGGGCTGCAATATCGGGCTTGTATTTTTCCGACTCTTTGAGCGCAGAAAGGCGCATTGAGTTCCATTTTTCAGGAGCAGCCGCAATATTTACAAGCTCCTCGGCAAGCCTTTCGGCATTGCAGTTTTTTATTATAACTCCTGTCTTTCCGGAAACGACAAACTCTGAATTATATTTCCAGTCGCTCGCTATCACCGGCACTCCGGCTGACATGGCATCGATAAGCGTCCCGGCAAAGCCCTCGCCTTTATAATAGGTCGGGAACAACAGAGCAAAATATGATTTCAGCGTTTCAATGCTCTTATTCGCTTCAATAGCTCCGCCGTAGCTGATATAATCCGGGAATGACTTTTCAAGCTGTGAAAATCTTTCTTTATACTCGACATCAACCTGACCGAAAATATCGAGCGTGTATACCGTTCTTCCGAAATGGGCATTGACGCTCTCGACCGCATTTATCGCGTCTTCTATGCCCTTTTCTTTCATAACACGTGAAAAAGTACAGAGCTTATATGGTTCGCTTTTGGGATATTCAATATCGCTCTCTGCCAGCGGCTCAAGTTCTTTGAAATTGTACATAACAACCGCATTTTCAAAGCCCCGTCTCTGCAGAGCGGATTTCATCATATCCGATTCCACATATATAGCATCAAATTTTTTAAGCAGTCTGACAAGCCGTTTATGCTCATCCAAAAAAGAATCGAGCCATCCGCCGATGACCACATAATGTATCATGCGGTGATAAAGCTTGTTATAGAACAAAAACAGCGGTGCAAAAACGCGCAGTCCCCTGTTTGCGGGCATCATTATTATATTTTCACAGCCTTTGAACAGCTTCAAGACATCGATTGCCATTCGCGGCATGGCTTTTATCCCGCCGCAGCTGTCAGCAACAGCCACCTGAGCATCGCCAAAATATTTTTGGAGCTCGTCGGTCACATTTTTTGTTTTCACTGTTTGACCGTTGAGCAAGCTGCGCCCAAATCCGAAGTGGCCGCAAACACCCGCTTTTTTCATTGTTACGCCATATCCTTTCGCTGTCAGGTAAAAGCCTGCGAGTTTTCCGAAAATATAAGTAAATGATAACAGAAATGTTGCGTTTACGCAACACTTTTTAGACTTAATCGCCAACGGCGCAGACAAATATAACACAAAAAAGTAACAGCCCCGAAGCGATTAAGCCTCAGGGTTGCCAATTAACTTTTAACACAAATTTACATGTACAGCACAGGCTGTATTTTGTCAGACGAAATCAGTCGTCATCAGTTTCTTCGGTCTCCGCCAGCTCTTCCCAGTCCTCGAGCTCACCGTATCTGCGAAGATATTCGTGTCCTCCGTCAACGGCACATGCGCCGCATGAGCAGAATTTGAAATCGTGTACGGATTTGCTCTCGATAACCTCGCCGCATTTTTTGCATTTTATTGCATTTCTGATTATCTTCATATAATATACCCCCTGTTATAATACATTTTCAACATTATTATACATCGCAGAAAATTCGAAGGCAAGGTTTTGTTTTGTCACATTGGTGAGAAAAAGTCAGCAGAAATATAATTTACGCCGCAGCGGTTATCTGCGCTTTTGCTTTTGTCGTTTTACTCAAGTGTTAGAAAAGATGTGTTTTATAATCGCACACAAAAAAATCAAAAGCCCCGAAACTGTTGAGTTTCAAGGCTTTTCGCTTGGTGGAGATAAGCGGGATCGAACCGCTGACCTCTTGAATGCCATTCAAGCGCTCTCCCAGCTGAGCTATACCCCCAAATATTAAGTTCGTTCGGAACGGTATCTATTATATCAAAAGAAGCGGATTTGTCAATAGTTTTTTCAAAAAAACTCGTACAATACGCATTGCAAAAAACATGACTGCGGTAAATATCTGCCGCAGTCATGTTTTTTGATTTATTTGTCCTCGTAGTCAAGAACTTCTCTTGCAATATATATCGGTCTGTGCTTCGTTTCGATATATGTTCTGGCAAGATACTCGCCGACCATGCCGGTGCAGAAAAGCTGAAGACCGCCGAGCAGGAGTATAAGCACAACGGTTGTGGCGTAACCGGGAACCTTGATATCAAACGCCAGCTTCTGGATTATGACAACTATCATGTAGATTATGGACGCGGCAGAAGATGTCAAGCCGATATAAGTTGCAATTTTAAGCGGCGTAGTAGTAAAAGCGATAATGCCGTCCATTGCATATTTGAAGAGCTTCGCAAAATTCCACTTTGAAGTGCCGTTTGCGCGGTCTTCAACGATATAGGGCATATAATATGTGTTGAATCCGACCCACGAGAAAATGCCCTTGGAGAAGCGATGATATTCGCTCATGCTGAGCACGGCATCGACAACGCGACGTCTGAGAAGTCTGAAATCGCTTGCACCGCTTTTGAACTCGATCTCCGAAGTTTTATTGATTATCTTATAAAAACAATCTTTGAAAGCCGAGAGAACTTTTGATTCGCGTCTGTCCTCCTGATAACATGCCACGGCATCGTAGTTGGGATCCTTGTCAAGTATCGCCATCATATCAAGTACCAGCTCAGGGCGCTGCTGCATATCGGCATCGATAAGGCAGACCATTTCTCCCCTGCTCTCTTTGAGCCCGGCATATATAGCCGACTCTTTGCCGAAGTTGCGCGAAAATCCGACAACTTTCACATTTTCATCGGCTATCTCATAGATGTGGCGGAGCTTGTCCATCGTCTGATCGCGGCTGCCGTCATTGACGAATATGAGCTCATAATCAAAGCCTTTGTCTTTAAAAACTTCAGTTGCGGTGTTATAAAATAATTCAACATTATCCTGCTCGTTATAGCAGGGAATTACTAAAGATAATTTCATCTTTCCCTCCGAAATTGCACAAATATAGCTTCTGAATTGTATCACAAATTTTCATTATTTGCAACAATTATTCACTGATCTCTATGCCGGCTTTCTTTTCAAGTGATTTAACAAAATCATTCAGCTTCTCATAAACATATCCGTTGACAAAAAGGTTCTTCATTTTGAGACGGAGCGTATCGATTTTGAAGACGGTTTTGTTCACCTTTTCAAATGATTCGTATAATTTGAGCTCCCTTTCGCTGAGGCACTTGACTGTTATCTGATCATAGGTTGAAGGATCGCCGTTGAGCTCCGCGCGAACCGTACATTTTTCAAAATCATCGTCAAACACGAGCGTGTTTCCCTCGAGTTTTACGCCGTCGCCTTCGATTATTTTAATTGTATATCCGGCGTTCGGGTCGGACGCATACGCGCCGAGATTCAGAGACTTTTCATCGGGAGTGATAAGATAATTATACATATAATCGTCCGTATCGGCATTCTTGAGCTTTATAAGAGAGAAGTCCATATCATAATCGGCATTTTCAAAAGCTTCTATCTCATCGAGTCCCGCCACGCCCTCATACTCGGTCACTTTGAATGTAAAAGAGGTAATATTATGCTTCGGTTCAAACACCACGCGGGTCTCGCTGCCGTCGGCATTGAGAGCGGGAACTTCGACTTTGCTTCCGTCGCTGAAAGTGATTACTCCGCCGAGTATATTTGAATTGAGCCCGAAGTTGTCATACAGAGACACACATGAAACCGTTTTAGGGCTGTCAAATTTCACAGTCACAGTCTTTTGTGCATCATTTTTATCGAATCTCGACACACAGTTTTCAAGCTTGACATGGAGACCGGCAGTCCTGTTTCCGACACCGATGAGTCTGAAATCGTTAAGCAACGAAGCATCGCCAGAGGACACGCTGATATCGGCATTATATGTGAGGCTGTCCGTGCGGCGATTCCAATAGACCGAATCGCCGTTTATTATGCGCTCGGAATAGCAATAAGCATACTGTGAAAGATGCTCGCTGAGCGCTTTATATTCGGAACATCTGAGTATCGAATGGCTGAGAGACTTTTTATCTATCGGCAGTCTGACTCTGTTATTCCATCTGTATTGCGGAACATCGGTCTCATATGACGGATCGTTATTCTTCTCTCTGTCCTGCATCACGGTGCTCTTGATATTAAGTGCATAAAAATCCGGCTTTGATTTCCACGCAAGTGAATAGCCGAAGCTCTTGAGCACTTTCGGAGTGTATCCGCTCTCTTTTTTCAGGATACGCTCCATCGCCTTTTCAAACGATATGCTGACTCCGCGGTGATCCGTGTGGGTATCGAAATCTATTGCTAAAATATAATCCGGGCGATATTCGAGAACAACACTTTCGATATCATCGACCATATTTTCGGCTGTATATTTGGCGTGAGTTCCGAAACGGTCGAAGTGATAATCTTTAAATCCCTTTCCCGCATAAGTATGATCCCGTCCGGAAGAGAAAGAATAAGCTTTTTTGCCGACGTAGAGCTGCGTTCCGTCGGGATATCCGAGAAATATTACTTTCTCTCTCGGTATACCGAGTTTTTCAAGCGCATTACAGGCTTCACTCTGACGGGTGTATGCAGAAACTCTTTTATCGCCGTTTGTTGCGAACACGACACGGACATCGGCGCCGTTTTTGTACATAGGCGGAAGCACCTGACCGGAGATAAGCAGATCGTCATCTTCATGAGGGACTATAACCATGACTTTTTTGTTCTTAAACTGAGAATCATAGAAGCTGTTGTCTACGCCGTCGTTTGAATCCAGCTTATTGAGCTCGGTCTCATATACGCAAACCACAGCAAGAACGGCAAGCACAAGCGCCATGAGAACTATCAGCACCGCTCTTTTCTTCTTTTTCCTTTTCACATTTTCTGCCATGTTGTTACCTTAACCTTTAAACAGAGATTTTTGCTTATTTTTTCGGCTTCTTCACCACGGTAACGCTGTCAACACCGTAGTACACCGCAGTCCAATCATTGAACCATTTGTTGTTCGCGTTATCGTTGGTAATATTTATCATATATGAATTAAGTGACCAATAAGATTTGCGCGGTCGGCTGCGCGGTATTTTGACATCCTTTATGCCCGCCGCTTTCTGCTCATATATCGCCTGCTCAGCCTCTTCATAAGCGATGCTGTCGGACTTGAGCGCATAATATTCTCCGACATAGATAACGCTGAAACCAAGGGCAACCAAAACTGAAAGCACAACAGCGGTTTTCTTAATTCCGTCCATTTTGCCGTCAAGAAGCTGAGCCGCTAGGACAAATGCCGCGCATCCGAACATAATATTTGCGCCGAAGAAAGAGCGAGGAGGCGCTTCGGGCGAAACTATCAAAACTCCCGCAGCTGCCGCACCGGTGAGCAGATATATGCACGGCAGGAGCCAGTTGAGCTTTTTCTTTTTGATGCAAACAATTAACAGGACAATTACCAAAACTACAAGCATAAGCAGCACAGCACGCCAGATATTAAAATATATCTGCTCCGCCGACCACAGCAAATGCTTCATTATATTCCGCTCGCGGTGGGTATTATCGATACGCACTCTGTTGCCGGGAGCGAGAAGCAATATTCCGAATCCGGTTATGACTCCGAGAAGTCCGGTAACATGATGTGCTCTGACGGGCATTTTCTTTATCTTGAAGTAGATCAAGAAGAGCATAACAGCTCCCATCGTTGCGCCGCCCATATTCTCATTTGTCCAACCCGCAAAGACGCCGGCGACAAACATGAGAACCGAAAGAATAATTTCTTTTGAAGGCTTCGGCTTTTCGGACTCCGTATCATGGATGCGGTAGAACATAAGAAAAGTCAGTATCCACACGGTTGTCCACAGATAATTGAACGCTGCGCTGTACCAGATATAGGCCGATGCGGGTTTGTTCATTCCAAGCCACTCAAAGGCATAAATAAAGACCAGAAGCGGTATATTTATCGGTCGCTTGTAGTTTGCGTGAAAATATATCAGCAGGCCGAGCAATGTAAAGAACAGGGAGTTCACAACATTAAAGACCGATTTATCGAACAGAGTAAACAGCTGCAGGAGAAAATGCGCCGGTATTCTGCCATTGCAGATCTTGTAATGCGTCACCATGCCCGCAAAAATATCCCTTATTCCCGTCAGGCGTTCCGGCGTGCCTTTGACAACATGTCCGGTGTACTTGAAAAAATAGAGATAATCATCGGCGGCATATCCTATCATGCCGTTAAACACAAGTATAAGGCTGAACATAAGCGCCGCAATAGCGACTACAGCCGTAATTTTTATTACCGTTTCACGATTCACGGTTAATTTTTGACTGTTCAATACAATTTTCCTCCGATTTTTTCGGTAATAAACCACTATCAAATATATTACCACAAGTGTAAATATAATGCAATTAATTCCTGTTTACAACATAATGAAAAAATGGTTACATACGATAACAAAACTGTAACAATTGGTATATTACTTCAAAAACAGACAAAAAAGCTGAATAATATGCAAATTTTTCACTTTATCTCAAATATATTGATATTATATACATTATATAGATTTATAGATTTTTCTTATAAATTTTTCAATCCGTTTCTTTTTCATGCATATAAAAATCCCGCCGTATTAAGCGGCGGGATAAAAATATTTAATTTCAGCACTTGATGACAACATCGTTGGGGAAGAACTCGGGAAGATAAGCCTTGTGAGCCCACTTCATCTCCTCGAAGCACTTGTGTGCCTTCTCCCAGTCGCCGACGAGCGGATGCACGAGCAGCGCATTGATAGCTGCTGCCTCGGAGCCGGTTGTCGCTGCCTCGACGGTGTACTTCTCATACGCCTTTACAACGCGCATAAGACCGATGATATGTCTGTTATCGACCTTGTCGATAGCGACGGGCTCTGCGCCGTCCTTGCCGATAACAGCGGCTATCTCGAGAACGTCGTCATCGTCCATGAAATCAACAGTGCCGTTATTCTTGATGTTGACTATCTGGACATCGCGCTTATCGTTGGCGATAGAATCGATAAGAGAAACTGCGGCAAGAGAATACTTGTGACCGCCGCGCTGATCGAGAAGAGCGGGCTTTGTGACAAGAGTCTCGTCCGAATACATCTCAAGCAGCTCTTCCTCAATCTCCATGCAGACGCGGGCGCGGCACTTCTCATCCTCTTTCTGATGCTTAAGCTTCGCATCTCTGCAATAATAATACTGGAGATAAGACGAAGGAATTCCGCGAACGGCGTTGAGGCAATCGAGCGAGAAGCCGTCGTCCTTTATGTTCGCCATAACTTTTGTCGAGAAGCCCTGAGCGAGCATATCGTCGATAAGCTCCTTGCCGTCCTTCTTGACGGAGGTTATCCAGCTGAGGTGATTAAGACCGACATATGTAATATCGCAGTCGTCACCCATAGCCTCTTTTGTATCGTCGATCATGTTGATCGGGACATTGCAAAGACCCATGCACTTGACATTGGTGTGGTTGAGCACGAACTCGGTGATGATGCCGGAGGGATTGGTGAAGTTGATGAGCCATGCGTTGGGGCAGATAGCCTCGATGCGGTCGCAGATATGCTGCATGACCGGAATAGTACGCAGAGCCTTGAAGAAGCCGCCGATGCCGGTGGTCTCCTGACCGATGAGGTCATATTTGAGCGGGATAGTCTCATCGAGATAACGGGCATGAAGCATGCCGACTCTTATCTGGGTGACAACAAAGTCTGCGCCCTGAAGAGCCTCGTCAAGGTTATCGGTGAGAAGAGTCTCGCACTCTATGCCCGCCTTCTTGAGCATTCTCAGGCAGAGGTTGCCGACTATCGTTCTCTTCCTCTCGTCTATATCCATAAAGGATATCTTCTTGAGCTTGAGCGAGGACTGAGCCTTTATGAATCCGTCCACAAGCTCGGGGCAATATGTGCTGCCCGAACCGATGACTGCTACTGTAATTTCTTTCATATATATTACTCCCTTTTCTGTAAAATCCTCATTTATACTGCCTGAATATCCAGTTTATGCAACCGGTGACAGGCTCCTTATCGAGCTTTATGAACTTCAGCTTTCTTCCGCTCATCTGCTGCGCATATTCGTGCAGCTTTTCGATATAAGCATCGTTCGGAAGCTTCGTGTGCATTGAGCCGGAAAGAACGACCTCTATCTCGTCGCCGTCGAACTCCATCTGCTTTGCAAGCGCCGCGATGAACTGCGCGCCGCGCTTTGCCATCTCGTCCGTTTTGGCGAGCGCAGGGGCATCGCCCATAGCAGCCGCCTTGAAGAACGAGCCGATAAGAGTCTTGATATAGAGCGGAGCCTCCTCCGTCTCAAGCTTTGCAACGGTTCCGACGAACTCCTCGCGCGAAGTGATGCCGAATGCATCATAGTACATCTTCGTGATAAGAGTGGGTTCAAGTCCGAGATAGACTTCATCGTATATGAGCCTGAATGCAGTCTGGGCTATCCAATTGCCGTTGCCCATATCGCCGGTGCACTCGCTGAGTCCGCCGAGCTGGAGCATATTGCCCTTTGAATCAATCGCGTTGCAGCAAGTACCCGTTCCGCAGTTATAGCCTATTGCCGCGCCGCTCTCAGAGCCCGCCTGAACGACGATAAAGCCGTCGTTATAGATAGCAAAGTTCCGAAGCCCCTTTTCCGAAAGCTTCTCGCACATGATATCATGCTGGAACTGATGGTCGATTCCCGCAAGACCCATCAGCGAAAAAGCAACATCGTCAAGAGATATTCCCGCCTCACCGACAAGTTCGGTTATACCGTTCCAGATAACCGCGCTCGCCTCGTCAAACGCGCCCTCGAGATTCTCGTGGTTGCTTCCCGGTCCGTAGACCGTTTTGACTACATTTTTGTCCTCATCAAAAAGGGAGAACGCCGTTTTTGTTCCGCCTCCGTCAACACCGATGTAAAAGCTCATTCACCTTTCTCCTCATCACTGAAAAACTCTTCGCAAATCTCCTCTGCGTTATATCTGCTGCGCCTTGCCGGGGCTCTGTCGATCCACATGCCGTTTGTGAAATCAGGCACGGGCACGGGCATGCTGCCCATTGCTATCGACTGCTCCGAAAGGCAGGTTATAGCCATCCATGTTGCCGCATCGTAAACATCTATCGGAGGCTCGAGGTCATACATCGCGCTCTCGACAAATGCGGAGAAAACGAGATAATCCATACCGCCGTGGCCGTGCTTCTCACTCTCGGAAGCATAGGTCTTCCAAAGCGGATGCTCATATTTTTCAAGATAATTTTCAAACGGCTCCCAGCTGTGCATCCAGTCGCCCTCTTCGTGCTTCGTCACGCCGTCGATATATATTCCCTTTGCATCCTCGTTATATGTCGCGCGAGTGCCGTGAATCTTATAGTTGCGCGAATAAGGCCGTGGAAGCGTGCAGTCATGCACGAGCGTTATAGTTTCACCGTGGGCGCATTTTATCATAGTTGTAACTATATCGCCCTGGTTGAATTTATAGTCTGCAAGGTCGTAATCTTCGCCCTGGGTGTTCTTGAGCCAGGTGTTGAGTCCGCACGCCTTGCTTGCCATTGAAGTAAGAGTGAGGAAGCGGTTGCCGCGGTTGATATGCAGCGCCTTAGCTATAGGGCCGAGCTGATGAGTGGGATAAAGCTCACCGTTGCGGTTCTTGAAGTTATGTATTCTGCCGTGTCGGTTTTCGCGTCCGAGACCTATCTCGTCTCTGAGGTCATGCTCATAGCCCCCCTGCATATGCACAACTTCGCCGAAAATACCCTCACGCATCATACGCAGAAGAGCCATTTCGTTGCGGTCATAGCAGCAGTTTTCAAGAAGCATGCAGAACTTGCCGGTCTCTTCGGAAGCCCTGACGAGCTGCCAGCATTCCTCGATAGACGCTGCTCCGCCGACTTCCATGGCGACATGCTTGCCTGCTCTCATGCAGTCGACCGCTATGCGGACATGGGTTATCCAAGTAGTCGCGACCATAACAGCCTTGATATCGTCGCGCTTGAGCAGTTCTTTATAGTCGAGATACATCTCGGGCTCCTCGCCCGTTTTCTCTTTGACTATCTCAACTCCACGGCGTGCTCTGTCCTCGTACTTATCGCAGACGGCAACAACCTTTACGCCGTCAATGCTGATAAGCTCGCCGAGGTTGCCCTGACCGCGTCCGCCGAGACCGATTATTGCAAAGTTGGTCTGTTTTATCTCCATATCCGATTCCTCCGTGGGGATATCTTTTACAACACATTCGCCTTTTCTGTCGAATGTTATTATAATACTTTATTAATGATACTTCAAGTGATTGGCAAAAATAAACAGCTTTTCAGAGAATATTATCGAGTATCTCTATCACATTTGCCACAGCGCCGTCGTTATTCGAGCGCACAACATAGTCGGCGTGCTCGAGCGCCTCCGGCGAGCCGTTTTCAGGGACGAACCCTGCTTTTGCCGCGACGAGCATTTCGATATCGTTATATCCGTCGCCCACGGCAAAAGTTCTGTCGTGAGGAACGCCGAGAGCGTCGGCGAGGAAAAGCAGACCTGTGCCCTTGTCTGAGCCTTTCTTCATGACTTCTATATATCCGCCGTTTGTCGGCAAAAACGCGGGATCATCAAAATTCTCGCGCATAAACGCCTGCACTTCCTGCGATATTCCCTCCGCGTCAAACATAGCCTTCGCCCAGGGGAACTCCGTCTCGGACGGATCACTGACAACTTTATAGGGTATACCCTGACTTGTGAAATGACGGTGGGAAGTGTCATCGAGATGTATTGCATAGGTGCTATCAAACGGATACATCTCTATTGAGACATCCGGAAATTTTTCCATTATAGCCCTGACGAACGGGATTCCGTGTTCGGCATCTATACCGTTTACGAACACAGGCTCGTTTTTTTCATAGTCATACGCCACGGAGCCGTTTGTCAGCAGAACGGGCGCATTGATATAAGATGGATCATAGAGATGAAAGCCCTGATATGTTCTGCCGGTGCAGACGGTAAAATACCCGCCCTCAGAGATAAAATAGGCTATTGCCGAACGGACATCATCGGTTATTATTCCGTCATCATTCTTGAGCGTGCCGTCAAAATCGCTCGCTATGAGCACTTTTTCAAACTTTCTCAAAGCACTTCCTCCGCACAATAAAATTCGCGCTAAAATGATAACATTTAAGGATATCAAAGTCAATTGAAATGCCTGTCTTTTTGCTTTTCTTTTTTGCGCGAAGTTGAAAAATCTGATAATAGTGATATACTATATAGTCAGGGACGAAGATAGAAAAATTCTTTGCAAAGGAGAAGTCATATGATAAAGGATATCCTTTCGCCGCACATGGTGCTGCTCAGCGACCACACAGAGCTGCGTGCGCAGAAGAACACCTCGCGCGGAGTGTCTATGCTCGGCGGAAATCTCGTCGGCAACGCACGCACAGAGAAAAGCGGCATCAATGCCAGAGTATATAAAAACGGAGTTTACGGCTTTGCTTCAAGCGCAGAATACTCGGAAGAGAGCATTAAAAGCGTGCTCAAGGCCGCGAGCGACAACGCCGCATTTTTGAGTTCGAGAGTCAGCCACGAGGCGAAAATAATAAGACCGATTCCCGCCGGAATAAAAACGATGAACGGCGACATAAACGACTGCGAGCAGAAAGTATATATTGAATTTGCAAAAGAGATCGACGAATATATCGCGAAGAAATATCCCGATCTCGTCAGCCGCTCGATAAGCATCAGGGCGGATTCGATGGAGAAAAGGCTCTGCGTCAACGACGGATTCGATTCATATTCACTCGTGCCGAGAAGTTTTGCCTATGTTTTTCTGACCGCCGAGGCCAAGGACGGCACAAATGTTGAGCTTTATAAAGTATTCGGCGGGCGCGGATTCTTCACCGAAGTATTTTCCTCCCCCGATGAGCTTTTCGGCGGCATAGATGTGCTTTATGAAAACCTTATGAAAAAAGCTGATGGCGTATATGCGGACGCGGGATACCGAGATGTCGTGATGCATCCTAACCTCGCGGGAATACTCGCGCACGAGGCGGTCGGTCACACGGTTGAAGCCGATTTAGTGCTCGGCGGTTCGGTCGCGGCGCACTGCATGAACAAGCAGGTCGCAAGCGAGCTTATAACCATGGTCGACTTCGCTCACACCCTGCCGGACGGCTCCTCGGCTCCCCTGCCCGTTCTTGTCGACGACGAGGGCACGCCCGCGGAGGACGCAATTCTCATAAAAGACGGCATTCTCAGAGGATACATGAACAGCCGAGAGAGCGCGGAGCATTTCGGAGTCAAGCCGCAGGGCAACGCGAGAGCTTATGCATTCTCGGACGAGCCGCTTATAAGAATGAGAAACACCGCAATTCTCCCCGGCAAGGACAAGCTCGAAGATATGATAGCTTCGATAGATGACGGATATTTTCTCACGGAGACCAACAACGGTCAGGCGGATACGACCGGAGAGTTCATGTTCGGCGTCTGCATGGGTTATGAGATAAAGCACGGCAAGCTCGGCAGAGCAATAAGAGACACGACGATATCGGGCATAGCGTTTGACATGCTCAAGACTGTCGATATGCTCTCAGATGACATGGTGTGGACCTGCTCGGGTATGTGCGGCAAGAAACAGCCGATGCCCGTCGGAATGGGCGGTCCCGCCGTCAAATGCAAAGTAAATATCGGCGGACGCTGAGAAAGGAGCGATAAAAATGACTGATATATATGAGATAGCGGAATACACACTCAAGGCGCTAAAAAATTGCGGCGCGGATGCGGCTCAGTGCATCGTCGGCAGAAGCAAAAAAGATGAGCTGAACGTTGACGGCGGAAAATTCAGCCTGATGCGCTCCACATTCAACACGAGCATCTCGATGAAAGCAATAAAGGACGGCAAAAAAGGCGTCACAAGCATAAATCAGGCGACAAAAGAAGCGATTGACGAAGCTGCGGCTCAGTGCATCGCCGCGGCGGAATCTTCCGTCCCCGATGAAGCCGAGCAGATAGCGCCTTTCACTGCAAAAACCGAATACAAAACCGGAGTTTTTGAACCCGACCTTGACAAGCTGTTTGACAGGATAGAGGAATTCATGAGCCAAACTAAAAAAGAATATCCGAAAGTCATTCTCGAGCAGCTTATCTCCGACTATGAGCACAGCGAAAAGCTCTACATGAACACCAACGGAACAAGCCTCAGATATGAGCACGGCGAATACTCGTTCAACACGATGTTCTCCGCGCATGAGGGTGAAAAAGCCTCGTCATTTAACGGATATTTCTGCGCGCTTGACAATCTCGACAAGCCGTTTATGGACGCAGGTATGCAGAGGCAGCTTCTCGAAGAGAGCGAAAAGCAGCTCAACACCGTCTCGCCGAGCGAAAAATTTGTCGGCAGAGTTATATATTTCCCCGACTGCTTCAACGAGCTTTTGCAGACGGCGCTCGAAAATTTTGCATCATCCGGCGTGCTTATTGACGGCACATCTCCCTGGAAAGACGCGCTGAACACAAAAGTCGCGAGCGAAAAGCTGAATCTCAGGAGCGTTCCGCTTGACGACAAAACGGTAGTCGGTCAGCGCTTTACCTCCGACGGCTACCCTGCCGAGAACATGGACATCATTGTTGACGGCGTTCTCAAGACTTTCATTCTTTCGCAGTACGGAGCGAACAAGACCGGGTTCCCGCGCGCGCTCAACGGCGGCAATAACCTCGAAGTTCTCCCCGGCGACAAGACGCTCGAAGAGATGATATCCGGAATAGACAGAGGTCTGATAGTCAACCGCTTCTCTGGCGGTCAGCCGTCGTCAAACGGAGATTTTTCCGGCGTCGCGAAGAACAGTTTTCTTATCGAAGACGGAAAAGTCAGCAGTGCAGTCAGCGAGACGATGATAAGCGGCAACATTATCGACATGCTCAACAACATCGTCGCGATATCCAAAGAGCAGACTACGGACGGACTTTCATTCATGCCGTGGGCTGAATTCGACGGAGTCACGGTATCGGGCAAATAAGAAAAAATTTCCTGCGGCTTTTATGTATTTTAAGCCGCAGGATACACATAATGATACTGGCAGCCGGAGCTGATATTATTTTGGGCGCTTTTAAGTGAAGAAGCTATTGTTTATTGTCTTTTCAACAGCGCATTTCAGCATTTGCTGCCTTTGACGGAGCTGGAGCTCTGCGAGTGTGGTTGACAGCCCGCAGACCCGGCTCTTTCGCGTATATAATAAGAGGAGCTTTAAAAGCTCCTCTTATTTTTGTGCATATTATTTTTGTGCATATTATTTTTGTGCATATTCAGCATCGTTGCTGTTATCGGCAGTCGCAGGAATGTTATTTTCCTTTGTGCGTTCGAACGTTATATCTTCCGAAGCATTCGTTATTTTCACAGCATTTTCAGGATTCTTCTCAATATTTGTCAAATCAAGCTTTGATGTTTGTTTTGAATTGAAATTATTTCTGACCTTCTGAATTCTTTCATCGGTCTGTCTTATGGATTTAAAAAACACCAGAGACGCTATTGCGGTGGAGGATTTTATATTTGAGAGTCTTTCAATATCGCGGTAAAGCTCCCAATAATATTTTATCAGTTTACTCTTGCGCGTGGATGAAATAGATCCGGCGCGGACGCGGTAGCTTGCGAGAACTTCGTCGAGTCCGTAAGCGCGGTCGCAGTCGTGCATTATTTTAAGCCAAAGTGCAAAATCGTTGCGCTTTTTTATATCGGGGACATAGAATTTCCCGAGCTTTTCTGCGTTATAGACAACAGTCAGATTGCCTATTGGGTCGCCCTGATAAAGCATTGAAGAATAATTTACGCTTTTTGGCGCGGAAATGACGACGCCCATATGCTCGCCGCGCTCGTTTATTTTTTCATACGCGGTGTATGTAAAATCATATCCCATTTGCTCCATGAAGCTTATCTGACGGCTCAGCTTGTCCGGATACCAGATATCGTCGCTGTCAAGAAATGCGATATAATCGCCCTGCGCCGCATTTATCGCCCTGTTGCGCGCCGCTGCGGGGCCGAGATTGATATCGGTTTCAAGCAGGTGTATTCTGTTGTCGTCTGCTGCCATACTGCGCACCGCATCAACTGTACCGTCCGTGGAATTGTCATCGGCAACGATAAGCTCCCAGTTACGGTAAGACTGATTCTGTACGGATTTTATGCTCTCTGATATATAATCCACACAGTTATACGCCGGCATTATAATTGAAACCAGCTTTTCCACCACTCAAATCTCCCTTTTGCGGCTCTGCCGCACGCGCCCGATTGGCGCGTATGTTATGTCTACATTTTATCACATTTTGTCATGCTGTTCAACCGACAAAATCAAGCAATTTGTGGATTATTTGCCACGTTTTTTCCATCAGCTCATGAAGTGCTTAATATAATAGTACAACAAGCCATACGCTTTTTCAACGCGCATAATATACAAAAAAACGCCGCCTGATTTTACATACAGATAAGTGCCCGCACGATATTGAAAAGCTTATGTTCATAGCGTATAATTGAATAAACCTATGTCAACGGAGGAGAAGATATGAAAAATCCGGCAAAGGCAAGCGATTTAAGTCTCATCGAGCCTGTCATAAGCAAATATAAGAACACCTCAGGCTCGCTTATAACCGTCCTGCAGGAGATTCAGGATATTTACGGCTATCTGCCCGAAGACGCGCTGTGCCATGCGGCAATAGAAATGGGCATTGCCCCGGCGACCGTTTTCGGCGTTGCGACATTCTACGCGCAGTTTCGGTTCACGCCTGTCGGCAGGTATTTTATAATGCTCTGTCAGGGTACGGCGTGCCATGTCAACGGCTCCGAGATGATAGAGAAAGCCGTGTTTGAAACGCTCGGCATACATAACGGAGAGACAACGCCCGACGGGCTTTTCACACTGAAAACAGTCGCCTGCCTCGGCTGCTGCTCGCTCTCCCCTGTTATGATGATAAATTCCGAGACCTACGGCAGTCTGACTCCGCAGAGGGTCAAAGAAATAATCGCTGAAAAGGCAAAGGAGGCAAACGCCGATGTATAAAATTAAAATCGGAGAAGGCAGCTGCGGTATATCGGCGGGAGCCGGAAAGATACATAAACTGCTCGACGAGAAGAACAGCGGAAATTATACGGTTCACTCAGTCGGATGCATCGGAATGTGCTTTCTTGAGCCTATTGTTGATATCTATAACGGCGATGCGCTCACAGCAAGGCTCGTTAAAGTAAGTCCTGATGATGTGGATAAAATCATAAGCTTCACGGAAAGCGGCAACATGTCGCAGATAAGCTCTCTTGTTATATCCGACGAGGACAAGGGCTTTCTCGAAAAGCAGACCAGGATAGCCTTGCGCGGGTGCGGAATAACCGAGCCGGAGAGCATTGAAGATTACGAAAAGTACGGCGGATACACGGCGCTTTCAAAAGTTTTGAAAACAATGACACCCGAGCAGGTCATTGAAGAGATAAAAATTTCCGGGCTCGCCGGGCGCGGAGGCGCGGGCTTTCCGACATGGTTCAAGTGGAACGCCGCAAGGCAGAGCACAGGAGACGAAAAATATCTGATATGCAACGCCGACGAAGGCGATCCTGGTGCATTTATGGACAGAGCTGTTATTGAGAGCGACCCGCACGCTCTGATAGAAGGTATGCTCATCGCGGCGTATGCTATAGGCGCAAAAGAAGCAATAGTCTATGTCCGCGCCGAATATCCTCTGGCTATAAAAAGGCTTCGCAACGCCATTGAACAGGCTGTGGAAAAAGGCTATATAGGCGAAAATATTCTTTCTTCCGACTTCTCATGCAAATTCAGAATCAAGGCGGGCGCGGGAGCATTTGTCTGCGGCGAGGAGACAGCTCTTATTGAATCCCTTGAGGGTCAGCGCGGTATGCCGCGCCTCAAGCCGCCGTTCCCTGCGCAGTCGGGATATATGAGCAAGCCGTCGAACATAAACAATGTCGAGACATTCGCGAATGTAACATGGATAATCAACAACGGCGGAGAGGCGTTCGCCGCCATCGGCACCGAGACCAGCAAAGGCACAAAAGTTTTTGCGCTGACAGGCAAGATTAAGCGCGGCGGACTCGTTGAAATACCGATGGGCAAGACGCTCAGAGATGTTATTTTTGATATCGGCGGCGGAATACGCGGCGGCAAAGAGTTCAAGGGCGTTCAGCTTGGCGGCCCGTCCGGCGGATGCATCCCCGCGCGGCTTGCCGACACGGTTATAGACTACAAAGCTCTTTCGGCAACGGGCGCGATAATGGGCTCGGGCGGAATGGTCGTTATGGACGAAAGCACCTGCATGGTGCGCATGGCAAAATTCTTTCTCGATTTCACAACAAACGAGTCGTGCGGGAAGTGCGTCCCCTGCCGCATCGGCACTATGCGCCTGAGAGAAACTCTTGAGCGGATATGCCAAGGCAATGGCAGAGACGGAGATATCGAGCTGCTCGAAGAGCTGTGCGCTCAGATAAAGGACGGCTCGCTCTGCGGACTCGGTCAGACGGCTCCGAATCCCGTGCTCACCACGCTCAGATATTTCCGTGACGAATACGAGGCTCACATAAAAGAACACCGCTGTCCCGCTGGAGAATGTCCGGAGCTTATAAGCTATCACATAGACTCTGACAAATGCCGCGGATGCACGCTGTGCAGCAAGAAATGCCCGGTCGGCGCGATATCCGGAGAAGTAAAAAAGCCGCATAAAATAGACAGCGGCAAGTGCATAAAATGCGGCAGCTGCAAGGTTGCGTGTCGCTTTGACGCGATATTTATAAAATAAGGAGGTGTGACGATGAAAGAGTATATTACATTGACCGTTGACGGGAAAAGCGTAAAAATCGAGAAAGGTTCGACACTGCTCGAAGCAGCAAGGAAGGCGGGCGCGGATATCCCGACTCTCTGCCATGACGAGCGGGTCAAGCCATACGGCGCATGCGGAATGTGCGTTGTAGAGTGCAAGGGCAGTCCGAAGCTGATGCGCTCCTGCGCAATTGAAGCCGCCGACGGAATGGAAATTATAACGAAGTCAGACAGAATAAACAGGGCGAGAAGATTCTCGCTCGAAATGCTGCTTTCGGATCACACCGGAGACTGCAAAGCTCCCTGCTCTCTCGCCTGCCCTGCGGGCACGGACTGCCAGGGATATGTCGGACTCATTGCCAACGGAGAAAACGCCGAGGCGCTGTCCGTAATAAAAGGCAGGATTCCCCTGCCCGCATCCATAGGCAGAGTGTGTCCGCATCCGTGCGAGAAAAAGTGCAGACGCGGACTCGTTGAAGAGCCTATATCTATAGCCGCGCTCAAGGCTTATGCGGCAGACCGCGACCTTGAAAGCGGAAATATATTCATGCCTGAGGTTGCTGAATCAACGGGCAAAAAGGTCGCGATTATAGGCGGCGGTCCGGGCGGAATATCGGCGGCATATTATCTTGCGATAAAAGGACACGGCGTCACTGTTTTCGACATGATGCCGAAGATGGGCGGCATGCTCCGCTACGGCATACCGCAATACAGACTGCCGAAAGAAGTGCTTGACAAGGAATTGACGCTCGTTGAAAAACTCGGCGTTGAGTTCAGAAATAATATAAAAATCGGCAGAGATATTTCTCTTGATACGCTTAACCAAGAATACGACGCGATAATTGCCGCGCCCGGCGCATGGTCGAGCACAAAAATGCGGGTTGACGGCGAGGATGCCGAAGGAGTATTCGGCGGAATAGATTTCCTGCGTTCCGTGATACTTGGCTCACCCGTTGATATCGGAAAGCGCGTAGCCGTATGCGGCGGAGGCAACACGGCGATGGATGCATGCCGCACGGCAGTCCGCCTCGGCGCGGAGAAGGTTTATATCATATACCGCCGCACCCGCGATGAGATGCCCGCAGATGCACTCGAAATCGATGAGACACAGGAAGAGGGCGTAGATTTCAGATTTCTCACAAATCCCGATAAAATATTAACGCAGGACGGCAGGGTCTGCGGAATAAAACTTCAGATAATGGAGCTCGGCGAACCCGACGCGAGCGGCAGAAGAAAGCCGGTTCCGATAGAGGGAAAATTCGAAACTCTTGAAGTTGACAGCGTAATAATGGCTATCGGTCAGAGGCCGGAGCTCAGCGGATTTGAAGAGCTTGACAAGACCTCTCGCGGCACGATAAGCGCAGACGAGAGCACATTCAGAACGAATATAAACGGCATTTTTGCAATCGGCGACGCCACAAACAAGGGCGCAGACATAGCCATATCCGCTATAGGTGAAGCGCAAAAGAGCGTAGCGGTTGTTGACAGTTATCTTCGCGGCAATATTATCGGCTACAAAAAGCCGGTACTTGTCGAGCGCGAAATAAACAAGAGCGACCTTGCGGACAGAGAACATATCGCGCGCGAAAGGATGCGCGTTCTCCCTGCAGAAGAGCGAAAACACAGCTTTGACGAGGTCGCACTCGGACTCACTGACGAGCAGGCGCGACGCGAGGCTTCGCGATGCCTTGAATGCGGCTGTCTCGACTATTACAGGTGCAAGCTCATAAACTATGCGAATAAATACAATGCTGAATTCGAGCGCTTTGCGGGTCAGAAATCGCCTGCGAAGAAAGACACCGGGCACAAATACATTCTGCGCGACTCGGGCAAATGCATTCTCTGCGGGCTTTGCGTGCGTGTGTGCTCGCAGGTCATGGGAGTCGGCGCAATCGGTCTTGCCGGAAGAGGCTTCACGACTGTTGTCTCGCCGGAATTCTATAAATCGCTCGGGGATTCGCAGTGCATTTCATGCGGACAGTGCGTATCTCTCTGCCCGACGGGCGCACTTGTTGAAAAAGTTCCGTTCCAAAAAGATGTTCCGCTCCGCGAAATTTGCACCGCGACGCACTGCACCGGCTGCGCCGCAAAATGCGCGATAAATGTTTTTTCGAACGGCAATTCGATAATGCGGTGCGAGCCGGCAAACGGAAATATCATCTGCACATACGGCAAGTTCGGCTTGAGCAAGCTCGCCAATGTGGGCAGGCTGAAGGTCTGCAAATCAGGCGAAGAGACCATTTCTCTTGAACGCGCCGCGGAAATAATATCAGAGAAAACAGCTTGCTTCTCGCCCGCCGAGATTGCCGTCACGGTGTGTGAAAATATGACAGACAACGAGCTTAAAAAAGCCGCAGAACTCAGCCAAAAGCTCGGCTGCGCTCTTGTTGACATGGGCAATATTGACCGGGATATCAGTGCAGCGGACTGCGCAAAATTTGAAAAAATCTTCGGCACGGATTTTTATATCGGTGCAAACCGTGAAAAGACTGTTTCTCTCGGCGCAGTCGATTCGACTGCGATTGATTTTTCAAAAATCAAGGCTGTTATCTCTTTTGGCGGCAAGACTTCCGAGAGTAATTTTGATTTCGCCGCCGTGCAGTCGGCAAAAGAAACAGGCGATGTTTCTTTACCGTTTGCGTTGTCCGTTGAATGCGTAGGTACAATCGGCGAAGCAGATATTTCACCCGCGCTGAATCCGACATACAGCAACGAAGAGATAATCGACGCTATAACAGCAAAGATAAAATAAACACTGACGGAGCCGCCATATTTCAGCGGCTCCGTTTTTGCATAAATACACACATAAATTCATAGGATAACACCGAGGTGATATTATGAAATCATCGCGGCTCAAGCCCTTGATATTCTTGGCTATTCCACTCGCGGTCGGCGGTCTTGCGGCACTGTTTTCAGCGGGCAGCATGGACAAATTTTCCGCATTAAATCAGCCGCCGCTCTCCCCTCCCGGCTGGCTGTTTCCAATCGTCTGGGGCATATTATATATTCTCATGGGTACGGCATCGTATATAGTCTACAGCTCGGATGCGCCGGAGATAAGCAAACAGAAAGCACTCGGACTTTATCTCGTCCAGCTCGGGTTCAATTTTCTTTGGCCGATACTGTTTTTCACTTTCGGGCTCTGTACCGCTGCGGCGGTTCTTATCGTTATTCTCTTGGTTCTCATTCTTTTGACGCTTCTGTATTTTTACAGGATATCAAAAACCGCAGGCTATCTGATTATCCCGTATCTTTTATGGGTGACATTCGCGGCGTATCTCAATATTGCAATATGCATCATAAACTAAAAATACACCTCCCGCAGACTTTTGCAAGCCGCGCGGGAGGTGTTGATTTTATCAGAAATATTTCGGCAGATAATCGCCGTGAGCCTCGATGAGATCATCGCACAGGTGAACGATTTCATCTATTGACAGCTCGGACGAGGTGTGCGGATCGAGCATAGCTGCCTGATAGATATAATCTTTCTTCTGCGTCACAGCAGCCTCGATAGTGAGGAGCTGAACATTTATCATCAGATTGTTCATCGCGGCAAGCTGAAGCGGCAGCGGCTCCTGACGGCAAGGCTGGATTCCGCATTTGTTCACGAGGCACGCGACCTCGACGCAGGCATCGTCAGGAAGATTGGGAATGAGTCCCCTGTTTATGACATTGCCGCCTATCTTATAGGGATTGTCTGTAACAATGGCTTCCATAATATAAGATGCATATTCCTTTGTGCGCTCATGTGAAACCTTGTCGTGAATATAATTATCTTTCTCGTTCTTCCAGTTCTTTATCTGCTCAACGCAGCGTCTCGGATATTCATCGAGCGGGATATTATATCTCTCGATAAGCTCGGGATACTTTGCCTTGATAAAAAAGTTATTATATTCGGCGTTGTGCTCGCTCGACTCGGTGCAGTAATAGCCGAAACGTCTTATGTATTCGAATCTCACGAGGTCGTTATGGTCTGTAACGCCGCTTTCGAGCACTTCTGCAGCTCTTTTTCTTATCTCGGGATAGAGATCTGTGCCGTCTGCATCCTCTATTTCAAGCAGCCAGCCCATATGGTTTATTCCTGCGATGCGCTCGCGGATAGGCTCGCTGTATTTGATATCAAGCTTATCGAGAAGTCCTCTCGAACAGGTCTGCACGGAATGGCAAAGTCCGACCGACTTCACGCCGGAATACCTGCCGAGCCAGCCTGCAAGCTGAGCCATGGGATTGGTATAGTTAAGGAAATATGCGTTCGGGCAGACTTCTTTCATATCGTCGGTGAAATCCTTGAGGACGGGAATAGTGCGCAGAGCTCTGAAAATTCCGCCGATGCCGTTCGAATCCGCGATAGTCTGGCAAAGTCCGTATTTTTTCGGCACTTCGAAATCGATTATCGTGCACGGATCGTAGAGACCGACCTGGATGGCGTTTATAACGAAATCAGCCCCGCGAAGCGCGTCCTTGCGCTCTTCGACGCCGAGATATTTGCTGACCGACGCGCGGTTCTCGTTTATATTCCTATTGAGCGCCGTGACCATTAGATAGGACTCTTCGAGTCTCTCGGGGTCGATGTCATACAGCGCGATATCGCACTCGCGCAAAGCGGGAGTAAGCATAATATCGCCAAGGACATTCTTTGCGAACACGGTGCTTCCGGCACCCATAAAAGTTACTTTCATAAAGGACCTCTTTTCTGTTGTTTTTTATCCGCTTTTATTATAACTGCTGTTTTTCCCGATGTCTACATATATTTAAACTCCGCCGCAAATTTGCACGATCTGCGGCGGAGTTTCTGTTCAGTTGAAAATCACCTTGCGATTTTATTTGTCATCGTAAGGACTGCCTTTTGTTACGCCCGTTGTTCCGAACACAACGAGCACGACCACCAGAGTCACGGTTATCACCCACGGTCTGATATCGCCGCCGTCAAAGTCATCAAAGAAAACAAGGCTGTAGCCGTCAAGATTCAATTCTTGTCCCCTCGGCGTGCGCGGCGTATCAAACACAAGACAGCCGAGCAGTTCGATAACGACCATGAATCCGACAAAAATCTTTTTTTATAGAGAATCCGTTTAAAAAGAAATTTTTGAAAAATTCAACGGCATCATACACGGCGGCTTTCTGTCGGAAAGCGAGCTTTAACAAATCCAAAAACTTGTCAAAATACATAAATACAACCTCCTCAATATCATAATTCATCAAATTTATTGTATCATCAGAAAAAACTTTTGACAAGACAATACATAAAAGCGCACCGTGAATTTGTCATAGTTGAGGTGTTTTTTATCGCAGCTGTTGGCAGAAAATTTGAAAATTCGCCAAAAACCTGCCGTAATCGCGTAGAATTTATGAAAAAAAATAAAAATAGTATTGCCATAGTCAAAATCTCATGTTACAATGGCATTGGCATAGCATACCGATATGTCATAATCTATTTTGGAGAGGTAATTTTTATGTATTGCAAAAACTGCGGAACTATGCTCAACGACAACCAGGAATTTTGTGCAAACTGCGGCGTTAAGGTAGGCGGCGGCGGAAGATTCTGCCAGAACTGCGGAGGAGAGCTCATGCCCGGCGCTAACGTTTGCGAGAAGTGCGGCGCTCCCGTAAACAATCCCGAGACGCCTCCCGTAACTCCTCCCCCTGCAAACGGTCAGCAGAACGGCGCCGTATCCGGCGAATATCTCAACGGTAAAGACAAGACCACAATGGCAATTATCTGCTTCTTGTTGGGCGGTTTGGGTATTCACAACTTCATGATGGGCGAAAACAAAAAAGGTATTGTTAAAATTGTGGCAAGCCTTTGCTTCGGCATCGGTTACATTCTTGCTATCATTGATTTTGTTAAGATTCTTACAGACAGCTATGTTGTTGACCCCGAGAAGCTGTTCTAAGTGAAGCTACGGTTCAAAGAACTTTTGCCGAAATTATTTTTCATTGTTTTGCTCGGGATCGGTTATTTGATTTCATCTGTTACCGGTATCGGATGCATATGGAGGCATTTTTTCGGTATACAATGCCCCGGTTGCGGTTTTACACGGTCGATTTTGTGTGCGTTACATCTTGATTTTACAAGTGCGTTTCATTTTCATCCGATGTTTTGGTCGTTTCCGTTTATGGGAATATATTTCCTGATCGGCGACAGAGTAAAAAGCAGGTTGCTCGACGGCTTTATGCTCGCTATTGTGTTCGGCTTTTTCGCAACATGGGCAATAAGAGATATCTTCCCTTTGCTTACATAATCTGTTTAACAATTCAGGTTGAAATCCCCGTTCTGCGGAATGGGGATTTTTTATTTCATAACTTGAAAAAATGCTAGTGTTATTATGTAACATATTATTGAATATAATTCTGCGTTAAATATAATCCGGCCGTATTCATTTACGGCGGATCAGTTATAATTACTATAAAACACACAATCCCCCGCCGCAAATTTGCACGATCTGCGGCGGAGTTTCTGTTCAGTTGAAAATCACCTTGCGATTTTATTTGTCATCGTAAGGACTGCCTTTTGTTACGCCCGTTGTTCCGAACACAACGAGCACGACCGCCAGAGTCACGGTTATCACCCACGGTCTGATATCGCCGCCGTCGAAAGCCATAACGAAGAAAGCCACTATCGCCGCGACACCTATCAAAAGCTGAACGGCAGACGCTATCTTGTACCAGTTAATTTTCATAATTATCCCCCAACTGAATTTCCGGGGTTTAGTATAGCATACCAATGAAGCGATTTCAATGAGTTAAAAGGCAAAAGCGGCAAAAAAATTTAAAAAATGATGATTTATTCATCAATATATGTATTTCCGGTCATTAAAATTATCTACAATATATCTTACCACTGCATCGTGAAACTCGTCCGATGCGGACTTATTTTTCCATATGTTTTTATTCGCTTTATTGACACTTTCATGCATCTGCTCAAGCTGCTCATCGTTTAGAGGTAGTTGAACTCCCGAAAAATACTTTTCAATGATATCAGAAATAACATCCGCTATCTTATCGGCGCCGATTTCACGCAGGGAATCGATTATCTTATATACTCGTTCAGATGCAAGAAGCTCCTGAACATCATCAACAATGTCGTTTCAAAATTCGAGGCAAAGCGCCAATGTCTGTTCATTGTGTGGCAACCGTTCAATATTTTCATTAAAAATCGCGTCAAAAAGCTTGTCAAAATGAAATGACGGCAACTGCTGCATTTGAGCATCTGCGCAAATATAAAATTCGCAATGCGCTTCTGTTCTCCAACCGCCTCGAGTTCTTAACACAAGATTATATTCTGCTTTGTTTTCGTTGCGAATAACTGCATTTTGTTCAAAAGATCCACCGTCTATATAATATATCTCAGCCCTCGGAACTTCTGCTGAAATGGTCCTGCCGTTTTTTAACGCACCTACATACTGACCGTTGATATAAATTTTATATGGCAAAAGACTATCTGCAAGGGCGGGTTTTCTTTGTATGTTGAAGCGCACAGTTTTTTCTAAAAAAATTTTTGCCATTTTATTCTCTCCATTTGTTTTTCACTAATGAGGAAAAATTGTGATAGTTTCTTTTCGGAGTTTACACGATTGTTTATGTTATAACTTTACACGATTTTCGTTTTTTGCAGTTTATACGATTTTTATTCTATTCTTTTTCTGTTTTCCTTTGATAAAAAATATAAGCCGAAAGCCCTTATGTATCAAGGGTTTCGGCTTTGGCGGAGAGCAAGGGATTCGAACCCTCGAAACGCTTTTGACGTTTACACGATTTCCAATCGTGCTCCTTCGACCAGCTCGGACAACTCTCCGTATCTGCAATCAAATGCTCGTCTATTATATATGACCGCGCCGCAAAAATCAAGTCTTTTTTCAAAAATCCTGAACTTTTTATTTTTGCACTCCCCGCTTATCGAATAAACCTGTGTTTGCGTGGAATCAATATAATATGTAAATCAGCAAATTTTACCTGTTTTTTACTCTACTGTATTGAACCCGGAGATGAAATATAATATAATGGATTTGATTAATATAAAATGGAATGAAGGGATATCCATGAGAAAGACGAAGATTGTATGCACGATAGGACCCGCCAGCAGCGACCCGAAAGTATTCACCAAGATGTGCAAAGCGGGTCTTAATGTTGCGAGGCTCAACTTCTCCCACGGCACCCATTCGGAGCAGCTCGAAAAGCTCAATATGGTAAAAAAAGTCCGCGATGAGCTCGATCTCCCGATAGCGATAATGCTCGACACGAAGGGACCGGAATACAGAATCAAAACTTTTGAAAACGGCAAGATAATACTCAACGACGGCGATGAGTTCTCGTTCACCACAGAAGACATAGTCGGCGATCAGAGCCGCGTCAGCGTGACCTATGCGGGACTTGTCGACGATATTTCAATCGGCGACCGCATACTCGTCAACAACGGACTTGTGATTTTCGAGGTAATCGGAAAGACCGATACAGATGTAAAGTGCAAAGTAATAGCCGGCGGCGAGCTTTCAAACAGAAAGAGCATGAGTTTCCCGAACAAGGTGCTCAATCAGGTTTATCTCAGCGAGCAGGACAAGGACGATCTGCTGTTCGGCATTCAGAACAATGTCGACTACATCGCGGCATCGTTTGTCTCATGCAGGCAGGATCTCATAGACCTCAAGGAGTTTCTCCACGCAAACGGCGGCGACGGCATAGACATAATCGCAAAAATCGAGAACCGCACGGGAATAAACAACATCGAAGATATATGTGAAGAGTGCGACGGGATAATGATAGGCCGCGGCGACCTCGGCGTCGAAGTCCCCTTCACTGAGCTTCCCGCGCTGCAGAAATATATAATCACAAAGTGCCGCCTGCTCGGAAAGCGTGTTATCACGGCTACCGAGATGCTCGAATCAATGATAACCAATCCCCGCCCGACGAGAGCGGAAATTTCCGACGTTGCGAACGCTGTCTACGACGGCACGAGTGCGGTCATGCTCTCCGGCGAATCAGCTGCGGGCAAATATCCTGTCGAGACAGTCCGCACGATGGCAGAGATAGTCGAAGAAACGGAGAAGCACATCCATTACGCCAAGCGTTTCCGCAACAATGATTTCAAGATAAAGAACCGCGTCGACGCAATATCACACGCGACTTGCGGGATGGCTATCGACATAAACGCAAAAGCGATAGTTGTTGCGTCTATCTCTGGCATGACGGTGCGCATGGTGTCGCGCTTCAGAGCACCTACGGATATAATTGGAATGGCAACGAACAGAGCCGTTTGGTATAAGCTCGCGCTCTCCTGGGGCGTTATGCCCGTACTCAGCGAGAAGTTCGACTCGACCGATGTTCTGTTCTATCACGCGCAGAAAGTTGCAAAAGACGCGCTCAACCTCAAACCCGGCGACAATATCATAATGACCGGCGGCGCGATAAACGGGAAGTCGGGCAACACCAATCTGATAAAGATAGAGACAATAGAATAAAGACAAAAATAATCTCCCCTGCTTCGGCAAGGGAGATTTTTTTACTGCAAAAAGCACCTGTACCAATTACGATACAGGTGCTTCTGTATTTTTTTAGAAATCCGCAGAACCGGTAGTTCTCGGGAACGGGAGCACGTCACGGATGTTCGAGATACCCGTGAGGTACATGACCAGTCTCTCGAAGCCGAGGCCGAAGCCGCTGTGCTTGACTCCACCGTAGCGGCGAAGGTCGAGATACCACCAATAATCCTTGGGGTCGAGTCCGAGTTCTTCGATACGCTCGGTGAGCACATCCAGTCTCTCTTCACGCTGGCTGCCGCCGATTATCTCGCCGATGCCCATAACAAGCAGGTCGACCGCCGCAACGGTCTTTCCGTCATCGTTCAGGCGCATATAGAAAGCCTTAATCTCCTTGGGATAATCTGTAACGAAAACGGGGCGCTTGAAAATGCGCTCGGTCAGGCAGCGTTCATGCTCTGTCTGGAGGTCGCAGCCCCAATAGACTTTGTAGTCGAACTCGTCGTTGTACTTCTCGAGTTCTTTGACAGCGTCGGTATAAGTGACGCGCGCGAAATCGGAGCTGACAACGGAATGAAGTCTCTCGAGCAAACCCTTATCAACGAACTTGTTGAGGAACTCAAGCTCAGACTTGCAGCTCTCCATAACATAGGAGATGACATACTTTATCATCGCCTCTGCGAGCTCCATATCGTCCTCAAGATCGGCAAAAGCAATCTCGGGCTCGATCATCCAGAACTCCGCAGCGTGGCGCTGAGTATAGGACTTCTCGGCTCTGAAAGTAGGACCGAAAGTATATATCTTGCCGAAAGCAAGAGCCATAGCCTCGCCCTCAAGCTGACCGGAAACGGTAAGATAAGCGGGCTTCTCGAAGAAATCCTGCTTGAAATCAACTGTGCCGTCCTCGTTCTTCGGCGGGTTTGCGATATCAAGAGTCGTTACCTTGAACATCTCGCCTGCGCCCTCACAGTCGCTGCACGAAATGAGTGGAGTATGGGCATAGATAAATCCGCGCTCATTGAAGAACTTGTGGATAGCATAAGCGGCGGTCGAGCGAACGCGGAAAGCCGCGGAATAAATATTCGCTCTCGGGCGCAGATGCGCTATCGTTCTCATATATTCGAGCGTGTGGCGCTTTTTTTGAAGCGGATAATCGGGAGTCGACTGACCCTCGACCTCAACTGAAGATGCGTTGAGCTCGAACGGCTGATTCGCCTGGGGAGTCAGGATAAAAGTACCCGTAACTCTGACTGCCGCGCCGACATTCAGCTTGACTATATCCTTGTAGTTTTCTACCTTTGCGCTCTCGAAAACGACCTGCAGGCTCTTGAAGCAGCTGCCGTCGTTAATCTCCATAAAGCCTATCGCCTTTGAGTCACGGAGGGTCTTAATCCATCCGCAGACCGTTATCTCCTTGCCGCCGAGCTCCTCATATGAGCTGAACAGCTTTGAAATTTCAAGCCTTTCCATTTATATGTCTCCTTTGCTTATGACTCATAATTATAAATGATATCAAAAGCGGAATTGAAAATCAATAGCGAAGGCTCTATTTATTCAAAATTTTCCGGCGCGGGGTCGGGTTCGATGTCTATGGGATCCGCCGAACCCCTGTCTTTATCTATATTATAGACAAATTGCGTGATGATAACTGTCAGCGCGACGCCGACGGTCATGACTATGAGATACATATTTTTGATGTTCAAAGCCGTCTGTGCAGTCTGATCTGCGCCGAGGGTTTCAACATATCCGCAGGCTGCGAGCATAACTGCGGAGAACGCCGAGCCGAGACCCTGAGCAAGCTTGCGGAAGAACGAGAACAGCGCATAGAGCGAACCCTCGTCGCGGCTTCCGGTCTTTTCATACTGATAGTCGATGCAGTCAACAACCATAGCCCAAAGGATAATTGTGAACACAGCGTTGCTCGTATAGAGAAGCATAAGCGCACCTATATAGAGAAACAGCGAGCTCTTCGCCTCGGGCGCCATGGGAAGCAGGCACGAAACTACACCCGCGACTACGCTTATCGACGAAGATATGACGACCAGCTTTTTCTTGCCTATTTTTCTTGTTATTCTGCCGATGAAAGGCATGATGACAACAAGAGGCAGATAGGAAACGATATTGACAGCCGCCAATATCTTAGTGTTATGGAAATAGGACTGGAATATAATGCTGTTGACCGAGGTCATTGACATGAAGCAAATGACCTGGACGAACGAAACAGCGGTTATTGCGAGCAGCGGACGGTTTGTGAAGAAGCCCTTGACTGCCTTGAGATAGCTCATCTTCTCTGTCTTGTCGTGTGCTTCGACAACGACACGCTCGGTCACGAGCAGACGCACGAGCATGAAGCCGATGAAGCCTATTGCCGAGCAGACGAGCGCAACATAAACCATTCTCGAGCCGATGAGGTTGTTGTCCTTATCATAGACGATAAGAGGCAGGAGCATGGAGAGCACCTGCGCAAGACCCGCGCCTATTGATCTGAAGGTAGAGAGATTCGTGCGCTTCGAAGGGTCATTGGTAATGCACGAATGGAGCGCGCCGTAAGGCACGTTTGCCATTGTATAAGCGACCGACCAGACGCAATAAATCGCAAGGCAGTAGATGACCTTGAATATATAGCTCATAGAGGCTATCGGCATAAACGAGAGCGTGGTGAAAATTATCAGCGCGCTGCCGCCTATGGTTATCCACGGCATGAACTTGCTGCCCTTGCCTATGCGGACATTATCGACCATTCCGCCTATCAGCGGATCGTTTATAGCGTCCCATACTTTGCCGACAACGATTATCCAAGCCCAGTCGCTGAGCCTGAGCCCGATATACTGGGTATAGAACAGCATGAGATAATTCGTTATCAGCGCAAAGCTCATATTGCAGCCAAAATCGCCCATCGCATAGCCGAAATAGTCCCGCATACCGAATGGTCTTGTTTTGTTTTGTGCAGCCATGATACAAATATCCTTTCGCAAGATATATTTTTAGTCAATTATAATATAAGAGCATATCGAAAATCAATATTCAAAATATATTTTACCGTAAAATTTTGAAAAAATACTGCGGCAGGCATTGACTTTTAAACGACGGCATAGTAGAATTATTGACTGTTAAAGGCTATGAAGAGGAAAAGTAGGTTTTTATGCCGGCAGAGAGATGAGACGGTTGGTGCAAGTCTCAGCGGCAGAGACTCCGAACCCGCCCCGGAGCCGCAGTGTCAAATGCGCTGACGCATTCCGGCGTTATCGGAAAAGACGGTTTTCGTCGCTTTGAGAGCGGACAATATTTGTCCGAACTTGGGTGGTACCGCAGACTTTATAGTTTGTCCCAGGCTTTTGAGCCCGGGACTTATTTTTTTTGAAAGGATGAAAAGAAAGATGAAACTTGACAAGCTTGTCGGCGAAAGATTCAAAGAAAAGCCCTCCGACTGCGTTATCGACAGCCACGCGCTCATGCTGCGCGGCGGCTATATGAAAAACGTTGCCAACGGCATCTATTCGCAGTATATGCCCCTGCGCCGCATAACGAAGAAAATCGAGGATATAATCCGCGACGAGATGGACAAGATCGGCGGACAGGAGGTGCTGTTCCCGGTAGCTCTCCCCGCTTCGCTCTGGGACGAGTCTGGCAGATATGAGAGCGTCGGCAGCGAGCTTCTTCGCTTCACCGACCGAAACAATGCGCGCATGGTGCTCGGCATGACCCACGAGGAAGCGGCGGTTCAGCTCGTGCGCGACTACGCCAACAGCTACACCAAGTATCCGTTCATGATATATCAGATTCAGACCAAGTTCCGCGACGAGGGACGCCCGCGCGGCGGACTTATCCGCGTTCGTGAATTCACGATGAAGGACGCTTATTCGTTCCACACATCGCAGGAGGATCTTGAAAAGTACTATCAGGAGTGCTACGACGCATATAACCGCATATTTGCTCGCGCAGGCATCCCCGAGGTCATAACAGTCAAGTCCGACTCCGGCATGATGGGCGGCAGCATCTCCCACGAGTATATGCTTCTGACCCCCGTCGGCGAGGATTCGATAGCCGTCTGCTCCGAGTGCGACTACCGCGCGAACATGGAAGCGGCGCAGAGCATTGTCGAAAATAAAGCTGACGATGTACTCGAAGAGCTCAAGAAAGAATACACGCCGAATATTCACACCATCGAGGACATCTGCGAGTTCCTCCACTCCCCGCTTGAAAAGTCCTGCAAGGCTGTTGTATATCAGAAGAACGCGACGGACGAATATGTTGTTATCTTTGTCCGCGGCGATCTTGACATAAACGAAACGAAGCTCACAAACCTGCTCGGCGAGGCGGTTCATCCAGCAGTTATCACCGAGGAATGCGGACTTCATGCAGGATTTATAGGTCCCGTCGGACTGCCTGAGAACATGACAGTTCTGTTCGACAACTCTCTCAAGGGTGCCACTAACCTCTCCTGCGGCGCGAACGAAGAGAACCACCACTATGTCGGTCTCAACATTCCGCGCGATGTCGGCGAGGTTGAATACAACGACCTTGCGAAGATAGTTGACGGCGGTATCTGCCCGCAGTGCGGCAAGCACACGATAAAGATATCCCGCGGCATCGAGGTCGGCAACATATTCCAGCTCGGCACGAAATACACAAAGTCGATGCACATGACCTATCTTGACAAGGATGGCAACGAGCAGTACCCGATAATGGGCTGCTACGGCATCGGCGTCGGCAGACTCGCCGCCTCCGTCTGCGAAGTTCGCCACGACGATTATGGCCCGATCTGGCCGATAACGATAGCTCCGTGGCAGGTACATCTGTGCTGCCTGAGAGCGGACGATGCAGAGGCGAAAGCGCTCGCGGACAAGCTCTATGACGAGATGCAGAAAGACGGCGTCGAGGTTATTTACGACGACAGAAATGTACGCCCTGGCGTTATGTTCTCAGACGCAGACCTGCTCGGCTGCCCGGTCAGAGTTGTTGTCAGCCCGAGAAACCTTGCCGAGGGCTGCTGCGAGGTCATGACCCGCACAAAGAGCATCAACGAAAAGGTCGCCGTTGACGATGTTATCCCGCAGGTCAAGAAGATGATCAAGGATATGTTCGATGAGCTGAACAAGTAAGATAAAATGAAGCAAATCCCCGAAAGCCGTTGTGGTTTCCGGGGATTGTTGTTTTTTTTCAGATCAGAACGCGAAGTACTTTTTGAGCATCTTTTTCATTCTGCCGTTCATTACGGTCAGGGTGTTTATGGCATCCTGCCTTTCATCTTCGGTGCCGTATATCGCCTGTTTCATGAGTCTGCCCTCTTCAAAGCAGGCATCGTCATGGATGGGGAAATAATTCTTGAGCAGGAAACAGCCGTAGCGTACGTATCTCATCTCGCCGACGAGTCTGAACTCCTTGCTTATCGTGTCGACGGCAACGCTTCTGAAATTCTTTATCGAATCGATAAGCGCTTTTCGCTCGTTTTCGGGCGAAAACACTATTGTCGAGCAGATATATGCGCCCTTGTTTTCGGGAGTGCAGGAGTGGCTGTCCGTGCTGCCGACAACGGGATATTTGAATCCGCGGGCTCTGTCCTCATAATATCTCACGGTCTGATAGCCGTTTTGTTCAAAATATCGCTCGCCGCCGAGCACTTCAAAGGCATCGAAAATCTTATTTTCGACGAGCCAGTCGTTGAGCGCATCTGACACATGGAACGCTTCGCCGGTTATCCATGTCGGATGCGGGAATATTCCGAGTCCGCCCGCCTTTCTTATCTCGTCATAGAGCCATTTGAGCACCGCCGCCGTCATTGCATCGACATTGTCGGGAACTTTTATATCCTTGGCGAGTGCGGTCATCTTAGCGGCGAACTCCTCCTGAGTCATGACATCGGGGCAGTCGTCTCTTATTGCACGGACTTTTTTATCCTTGCCGACTTCTTTGACCGCCACATCCTCGACAAGCGAGTTGATGCTGTATTCGCCGCCGAAATTTATTGTATGCGGGTCTACTCTGAAGCCGTTTATCGCGGGAAGATGCACCTCTTCACCGGGCACGAGATTGAACTCTGTCGGAATATTTTTAAATGCCTCTATAGCTTTGAGCGACGGATAATAGCGGTGGTGGTCGGTTATGGCAAGAAAATCATAGCCGCGGGAGCGATAGGTTGCGGCAACATTCTCGGGGTCATGCGCTCCGTCGGAAAAATTCGTGTGCATATGCAGGTCGCCGATAAACGGATACATACCGACGAGATCATCGGAGACGGCATAGACACAGAAAGTGAAGCTTTTCTTGTCGCCTTCGGCGTTTTCGCCCTCAATTCGGATGCGATATTCGCCCTCATGCGGGAATGTTATAGAAATATCAAGTCCGTTTTCTTCGTTTGCGGTCACATCGAGTTCTTTTCTGAAAGCGGACGCCGGGGCGTGTTCGATATGTCCGCCGTCGAGCCATGTTATCGCTGCCTCATGCACGCTGCCTGCGGGGAAAAAGTTATCGCCGCCGAAGGGGCGGATATGTATAGTGCTCTCCTTTTCGGTCCCGATGACCTTCGGGAACACATCGTAAGTCCAAAGTTCGCTTCTTCTGACAAAATCTGCCATCTCATACTCTCCTTTACGAAAAATTTTATCAATTTATGATAGCATAAAGCAGCCGAAAAAACAATCAAAAGAACAGAAAATATTAAAAGGGTCTGTCACATCCGAACAGACCCTTTTCTTTAATATCCGCTGTCGTCGTATACATAGCCCTTCGATTCGAAATACGAAATCGATTCGTTGCCGTCCTTAATTGTGAATACATATGTGCAGTCGCCCGCAAAATATATATTTTCCGCCCCGAAAAGCGAGGTCAGATACCGTATATTATCGCAGAACCTGGTCATTACGGTAAATCTGCCCTGTGGCGCCAAGAGTTTCTCGGCTCGGATGTTGGCATAGATGCTTCTGTCATCGTTTATCAGATGGTGCGCGCCCTGCAGATACTTGCAAGAGAGCAGATTCTTTCCGTAGAGTGCTATAAGCGCCTCGCCGTTGGATTCCTCCGCATCGCCGAGAAAAATCACGGACGCGTCGTCGAATATTATCTGAAACACGGTGGTGGTCTCGTTCATGCCGCGATATGCGCCGCCGTCCCTTGCCCGGATAGACAGTGGAAGTATATCCTCGTGTGTTGTAAGCACCTCAAGATACGAGTCCGGAAAATGTATCGTCTGCCCCGTGTGCAGCTTCAGATATTTTGCGTTAGGCGCATATTCCTTGAGTCTCTCGCGGAGCCTGTCCGTACAGCCGCTGCTATAATCCAAAAGCGTTCTTGACGGGAAGTTGAACATAACCCTCTCGACGCAGAGAACGTCCTTCTCGCGCTTGAGCAGCTTCGTAAACACATCCATATGGTCATCGTGGTTATGAGTGCAGATCCATGCGGCAACGCGGATTTTCCCGCCCTTTTCGGTATTTGTCAGATCCTCAAGACGGCGCATAAACTCGTCGCAGGCCTCCTCTGTCGCCTGTTCTATCTCGCCGCCGTCGATTATTATAACCGAGTTGTCGCGCAGTCTCAGCACATAGAGCATTCCGCAGTCGCAGCTGTGATAGCGAACCATTGAGCCGTATTTTAGCGAAAACTGCATGAGCGCCGTATCTCCGCGCACATCCGGCTCGTTGTCGTTCATCTCGGAAAGCGGACAGCTTGCGTTATCGATTATCACCCTCGCCTGCTCCGCTTCGCGGGTAAAATAGGTGTATATGATTCTGTTTTCTTCGGCAAACTCCGAAAAGATATTGCCGTTTATTTCGCGGTGAAACGTCTCCTTTCGACCCGTGTCTGCGAGCGCCGAGAGAAAATCGCGAAACATTTTCGGCGTAACGCTGTCCAAAACGACCATATACGAGTCGTCCGCGCCGCCGCTGACGCTGTCCTCAAGCTCAAGTCCCGCGCCGCAGTTTATCGGCTCGCCCGTCTTTGTCCCGAATGCCGCAACACCGAGGGCTTCAAAAAAATCACTGAAGTTCACATCTTATCCTCCTCATTATAAATTTGTCCGCTAACAATTATATATTCAGCGGCGCGCAGTGTCAACATTATTGAAAAAAAGTCCGAAACTACTGTAAAAACATAAAAAGATATGATACTATAATGGCGTACCGTATTCGGCTGCAATGCCGAAAAAATATTAACCCGGAGGCGAAATAAAAATGCTGAAAGTCGCACTTGTCGGCGTAGGCGGAATAAGCGGAGCGCACATTCCCGCGTGGGAGAGCATGGACGACGCCGAGCTTGTCGCCATATGCGACATCCGTCCCGAGAGGATGGAGAAATATCCCGACAAACGCCGCTACACCGATTTTGACGAAATGCTCGAAAATGAGAATGTAGATATTCTCGATATCTGCCTGCCTACGTTCCTGCACGCGGACTTTGCCGTTAAGGCGATGGAAAAGGGCATCAACGTCATATGCGAAAAACCGATTTCACTGAACCGCGAGGATATTCAGAGGGTATATTCGACCGCTAAAAATAACAATGTCTGCTTCATGATAGCACAGGTGCTCAGATTCTGGCCGGAATACGAAGTTGTCAAAAGCATATACGACAGCGGCAAATACGGAAAATTGCTTTCTGCATCGATGCGCAGGCTCGGCGGGATGCCCAAGTGGAGCTGGGACGATTGGATGAGAGACGAGAAGCGCAGCGGTCTCGTGCCGTTTGATCTTCATATACACGATCTCGATTTTATTGTATACGCTTTCGGCAAGCCGGAGAAGTGCACCACGAGAAGAATAAAGAGACCCGAGCAGGACTACATAACCGCGACATATGATTTCAGTGATTTCTTTATTTCAACCGAAGCCGCTTGGTTTGCGGGACGCTACCCGTTCTCGGCACGCTTCATGTTCCAGTTTGAGGATGCCGTTGTGACCTGGGAGAACGACGAGATGACAATATATGAGTCCGACGGCGCAGAACTTCACCCAGTGACACAGGACGGAGAAGACACCGGAGACATTGGACTGCCCAAAAGCAACGCATATGCAAACGAGATTCGCTACTTTGCGGACTGCGTAAAGAGCGGCGTTTTCCCGGACAAAGTCAAGCCCGAAGAGCTTGAAACCGTTATTGACCTGCTAAAATCACTGTAATTTCAAAAGCCGCCGGATAAAACCGACGGCTTTTCAGTGTGTTATTTTTATTCTGTAAACCGCTATATTCCCGTTGTTGTTCTGTGTCTTTGCAGGCGGCGCGGGAATATTTTTATTCCGCCGGCTGTTTATTTGCGAATCTGCGGGACGGACGGTAGATGAGAAGCGCTATGAATATCAGCAGCGCCGTCGCGGAGAGGCTTATGGGATATGCCGTCATTATAGTCTCGAAATTGTGATGTTTCGGGAAGACCAATTCTATCCACGCTATTCTTATTCCGCAGACGCCGATCATTGTCAGCACAGCCGGGACGAGCGAGACGCCGAAGCCGCGCAGATAACCGGACATTATCTCATATAGCATACTGAAAGTATACGCCGAGAAGACTATCACGAGGCGCGTATAGCCGATTTCTATAACCTGCGGGTCACTGTTGAATATAGCGAGCAGGAATCTGCCGAGAAGCAGCACAATGCCTATCGCCGCGCCGGAGGCTATCGTATCTTCTATCAGTGTCAGCCACAGGGTGCGCTTGCAGCGTTTTATCTGACCCGCGCCGTAGTTTTGACCGACAAAAGTCGTGCATGCCTGGCTGAACGAGTTCAGAACATCGTAAGCTATAACTTCAATATTGAACGCCGCGCTCGACGCCGCTATAACAACCGTTCCGAGGCTGTTTATTGCGGACTGGATGACAATATTCGAAATTGAAAACACCGCGCTCTGAATACCCGCCGGGAGCCCTATTTTCATTATCACTCTGAAGCTGTTCCAGCTGAAGCGCATCTTTTTGGGCTCGATTTTTATGTACTTATCCGACTTTACAAGGCGCACGAAAAGTATAATCGAGCTGACCGCATTGGAGATAACCGTCGCCGTCGCAACACCGCTGACGGTCATTTTGAGCACTATAACAAAGAAGAGATTTAGCACAACATTCAGAACTCCGGATACGGCGAGCGCTATAAGCGGCACCTTTGTATCGCCCACGCTCCTGAAAATCGCCGCTTCGAAGTTATAGAGCAATATCACCGGCAGTCCGATGAGGTATATTCTGAAATATATGATTGCAAGGGGCAGGACATCATCCGGGACATTGAGGGAGCTGAGCATCCTGCCGACAAAAAATTCGGCTATCACTGCGACTACCGTTCCGCCGACGAGAGCGAATATTATCGAAGTATGTACGGCACGCTGAACGGATTCTTTATTGTTCCTGCCCATGGCGTTTGCGATAACGACATTTGCGCCGAGTGAGATGCCGATAAGAAAGTTCACTATAAGTCCTATAACGGGACCGTTTGCGCCGACCGCAGCGACTGCCGCAGTGCTCTTGTCGCCCGCAAAATTTCCGACTACGGCAAGGTCGGAAGCATTGAAAAGCTGCTCGAGTATCGCCGTTGCCGCAACCGGGAGCGCAAACAGCGGCAGCTTGTTCCAGATAGAGCCGTTTAGCATATCTATTTTCTTTGCGCCTGAGCGTTTCATTTCGTTCCCCGCTTTCTTTGAGAAATTTCATGTGTTAGAAAAGTGTTAGAAAACACCTGTTTTGCAAAAGTAGAGCACAAAAAGAGAAAGACTCGACAATCACGAAAACCGTTGATTATCAAGCCTTCTGCGCTGGTGCGGATAACACTAAATCCTTGAAAAATAAGGCTTTCGGAGCTTGTTTGTTAGTTGTGCGTCAGTTGTTAAATACAACCCAAAATATCACAAGTCATCTTAGCACACTTTGATATTATAGCCGCATCGCCGTTTAAGTCAATATCTTTTTGCGTTTTTTTCTCTTGCAATTATATAAAATTGTGCTATAATGCAATAAAGAGCCTCCAGCTCTATATCCTATTTCGTGTGGCTCTCGGTCAGACCGGGAGCTGCTTTTATACCATTTTTTCAGTGTCGGCAAAATGCCGTTTTACTGTCCGTTTTATTACCTTGACAAGCTCATCGCATTTGATAAAATCAAATTGCGAGAAAAAATTTTAAAAAAACTTTTGAAAAAAGTGTTGACATACTCGGCATAGTATGATATAGTATAGACAATGAATGAGGCAAGAACCTCAAAAAGAAAGGATAATGAAAAATGGGAAAGTACATCGAAGTTATAAGCACAGGCGAATGGGTCAACGGCAGCGGCTGGTCTTACGACGACAGCACGGTCGACGTAAATGAAGTTGACACTCCTAATCTTGATACCAACGACATTGACTGGTATGAGACAACCGGAATCAGCGCAATGGATCTTGAAGATATTCAAGAAAAGGCTGATGCCGACTCGAAAGACATCCGCTGGAAAATCGCAATCTACGACGCCGCCGAATACAACGACCCGGACGGCAACCCGGAAGAACTCGCAAGCGTAGAAAAGTGGGAGTCCGAAATAGCCAGCGAATACCTCGAAATGTACGCAGAGTGACGCGCCTCCGGGCGCGGTAATGCGGGCGATGTTTAAAGCATCGACGGTCACAACCCCGTGAAAAAAGAAAGGAAGAATTTAAAATGAAACCATTGGAAGAAAGAGTTATCAACATCGGAGAAATAGACGCCCACACAGATTCGGGATATCGAACCGCTCCAGCAAAAGTCGTTGATTGTTACATCAGCATAATAATGGACGGTACGCGAGTTTCTGTTACCCCCGAAAATCTTTTTATTGATATGCTTAACACATATCGCAAAGCAACTGTAAAAATGCCCGAGCATTGGCTTGACAACAGCGGAAGTGTCGAGGCTATAGAGCAGCGTCTTAATTATATAAGAATTAACGTTACCCAAAAGCTGCTTGACAACGGAACGCTCATCCGCCGTGGAAACAAATTTTCCTGGGCATAAAAGTAGGAAGTGGAGATAGAAAAGTATGGAAGAAGCACCAAAGCGCAAGACGCATACTTCGACGGCGGTCAAACGCCGTTATAACGACAAGACATACACTATGGTGCGCGCCAGCTTGCCGAAAGACTTAGTCGCACGATTCAAGGCAAAATGCGAAGCCGACGGCATACCACAGGCGCAGGTCATAAAAAAAGCGGTCGTTAACTTTTTGGATGAAAATTGAAAAAGCCGGGCAAGGGATTTCTCCTCTGCCCGGTCATTTTTTAGTCCTAAGTTAGCTGCAAGTTATAAGCAAGTTGGTTTTAAAACGCACGAAAAACGCACGAAAAACGCACGAAAGTTAAATCATGCCGAAGAGCTTGAGAATCTGTACGACCGCCCAAGCTCCATAA